>Ga0116231_10001696_pt1 | contig 45691 bp, 21 predicted proteins | sample S1TSphgellanicum_2_FD_89695 | JGI IMG/M metagenome (GOLD analysis project Ga0116231, IMG submission 89695) | Host-associated microbial communities from peat moss isolated from Minnesota, USA - S1T2_Fd - Sphagnum magellanicum MG | ecosystem: Host-associated > Plants > Peat moss > Unclassified... | reverse complement strand
AAAATCCCACCCAATTCACTTCTTCCAAAGGAGGAGAATGGTATTCAAAAAAAAAAAAAAAATAAAAAAACATTTAATTTTAAAAAAAAAAAAAAAAAAAAAAAAAAAAAAAACCCAACCATTTGATTATTTTTTCCTTGAGGAGGGGGAAATTGGGCAATCACATCATTTTTTCTACTAGAATGGTCTATAGAAAGTAAAATTACATTGAAATGATTTTTTTTATTAGAATTGTCTTAAAAACAAAAATCAACCTTCCATTGCATACTAAACATAAAATACAATGTTGTCACTAAAAGTGAAAAAGTTGTCTTTATATAATCCATTGGAATTTCTCTTTGGGAAAAGAACATGGAATAAAACGTTTGGAATGTGTTTGTTCAAGAAAAAACATAATGTATATTTAATATGGTAAGGTAAACAAGTATGTGAAAAAACCTTTGTAAATAATGTTTTATAATTTTTTCCACATTGGTCCATGGCCTTTGAACATTGGAAAGATTTTGTAGCCCCTTTTTTGGCACATCTCACAAAAATTAGTTTTTAAATGAAGAAGATATGGCTTTTGGAAATAAAAGGTTTAATGTTTAAGCACAAAAAAAATAGTTTATGTTTCAAAGCTTAAGATGTATGTATGCTGGTATAATTTTTTTGCACTTTCAAGATTATTTTTAAAGCTTCAAATTTCACACCCATAGCTTTTTAAAACACTCAAAATGAATAAGAAATGAAAGAGATGTATAGTTTGAAAGAAGGGGGTACAATGTTTTTTTTTCATGCTTGAATCACATTTTCTTCTTGTCATTTTTTTGTTGTTACTAAGTTTTTATCTTGTTCTTTGCCTTTTCTTTAGGTATTAAATCCTTAAGTTATTACATTTCCACAACATATTTTATTATGCACTTCTTATGCATTTCATTCTCTTTGTTTACATATTATGTGTATGTGTGTACGTGATTTTCTTTCTTGATTGATTGATGCACCTTTTTTCCCATTTACCCTTTATTCATGTTCATGTTCATTTACCTTTTTGTTTTAACATGTTTTTCAAATTAATTATCAAAACAACTTTTTATATACTTTCAAATTCAAGTAGAATTTAATTCATCATACATATGTACAAATTATTTACATAATATTAATGAAAATAAACCACCCTTATATTAAATACAAAATAAAATTTTCTAGAAACAAAATCATTTCATCAATTCAAAAATTAACACAATTGGAAGAACGTTTATTTCACCACATCTTGCTTTTGCTCAAATTTATAAACTACAATGGTATGGGCAATATAAAATGCATGGTAGTGTTATTAATGTCCTTCCAAATGTGTATCAAAGTTAATCAATACTATCACATTTGCCACATGACAGTGCAATAATAGGCGTGTTTTTTAAGCGACATTTGAATATAAATCACTTTATATGTCAAGTAAGGTTCGTCCATATATGGTGATGGTCAATTTATGAGATTAATTGAAACATCATTATACAAAGATTTGAATGTTACCATTCATCATCAATGGGCAAGTTTGTTTTCTTTGCATATGAATTCAAAATATCAAATTCCTATTTATTATAATGCATCATGTAATAACTTTAATTTTGATAATGAAGAAATACATTGTACATTAACATATTCAGTGATACCTAAATTTTTAGATGTTCCAAATATAATGAATTATGAAAATATTATGTATTTTATTGCCCCAAGTCAAAACTTTCACCCTTTCGATTTATTTAAAAATAAACATTTAGAAAAGCTAAATTTTCCAACATTTTTTTATGGGCAACCTCGACAATTTTCTAAAGGTTTTTCATATCAACAAATATCTTAGTGGGAATTACTTCATAAATATGGGGATTTTTCAACAAATATTTCTAACCTTTTTTTTTAAGTTGCTAAAGTTTCATCCAAAAAGTCATAGGTTCTAGTTAGGTGCGAATACGAAAATGAAAACTATATGGCAGAACTTTAAAAGCTTATCAAGTACATGATAAACCAAATTTAAATATTATCTTCAAATCATACTTAGGTTATCATGATTTGGAAAGTTTGCATAATTCACCTGATTATTTTAAAAGGTTATGAAAAAATTCATTTGCAATGATTCAACAATTTGGTCCTCCAACATTTTTTATCATTTTTACATTTATTGAAAAACTATAGGATTCTCTCATTAAAGTTTTACACACATTACATGTTTCAAGATTAAATTTCTTAAATAAAATAGAAGACCTCCAATCAACTTGATGCTTACCTTGTGCTTTCTTTATCATTACATCATTTATTTCGAACATTTCAATTCATAAATACTTCTCCTTTTGAAAATCAAGCTTTTGTTTTAAAATCACAAGTTGCATTAAATGAATTAGAACCAAATTCAATTGATATAATGTATTCATCAATCAAAGATAAATATATTAATTGTCCAAATCAATATAAATCATTATCATTAATAGAATTTAGTTTTTTTTTAGCATTAAAAAAATTAAGATTTCAAAAAATTGTAAACCCAAAATTATTAGGTTTGTAAATTATAATAAATATAAAGATATTGAAAATTAGTCGAGAGAACAAATTTTATTATATTCACCATTTTGAAATTCAGAAAATTTGTAACTTGAAACTAACGTAACCTAACATGATGCATATTCCCAACAACATGATGAAATTTTTAAGATTAAATTTATTTTCAACTACCAAATGTCATATTCAAATATAGAAAAAATGGATGATTCAATTAATTCAAAATCAAAACCATTACATTCAACTAACATTTGGATTCATGATATAGATAATGAAATAAATGAACCACGTCCTGCAATTTTTATAACAAACACAATCAATATTGAACATTATGATTTATGATCTAACTTTGTCATTCAATCATGTAATGGATCAAACCAAAAATCATAATTTTTAGAAAATGAAAATTTCACAAAATCATCATATTCCATGATGATAAAAAATTTTGAATATTGTAATTTACTTAAATAATTAAATTTTAAAATATTAATATTTGATGATATTACACATAAAAAAAAATTGTACCCTCATACATCAATATGTTTAACTCTAACAGGGGGTGTTAAAAACTGGTAAAATTTTTACATTATAGTTCATAATTCAAAGGTTATTATGATTATACAATAGAGACATGTCTTCTAACTTAACAAAAACTAAGGTTTTACTTATGGCATTAATATGTAAAACTGCTTTCAATATTGAAGGTTCAATGATACATTCAACATTGAACATACGTGTCCAACAATCCTTATATAGTTTACCAAATTTATCATCAGATTCATTAAATAGGTTTACATGTCAATGTGAACAATTACAACTTGTTATGATAGATGAAATATCACTTGTTGTTACTAAAATGTATAATGTTATAGATAATAGGTTAAGGTCCATAAAACACATTCAAAACATATTTTTTGGTGGTGTTGATGTTATCATGACAAGTGATTTCCTTCAAGCACCCCCTATGAAAGATAGTTTGATCTTTCAAAATATCAAAGATAATGTTAATACATTAGCACCAAACTTTTGGCAAACATATGTCCAATGTTATAAATTAAATAAAGTTATGCAACAATTCGATATGATTTTTATACAAACTTTGAACAAATTTCATACTACAACAAAAAATACAAAGGGTATTTAATTTATAAATTCAATTTGTAATCGACAACCACCTAACAATTTTAATATTCTATATTTATTTAATACAAATAAACTTGTGCAAAAACATAATGAAAATGTGTTTATTAACACATTAGGTCCCACGTTTATTTTCAAAACAATGGACATCAACCATTAATCATGTCCACCATCTTACAAATTTTCAAATGATCCAAGTAAAACTGTGGGTTGGCATTCTACAATTCATATAAAAATATATATGTTGGATGAATTATGTGCTAATAATTCTGCAACATCTAATGGTTTTGTGAATGGAACTAATGGCATTTTTAAAACATCAACAACATATTGTGAAAAAACCATTATATGGATAATTTTTAGAATTCTAAAATTGGAACATTAATAAGAAAAAAATATAGTCATTATTATGACAACAACATTGAATCAAAATGGACATCAATTGAACCTATCATCAAAGATATAAAAATTGGTAAATCCCAATCATTTATCATAACAAGGATTCAATTTCCAATTCAACTTATAACAGTAAGAATCATCCATCATTCTCAAGGATTATCACTAGATGAATTGGTTTTTGATGTTATTAACGTTAAAAAACATGGATTAACATATATAGCATTATTTCACATTCGAACAAAAAAAAAACTATTTTTGTTAGCTCCTTTCCAACATGAAAAATTTCTATGAAGATCCAAGAATACATATAAAAACGAATAGATTGAAAACAATTACAACTTTGATACCATTAATTCCTCAATTAAAAAACTTACATAATTCTCATGTAATCAAATAAGCCTTGAATACAACTTTATTCTGCCAACATTACGAAGACATCAATCATGATCATAACCTTCAAGTGTTTCATATTTTATGTCTTATAGAAACAAGAATACACCATGCATCAACAAATGTGTACAAACTTATAAATTCATCGAAATATTCATATATTTCAATCCATGATGGTCATGGGTTAATGATGATGTATGACATACACATGCACTTAAATTCTTTCAATACAATAACTAGTGATGGTTCATAATATATACTAGTAACTTTTAATATTAATACATGAAAAGTAATACAAATTGTATGTGTGTATAAAATTCATTCATGTTCAGTTTTTACATTCCTAAATAATCTTCAAACTATAATTCAACATTCTCCCAAACATTGTCCAATCATCATTATGGGAAATTTTAATGTTGACATTTTAAAAGACAAACCAAACAAAAAATAAATAAGAACTATTCAATTTCATGGATAAATTCCAATCAAAATTACAATTTAGTGAAAGCACCACAAAAGTTGAATCTCAATTAGACCATATATGGGCAAATATCCCTAGAAATCAATGCAAATATGGTGTAATAGAAACATAATGGTTAGATTTTCACAAATCGATTTATATTGCACTCAAATTGTCAAACACACTTCCAACGTATAACAAAAAACCATTAATGTCTTCATTTATTTAAAGTGTAAACGTTTGTGGTTATATGCAAGTAAATGTTGCATTTTCCACCTAATTAATTACTCCCAAAATCATGGCACCTTGTGGGTTGAATTTGTATTTTTACATTTTTTTCTTGGACCATGTGTTTCTTTTTAAATCACAAATATCAATAACAAGACAAACAAAAATTTGGACAATTTTTTTATCCACACATACACCCATCAAACACCATAACAAAACACCTTTCACGAAAAACCTAAACTCAAAATGTGACAAAAACAAATTAAAAATTGCCAAATTTTTATACTTAGAAATTGAATATGAGACTAAGAATTCAAAATCTTTCCATCTAAATTATATCCATTCATGATTGATGTTTGTTTCAAACATTGAAATACCTCATGCACATTGCTAAAAATTGTTTACATTATTCAAGTTTGGAAAACTTGGATTTTCTTAAACAATATGATTATTTACAACTTTATGTTCATTTGTATGGTTAAAGGAAAGGCAATGGAACTATAGTTTCAATCTCTACATATCCACAATGAATTCTAAGAGGGTTAAAAAGAATTATTTCTTAGTACAAATGTGGAAAAAATAATTTGATGGTCTTTCATAAAACCAACAAACTTTCATCCAATATAACTTGAGTTCGTAGTAGAACATTAAATGTCATACCTTATTTTCAGGACAGAGCTGCTTGTTTAAAAACTAATTCTAGTTCACTGGCTACACAGAGCCCAATATCTGTGTAAGTAACACCAACTTTCTTCCCTAATAGATCAGTTTGTTCCCTTTAAAACCTAGCAGGTTGGGTTTGGGGGGAAATAAACAATAAACCAATGTAGTAAGCAGGTGTGAATATTAAAATTTGTTCTATTCTTGATCATATTTTATTTATCGGGTATGATTTTTATTTTTTTAAATCTGGAACAAGGGTTGCTTGACTTTGAAAATTTTCAACCCGAGGTTATGACAAAATCAAAGAAGCACCCAACCCAGGTACATCCACATTGAAACTGGGCACTAAAAACATTGAATTGTTTCAAGTTGGGTAGAGAAAGATGTTTGAACTTGGAGCTATCCAAGAAGGATATATAATCACAAAGTAAGGAAATTTTGGGCAAAGAAAATTATTCCTCTTTTTCCCCATACATAGTGAAATTGTCACACTTATATGCATTCCAAGTTCAGACAAAAATATAATAAATTTGAAAATGAAGTGAAATTTTTGGATTTCAATAGCAAAAAAGTGAACATTATTGTGTCGGACGTGTAGCAAATTCAAGGTAGACTTAGATTCTGCTATCCTTTTGTTATTCTCTCCAAATTGGTAGATTAATAAAAAGGGTTGTTGGATCAATTACCCATCTTCTCAAACTAGTAGATTATGGAAGGAGTTTCTCTCCAAGCAAGTCTTCTTTGTAAGTAGGCTACTACTGAAGCCTTTCCTTCAAACTTGGGAGATTTTATCTCTACCATCATGTGCTTGGGAGGTTTGTGTCTTCCTTAACTCACCTACAAAAATTCAGTCATGAAGTGCCAAGAATGTTTTTTGTAACCTACCTACCATGATTCTCCTGGCATCACTATGGATGGATGACATCTTCGATAGTGGGAGCACATGGATGAAACCCAACTCTAAATATGAACTGGTTTGGCAGAAGAATGTTAATTACATCCATATTGGTTTAGTGGCATTTGGGTATTGATGATAATTCCCAGCCACTTACTTGCAGGGCTCTGTTCTCAAATTACCTTCCTATTGTTGTTTGGGTGGCAGGCAAACATTAGACATTGGCATCAGATAACCGGAAGTTCTTGGCCCGGTTCTTATATATATATATATACTCACGGTTCTCATCAGGTCAAAGAACCGACTCATAACATGCATGAAAAAACCCTTAAACCCTAAAAGCAAAACCCCAGTTAATAATTCAGAATTACCTGAATATTGGGCAATAAATTCATGTAGATAGAAAAACCCAACCCATGAGTCTAGTACTACTTGTTGGTGGGTCCTTGGATTTAGGACCAAAAACTGAACAGAATTCAAAAGACATGTTAGGCTAGAAGAAGCTTCAGAAGATGAAGAAGAAGAAGAATGAAGGAAAGTGCAAATGATGGTCTGCTAACCCAATGCAGCATAGTGAGAAAGTGTCAGATATGTCCATCCCCTTGTTAGAAATTATGCTAGTTTCATCAGATACTTATTAAATTGAGAAGCTCTAGAGGAAAATGTGTTCATATGAGATCCTAAGCACATGTTAGAATGCTTACCTCGGATGTTGGAAAACAGCCCTTGAAATTGCTTTGTATAATTGTGTGCTGACCCAAAGTGTCGCATTAGAGATCATGGGTTTAGATCAGATCCTGTCTTAGAGATCTTTGTTTGTCTTTTATTTTTGGGCAGTTTCTGAAGGGAAAGATTGTCAGATCTCTTGGCATTGGTATTCAGTACTTTGAGCCTTTGAGGTTGAGGAAATACATACTCTCTGGGACTTGTTGCATATTTTGCAAAGTTTAGAATGGCGTACCTGCTTGAATGTTGAGTGAAAATTTGAGGGAATTTTTTTTTCAATATGTGTAATGGACACTGGTGAGGAATTTGAGGCTCTCCCACTCTTCACCATAAGCTATGCCTTCGTCTATGTAGCATAGCTGATACTCTGCATGTTTTAGGCTTCGGATCCCTCGCTTGAGTAGCCTTTGCCATCCTTTTCTCCCCTTCAATGCTCTTGCAATGTCTTCGGTTTTCTGAGATGGGTCAAAGACAATCAAGAATAGTTCATCATCATGTGTTGCTGCTGTTGCACCCTGCTGTCGCTGCTGCCTCTCAATGCCCACAATTGTCCTGGAATGACCCCTGTGCTGGAAATAGAGTGGGGAACGCCTGCTGCATATCATGGGCTTTCTCACAGGATCAAATGCAAGAGTGGGTGTCAAGCTCTTTGACTCACCTGGCATGTCCATGAAGTACTTCCAAACCCAGTCAACAAGATGTCGGTGGTTGGAGGAGACAATTATGTCAGGCTTCTGGGATAGCTCTTCTTCTTGCCTGCCATCATCCTCTCCACATTTCTGATCATACCATTGTAATCCATTCTCTGCACATGTGCACACCCACAACAGGAAACAACATAAATTTTCTCCAACATGTGTGATTTCAGAACAAAGGATCAGTGAATTTGAATAGGAGGAGAAACAGACCACAATCCCATGCACTCTCTCTCTCTCTCTCACCCAGCTCAATGGCATGATTGTCTTGAATTGCTGCTGAAGATGATAACTGCTGCTGCTGCTGCTGTCTCCTTGTCTGCTCTGAATTGGAGATGCCACATTTACCATGATCATCACCAATTGCTACAATTCCTTTCTTCTTCCTTGCAGCACATTGGAAATCAACAATGCGAGCACGAACACCAAATGATCGGAGCAAAGCAGCACACTCAGTGGTTCCAATCCATTTACGAGTGCCACGAATGTGCCAGTCGAAGTAATCTGCTCCTGCAAGATCAAAGCCTTTGGCCCATGCAACTTCAAGCCAGTTTTGTAAGGCCAAGATATCAGGAACAAACCCTGCTCCACCAAACAATACATCCTTCATGTGCGGGTCTTGCATCATCAAATGGAAGCTTAACATTTGGATGTTGCGCCAACCACAACCCCATCCCAAATCCTCCTCCTTCCTACTCTCAAAGTGTCGGACATTTGCTGCCAAAACTACAGTTGACATCCAGCCAGCCTTTTGATCTGTCTCCAGGCACTTTTGCAGCAGATTCATCAACTCCAGGTCTTGCAAATGTGAATTGAATGGTTCCCGCATTTGGGTCATCAGAATTGCTTTGATATTGGATTCAATTGAGTTGTCAATTCCTGAGGTTCTATGAATTTGCCACTTGGGTGGTAGCAAGTTTCGACCACCTTCTGTGTGGTGGTAGTGGTCACTACTAGTTTCTCGATTCGAGGTTTTGGAAACTGGGTCAGGTACTACTACTTCTACCTTGTGATCAAAATCCATACTAGTAATTTTGTCTAAGAGCTGCTGCTTATTACCTTCTTCTTTTTCTTCACCTCTTGGAGCCAGAGGTGGAGGAGGCTCACTGGTGGAGGCCACTTGTTGTTGGGTGTTTGACACCACAAGGTCTTCTTCTTCAGCAAGCAGCTGTTGACCGTCAAGATTGCAACTGAAATTCACTTGCACAATGTGGCTACTACTACTACAACACCCACAAGACTTCTTCATCTTTTCCAGATTCTTCATTTGGAAAATTCAAAAAGGCTTTCAATTCTTTTGGAGCTCAAACAGATTCATTCTCCATTTGGAAAATTCAAAAAGTTTTCAATTCCTTTGGAGCTCAAACTGGAGACTTGAACCTAATAAGATGCTTGAACCATCCACATATGTACTTCAAAAAAGCAAGCATCAGATTATTGGGTCATGCTGAAATCAGCTAACCCAACAACAACTCCTGTTCAACTTTTGTCAGAGCTTCCACATGATGATCCATGGAAGAAAATCTCACTAGCAAAAACATGCCCAAAAAAGGAGTTCTTGCATTTTCTTTTGCCCTTTGCTGCTGCTAGGGACACAAAGTCAAGTGATCATTTTTACAAAGGGTTTTTGGAAAGCTCAAATTTATTTCCCTTTCATTCATACTCACTCACTATGTACATACTTTTTTCTTTCACACTGGGTTGCTCTTGAATTCTCCCCTTGGTTCTTAAATTCTTTCTGCCTTTGTTCTTTTGTTTCTCCAAAGAAGAATTTGTCACCCTTTTGTTGCTGCTAGCTATTGAAGAGAAGAGAAAGCTAATAATTCAACAACCTAAAACATCAAAAAAATCATGTAGAATTTGAAAGGGCACAAAACTCTTCCACAAAAGTCACAACTTTTCACACACCAGAAGGAAAAAAAACCACATTTTTGCAAAACTTGCAAACTCAAACTCTCTCTCTCTCTCTTCCTTTCCCCCCACTCTTCTTTGGAAGACTTGCATAAGTAGTTCCTACACTTTGATCATATGTTTTCAGGCTTCACAAATTTGGCAAATTTGGGTTCCTCATTTTGTGTGCAATTTACCTAAACCCTAAACCCTAATATTTTCCAAATTTTTTTCTTTTTATGGGTCACACTAATGCAAAACTTTGCCAAAAAATAATTTATCACAAAATAAAATTTGGATGGGTTTCTTCAATTCTGCTCTTTCATTTCTCTAAATTGCAATGCATTGAAGAAAACTTTTGTTTTTGGGTTGCACAATTGTGCTCTTGTTAAATCTTTAGACCTTTTTGAAGTTCTTTTTTTAAAAAAATTCAGAAACTTTGGTTGGATGGCTTCTTGAATTCTACTCTTCCTTAAAAATATTATTATGCCTTGAAGAATTCATTTTTATTTTATTTTTTCTTAGAAAGAAAAAAAGAAAAATCAAGATGTCTCTTTGTGCTCTTCATTATGGCTTAAAGAATCAAAAATAATTGTTCCTAAATTCTGCTTTAGTCTTAACCTTGGAAAAACCAAAACTTTTGACTTTAGCCAAAGTAGATTGGAGCTAACTTTATTTTACTTTTCAATTCTTTTAGAATTTTCAAAATGAGATTATTTTGCTAAAAAAACATCTTTTTTCCTTTTTTTTTCCTCAAACTTTCTTCCACAAAAGACCAAAAATTTGCCACCAAAAAATCTCTTAGGTGGAGTGAGGCTAATGTGAGCATATGTTTTTAACCCACAAAAAAAATTTACATGGATCTATGTGCAAATGAATAACATTATGACTTTTACACTCTTTCAAATAGTATTCAAGTATGGGGGTTCCAATCAAACCTTTTTCATTCATATCATCTTTCATCAAAAATTCCTTTCTTGAAACTCAAAAGAAAGGTGTCAAACATGTGATTTTATTTTATCAATTTTGTTTATTTTTATTTTTTTCACAATGTATGGTGTCTTATGGATTTTTGAGGTCTTAACTCCTTTTCTTTACTTTTGGTAATATTTACTTGACATTTAAGGATGTTTCTTTCTAATTTTCACATTATGCACTATTTTATTTTTATTTTTTCCCTAGAATTTAGGTTTTTTTTTTTAAGGTCCAACGAGGTTCAATAATTCATTGGATTTCAACTTTCAACCCTTAACACATCACAAAGTTCACTTTAATGTGGTTTCAAACAATGTTGTTTGATTTTAGGTTTTTAAAAGAACCTTTAGTTTTGGTTCCTACAATTTTCATAAAAACAAAGAATCATCAATTTTGTTTCTTTAAAATTTTCAAAATATGAAAACCCATCAGTTTCAAGTTAGGATCAATTGTTTTTACCATTGATTTTCAATTATAATGGTTCTTATCTTGATAGAAACAATTAGTTTGAGTTTTAATCCAAGTATAAGTTTTAAGGTGTAAAAATGCCTACCTAATTCTAAACCCATAAAACAAAATATGCATCCTAAGTTGTTTTCTTGTTTCCATAAATAACAAGAAGACTAAAGTCATGATGAACTTCAACATTCAAAAACATGACATGAAAGGGTTAGGAAACAAACATGAAACAAAGTCAAAATAATTTCTACAATACAAAAAATTGAAAATTCAATGAATTATAAAATCATGGGCTTCATGGAACCATAATACAACCAATAGCCATGGCCTAGAGATGGTTTCATTGTTTTTCACCATTTTGTATTCATTTGCACTTTCCCACATCACACAATAACCAACATCAGTACCCAAACATAAACTTGAAACAAGCAAGTTGTTTTTAAAAACTTGCAAACAACAAACTTTTTTCAACTCATAAGTTTAAAAAGTTCCAAAGATGGACAACATTAAAGTTCAAGTTCTCCTTCAAACAACCCACAATTAAACAATTCATTGTCCTCCATCAATGTGTCTTCAACCTCTATGAATTCATTTAACAAACCATGTTTCCTTCTTTCACAACCCATGTGAATGTCATGTGACCAATTTTTGTTGATCATATTGTACCAATTCAAATTGTCCACTTCAAGTTTGGATAGCCATAGGTTTGTTATCATTCATACAATGGTGAAAATCCACTTGATTTTAATTTGAAAACCCATGATTCCAAGGATCTAACATGTTAAAAAGCAACATGAAGAAATTCATTTTCATGACCAACCTATCACATCATCAGGTTCTCACAATCCTTGGGGTCCTCTTGTGAAAACATTATAACATGTGCAATTCATTCTTCAATAAAACATCCATTACACCATTATTTGACACCTATTATCCCAAAAAAAAATCAACGTCAATAGTAACAAAGGGTTCAAGAGGAAGAACACTTCAAGTGTTCAAATGTTTATAAACTTCTACAAGTCATGGCATGACCATCTTCCAATCATATTATTCAACAATAACAAAAGCTCAACAATACCCACATAGTTGCTTATAGCTTTCAAGTTTTTGTGATGGGGGTTCAACATAATGTCCATCATGTTATGTGCCTTTTAAGGAGAGAAGATTTTTGCAAAAGCAAGGAAAGGCTACATAACTTCAATCACTTGGCTTAGCAAGCAAAGCTTCATAAATTGAAGTTATAAGTCAAATCACCTTAGACTAAGGGCTATAATAAGGTCTCCATTGCATAAACTTGTCCTTTCATTTCATTCATCAAAGTAAAAAATAAAAATTATTGCATTAGATAGTAACAAAAACCATTGGATTAGTTCAAATGCATTGTTTTATAGCATGCATCAAAAATTTGAAAATCATCCTTGCAATTGCCCATGTTTAATCAATAGGCACCCACATGCTAACAAATGAATTGTTTAATAATCATATCACATATTTATTGCATTCATATATTCCAAGGTTTATTAGATCAAGACAACCCATGATGCAAACCTAGTTTTCACTAATAATTTAAGTTTAACATCCATGCATGCCTCCTTCCACGCTTTGCCTAATATTTTTGTCCATATGATTGAGTTGACTACAAGTTAACCTCCCACAAATCCATACAAACCTTGCTATCATTTGTAGCATATTGTGCTACTTTTGACATAACATGACCCCAACATGTCCCAAAAAATGGAACTAAAATATGCAGAAATGTTGGGCCAAAACCATTTTGTTTAACCAAACTAGCATGGTTTCACTTTTTTTCATTCAATTTTAATTTGTAAGGTCACATATTGAACACATGTGAAGTTCCTCTTATTAACATGTGACATTATGTTCTTCAAAAAAGGCTTGCAATTTGCACCCTAGTAAATGTTATCATTACTAATTTCACATGAATATATTTTGTAGTTTTTCATGTTCATACAATTAGTTAATTTATTATATATTACATTGTCAATTTTGAACTTTTTCTAACATTATGGTAATTGGAATCAAGTTTTATAATGAATTTTACATAAAACATTACTAACATATATTTATTGGATCATCTAGTGAAGCAAAACATTATTAATATCTATTATTGCTTCAATTGGTGGCCCCCATATAAACGTTTCTCTTCAATTTTTCAACTTCCAAGTGCTCAATTGTTAATTTTAGGCTTTTCAAAAGTCAAATCTTCAAACACTCCAAAAATCTCTTCCTTTTTTCAAAAATTTTAAATCCTTGATAATTTAAACAAATAAATGGATGAATTTTTGCATGAATCTACCAAAACAAATTGGGATTCCAAATGTAGAAAGGGTACCTCTTCTAATCTTGGTCAAAGTCTTCAAACAACAAGTTATAATAGTTTTAAAGTTGACTACCATTGCTAATTTCCACACATACATGCAAGAAATGGTTTGAAATACATGCATGTATTTCAATGCATGTATATCACGTGTATTTTAACATGTATATTGATTTCCCACAATAAATTAGGATTTTCACATTGTACAATCCCATTTCCCATTTACAAAAATAAATTATTACTTGTTATTAAGCATAGTTGATTTGCATTAGGTATTTTTTTGCTACTAAACAAGTGGTTCCTAACAATAAAATAAAACTTACATCTTTTAGTCCATTTTTTCCAATTACATTTCCTTGTAATAATGTTTTTTTAATGTTAAATTTTGTAAAATATGAAGGAACTTACATTGCCCCATGGCTTCCATTGTAACCATATACAATATTTTAATCCATTCACAAAAAAATTCAAGATCTAATCCATCCTTCACTTTTGGACCATATGAAAATCTAACCAAAAAAGCCAAGTCCCCTTGTTTTAAGTCTCAACATTAAGTGGCCCAACATATTAAGACTAAAACATGACATGGCAAAACAAAATGCAATTCAATTCAATCCCAACCCTTGATTCCTTTTACAAAAAATGTCCAATATTTTATTGTTCACTGAAGATTGGAATCAATCCCACTTTGCTTAAAAGAGCATATGACCAAAATGTATTTATTTATTTACTTTATTATAACACCTTTAATTTTAACTAAGAATAATCCATCCAATTGTTATTTATCAAAAAAACTTACACATTATGAATGATGCAAAAACTATGTAGGTATGCTTAGTGATTAGTTTCATAATTTAGCAATAAAATGTAATCATTATGCAAATATTAAATTTTACATGAAATGAATTTGAATCAAAGATCATCACAAGCTACTTCACATTTTTTTTTAAACCAAGAATTAAGAAAGGAATCTAATGCAACTTAAAAGTTTGGTTTGTGACAAACATTACTAATGACACATACACCAATAAGCTTGATTGAATTAATTTTAAGCTGAAGGAACAATTCATTGGTCCATAGTCTTCAATAAATTTATACTTTAAAATGGGGTGTGTGCTAAAGCTAGTAATAATGTAAACACGGTAAGTAGACAAAGTTTTAATTTCTAATGGAAAATTATTGTGTTACAAATCCTTAGACCTTAGAAGCTTTTAATTTTTAATGTAAGGTAAAGCCAAAGGGCAAGAGCATTACCAAAATAATGGCCCATGCAAGGTGGTAGTTGAACATAGTCCTAATTTTGGTAATGCCCAACGGTTTTACTCAACATAAATACAACAACAAATTTTTTTCCTTTTTGGGCCAATGGACATGATTTGATTGATATGTATGGTTCAAATTATTTAGAAAGGGGTCTATTCACAATTGGGGTACCTAAAAGGACTATTTCATAATCAAAGGATTACATTAAAAAAATTTAGATTTTTATAATATTTATTGTGTCACAATCATAATGTATCATTGTGTGCCTAAAATTAAAATAATGTCATATTGACCAAATAAAAGTATCTAAATATATATTGGATATTTTATCAATGTCCTTTTGAGTCTTCTAAAACAATTGTGTTAATTGTCTTAACTACAATATTATATATGAGGAATCAAATAGGAGTGTATTAAATAGTACAATGGACCTCAAATTTTTTCTATGAATAAAAAATGTTTACATTTATGTTTAGCAAAGTTCATTAGATGCATTTGAATCACTCATAAACCATATGACAATTTCAAAGGCCACAAAATTCCCTTTTGTGGGGTTACATGGAAAATATCTTTTTTTTTTTGCGATTTGGTTTATTGTTTACATTCATTAAGCTTGAAATTTGTAACCTTAGATGCAAATTACATTTGCGAAAAAAAATCATGCAAAAAAATTAAGTTTAATATATTTTTTGGATTTAAAACAAAGTATTTATGCATGATAATTTGCACGTGAAAAATCACCACCACCATACAAATAATCTTATTTTGAATTATTGGATTTTTTTCAATTAAATTTTTCTTGTGTAGATTTTATTTTGGTAGATAATGTAAAAATTTCTATATATTCCTATGGTTCTTAGGGACACCCCAATTGTGAATGGACCCAAAGGTGAAGTGAAAAAATGAATTTGTTCAAAATGCAAAACAAAATTAGCAAAAATGAAAAAAAAAATGCCATCACAATATGTTTGCAAAAAAATAATATTATGCATGTTTAATGAATTGAAGCTACGAGGAATTAAATAATTAAATACAGAATTCAAATTTTGTGAAAAAAAATTACAAAAACAAAAAACAACTACAAACTTCAATAAACTCAAGAAGAATTAAAGTTGCTTTCAAATTTTTTTAAACATTGTGGACCACAAACTTGCCAATGTGTTGGATTCAACTTTATGTATGTTGTCATCTTCATAATCATGCACAAATTCACTTGTGTTGAAAGCAATTTTGAAAAAGATCCAAGGAGGAACAACAAGTTTTGATGACGTTAAAAGGATGTAATCACAATAACAATTATTCCAACATATGTAATTGATGTTTGGTTTTTCATGTCTTTAGTGTCAAAAATTGTACTAATGTTGCAAGTTTATAATATTTTTACATGTTGCCATTTCTAATATATTATGGAAACATGTGAAATAACACATAAATTGAATCTAATGAAGATAAAATATTCAAAAGCATAGAAAAACATTATAACCAAATTTTTGCCATTTTTTCATTTATATCATGTATTTAACTATTATGAACTTTTCAAAAGTTTAGAACTAACAAATGACCATTTGGAGATTGGAAATTTGAAAAGAAACTTTGATTTGGAAGCCACCATGTGATGTAATAATAGATTTCAATAATGTTTTGCCTCTTTAAATGATCCACCAAATAGATGGCATTCCCATGTTTTGTTTCAAATTCAATTAAAAACTTGATTCTAACCACCAAGTTTAAAAAGTCTAAAATTAACGATTTAATTTAGAATTAATCAAATACATGTTTTAATTGCATTTTGGACTTAATATTAAATCAATAATTTGGAGGCTTCATGAAAGTTTCTATGAACTAAGGAAGAGAATTCTTAAGAGAATTTCAAGTATTATATGAACAAGTTTTGATCAATCATCAAACTACTTCACAAGATTATCCATAATTAGATGGATTAATGGAAAGAGTGCAAATGGTTAAACAAGGTTTGCAAAAGTATGATTACAAAAGGGTCACCTTGGGGATTGGGACTTTTAACTTCTATGGTTGTCCATAGGATATTGAATTAACAAACAAGTTTCATTGTGTCATTTCTTTTTTATTTTCTTTTGATTGATAATGAGCCAAATTTGTTCCTAGAGTGACAACAATGGCAAATAGGAAGAATTTGGGGCATGGTTTTTATTTCCTTACATTGGGACAAGAGGGGTGTGTAGGAATTCCAAGATGGGATTAGGAAAAAGTGACATTCATTTTTTCATGGGCACCTTCGGTGAATTGAAATGCATAAACCATACAATGCAAATGGTTATACTATAAATATAGAGCCAACATTGAATGATGGGTTTGCCCCAAATTCACATTACATTCACATGGCTCAATCTTGGGAAAAGGAACCCCCTTCTTCCTTGTAATATACTTTGGAGTTGTTTATAGGGAACACATTGATTAACATCTTTTTAAAAGTCCCAATATGACTTCCCAAAATTCCAAAACACATAATGCATTGAAGCTTTGGATCATCTAAACTTCTTTAAAACATTACACCAAAAATGTCATTCTATGACCAATCCTATATACCTACAAGGAGCACAAGTGCCTAAAAATGGCATAAATGATGAGTTTGATTCAACTACAACTGGCATAAATGACTAGTCTAGTTGAAAAAGACTAGTCATAGAACGACATTTTTGGCATAGTGAAATAAATATTCTTTCAACATGCAATGTCTGCACATTTTTGTAGCTATTCTCATTGAATTTTTTTTCAACAAGCTAAAAATCATTCAATTTGGAGGTGATTTAATCCAACAAATTGTCTTTTGAACATTTTGGATTCATAGGGAGTCTTAATTCTCATGTAGGGAATCTTAACTCTCAAGGTGGGAATTTTTCCCCAAAGCTTTAAGGATGTTTCCTTGCAATTCCCAAAAGCTTCCCATTTCATGTGAAGGAGTATATATTTCTTCACCTTGCATTTTGGTTTTATTCCCCTAAGGGTGAAAATATAGTCAAAGGAGCCGAGGTGCTAAGGTAAAAGTCTTTTTTCAAGGACTACACATGACACATGTTCTTTTTGTGTTGGTTTATAACTTAAAAATTTGTATTTCAAATACTCTCTTTAAGACTACGATTTAGATATAAATACATTTTGACTACAAAATGATTTTATATCATGTATATTATGCATTCACGCCTTCTATCACATAAACATGAACAACTTTTGTCAAAGGCACATTTTCAAAATCCATATTTTTCAAGGTCAAAAGCATTTTTGAATCAAATGTCTTCAAATGGATTATAAAAACAATTTTCATCAATTCAAGTATTTTTCCCTTCTAATCATCAATGTTAAATCCTTTTCAATTTTTAGAAGGAATGGTGCACTTTTGATAATAAAAAAGGACGTTTTAAAAAAAAAAGGATTGTCCATTCTCAAGGTTTGAATGTTTTGAACATGCAAAAACATTTTTTATTTGTGTCAAGATTTGAGAATGTAAACTTTGCAATTAATGGAAAATATTCGCAAAAAAATTATGACAATCCAAACTATTGTGTTTCAATTGTGATTTTTCAAACATACAAAAATGTAATTGTAAGGAATGTCCACTTGGGTGGCTCCTTTGATTGTGATTTTACTCCCAACCCATTTTTTTGCAATACCCAAACATTAATTGTGAGCCCAAGGCTAGGTTGTGGCACATTATATTTCAATAACCTCGATACATGGGTTTGAATTTGTAAGTAATAAATCAACTTGTTCATATGGGCCATGCCCAATAGGATGTTTGAAAATTTGGCCACAACCCAATGTATTGTGGTCCACCTTGAGGTATATAATCATTCAAGCAAGTGAATATTGCCCATGTCATGACCCTAACTTGGGTGCATGACCAACTCTTATGACGGATAACAAAATGTCTTTCCTAGGATAAAGGAAGTTAATTAAAAAAGTGATTTAAATGTTTCCAAGTGAAATTAGGTTGAACGGGAGACTTGTTCCAACTTTGACCTTGGGTTTGTGACCAAAGTTAAAGAATGAGAAGGGAAGTAGGCCAAGAATTGTTTTTGGGCTTCAAACACATTCACACAAGTGTGAAAAAATGCAAGAAAGTGAATCCCACCACTCCCAAGTGGATTCCCATTTTGGGGGATAAAATCCCATGATGTCTTAAAATTCTGGAGCAATGTTTGGGGACATGATCTTGTCCAAATTGGGGGTCTAGTTAAACCCTAAACCAATTTATTAAAGATTAAATATTCAAAGTGTTTTTGAATTTCAAATTTGGATATTTGAAACACAAGTTATGATCAAAAGAATGGTGAAATTACCAACTTGACTCCCAATCATTAAATTGTCCAACAAAAGGGTCAAATCACCTTTGCATGAAGTGTGCAATATGGTATGGAAAAATCGTCTTTCAAGGTTATAACTTCACCTTTTAAAGTTTTAGAATCAAACTCCTTATCAAAATAGTGCAATGCCCCATAACTTGACAATTTCATGACTACCATTTGAAAATCTTGGAAAACTTAGCCATTTCAATGTAGTCCCCACCACTATCTACAAAGTACTATAAGGAGGTGAATGATGATTCCTCCTTATAATATATTATGTGTATTTTGTGAATGTGAATTGCACATGACTTGTCATGCATAATTTTGGCTTCAATTTGCATTCATTGTCTTTTTTCTTTGTTTCTGTATATTCATTTCACCTTAAGCTCAACACATTGAAGTTGTCTTATTTTCATCCAAAAAAATCTGTTCATCCTATTTCATTGAAAACATAGTTAAGGGGATTATTTGGATTATTAATCATAGTTTTTTAAGGATTCAAGATTAACTTAAAATGTGAAGCCATATTCAACATTAATATTTTCTAAATTTTAATTATCTATGTTACAATAAGCTTAATGGGAAAGTATTTACAAATTATGATGTTCATAAAAAGATGTGATGGGATAATTTTTTATGCATGATTGTGGATTATAATGTGTCCCTTACTTTTAAAAAATGGTCAATGCCTCATTGATGTTATAGGACTTTGCTTGAAATCCCATGGTCAATTCATGCGTAGTTGAAAGCCCAGCCTTCAATTTTGTTTTCAACCTAACTTCATGTTTTTTCATGTTTTTGTCACAACTTCATTTTTTTTTTCCTAATAGTGTGCGATTAAGTGTTTATCATAATACCTTGGCAACTTCAACACATTAGTGCCGAATATTAATATAATTTGAAGTTTTTGATTTGGCATCTTAATTTTTTGATTTTGAAATTTTCAACATATACAAAATAAATATAACAAAATCATGAAAGTTTTCACAAACTTCTTGTTGTATTTGGTTAGATTGATAAAAATTTATGTGATTTTGGTGGATGGGGCATGGGTTCAAGTCTGGTTGCTTTGATTGAATTTTCAAATAGTTTGACATAAAATACTATTTGTTTATTTATTTTTGACAAAATGAAAAATAATATAATTTGTGCCAAAGCCACCTAGGTACTATGGTATGCCACAAATCATTTTGACCACATTGGATGTCACAATGGGGTGTCTAATTTTAAGATTGTAAGAAATATTGTTATATAAAATTTTGATTTTGGAAGATGAATATGGACAAGTATGGAAAGATCGTGTGTGAAATTTTGTATGATGCAATTGATCAAACATTGATGAATGAGTAGATCCAATGATAATTATAGTGATACCTATATGTTTAAGATGCATTTTATGTGGACATGCAAATGATGCAACAACAATGGTTTTGTGCTAGAAATGCTCAAAGCGGTGATGAATGGGGGTGCTTAACACCTCTTTTTGGAAAGGTTTCAAATGACAAACGAATATTTCCATATTGCTGTTGATAATAAAACCTTTCTTCGCCTTACTTATGTATGTGTAAAAAGGATGATTGACCAAGACCATGGAGTGTCAAGGAGGTTGATGTTGATTAGAGGCAAATTGTAAAATGATGATTAATGGTCGGGCAACATGCACACCCAACCCCTTTTGTTCACAACATTTATGAAAATAATATATCATCAAAGATGAAAATGACTAGGCACTTTGAACATTAGTATTAGTTGGTCGATTATTAGTGGGATTTAAGTTTGTCCCATCGGGTAATTGAAAGCCAAATTAATCTTATTTTTTTCATGACGTCATGATAATAATCAGCGTTCAATTCATTATCACATGACACATACAAAATGGATTGCAAAAGGTCAAAGACTATTCAAATTTCACCAATTGAGCCAATCAATAACACAATCAATTCCTTTTATTGGCACCCTCAAAGGCATTATTGAATGTTTATTTTGCTAGCCTAAATTTGTTTTTCACCATTGTACTATAATACCTCATCCAAAATGCAATGTGAAAGGAACTTTCCTACTAGACATGCTCATATCGATGAATTGGTAATCTACATGCATCTATTTGACTAATAGTAGCATGTTGTCTTATTTAAACACATCTTCTAGTGGAGTGTGATGGCCACTTTGGCTTACCCTTTTTTTTTGGTGCAAAATTTTGGAAATTTTTTATCACAAATTTGATGATTTTTTTTTGTAAAAATCCAAAAATCTGAAAAGGATAAAAAAGAATCTAAAATAATTCCTACATTTCTATACATGGTTCAGGAAGGTAGCAAAAGATATGTAAGGTTGTTTACAGTTTTTCCTTTCATGTTTTTGTTAATAGCCAAATTTGATTAAATTGGCTTACAAATGATTGCCACCTTGGCTACATCACAAATTTGAATTTCTTTTTTTTGGCTACATCACAAAATTGACAAAAAAAGAGTTAGAACAAGACATACTTTTATAGTGGATTTATGATTTGAGTGGTTGGTAATCCCTTTGATGGCCAGTTTTGGGTATTTGAATTGATTGCATTTTCTGGATTAGGTATTTTTTTTAGGGAATTAATTAATAAGCATAAGCTTTGGGTTAACCTTTGTTTGTTTTGAAATTTGAAAGGAAGAAAAGCACATCCTTTAATGCCCTCCTAATCACCAAGTTCTTCCATGTAACAATTCATTTGGGGTCATGAAATATTAACACTTTTGGGGAATAGTCAATTTTTCTGAATTAAAAACCCGCAGAATTTTGAATGTGCTGTTGAACCCTACTCATCAAGGGCTTCCCAACAATAATTTTCCAACAAAATTTTCATTGAAAATTTCTTTAAATCAAAACTAAAAATTATAATGGAATTTGGTCCCGCTCTTGATATAGTAAGAAAACCCTTAGTGACTAGGATTTAATGAAAGTAATTTGGAGATTTTTTTATACATCCTAAGGTGCAAGATATAAATAATTTTCAGTAGTTTTTTTGTCTTTGGAAATTCAATTAAATTTTTTTAAATGGTTTTTGAAAAGAAATTTTAATTAAGTGTCCACTTCACACTTGGGCCAACAGCACAAGGTACACTAATATAAATTTGATTGAGCAAATGAAACATAAGTTCATGTTTGTTTTTAAAGGGTTTTGTCTAAAGAATCAAATTGCACAAAAAGCTGAGTTCCCTTTGAATGGAATGACTGCATTTATAAAAACCGTGTCAATTATCATGTTTGATAGCAATCAAAAGGACTGATCTTCACAAATTAACTAACAATCAAATGACCCAATTCATAAGAAGGATGTGGACTATCATAGTTGATAGCAATCAAAGGACTGAATTTACACAACTGAACTAAGAAGTAAAGTTGCAAGGATATCAATCACAACTTGATGCAATCTCTTCTTCTTGCTTGATGCTTGAGCCTTCAGGTAAAGTTTTGTTTTTCCTTGTTGTTGGGCCCTGCTTGGGACTATTGCATTGGATCCAACTTTTGGAAGTTTTACCTTGTTAGAACCAATTTCACATTAGGTGAATGGGTTTCTTTGGTGAAAGTGTTTAGACTCTTTAGATTGGAATGGATTGTTTTGGTGTTCAGAGTGTGGACACAGTAGGTAAGATGTACAACATTTTATCTATTGGCAGGGCCAGAGTGTTTGTGATGCCTTGCCTACCAATGCAAGGATATTGTGTTCAGATTTTGTTATAGAGTATAGAAGCTTAATGGATTTTGGCCACTAGGTGATAAGCCTATTTTCATATGAGGATTTTTGAAATATGATATTGTGGCTTGTGTTGAAACTTGAGATTAGTTCTAGAGTTATAATCTCTTGAAGGATTTTGGTTTCTTTTAGAGGATTTTTTGAATTGCAAGGTGAAATATTTGAGTTTTGCTAATTCTTCTTTTTCTTAAGATACTTTTTAATGCTAAAGTGTGACACACCCCTTGTTAAGAATAGTCCTAAAGAAAAGAATTGTTTTCTTGTCATTAATTAATTGTCAGACTTCATTTTTCCTGACAAACAAAGCTTGACAGAGTAAAGGGTGCATTTCACTACACACAAAATTTTAGTAGTGACCACTCAAAAGTTTAGAATTTGTGTCTAAATAGTTAATTTGCTGACCCATTATTGGGAATGTGCTGGGCCATTATTGTCATGGGGTGCACTTGAATACCATAGTGTACCTTTGCAGCTTCACTAATTAGATAAATTGTAGAAATGTTGAAAATTTCAAAAAAATGCTCTCTTCACCCTGTCTGTGGGCCTCCTTTCACTCCCTCTTCCCTCTTTCAGTGGTATCCGCAAAGTAGTGACATTTTAGTAAATCTCAGTATGAAATGCACAAGGTTCGAGACTAATTATAGGTGTTGTACAGTTAGGAGCAGTGAAAAAATATGTAACAGCAGTGGAGGCGCTCAGGAAAAAGGAAAAACAGGATGAAACTCAGTTTACTATAAAAATTGATGGTTTTCTGAGTTTCATCCCGCGTTGAATGTTAATGTCCTTTTTTGCAGGTTTTTTAAAAATCTCACCCTGTGTATGATCAAACTCAGGATTCTGGTGTTGTTTTTTTCTTACGTTATGGATAACTCTATTTTGTGAAGGAAAATAGAGAATCTTTTGAAATACTCAATTACATATATTTTTCCCCACATGTAATCTTCAATTTAATTAATTAATTAATTAATTGAAAAGCAAGTGTTGAAGCTGCCTCTGAACTACACACTAGGATACTATTCATGTGTGATTGTCAATTGCTAGTCAAAACTCTTCTTGACCTACAATTGGCTGTTGACCCAACTTGGCTCTTGCTCATTGGCTCAGCCATCTTGAGTACTTGCTGCATTAAGTTGTCAAGTGAGATCAAATTCGCATGAAAAGTTGCAAAAGATACTGGAATGATTTCCCACTATTTGACCATCAACAGTGAGATTTGAAAAATAGTGAATGGGTGGGTGGATTTCATGACAAAAGTTCTCAGTTGTTGCACAAAAACCCGGGTTGAAAGAAGTTATGTACAAAAATGTAGCTACACAAAAGCTTCATTCGACTACCATGCACAAAATACAATTCAGAAGATCATGAAGAAATCTGTGTAGAATTTTGGTTTGGTAGCTTACTTGATAACTTATTTGTCTGAATAATAACAAGTAGGAAGGTTAAAAACGGAGTAGCACACAATAGTAATGAACAGCAAATCCAAGCAGCGAGTGAGTTAGGTGTGCAATAAAGACAGTGTGTGTGATTCACCTCATGCAGCCTCATGCAGTCCTAAGGTCTCAGCTGTACTAAATTAGTACTAATTTCCCAGATCTTTTCAAACACAAAAAGAGTTAATCTAGTTACAAGTGGAGTTTAGAAAGCAATTGCAGAATCCTTTAGAATCATGTTTACAAACAGAGTAGTGAATATAGTAAGTACCATGTAGAAGATTTCTAGAGGTACTAGAGATATCCACAAACTCACCCTATCTTTACCCTGTCTTTGGGCCTCCTTTCACCCGCCTAACCCCTCTTTTAGTGGTGTCTGGAAACTAAGGAAGTTATATTAATTCTCCGTATGAAATGCTGAAACTCGGTAGGAAATGCTGAATCTCAGCATTTAATGCACAAGGTTCGAGAGGAATTATAGTAGCTGTACAGGTAGGAGCAGTGAAAATCTATGTAGCAGCAGTGCAGGTGCTCAAGAAAAAGGAAACACAGGATGAAACCCAGTTTACCACCAAAATTGATGGTTTTCTGAGTTTCACCCCCCTTGAATGCTATTCTAGTTTTTGCAGGGTTTTTTTGAATCTCACCCTGTGTATGACCAAACTTAGGGTACTGGTGCTGTCTTTTCCTCACTTTAAATATCTCTACTATAAAAGTACTAATTTGTTCCTTGTTTGTTTGTGTTGTTGGGGACTGGAGGTTCTTTGATTCTGGAAAAAGAAATTTAAAACACTAAAGGGACTGGAGGTTTTTCTCTGGTTTCAAAAGTTTCCTAAAAAAACTCCATCTGCACACATTTCAACACTGAAAAACTATACAGGGAATTTTTATATTATATTATTTTATTTTGATGCAAAAATATAACATGGGCAAGATGGCACTCTCTCAGAATTCTATGCCATTTTTCTACAACAATAAAACCCTATACCATTTTTCAATTTCACGAATGCAGGAAAATGCAAAATGTTGGACAGATTTTGAGCCCGTAAAATGTATGGATGTGAATTTTGTGCATCTCTTACAGGGTTAAACCCATACCTAAGTTATGCTGCCTATGTTTTCTCAACTGGTTCTGGATGAGGTTTTGAGGTTTGACCAGTCTCGGGTGCTTATTTGAAACGGGAGCAGACCCTTGACAGTCATCAGGGGATTGATACCCATGGTTCTCAAAACATCAAAGAATCAGTTCCGATGTATAACCGGCCCAAAGATTCGTTGATTCTTTAAGGTATTTGGAATAACCAGGACCAAGCATTCTTTGATATGTTTTTTTCAAAGATTCAGAACTGACTGATCTGTGGATATGATTTTTTTTAAAAATTCAGAACCGGTGGTTCTCTATAAATCCAAATTACTGCACAAAACTTGTTTTGACTACTTGACAAACCTTGCTTGCATATATATATATATATATATACAAGTATAACTTCCCTCTGAAATTATTGTCTTTTCCTCACACAAGGAACATTCTTCCCTGCAGCAGTTGGCTTGACATTGCTCACAGATGATAAACAACAAAAGTACTGTCTCCTTTTCACTGATCATATGCACTAGTGTGGCCTGTACCATTGGCCCAAGTGTGAACTCATCCTCAACTGATTTTTCTTTGCAAAACCTGGTTTTTTGGAATTTATTTGAATTTTCAGCTGCAAAAATCACTTATAAATCAATATCTCCCACATTATGAATCCAAAATCTTACCAAATAAATTCCATTAAACCCGGCTCATCAAGATCTTTCCAACAACACCAAAGGCACATTCCAATTCTTCCAAAATTTTCAGCTATGATCTAATTTAATTTTCAGTGAAGAAATCACTCAATATTCAAGAACTTTTACATAGCAAATCCAAATGCCATGAAACCAAGTCGATGCGCCACTCCTCCTCGAGAGCTTTCCAAAGAGACCAAGAATGCAATCTGAAGCATCCCGGTTCGGTGGATCTCAAAGCACAGACAAAACAAAACAAACAAACTACCTTCCTTCATAGATAGATGAATATGTTTGCAATGTGCTTTTCCAATTTTGTCGCCCCGTTCCTCACCTCATGATTTAAAGCCCAAAAAAATGTAAAAAGCCCCTCACAGAAATTTCCAAGTGTAACTTATTATTTGGAGAGCACTTACAATAGGAAATTTCCTAGGTTGCCGTTTTTTACTTTTATGAAGAACCTCCAATTCTAAAAAGTAAAACCAGAACATTTTTAGAATCACTCAGCAATGGAACTAACTGTGAATCCAGGTACTGGGTTTTGATTCTTAAAACTCAGGTTCTTGTTTTGAGTAACTCCGGTTCTAGTTAGGTTAGGTTTTGGTTTTTAGGAGGAGAAGGGATGCACCTAATGTGTGAGGAGGGTTCCTCAAAATCCTTTATGTGTAAGGTGCCTCCTCTCCTTCTCAAAACAATGGGACACTAATAAAATTTCACCAGATTTTCATGCCGCATAGTGACCTTGTTGAAGGGGGCAGTTCTGGGAATTTAGGTCTTGCAATTGGCTTCCACCTCACTGCAGGTCCTCATTCTTCAGCTTTCTTACATGTAATTAATTGTGTTTGCATTGTTTTTTCCCAATGGGGTTCACTCATCACAGCAGATAGGCAACAAAGGGTTCATGAGTCGGGTAGACCTACAGTACCTAGGGGCTAAAATCCCTTAAGCTACTATAATAGTACTCTATAATGAATCTAAACACAATATCAGGCTTGCCTTGGTAGGCAAAAGGCCAAAGTGTGTTTTGGGTTCCTGAATCTGCTACCAAAGGAAGGTTAGGCTAGTATACACAAGGCCCCAAGAGGGTTGTGAAACACACTTGCTGCAATGACTTTGTTTGAATCACTGATTGTTTGTTTGTTTGTTTGTTTGTAAATAACTTCTTCAGCTTCTGCTGCACAGAGTTTCAGCATGCCCAGCCAGGCATCTGAGAACAAGGGAAGGCATAACATGGAATTGATGAACACGGAACTTGAATGTGACAGAGAAAATAATTTGTTGTGTGAGTTGTATGTGTTTGTTGTGTGTTGTTGAAGACATCTTCGTGGCACAGACCTAAATTCTCGGATCTGGTCTGGTCAGGTCAGGTCAAGGTTTAGGGTCAGGTTTAGGCTCATGTTCATAAGATCCATCCAACCCTGCGATTGAACCATGCAGATGATGATGATGCCGTGCTGCATAGTGCAGCAGCACTCAACCCCTCCTCCTCCTCCTCTTGCAAAAAGTTCATAACTAGAGGGGGTATTTTTAAATGTCGTGCATGCATTGAATCACAAGCCCCAAAATTCAACTTCTTTGTTTTTTAAAAAGATTCTGCTTGAAAGTCTGTTTCTCCTCCCTTCCCCCCAAAAAACTGCTTGAAGAATGGGCTTTGACTACTACCCATTTGAGCTTTTTTGTAAGTGATACTTGTTGTTGGTTCTCTGTATATTGGTGCATTTTCATCTTCTATACACACACACACATACACATATATCCTAACTATATACCTAAATCTTATTGCAATGGGTATTTCAAAGTGGGTATCTGAAAACCATTTCTTTTCTCTCTCTAGAGAAATTAGGAAGTAAGTGAAAATTTTCACCTTACAAAGGACATAGACCCCTCTTCCTCCAAGACCCCAGCCAAGACAATTTGTAACCAGCCAGATTCATTGACAAACTTTTGAAATTAGAGAGTACCACCACTACAACAATCACCCATGCTTGCTGCCGTTAGGTTTAGGGATGTACACATGTACTAAATCTCCATCCATCTGGCCTCAAAATAAGGCCGTCCTGTCAATTAAGAATGTGAGAATAATCTGGTGGCCCCTAAACAAGGAACCAAAAGAAAAGGCGAAAAAGAAGAGCACTAGATCTCAATTGGGTACTCTATATAAAGTTGTGAGGATGTGCTTCAAAACTTTGTTTTCCCTTTCACAAATCCATGTGCACACCCAAGAACCAAAAGATGTAGCTAGCACATGGGTGACAATATAACAACACCAATAGATAAACCCTAGATATTGAATGGATATAATGGTCATACAAAGTAAATAAAACAACCTGACTTTGCGAAAGAAATGGGATTCTTTTGCCAAAAGAAAAAAAGGAAAGGAGTTTAGAGTTTAGCTTTTTAGGGAGAAACTTTGTGAGCATTGACAAAACACATAAAGAGTTGTAAGTTGTGGACCCCAAACCACAACTACTTTTTTCCATGGTGTTTTCAAACACTCCCTAGCACACAACTTGGTTTGTTTTCTCACATGCCATTGTGTCCCACCCTATGGTAGGGTAACACAGCCACAAACCTGATAGAAAGCTGGAGGAAGAGAGCTTAAAATAATGCTGTTGGTTTTCCACCCACCCAACACCAACCCACCACTAAAACCATTAACCCTAACTTTTGTTGGCTCTCTCTCTTTCTCTCTCTCTCTCTCTCACACACACACTTATCTATTGTATCTCTCACAAATGAAGAGATCTACTTCCAACAATTATGTTTTTAAAAAACCGTTTTACTCACCACCCACAATTATAATAAGTACTAGGTAATTGATTAACTAACTCTTGTTGGGTACCACAATAAAAGAGAGAAGCAAAAAAGGAGAAAATCCAATGCACTAGTAGTGGTGGTGCTATAATAATGATATACAATTAAATGCATCTCTTTTTAGCTTCATCAAGCCAATCCCATAAGGCCACCACTAGTATTAATTCATTAACTCAAACTCTTTATTGGCTCACCATAAAAGACAAGACGCAAAAGAGAGAGAGAGAGAGAGAGAGAAAGAGATATCCAATGCCAATAGCCTATAATAATGATCTTTAAAATGCTTTTGCCCTTTTTACACACCACTCAATTCCATTTAATTCATTAGCCCAACTCTTATTGGGTTCCCCCATAAAAGAGAGATTCAATAATTCTTTTAAATAAAAAGAGATCCAATGCCCAAGAGTGGTCATCATTGAATAATAATCTAATAATTTTATTATTATTATTATTATTGTTATTATTTTGTTGTTGTTGTTTACCTTCTTCACATTGCTCATCCCACCACCACCACCACCACCACCACCACAACATTGTGGTTTAGGGTTTACCATAAACCCTAAACCCTTAAGCCTACTCTTGGTGGGTCTCAAATAATATGATAGATAAACTAGCTACTAAAATCCATCAATTGTAATAAAAATCATTAATGTTACAGTGATGGTATTACAAATACTATGTAATATTTGTTACAATATGTATAATTGGAAAAAAAAAAGGGTTTAAAAATGCGAAAATGGGTTTGTTGCCCACTTAAAACTGGCCCACTTCAAACAAACCCCACTTCTTAAGTGGGTCGAGCATTCTGTGCTGTGGGCGATGGCCGCGCTCGCACGCTGGCTCTCTTTCTCGAGAGTGAGCGCGTCTTCTTCTCTCTGCGCGCGACTGTCGCGCATTTCATGATTCTTGCGTGAACTTTGCTCTTGTGTCGGCAGCTTTAATCTGCCATAATCTGTTGCCCTAGTGTATTTTGGCAACTTCTACCGCTCATGTTGTTGCAGAGGTAGCTGTGCTTTTTTTTTTTCCCTCATTCTTCTCTTTTTCTCCTCTTTGTTGTGGTTCATGACCTTCGGGTTAGGCTTTTCGGAGGAGAAACTGTGGAGCTAGAGAACTGGAGCTAGACTTGGGAGAGAGAGAGAGAGTGTGTGTGTGTGTGTGTGTGCGTGTGCGTGTGTCTGTCTGTTGTGCACTTCCAGTAGGAGCTGCAGCTTGTTGTATTCGTGGTGGTTGCATGAAAGGGTGGTGACCTATTTCGGAGTGTGCAGTAGGGGCTTTTTGCATTGAGGAGCTTGCTGCAATGGCGTCCATGTGGAGTTCCTGCTGCAAGAGGATGATGACTATGATGGGGATTGATCATTTGGAGATTTGTTTTCGAGAATACTCTTTTTGACACAAACTCCCACTTCTCCGTGATGCCAACGACCTGCAAGCAGGTGTTCTTCAGAAAATGATGGGTTTTGGTTCCTTGCAACAGAGGATTTTGGGTTTTGAGTTTCGGAGACCATCATGTGTCGGAGGGGAAGAAGCTGCAGCTGTCGCTGCTAAGGATGCGAAATGAGAATGTGCATTGAGTAGAAAGTGCACAGCTTGTGGGCAAAGCTAGAAGCTGATATAGAAACATCGTGGACACCTTGGTACATGATGGGTAGAAGAAGGAAGCGGGAATGGAGCTCGATGGACTTGGTCTTCAGCAAGAGGAGTAGCAGCAGCTTCAGTACGAAACTTGTGAGCATCATCGTGCTATGGAGCTGCATGAGTTTGGTGCTTTGCACAACAGCTGCTGCTGCCGTAATCGGGACGTTGCAATCCGATGCACAAGCATTGCAACTGTTTAGACAAGCAGTAGACCCGACAGGAATGCTTCTGAACTCATGGGTGAATGATAGCGAGGTCTGTACAGGAAGCTGGACGGGAGTGGAATGTTACCAAGGAAGAGTGTTCTCACTGAAGCTTCCACTCTCAGGGCTGTTTGGCATCATCCCTAACAACAGTCTCGGCCAGGTAACGGAGCTGCGAGTGGTGAGCTTGCACAACAATTTCCTCACAGGTCCATTCCCGGGAGAGCTTGGCAACTGTGGCAACCTTCGAGCTTTGTACTTAGCTACCAACAGCTTCTTTGGTCCTTTACCTTCTCTTGCCGGCTTCTGGCCTCGTCTCACTCACCTTAGCTTGGGCTTCAATAACTTCTCTGGTTCCATTCCTGACTCCATCTCCCTTTTCCCGGAGCTCTATCTCTTGGACCTTCAAAACAATTCCTTCTCCGGTGCCATTCCTTCGCTCAAGCTCTCCACTCTCCAGAAGCTCACTCTGCAAAACAATAACCTTTCTGGTCCTGTGCCAAGCTCGCTGCAGAGCTTCCCAGCTGCCGACTTTTCAGGAAATCCCGACCTCTGTGGTCCACCCACGACTGCAACTTGTTCCGTTGCGACAACTCCAGCAGCTTCTCCTGTTTCTGCTCCTGCTCCTAGTGGGTCTTCTGCGGCGCCTCCTCACCGCGGCAAAAGGAAATTGGCAGCTGCGTACATTGTAGCCATTGTGGTCGGGGGTTCCATTTTTCTAATTCTTCTGGCGACGGGCATCTTGTTCTGTTGCTGGTGGTGCTGGAGGAGAGCAGTGGCAGCAGCAGAAGGAAGTGGGGATCAGAAGTCGTCATCCAAAGGGGAGAAGAGTCCAGACCAAGAGCAGAAAGATGATAACTCCAGTTCAGCTCAAGGAGATCAACCAGGAGGACGCGGAAGCAACAAGCTAGTGTTCTTTGAAGAAGCTGGCAAACGCTACAGCTTCGACTTGGAGGATCTGCTTCGAGCATCCGCCGAGGTACTGGGCAAAGGCTCACTGGGAACTGCATACAAAGCAGTTCTGGAAGATGGAACCATCGTTGCTGTCAAGAGACTCAAAGATGTCACAACTCCGCGCCGTGAGTTTGAAGCGCAGCTCGCCACCGTTGGAAGACTGCAACACCCCAATGTGGTGCCTCTCAGAGCTTACTATTTCTCCAAAGAAGAGAAGCTCCTCGTTTACGAATACTATTCCAATGGCAGTCTCTCTTCCTATCTCCATGGTAGGCGGTTTTTCTGTTCTTGCTGCAGTCTTGCCTCATACTCCTCTTCCTTCCCTGCACTCCAATTTTGTTGCAACAAAGCAGCACTTGGACTTGCAGCTTCTTGTTCCTTCTTTCCCATTGCAAACTTAGCTGCTGCTTTGCAAATACACAAGTAGTTCTTGAACCCAACAAGAACACATGAGTGAGTACCCAAGTCCCATGGTTTGCAATCCATGAGATTGATCTCATTTCTTGAAGCTCAAGACATCAGACCCAGAACAGGGAAAGTTTCTAATCCGGTTTTCTTCTTGTGATGTATGCACCTGCCATGCATTTTAGGTAGCAGAAGTGGGGGACAAGCGCCATTAGATTGGGCGACTCGAGCAAGGATTGCACTGGGAGCTGCAAAGGGACTTGCATATTTGCATCAAGAAGCTGGAGGCGGAGGAGCAAGTACAGCATTGAAATTGGGTTCTCAACTGGCTCATGGGAATATCAAATCCTCAAATATCCTGCTCACTCAGGAACTTGAAGCTGGGGTCTCGGACTTTGGCCTTGTTCAGCTTGTTGGCATCACTGCCAGTGCTGCGGCTGTCAGTTCAAGGAATTTGGGATACTGTGCTCCTGAAGTTACTGAGACTCGCAGGCTCACTTTCATGTCAGATGTTTACAGCTTTGGTGTGGTATGTCTGTTGCACTATGGGACTTTCTTTCCTTTCTACTCTCTTTTGGTTTTTTTTTTGTTGTCACTGCTTTGTGGAAATGCTTGAGAGCATCTTGAGCGTTTCTTGAGCATCAACTGTCATGTCAAGAATCCCATTTTGAAGATTGTTTTTGGGGGAGAATTTGTTCTTGGATTCATGTCTTGAAGCTCCTTCAGATTTTAAAGATTGTTTTTTCTGAGAATTCTTCTTGGATTTCTTGAAGCAGCAGCTCCTTAAGATTTTGAAGATGGTTTTCCACAAGAATTTCTAGACTTGGATTGTTGAAACTCCTTGTTTCAGAAGCAAGCTTAAAAAACCCATATTGTTCTGGAGTCTTTTGAAATTTGTCAGCTAGTCTCTGAATCCATTTAGTCTCTGCTTATGGGTATTAGTGATGTTCGTGGTGAGTGCCAGGTTTTGTTGGAGCTCTTGACAGGCAGGGCACCAACACAGACATCAGTGAATGATGAGGGACTTGATCTTCCTCGTTGGGTGCAGTCTGTGGTGAGAGAAGAGTGGACAGTTGAAGTTTTTGATGTGGAGTTGATGAGGTATCAGAATGTGGAGGAAGAAATGGTTCAAATGCTGCAAGTAGCTATGGCATGTGTGGACACTGTGCCAGAGAGACGGCCTAAAATGGCAAAAGTTGTGCATATGCTCGAAGATATTCATCAGTTCTCTGACACTGGAGATGAAGGCCCTGCCTCGCGGCGACCTGAATCAGAAAGATCTGACTCTGCCAAGGACTCTCAAGCTGGCACCCCCTCTTACATGCAGACACCATCTGACTGATCAATCAGAACCTCCTTCACATTTCAAAACTCTCAAGGTGTGAGTTCCATTTTTTAGGTCTTGTGCACTGCACTCATCCGATATCTAGTTTTGGAGTTTTGGAGCCAGCAGCAGCAGCAGCACTGGAGGATCATGTGGTGCTGTAATTGATTGAAGAAAGCCTCAGGATTGTTATTTTTTGCTATTCATTGTTTGGTTCTACACACCCATCTCTGAGTCAGTGGGTGGGTTGTGAGAGATCCGTGTGGCTGGGCTATGTGGGGATTCATCAGTGTGGCCATTGTTCATTAAACAAACTTCTTGTTCAAACTTTCCTGCTTGTTTGGTTGCATCTTTCCTTTGTTATGAACACTGAAATCCACTAACAAGATTCAATTCATCAATGAACGTGATGGCTACTTTATGGCCACAAAACACATTCAAAATCTCTCAAGAAAGTGAAGACCAGGGAGCTACATTTCTGGATTTTAAGCCTGCTTGTGCTGGATGCACTGTGAAGACACAACAAAACCCTGGCAATTTCTGTTATCTCAAGTGCCTTCTCTACATGCTTTTGGAAAAGATAACTCTTGAGATAACAGAATTGGCATGATTTTGTTCTGTCTTCACTTTATCCAGAGCAAGGAAAATAAGTGTTTACTTCAGCAAATCTACCCAATTGCTAGTCGACTGTCTACTGGGAACAGTTACACAGAAACAATAGTTGCAGAAATTGGGGAAGGCAAAGTGTGTTAACGGTCAGAAAGTTATATGGAAAATCTACAAAAATCTATCTTGCAGAAATGTGACTCCTGTTGTCAGCAATTTCATGACTCCTAATAAACTCAATGAGGAATATCCATGCAACTGGCATGTACAATTTTCATGACTACTGATATAAACTCAATGAGGAATATACATGCAACTGACATGTACACATCTCGGAGTACTTGGCCCACCTCCTGATTTATTCTTGATGGAAGAAGCGAAGCATTATTCACAGGAAAGTCTGAGCAGTATCATGAGAATCGGCACATCATGTACATTAGAGATTAGTAGTAGAGGTAATGCAAAACAAAATTATAATCAAACAATTACTAAGGAGACATTTGATTGCAGCAGCTCATTCATACTTCAAAAAGGATGCAGCAGGGACTGATTAATAGTTGTGCAGCAGCAGTGGAGGAGAAAAGCAACAGTGGTGGTCAGCAGCTTTGGAAGAAGATAGATAGATAGAAGATGTCTGTGTCATGACATTGTTTGACAAGATTTTGCTTTGCATTGTAAGAGTTGTGATCTAGTTTGTTGTTGCACAACACAGAGATGATGTTGGTGGCGTTGATGATGATGATGATGAATACTGGAAAATTTACAACCGGAAGCTGCTATGTCTGGAAGAGATCAACTGATCGTAAGACCAAAATGGTGGAGAAGCTGCATCACTCCAATCTGCTGTTGTTTTTGAGTTCTGGAACCAGATACTCTGGGAATTCATTGCTGCTGGTGGTGAAGCTGCGAGGTAGAGGGATGTGTTCGAGCTCTTGTGTTTCGTGATCAGCTTATTGTCTGAGACCTGCAATGGGTCTGATAAGACTGCTCTCGATCTGTGTTGAAGTTTCGTAGAGGACGACCTTGCTCATCATACAGGATTAGACCAGAGAAGGCAAGAGGAGCACACCGGTTGCCTCGCAGAATCGCTCGTTGCCACACTGCTGGAGCAGCAGGAGCTGCTGCTGCTGCTGCTGCGGCTGAACCTCCGCCGTCATCAGAGTCCGCGGACGATTCCGCCTCTGATGCTGCTAGCAGCTGTGGCGGTTTCTGCTCCGTCTCAGACTTCTCCACGACATACAAAGTTTGGTCCGCAGATTTGCACTTGACGCTTGCTACCGCATGCTCCACAACGTCCACCTGCTTGCAATCCAGCTTCCGGAACGACGATTTCCTGAAGGAGCTCATCTTGCTAAGACTCGCATTCAAGCTGGAGCTTGGTGCATTATGGCCGAGTTTGCGCTCTGGAGTTGTTGGATTGGGAGCAGCAGCAGCTTCTTCATGAAATGAACACTCGGACTCGGTTCCGTCTACAGAACTACCACCATGAGCTGCACACAAGGCAAGCACCATTGATACCAGTGCACATACAAGAAACATCGACATCCCTGCTGCAACGAAAACTCCCATCATGCTCCACCACGTCCCTCCTGCAAGAAGAAGCTGCTGCAATGATGATGATGATGGTCCATGGCTCAGGAATCCAGCACCTCCTCCTAGCATCATTCTCGCCATCTTCACTTCCCTTCTCAAATTTTGTCCCCAGTGTTTTTCTCCTCCTTCAACTTCTCCAAAATCCCAGAACTAGAAATCTTCAGAACTTGAATTCCCAGGACTCATATCCTCGCAGGTAACTGATGCAAAGCTTTCCGAATGAACCCACAAACAAGGAGGAGACAAGAACTGCAGTGCTCCTCGCGAGCTGACATACATAGACAAACAACAACAACAACAACATCCGGAAGAACAACAGAACAAACTTCCAGCCACCCTATTTCCTTCTTGACAAAAGCTCAACTTTCTTCCTATGAGCTTGATCAGCCACCTCGTTGAAGCAGCTGGAACCCCAGAAAAACAACAGAAGCTCAGAGATGGAGATATGTCTCTCTCTCTCCCCACTACATGAGAAAAACAACAACAAACGGATGTTTCTTTCCACTACACAAGAGAAAACAAACAAGTGCCCCAGGAAAGCAACAGCTAGCTCATCAAGAGAAAACACAAAAGGACTGTAAGCAAACCCAAGCTCTACTACTCATGTGACAACACTCCACAAACTCTCTCTCTCTCTCTCTCTCTCTCTCATATGAAACTCAGAGTTCAGTGTAACAATAACAATACCTCATGAAAGTTTCTCCAAATGTACGAATCCTACCAAATGAAAAACACATGGTTCTGTAGGTACTCTCTCTCTCTCTCTCTCACACACACAGCAAGTAAGGCAGAGAGTCAACAGAGCTCTGAGAGTTTCAGTTCCCAAAAAAATGAACTCACAGTTAGTTCACAGCAGCAGCAACATCTCCAGGCAAACATGTTTCCAAATGTAGGAGAACCAAATGAAAACTAGTTGAGTTCCCTTACTCTCTTCTTCCTTACAGCAAGAAAGAAAGAGACCCAACGACAAAACCAAGAGTTTAGGCTATGGAGCTGATGATGGATATACACAGGGGAAGGAAGAAACAAACAAGGAAAAAAGATGTGAGGACCCGTGATGAAGAACAAGAAGAAAAAGAGGATTCTTCATGCAACAACAACACTACCCACCGACCAGAGTGGGGGAGTTGGGGAAAAGTGTTGGAGATGGTTGTTGGAAAGAAAAGGAAGCAAGGAAAGCTTCATGAATGGGTGTGTGTTTTTGTAATTGCTATTACTAGTGTAGTACAGAGGAGAGAGAGAGAGAGAGTCTTGGGGGGAGGGGAAGGGGAGGGGAGTGGGGTTAATTGAAACCAACTAGGGTTGGAACTTTGGAATTTGGAGGAGGAGATTTATTTGTTTGTGAAGACAACAGAGTCATCCGTAAAGTCAGGCGATTAGGGGGCGAGGCATCCAACGTGTAATTGTGAATGAAAATTTTACAAAAGGAAATAACTGGGACCCAAACTAGTTTTTCCACCAATTTTGGTGGTAAACTGGGTTTCATCCTGTGTTTCTTTTTTCTTGAGCGCCTGCTGCACTGCTGCTACATATATTTTCACTGCTCCTACCTGTATAACTACTATAATTACTCTCGAACCTTGTGCATTAAATGCTGAGTTTCACCATTTCGTACCCAGATTTAATCAAATTTCCTTACTTTGCGGATACCACTGAAAAAAAGGATAGGGGACAAAAGCAAAGGAGATAGGGGGTGAAACAGCGGGTGACATTACAGATAACTTTAATAAGTAACAACCAATTTGCTGTGAAATCACAAAGGATATATAATATGATAAGTGTTGCATTGCATGCCAGGAGATGTTTTTCTTAACTCAAAGACATTCTTTAATAACAACAAACAACCAAAAAAAAACAAAACCAAAGTTGTTGCCTAACTGTCTGTCCTTACTTTATTTATGTCTCCAGCCTTGACATCAAAGGCCGGGGTACATTCTACATACATGATATCATTGATGTATTTACACCCTCTCTGCAACTCGCCTTGCAATTGCAACACCTCCTCTTCACCTATGTACATGCATAGATAAGCGATTGCACTAACTACTTTTCCTTACCTGCGATATTGATTCAATTAGTTAATTCCGTACCTATTATACTTCTTATTACCCACTTACATAAGTGGTCACCTAGTAGTGTGAGATAGAAATAGGAGGGTTTAAAAGTCCGAGAAATGTCACAATGCATTTGGAGGGTGCCTTATAACCAGGCAAAAAATACTCACCCCAGCCCAGAATGGGAGATTACATGAAAATGAGCACACAGATTTGTGCAAGACAATGTCAGCTGTTAATGTATGATCTCGAATGTTGTGAAGGGTGAAACACATCGACAACAATGCCTTCCCCTGTATATAATAACTTACTCCTTAACGCGTAATGACGCTCGGTAACGCAGTTGTCATCTTCATTCAACAACTGAGTTTTCCGTGGATGGGTGCGTTGGTGCATTTTGGGTCACTTAATCCAATGGGTAATAATCACATGTGTGTTATAAGTATATCATATGTGCCACTAGTAATCAACAGTTACCATCATAATTATTGGAAAGTTTTGTCAAATTAATTAATTATTGCAAGGAATGGGCAGCCCAAGGAAGGGGTCTGGCAATCTGGCAGCCCCAATCTCAATGTTTCAGAATTTTTTTTCAATTTTTGGGTTCTTCTCAACTCACATTTTCTTTGAATTACGAAACATCAAACCTCATCTAGAGCGGCACAATATTCTTATGTTCTGTATAGTTTACACACCCATGTTTGAATCTTGCTACTGTAATCTTGAATCCTGTGAGTACTTAAAACACACTGCAAAATCTAGATTACAAACACACAGTTGCAAAGAGGAATCAATCAAGATTTCATAGTATTAAAAATGCATAGTTAAGAGCATCTCCAGCGGTGGTCCCTATGTGATCCTGCAAAGTTAAATTGGATGAAATTAAGTCAAAATATGCCGGTTTAGCTCACGAAAAGCGTTTTGGCTCAGCATAATTACAAAGCTTGCCGTGGCTGGTAAAAGGCCCATCAACGTTGTGCACCTGAACAAAAAAGTGTAATAAATATGATCTGACTGCTCCTCAGTGTTTCTGATTGGCGTATCATAATGATTGGTCCAGGTGGTTCTCGACCTTGCTGCTATCCCAGTTTCAGTTTTATGGGTGGGGTTGCAAGAAAGCAAATAACTAAACTTGGATGTAAAAAAATAATTGTGCAGGGTTGCATACTGAGCACGGCTGGCGATGTTCTAAGTTGGTTTTGAATATGATGAACATGAGGATGATGATCACTTCTCTGATGAGGAGTGTTGTCACTCCCTCACTCACTACTTGACACTAGTGCTATTTTTTTTTCGATCTTTGAACTTTGGAAGTCAGTTGGATTGTGTCAAACCTGATGACCCATTGAGCTTAAATTTGAAAAGGAAGGCAGACAGGCAGGCAGGCAGGCAGTTCCTTACTTACTCCTGCTTCCCACCTACCACAAATTTGGCAGAAATCAACCAAGAAACAACAGAAGGAGAAAGCTGGAAATATTTCAAATACTGGGATATGTACTTCTCAGAATGTTGAGAAGCTTGGTTGTTGGTGTTTCAGTGTACCAGTTCGATTTTTTGAAGGAACTTTGGCAGTTCTCAAATTGTTTTCAATTTTGGATGAAACCTTCTCTGGTCCAATTGTCAGATGAACCGTTCTTTTGGATTTCTCAAACCTGTTAGGTTTTGATTTTTTTAAAACAAAATTGAAGTGTAGTTTGGTTTAAGGTCAGGTCTGGTTCCATTTCTTCCATTTACATACAATTGAATTTTTATTTTATTTGTGGGTGTAATATTAATTTTTTCAACCATGTCACGTAGTCCAAGCTAAAAATTACATAATATTAATTATGTACAATCAATTAAAACTGACTACTTAACTTCCGATAGAAAATAGGGTAAGGTTTTTTTCTTTTTTTTCTTTTTTTGAAAAGTTGTTTTCAATTACCTAAAGAATTTGAGCTTGTTTAAAAGGGGGTACCACCCTCAATTCAAGTTGTAATTCAAAAAAAAATTTAAAGGTCAAGTGATCGATCAGGTTCCAATGGCAGTTCTAGCAAAATGCTAAACCTCCGATTAGCATATGCTTGAATTTGGACTTTAACTTGCCTATAATCAAGAACTTGTCAAAATTGGTTCAAACCAATGTTGGGCAAGCATTAGAATTCACACCACCCTCACCCCGCACTCAAAGGATGGCCACACCCTAGCTATCAAGGGCAGTCCTTATGGTTCATAACCATGGTTTTTGAAGAATCAAACAATTGGGTTTGATATATAAATACGCTTCTCAAAATAATTTGAATAAAGTCAAATAATTGTGCACAAAACTTTTGGTTTCTTTTAGTTCTTTGACATGTTTTAATAATCAGAACTGATGGCTTTTCTATTTTGGGTTTTTCCCCTTTAAAAAACCCTAAAACTGGTCTTCGTTTCAAACATTTTCAAAAATTGGAACTAGCGAATATTAACAAAATTAAACACATCCCTCCACACTAGTTTAAACCAATGTCTAGCAAGTTCTAAGAATTGGACAAGTTCATGTCCAAGTTATAAGTCAAATTCTAAATATTCATACCAAAGCTTCTGATTTTGTGAGAACCGTTATTGGAACATGATGAGAGCATTGACCTCTTTTCAAAATGGAATTAGAACCTAAATCAAGAATGGTATCTTGTTTTTGAATAGTTTCAATTTCCCTACGTAAATAATATATTTTTTAAAAATTAAAAAATATATATATAAATGTGACCTTTACATTTTAAACAAGTTATTGATTTTGGTTGATTGATCGTACACAATTAATATTATATAACTTTTATTTTGAATTATGTCAACTAGTCGAACAAACTAATGCTACACATACACAAAAATTAGATTTAATAACATATAAGGGAGATGGAACTTGACCAGTTCTTAAATCAGGCCGATTCTAAATTCTTTATGTAAATGATTGGAAATGCACGATCTAAAAATTTCAAAGAATCAAAGCTCAAGACAAAGCCGAAGGTTCCATGGAAGGAAAATAAATAAAAATAATTGGGAACTGGGAATTGGGACCCAGGGTTTGGTTTTGAAATCAAGAACCAGACAACTCCAGTCTGAACTTTAACGGCAACCTCAGTGTAAGAGAATTTAATCGATCAAGAAATTGTAGAGAGTCCAAAAGTACTATTGACGATGAGGATACCAAAATTGGGCCCGAGCCATCTCCAGATTTGAGCTTATTATACTCCCAAGCATGTATCCTTTCCCCTTGTCTGGGGTCCAGCTCTCTAAAAGGAAAGGAAAAGAACCAAAGAACATGGTCGGTCGTTGTATAGGGTGGCATGTTTGGCAACATTCGAGCATATAGTTTGTGAGATTGGTTTTTTTGGCAGCATTGGATGCTGTGTTCACCCATTGCAGATTGGTATACAATGCACCCACCCAACAACTTTTTTAAGTTCTTATGCCCTCACTCAAATCTCTTTAGTAAGAGCAACTGCACCATCTACTGTACATAATAACCTTGCAAATTAAAATTGGATGAAGAAAAGTCAAAACATGCCAGTTTGGCAGAGGCAACATGGTTTTGGCCCAGCATTTTTGCACAGTTTGATGAGCCTGGCAAAAGGCCGAGCAAAGGCTAGTACCAGGTGCACACCAAAGTTTAACACCTGCTGTTGATTGGCTAGATAGTTTGATTGGTCGAGGTGGGTTGTTTTTAGTAGCCTCCTTTCTATTTGCAATCCCAATTTTTTTTTTGTAATGGGTGGAGTTGAAAAAACTAAATAAGTTAAGTTGGGTGTAAGATATAGTTGCAGGGTCACATACTGATCAATGTTGATGCTTTAAGTGAGAGAGAGAGAGAGAGAAAGAGTACCTTTGGGTACCCAAGTAGTCATTCAAACTTCAGCCTTGGATACTTACTTTGTCTTCTTACATTTGCTTCACACTAGCGCCATCTTCATGAACAGCTGCAAAAATTAGGGCTAGGTGTCGGACATTTTACTACTATGCAAACTCCTTCATTTGCACACCTGATCATGTTTGGCAGCTGTTTACATCTCTAGTAATGGACTAGGTAACCAGCAAAACAAGAAGAAAAACCCTTACTAACAAGAAGGCAGGGATGGGAACCCATCCACAAGAAGTACAAGGCAAATAAAAGCTTGAAAACATATGTTACAAAAGCACATCATTATCAGGACACGACTAATATACTAAGAAAATAGAAGACCATAAGCTAAAAATGTGTCATCTACCACAAATTGGCTAGTGATGAAAGCACAATAGCTATGATGTGTGGAAGAAATGAAGAATGCAGTAGCAAACTAAAAAAAATTGTTATGGCTTACACATGTTGCCGATAATAAGAAATAAACATCGCAAAAATTAAAGTGGATCACTAATGACAAGCTATAATAGCATGAGCACAAGAAATAAAAAAAGAGTGAGAATGAAAATAATTACAAGGTTTTTTATAGCAAGGGGAATCAAATTGTTTTTTAATCTATGTTTTACATATGATCCTGTCTTTTTTTGAATGGCAATTATCATTGCATGCACTGTCATGGATGATGCATGTTATACCATATCCAAGCAGATCAAATTAGGTATGACAACATTTGTTAAGGTTCAAAAATCATCTCTAGTGATCAAAATATTGATTGATTGTAAAATGTGACAAGAAAAAGGTGGGAAATCTTTTTTTATAAATGTGTTTCAATTTCTAAAACGATAGTTGCAACAATATCTCAAAAAATATCATGAGTTATGATATGCTCACTCTCACACTAATATCGAAACAAATGGATACCTAAACCATCAATGGTATGTTCACACTAACAATGTGAAAGATGTGCAACATTAAGATGTGACAAACCAAAACGATTACGTAACATTGTAAAGAAATGAACCAAAAATAAATGGAATGCAAGTGTGATAAGACTAAATAATATCCAAACACTCTTATAGTTGGACATGCCCAAAATCAAAGATACATTCACATTACATCTAAAAGAGCATTTACTAAAAATATGACAAACTTTTCCTCGTGTAAACAATTAATCAAAGAAGCATGTAAGTGAAGACACAACTATACCATAAGATTCTTGAAAAGAGGACCCAAAAACAAAAAAAAACCGTAATTATCAAGAATAATTGAAACATGGATACACCAAACTATTTGCAATAATAATTGACACCTCCTTGATGGTTGTGAAACATAACCATCCCTAATGAGAATTGAAATGTCCTCTTTTCATTTACACAAAGAGTGACTGTGAAATGTTCATCCAAACAAGGTTACAAAATCATTGAGAAAATGAGAGCTCAAGATTATATGTTGCGCTAACTAATAGGTTGCTAATGAAATGGAGGTCAAAGTTTATGGGGGTATAACTCAAGACCCAACCACCAATCATAGTGTCAAGATTTTCCTTAGGCATGGTTATAGGCATACACTGAACAGTTGCAGAACTCCTATGGGTCCCCAAAAATATTATTTAACCCATTGTGCTAATTTCACACTTGGGTGAATCAACACTTACATTGGTACCATGATAAAAATCCCAAAGTTTTTTGGGCAAATTCTAAGCAATCTAGATACCATAGTACCTTTACCATTTCAACAACAAACTGCCTAACAATTAATTAAATTTGAAATCTTAATTTTGGCACTTGATTTTTTTATTCTGAAATTTTTGACAGGAAATTATTATATAAAATAATAAGCATCATTTTCAATATTGTTATGGAAGGTCTATGGTTCAAACCTGACAATTGAACTTTTGATTTTGTTAAGAGTTCAGCACAAATTATAAATAATTTTTCTAATGTTGTTGAATTTTTCTTCTCACACTCATCGGAGGGCACCTACACGCGTACCAACTAGCACTTTTGCTTCTCACAAAATTTTGCCAAATGTTTTTTTTTTTTTGGTCAAATTTAAAAATTCTAAAGTGAAGCCATTTTGGAGGTTTTCACCGAAAAGGAAAGGAAAAAATCACCAGATTTTTATATTTAATTTTCAGTGGCAAAAACTCTAGAAATATGATTTAAAGATTTGTGCTTCATATCCAATTTATGGTCAGATTGGACTAAATCTCCTTAAGGATGTTTGTCACTTTTTTTCTACTTTTGACCAGGGTGAACCCAACACCTACACTGGTTACTTCACCTTCTTGAGTGAGGCCTTCTAGTAACCACATTTCATCCAGACAAGTTAAATTTGGACTCAGTGATCCTGATTTAGTCTGAAGGATGGGATATTTACCATGGTTAAAATTCCAAGAAACCAACACTGATGATACCAACAGGTGATGACAGATGATTTCTTTTGTTGGGGTGGAATACAAGGGAAAAGAGTGGATGAGTTTTTGAATGTCATCCACTGTTTTCTTCTTCTTTTTCACTGCTGGTACGAGTGTAAGAGCTGGTTCTCCCTGGCTAATAGAGGGTTCAATGATTTGAGTTATTTTCTCAAGGTGGAGAAGAACACAATTTACACAATTTATTTGGCTATAAATGGACTAGGTAACCAGTGGGAGCACACAAGTTATTCCGAATACTCAAAGCACCAGAGCATTGAGGCCATTCTCAATAACCAGCATGCTCCAGTTGGTTACGAGATGTAACCAATTGTATAGGAGTGTGAGCTTCGGAGTAACTGGACACAGAAGCATGTGAGTTATGAGATTCAGCCAACCAGCAACCAAGAACATGCCATCAAGAACTGGAGATGTACCAAAATGTCAGAAGATACATGATATAACTAGGGAGCTCTTATATTATCTTATGGTGTGCTCTCATGCTAGCAAGAGAGACCCCAGAATGGATTACGATATTTACCAACAATCAATCTCTTTTTATTGAAATGTGAGTTTTTTTTTGTTGTCTAAGAGGGGGGAGATTGTGCAAATTGTTATTGCTAAAGGGATGGGGCTAATTACAACACAATTTGGATGATGCTCATCAAGGAGAAGAAGACTCCAAGTTTATTTGTTTCTATTTTATCCAACCAAGGAGGATAAAGTCGAGGATTTGAGCTTCCTGTTCGATTGGTCAACCTCATGATTAGAACTTCTAGTGCCCAGTGCCATCTAGAGAACCCAGCTGTAGGATTCTAATGTTAGAAGAGTGTTTGTTGTCTCTGGATTACTAGTGTACAAGAATAGAACAAAAGTTTTGACTCCATCTCCAAACAATTTGTTGGGTTTGCTCACAATAGCCTTTTCCTGTAAATCTACCAAACCCATCTCCTACAACTCATCATCCCGAACTGTGTGGCCCAACCCATCTGCTACAACTCATCATCCGCAACTGCGAGTGATGAGTATAAACAGCTCAATCCAGCTTGTTAGTCTGAATCATCAACAAGTTATATTCTCAGTGTATGATCAAATTATCTGAAACACAATGCAAGCTTTCAAGGGTTTAGGGTTCAAACCCTAAATCTAAACCCTAAACCTTAATACCTGAAGGCTGGTTACTTACATTTTGGAATTGCCAAAAATTCTGAAAAATACAGTTCCTGCCATGCCAAAATCTGAATGAAGCTCTCAAAGCACAATAGCTTCATTATTTAGTGTAATGTCAAAAAAATTAATTATCTTTTATTGTCAAACATAACTAACCCCCAAAATTTTTTAATTATTCAGTATAATATCCAAAAAAATTCCTTTTTTTTTAAATTTTCGAACATAGCTAACCCCCCAAAAAAATAATTATTTAGTATAATGTCCAAAAAAAAAAAAAAAAAAAAAAATTAACAAAAAAAACAAACCCAAAAAAAAAACAATAAAAAAAACACAACAATAAAAAACACTAATTTTTT
>Ga0116231_10001695_pt1 | contig 45700 bp, 28 predicted proteins | sample S1TSphgellanicum_2_FD_89695 | JGI IMG/M metagenome (GOLD analysis project Ga0116231, IMG submission 89695) | Host-associated microbial communities from peat moss isolated from Minnesota, USA - S1T2_Fd - Sphagnum magellanicum MG | ecosystem: Host-associated > Plants > Peat moss > Unclassified... | reverse complement strand
ACGTGAAATATTAAAAAATTATTTTTAAAAAATAAAAAAAAAATTGCTTGGGGAACCAACAAAAAAAAGAAAAAAAAAAAAAAAAAAAGTCCTTCAACAAAACATACCTTGTATTAACATCATAGAAGGGTTTATTCCATATTTGCAAGGGGGTTATAAAAGCTTGGAGAGTGTAAAAGACTTGCATGCACATGAGCTTGCACATCACAAGCTTTGTGATGTGTAATTCATGATGAAAAATAAATTTACGTGCAAACTATTTGATGAACATGAGATGCCGCCAAGCCTTTTGTCACTCTTAAGGTGTAGGTGTTACTTTTAGTCCTTTGGTGGGAATGTTTTTATGTTTGACTCATGATTGATGTTGGCCAATTTTTTTTCTTGTGAAAAACCTTTGCTTTCAATTCTAAAAAATAAATTGGAATTGGCTTGGTTTGGGTTTTGGTTCAAAATTTTATATGTAAATTGGAAGTTTTGAATAAACAAAACTAGAACCAAACTAAAAACCAAATATTTAAATGTGGTTTTGAATTTCTTTCTTCATATATATACTTGGAAAGTGATGATGGAAAACCCTATGACAAACCTCAATTGGATAAATATAACTTTTGGAAGTTTTTTAATAGAAATAAACCCATGTTCTTTCAAGGTTCATCCTTTATCCATTCTTTTCAAAATCACAAATAGGTACCCCAATTATATGTCCCAAATAGTACCCACGTTATTAAAAGGCATTAGTTAGGTTGAAAATGTTAACAAATAGTTTTAGAAATAATGTTTTCATGCAACCAACGAAAACAAGTTGATATGCACCCATCATGTTTCCTAGGGGGGAGAGTGTTTATTTATTTTTGGATTGTGTTGTTCCCACCATGTTCCAACAAGTTTTCAATGACATTCCCCAAATATTTGCCAAATTCCCAATGTGTTTTCCAATTTGTTCCTAGTAATACCATAATTTATTTCATAGTTTTTGCCCAAGTTGAGCTTTCATAACCCGAAAGGTGTGCCAAAAGTAAACGCCCTCAATTTTTATATATGTTGGGAAAATGTTCAATCGCTATTTAGAAACCATGACCTTTTCAATCAAGAAAATTGGTCAAAAAAACCCAATTTGCACCCCCCATCCAACTTGACCAAAATGCAATTTTGGACAAGTTGATTTGGACCTATCTAATTTGACTATTTTTTTTTTTACCAAGGGTCTTAGGATGTTTTGACTAGTCGTAATGACCATTTATATATGTTGGGAGGGTGCCTAATCACTATAAAAAATCATGACTTTTTCAATCAAGAAAATTAATCTAAAAGACCCATTTTGCGCCCCCCCCTCCCCCTGCCCCCATCCAACGTGACCAAAGTGCCATTTTTGACAAGTTGATTTGGATCTATATGTTTTGATTAATTTTTCTTTACCAAGGGTCCTAGGATGTTTTGACTAGTCATAATGACCAATTGTCAATTTGACCATTAGTAAATTAAACCATCATTATCTATGGTTGTATTTAGACCATGTGTCATCATTATGTTACATCTTGGAAGGTGATGTGGCATTGTACATAAAAATGTGGGCTTTTATGTAATTGCCTACATCCTACCTATGACAATATGTTTAGAATCTATATTGTACACATACACCATATGCTTCACCATATATAAATTTTATATATGTGATTTGTCAAGTTTGAACCTAAGATTTCATGGAGGCACCCTAATGTCTTTGCTCCCAAGGTACACAACTTTTTATTAATATAAAGTTTGCAAGGCTTTTTTTTTTTTTCAATCATGAAATCGTCAATAAATCTTAAATTAACACACCTTTTTTAATCTCTGATCTTTTTCAAATAAAACAAATAAATACATAATGTTGAGGTTTACTCAAAGATTTATTTCAATGAAATTCATATATTTTGTAAATGTTCAAATGAGGTTTGAAAAAATGATTTAAAAAAACACGAATCATTAACAAATTAACATTAGTGAATTTATAATTTCTCCAATTCCAACTATATTTCATTGTGGGATTGAACACTACAATGTAGGTAAGTAAGTAGGTATAGGTAGTTGGTAAGTATAGGTAGGTAGAGTAGGTGCTAAATAGGTAATAATTATTAACTATTCATATGTGATAGGTAGGTAGGTAAAGTAAGGTAAGAAAGATAGTAAAATAGGTTTAGGGTAGGTAAGTAAGTTGACCTATTAGTAATAATAGGTTATAGGTAGCATAGGCCTATAAGTTAATAGGCTAGGTAGGTAATAGGTACCTAAGTTTTATTAATAGACTATTAATTATGTTAATTAAGTAACCTAGGCCTATTTAATAAACTAGTTAAGTATGCTAGGTACATAGGTAGCCTTGCCCTTGGCCAAAGCTTGCTTAGTTAAAGTCAAATCAATATGTTCAATTTGACTAAACCATGGTCATCTTGACATAACTTTTTCTTTTGTTTGTCCATTTTGATTAGATGTCTTATTAACACCTAGTCAAAAAGATCATTTTAGTTAAAGCAAAAACTAACACATGTTTTTCATGCCCAACCTTCTAGTCAAATGGACATCACTTCTAATCAAAAAATATGTTTTGGTCAAGTTGGACCTTCTAAAAAGTCATGATTTATTGTACTAAATGTTTCAAAAAATTGTGATAACTAGGAAACAACACCCAATGGTTTTGAATTTGGTTCTCCTTGGCCAAAAAAAAACCATTGGGTGTTGTTGTGGCCTAAATATTACAATTAACAATATGTACCATTTAGGTGTTATTGATCCCAAATTTGACATATCAAAAATTATTGTAGGAATTTTTTTTTTCGTGTTTAAATTTTTTTATGAGTAATGTTTCAAGTTTTTTGGGCTTGGGCTCTTGTTAGGGGCAAGCTTTAAAGCTTCACTCTTACATTATGAGATTCCAAAACACATTTAAGGAAACAAAGTCTAGTTGATGCCATTGTTTTGGTTTTCACATTTGCATGTGTGATTTTCAAGTTTAGAATTTTGAATTGCAATGTTATGGATGAGTTTGATTTTAATTTGTGTGCATGTTAAATTTGATTTTTTTGGGTATTAATAATGTTGGGCATTAATATTGTAAGACACAAAAGGGTTTTTAACTTATATCAAAAAATGGGGTGATTACTTGGGTGGTGTCTGAATGTGTGTTAAATTATCATCTACATACATCAAAATTTAAATTTTCATAACTTTTGTATATTTGTTGGACTCAAGAATTAAAAACTAAAAAACAAGTGACATTTTGTTGGGTGTTGTGAAGCATTTGGTGAAATTTTATAGTGTATTTGAAAGGTACATTATATGGATGAATATCCTTCAAGTAAAAAAGAAGAGGGTTATTATACCTACTTCTCAAGAGTGGAAGGATCTTACACCTACAAGGATAGGTGTAAGATCTCATTCCCATCCTTATAAAATAGGTGTACAAAATAAAAACCATCTTTGTCAAGCTTTAGGATCTATTTATGTTAATGTTTATGATAATGTTCATGCCATATTTTACAATTGGGAAAACCCATGGGTAGGGGACATTCCCAAAATTTGAGGCCACATTTAGCCTAAACTTCATTATAAGCCCTTTGTTTTGGGAATTCCCTTGCACTAGGGTTTTACCTTACAAAAATTATAACAACGATGAACTGACTTAAGCAAAATAACTTTAGTTTCCATAAGTCATCCTTTGAACAATTCTAAATTGGAATGCATTTAATCAATTCCCAAGTAAAGATCAATCTAGAAACTTCTATATTAGTTTGTATCCCATTTCTCTTCAATTGAATACAAATCCAACTAAATTTGTATTGAATTTAGTTGGGTTATTCAATCAAATTTGAATTTAATTCAATTTATTTCATTAAAAGAAAAATGTCAAATTGCAATCCTAATTTGCAATTATAAATAAGTTACAATTAACATCTATGATTAAAATCCATTAATTGCTTAAGTGAATATACATCCAACATCTAGTTACAAATGATGATTCACCATGATGTCAACACATTCCACATGGATGATAAATGTGATCAACATATATAGTTTCATCCATTGACCATTTATATGCAATTTATAATTAATCGCCATTTTTGCAATTAAAGTATAACCTATTCACATATTAACACTTGGTATAATCTAAATTTGCCACTTGGCATAATCAAAATATGCCATGTGACATTTATTTTAAAATTAAAAAAATAAATTCATGTAAGTAGGTGGGCATGTAGGTGGGTAGGTAGGTAAATAGATAACTAAATTAAGAAATAGGTAGGTAAGCACTTTGGTGAGAAGGGATGAGATACGTAAATAGGAAAATATGTCAGTCAATAAGGAGTAGGTGAGTAAGTAGATTATTTTATTTTATTTTATGGTTAACCTTTGGGGTCAAGTATTTTTATTGGTTCATTCCAAATGGCATGTTCTTTTATTGTTGTTTTTATGTTTTCAATATTTCAAATGCACTTTTTTATATGGTTCACAAGATTGAAAGGAAGACATAAAATATGGGATAACTTTTATAATCATAACCTAGTCATAAATCAATCTATGACTACAAAAACTTATCCCATATCTTTTTTCTTTTTTCCAATGTTGCAAATTATATAAGTAGATGTGCATTTTTATAAAAAAATCCCAAGTTAAAATATAATTTTCCTAAACATCCAAACTACCTACCTATTTACTTAGATACGTACATACCCACCAAACCTATTAACTTACCTTCCTAACCTACCAACTTAATTAACACAAGTCTATATATAATTATTATCATAATATATAACTTAATTCATTTTAATTACTACCTACTAACTAATCCTTAGTTTAACCTACTATTTATTAACCCACCTTACTATTTACCAATTATTACTAGCCTAACATGATACCTATTAACCTAACTTTATACCTACTAATTAACCTAGCCTATTAATTAAAGAAGTTTATGTTGCACCTAAATTAGGTCCACATAACATTTATGCCTAAATTGGGGCTAAACTTTAATTAAACATTAACTAAACATTGGTTAAACAAAATATTAGGTAAAATTTGGCAAAACATTGGTTAAATAGAAAATTGGTTAAAAGTTGAATAAACCTTGGTTAAACATTGTTTAAATTAAAATTTGGTTAAAATTTGGCTAAACCTTGGCTAAATAAAATTTTGTTAGACCTTGGTTAACCATTGGATAAACCTTGGTTAAATATTGACTAAACAAAAATTTGGGTAAAAATTTGGTAAAATTTGGTTAAATTAAAATTTGGCTAACCCATTGGGTAAAAATTAACTAAACCAAAATTTGGCTAAAATTTGGTTAAACATTTGTTAAACCTTGTTAAACAAAATCTTGATTAAACCTTAACTCAACATTGAATAAATGAAAATTAAGTTCAAACCTTGGTTAAATTTAAAATTTTCAATATTTAAAATGTATTTATATTATGAAATAATAAATAATAAAATTACTAAATAATGATTTGTTAATGATTATTTAACTAAATAATATATTTAAAATGTTAAATATTAATATTAATTATTTTTATTTTTATTATTATTCCATGTTAAGTATAATATATAATTAATAACTTTTTTATGTACCCTAATTTGCTTATCAAATAATTAACCTAACTTAATTACCTATTTACATACTTTCCTAACCTACCTAGCTCGTTCACAATATATGCAAATTATACATTTAACATGTTAAATACAACATAGTTTATAAATATATTCTAATATATTCCAAAACATCATAGTGTATATCAAAAGTATACATACACCACAAAGAAGTAACCAAATTATGACTACTTTTATAACTAATTCTAGTGACAATGATTTTTCATTGAAACTAGTTTAGGTAGGATAGATATAGATGCATAATGTTTCATCTTATCATATTAAAACCCAAAATTTCTTGTTTTTGCATATTCAAACACAAAATGTGTTCTAGCACATTCCAAGTTGAAATCGGGATTAATTTGAATGGTGAATCATTGTCAAAAGTCCCCTATGGGGAAGAAGAGATGGAAAACTATTGCAAGAAGATACTTTTAGAAGACTACTAAAACAATAATTGTGAAGTCAACTTATTGTTTCAAAAGAGGGATTTAAGAATGTGAGCGAGAAACACAAAGACAAACATAGAGAGATGGCAAAGAGGGTGTTGTTGATAGGGTGTAATAACCCGGGCACCCAATGTGAGCTCAAGTTGGGAGTTGTAACTAATGAAGCAAGCAAGTAGGAAAAAATGTCTTCAAGCAAATACATTATATGTAGGTTTGTTGCCTACTTTTGTGATTTGTCTCTATTTTTTTCCCATTGAGTTTCTTCCTCTATCTTCTACAAACATTCGTTTTTTTTCCATTTTTTCCCTCTTCTTTTTTGTGTTGCATGGTTCCTATTCCTCTTTTGTTTTCCTTTTGTATGTTTCAAGAGTTTGTTTTTTTATTTTGATTTTCAATTTCACATTATCTATTGCTTCTAGTTTTTGGTCAAGGATTTTTATTTTTTTTACGATTCTAAATTTTTAAAATAAATTTTCCTCTCTAATTTTGTGTTTTGATGTTGAATCAAATTTACTTGCTAGAAATTTCTCTTACTTTCTATCTACATTTTCCTAACATAGAGTTTCTTTGCCATGGATGCGCAAAAGAATTATTATTCAATTGGCTTCTAGTTGTGAATTGGATTTGTGAACAATTTGATTTGATGGGTACATTTTTAATCTATATTTTGATGTTGTTCTTGCCTTTAAATGTGTAAGAAGACAGTATTATTTGTCTCTATATGAGCTTGCTTGTTTAATTGTAATTTATATGAAGATTGGAACTTGTTGGTTTTTTCTTAATGAGCTTGATGTGAAACCCTTCAGATTTTTTTTTCTATTAACTTCCATTCACATGTGCAAATCTTGGTTGTGAAGAGTTTTTTTTGCTTATAAAGAAATTTTGGGGTAGATGGTATAATACTTTATCAATCTTTACAGGGGTACCCATAGATGTTGATGCACATGAATTTAATTACATGAATAATAATGTCTACATATTTGTATATTGATGTTAATGGACACCAATCTCCATGACATGTTGCCACCTTAGGAAGGGCGGGCTTGGAGTAATAGATTTAAAATCCTACTAGATTTAGGTTAGCAAGAATGGTAGCATGATACAGATTTCCTAGCCACACTAAAACAAGAAAAAAACATGGATGAAACCATGTATTGGGCAAGAGTCCAAAGGGTTTTCAACATGATGGACATTCAAACAACACTTATGACCAATTCCCAAGTGGATGTTGCGGTGGAGCTCTTGAAATCGCATGAAGACACAAGCATCTTAGTTTTTTTGGAAGAATTAAAGAAAATCATGAAATCAAAGAAGTTGTTTGTAGAATACTTGAAGCTTATGTGGGCGCAACTGCTAGTTCAATATGTGTTGTTGTTGGTTTCCATGTTCTTTTGGATAGAGTCCCCTTTGGAAATTGTTGGTATTTGTTTTTTAATTTCAACTTGGTTTATGTGGTGCACACTTGTTGATGTGACTACATGTTTCATAGGCCAAATTCATGAAGACCTTGCATGTGTGTGAGGACAATTAAAAATTTCACATTTTGAACAAATTTATTTTTAGGTTTTGTTTTGTGAGAGTAGACCTTGTAACCCATATTAAACAACAAGGAGAGTAAATGAGTGGAATTTTGCAATTTACACTCACACATCACCTCCACACTATTATGAAAAATTGTAAGGCCCCCTTAATTAAAAGATTAATCCCATTTAGTGCAATTGCAACAGTCAATGTGTTGAACTTAGGCATTACTCACAAAAATGAGTTTTCGACCGGTATCAAAGCATTTGATAGCCATGGCAATGATTAGCTAGGTATAATCACAATAAAATGAACCAAAAAAGATGTTGGATGACAAAGAAAAAAATCAAAATTGGAGAAATATTTGTGAACTTTATCATTTAAAACCATTGCAATCATGGCAAGTTGTTCCTTTTTCATTGATATGAATGTCAAAAAATTCAAACCAAAAATCCATTTGATAAAATTTTAAGTTTAAGTTTCGATTTAAAACCTTAATTTGAAAGTGAACATTTATTGCGTCAAAAGGAATCAATTTTGCAAATGACTATCAAAAGGACTCATATAATAAAACAAAATTCATGGGAAATCAATTCAGAAGATAAAGACCTATTAGCCACATTCAAAAAACACTCATACCCTAAAATATGTGGAAATTTAAAACTTTACAAATTCAAAAAAAATCCAAAATTAATTTAAAATTCTAAAACTTTACAAGTCATTTACCACATATAAATGGAGTATAATGTACATGATGTTTTAAGAAAATTTGTAGCTTATTATACCAAAAAATCAAAATCAAAATCAAAATTTGGTTATGATTTGAAATTATTATCATTTTTAAAGATGAAACATTGAATTTATAAGGAATTAGCACACTTTCAAAAATTCACATTTATTCCAAAATTGTAAACAAAAAAACATGTCATGTACTTGGACAATTACAAGCATTTATTATAAAAATTTGCAAAAACAATGTTCAAAAATTCATTTGTATGTAAAAATGATTTTTGGGCAAAAAGACATGTAGTCCTTTTCTAAAGTAATGTTATTGGTTCATTTAATCTTGTTTGCACCCAACTCACTAGAAAAGATTGAAGAAGATCCTATTGTCCTAAGAAAAAACATGAACAAACAATTAATGGGTGTAGTCATATTAACATGTACCATTAGCACTTGTAACCATTGTTTAATTTTTTGAACTTTGGATTTTGAAAATAATAATAATAATAAATTGAATAACTTTTTATAAAATTTTATTGTGAATACATTATGTACACATCATCAAAATTTGGAATCAATTTAATGAATGAAAAATACATATAAAGATTTTTAAAAACTTGTAACCATTGTTTAATAACGGGGATTGTTATTTGGTGAGCGTGAGTAGGTGAGCAGGATCAAAAAAATTTAAGAATATTCCATTGACACATGGCATAGAATATTGCGTGACGTGGAAGAATATTTTTCCATGTGTCCAAAGATGAAAAATAAAATGGATGAAAAACTAAAACAAATGAAAGGCTAAAATGAATATAAAAAAATTTAAATGAAAAAAAGGATGAAAAAAACTTGTTCACAACCAAGAATTATGTGTCAATCCAAACACTACCTTTCACAATTGAGAGGTATGTGTCAACCAAAACACCACATGTTCATTTCCAAGAAGTATGTTCCCATTAGGAATTGAGATAGTATGAAACCACACATTCTTTATATTATTTCAACCTATTTTTTATTTGAATTCAATCTTTCAAACCTTTTATGTCTAGGAACATTCTTGCTACTTGAAGGATAAAATAGATGAAAAATAAAAACAAATGAAAAAAAAGGATGAACAAATCCTGTTCACAACCAATAGTTATGTGTTAATCCAAACTTTACCTCTTCACAATCAAGAGGAATGTGTCAATTGAAATACCACTTGTTCATCTCCAAGAGATATGTTCCTATAAGAAATTGAAACAGTATGAGATCACACATTCTTTATACCATTTCAACCTATTTTTTATTTGAATTTAATCTTTCAAACCTCTTATGTTTAGGAGCATTTTTGTTACTTGAATAATCAAATTGCAGTCTTTCCCCCTCTCCATCAAAACTACCTAGCTATAACTTTTTTACGACTACAACCCATTTGCAATTTCTAAACATCTATTTTACAATGGCAAGAGATAAATTCACAGCAATGGTCACACCAAACACCTTGGAAACTATGATTGAATACACTTTAATTTCAAACGTACTAAATAGAATATGCAAAATGATAAAAACACCATTAGAATATTGAAAAGATCCCACCTTATTAAACCCCCTCAAATAGTTGCAAAAATTAGAACATGGGGATCAGAATGGAAAAAACAAATTAACAAAACAAATGAATGGGCGGCATGGCGATGGGCGAATGCGAAAATTGACAAAGAAAATCTTACATTGCTCAAACAAATTATAAACATTTTGAAGGAAGATATGGAGAACTACCACTAGGCAATGTTTACACATGCCATGGGTTTCTTCCAAGAACATGCGAGTTTGGAAAAGTCGATCCCAAAACATTTTTTTACAAGCTTATTGAAGGATTTGTCAATAGAGGATTTGGCAACCCTTGGGAACCTCCTTTCAACAAAATTTATGGAATCTAGTAGATGACTCCATGCAACTTTAAGTAGGTGAGCATGGGTGCCACAAGATTTAAAGAACAAAGTGATAAAATAACATGTGAATCGTTGAATGATAAACTCGACCTTAAAACCATGAAATGTTTATGATAGTTGAAAAAAAAGAAGTCCCAACAATTAAAAGAGAAACCAAAATACCATTCTTGGCAGTAATTTGTGGTTCAATAGACTTTTTGATATGAATTAGGGTTGAAGTTGAACATAGGAGTTGATTGTTGAAAAATCTTGAAAAATCTTGAAAAAAATCCTTGATTTTTAGAACTCCAAAGGACACATCTACAATACCCATTCAATCCCTAGAAATCCAAAAAACGCATCTATAATACCCATTCAATCCCTAGAACTTCAAAGGATGCATATATAATACCCAATCAATCCCTGCAACTCAACTGGAAGCCTATAAATGACTCATACCGTGATTGCATTATCATTACATTTCCAATAATTTTTTAATTACATTTTTTCATTTTTTACTATTTGTTTGCATTTTTGGTATCATCATTATCCACTTGCATTGAATATACCTTTAATATAATATTGCAATCCTCTTACTTCGACAAAATATTTGTATCCTCCCACCCAATATTATTAATTCACATACTTAATTGCTTTACCCAATATTAGAATCTCAATTGGATTTCTTCCAAAATTGATAAATAGATCGCTAATTATTAGTAAGCTATTGTTAATAATTCAATGCATGATTGAAAATGCATTGTTGCATTCAATTTTGGACACAATTTTCAAATAAATATAACAACCATGGCGAGTTCCTCAAGACGACCGTAGATTCGACCCTTTATAGGGTCTATTAGAAATGAGGAAATGGGGCATCCTACAAAAGACAAAGTGGATAACACATATGAGTGGGTTGTCTGGTGATGGGCAAACCAAAAGACAAAAGAACAAGGTCCATTTATTGCCATGAATAGGCCAAGGTGAAACCCTTAATCAATAGCATAAGATATTAAAGACAATCATGATGGAATTCTTGAAATAGTGCACAAGCCTTAAAAAACCACTTCCAAAACATTACTCACTAGCCTTTTCAAAGATTTATCAAACAAAAATTTGGTCACCCTATGTGAATTATTAGCAACAGAAGTTGGAAAACCCAAAAAAAAACTATATGCAACTCTAGGGATGCAAACCTAGGTCCCTTAACACAATAAAAACAAAGTCCTTTGAGCGCATGTGAATTGACGAATGATTGAACCACCACCAAAACTAAAAGAAGTGTGGGATTGTTATAAAAGATGATGCCCAAACCCCTGATGATAAAATAATGTTTATTCAATTGTAGTGTGTGGTACAAATAATATCTGCAATGTCTATATGTAGAAATCAAATGTAATCAAATGAAAATTGATTGGAATAAAATGGATTCAATTGCAATTATGGATAAAATTTGATTTTGTTAGTAGCAATTCTATGAAAAGAATTTAGGGACATTTGTGATGATAAAAGCAAAAGAAAATAAAACCCTAAATGTGTATTGTAATTGAGAAGCAAAAAGAAGGCAATAATGAATGAAAATTTTGACATATGCATATGCAATTGGTATTTTTCACATATAAGATAAATTCAATGTGTTCAAAGTAAAAGATCTAGCAAAATCTAATAAGAGCATCTTGTGATCAAAAAAATGGTGTCGAATCTCAAGATGAACAATGGCATTAAGTGGCACAATCTAAAACATTGTGCATTAAATTACTGATCAACAAAAAATATCTACTATGATTGCTAAGATAAACAATCACTAATCAAATAATATAACAACAGTAACTAACCACCATAAATGTTACCATCTCGCACACTAAGAGGGACGTTAAAAATTAATAATTACACAACAAACACAAATGTTTTGAACGATTGTATATAATGAAAAAGAGGCATGGTGGAAATAACAATTATCCATTGCAAATATAGGTTTGGAATTGTGAAAATGCTTGCTAAAACTCCTTCACACATAGATTTGTATATAGCAGTGGATCATAAACAAATGAAAACAATAGATGTAGAATACAATGTTAGAGTGGGATATTAGGCATCAAGAAATAACGTGCATGAATACAAAATATCTACCATCGTGATACGGATGTTTGACCTAGATTTTGTGAATAATTTGAAACTAGTTCGAAAGGACAATATGTGGCCATTTGAACTAACAAACCAAAACCACAAGACTTGTTTATTACACCAAGTAGAATATATGTTGGGGATGAATAGAGTGGACCAATATTCATTGGTAGAAATCGCATGCAAAAAGTAGCCAGAAAATGAAAATGATCCAGATGACAACAAATATGAATTGCCAATTTTAAAATATGATGCAAACCAAGAAGCACTAGTTGAACAAATAAAAGGAGCCCTAATGGAGGAGGAAAAAAAAAACCTAGTGGAGGAGGAAAAGGAGCCTAAAACACCATTACAACTAACATCAAAAGAAGGAGAAAACAAATAAAACACAAAAAACACAAATAAAGAATGTTGTGGGTCAAATTACCATGTCAATATTGAATCGTGGCATCAACAAGAATGCAGGTCACCATTATATGTCTGTTACTATAAGCACACATCCAAGTGAGGATTGTTAGAAAAACTGTAAGTACCCCATTTTTTGCAAGAATTTTGAATGTTTTGCCAAAAACACATGCCATTGTCAACAAGAGGAAGTTAAAATTGATAGATCTTGTTTTGTAGTATTGACTCACTATGCGCAATGGATATAATCAGCAAGGAACATAGTGAAAAAATGAAGTCGGGAAATATGTCAAAAGAAACCAACACTGAAATTTTTTTTACTCCACCAAAAAGCCTTTAAAAAAGTGATGTGAATAGACATGCTAGAAATAGTGAAAATAACAAAACAACTTTGTCAGGATGCAAGCATTTGAGCGCAATTGATGAATTAATGAATAGCTTGCAAACAATTTCAAACTTCTCACATCCAAAGAAAAAAAAGGTCGAAAAAGTAAAGCATCGCAAAAGGAAGAGATCTTGAAAAATGGTTTACTTTTAATTGATTTAAGCGACGAAGAAGTAGAAGATGCAACATCTTTAAATGAAGAAAATGAGGACAAGATGCTAGTTGTCACAGAAAAGGACATCCAAAAGTTTAAAGGTAAATGAATGATGTATTGAATGTGTCCATATTCAACTTTATTAGAATAAGGAGGAAATGGAAGCAAAATACTCAACTCATTTTGATTGTCATATAAATGAAATTTGTGATTTGTGTCCATCAAAACAATATTGAACTCATTTGCAATGTCATATCTATGTTAAATTTGGGACTTGCAACAAGATAGTTAAGAAGCTGAAGACATTATAGATAAACCAAGAATTGAATATGAAAATAAAGAACAACTTGAAGCCATTAATGATAAAAATATAAATTCAATATGGAATTTGTGATTTGCTGCCAGCATAGCAATTTTGAACTCAATTGCAAAAACATATAAATTATATGTGAAAGTTACTTTCAACATAACAATATTGAATTCGTGTGCAATGCCTCATATAAAATATTTATGATCTAATTTTAACATAACAATTTTGAACTTTACTCTAGTTTTAGATATATAAGAAGGTTGTGAACTCCATCATGGAAAATAATGTGATAAATATATACAATAGATGCATACATGCCAAGCGTTAACTCTTGCAAATATAATGATGATAAATGAAAGATGGTTACATAATTTAATAACGTTTATACGCTACACATCAAGTGTCTACAATTGAAGTATAAAGGGATTTTATGCACATGCTAAAGTTAGATGTCTTGAAGAATCAAAAGTAGTTTTCAAATTTTATAGATATTTTTACATTGCTATCCTAAAAAAACACACTTACAACAAAAGAACTAAGAAAACATTGATTGTAATTCATCATTATTTATTTATTTATTCAATTTTGAACATAATAGTTTGCAAAATAACAATCTTGATCTTCAATATTTTCTAATAATCTAGTACTCAAAAAAATAATTTTCCTTTATAACATTTCAAAATAGACAAATAAAGATAAGGTGGACAAAAAAATGAAAAATAAATTGAATCCTTTTCTATTATTGAATACCAATTTGAACTTATCATATAGGTTTGGCAAATTGGGAACATGTTTATTTTGAATTCAAGACATTTTGGGTGATTTTTTCCATGGGAAAGTTAGTAACACAACTATAGCAACACAATAACACAAGTATTAACCCAATAACACAAATATTTACCTGGTAACACAAGTATTAACTCATGTGTTTCACATCAATGTTTAAAGGAATTTCACCCCATTGGGGTAATTTATTTAATTTCCTTAAATATATATTTAAATATATATATTAAAGTTTCAATAATAAAAATACTCAAAATTCAATTTCTTTAAAGCCCAGGTAGTAAATTCCTTCTGTTGGATTAAATTTCATTTTGATTTATGGTATGTGCAAGGTTAATTTGTATTTGTTAGGATTAGTAACTAAAAAATAATAATCATTCAATTGGTTTGAAATTAGATGTGAGAATATCACGTTGATCAAAATTGGAACAAATAATGAAGGCTTGAACAAAAAGCTAGAGTTTAGAGGAACCTATTCTACAACTTCATCCTCAATGTAACGCAAAACAAAGTTATTATATCCACGACATTTTTTTTTGTACAAGTGGAGATGGAATGGTGGAAAAATAAAGCCATTGCTTCTTAATACTCTAACAATGAAAGACTCAATGGTAGGTTGGGGAAGAATTCCTCACGAGCAAAAAAATGAATTGTCTTCTACCTTGGAGGTGATCAATATCTGTGTCAAGCAATGGAATGTTAATTTTCAAAACTTGACCAAAAACCCACATTAAATACTTGAAATTGGGAAGGTTAAACTTATTCACAATCAAGATCGAGTCTTTTGCATAGGAATATTTGGGTCGTTGTTTTCCTCCTCTACGGGATTGGTTTGCTCCTCAAGAACATCCAATCATGGTTGCAAAAGCTGAAAACATAGATCAAGCTCAAGGAGAAAAACATGTCTTCCAAGGTTTTTGCATTCTTTCAAGTAATTACTTGCTTCAGGGAGAACCTTTTAATGAGATTTGTAATATAAGATGAAAGATATGAAGTTGAGCAGAGAAAGAGATGAAATTGGACAAAGTTGAACACAAATGAAATTGAAAGAGACTTGTTGAAACATTGATGTCCACCACCAGACTCCCAGGAGATGACAAGGCCCCAATAGTTTAAAAATGTGGGTATCATGTCCAACTCAAAAAGGCAAGCCACTCCTCAACATTATCATAGTATTTTGAGTGGTTCAATTGAAGAACACATCATCATCCTAAATGTGTCTTTGCTACATATCCCTTGGAAAAACAAAACTTCCATTCTTGTGCACAACTAGAAGTGCTTTGTTCATGAGAGTCTATGACATATAGAAAAATATGTTAGTATTGAGCACACGTGGATACAACAAGCCTTGGTGGAATTCAAAGAATGTTTACCTTTTTTGTCAAGAATTTGGGATTTGTGTGATGCATAATGTTGATGACTATAAACTTTGAGTGAATTTTGAAATTATAGTATTCTAGATAGGACTTGATGTCTCTCAAAACCTGGAAGTCATCATCGTTAAAAAAGAGGACGCAACCATCCCTCAAGAGACACTTGTTCACAAATATGAAAATGGATGCAACATAGTTGTCAACTCTTGCATTCCATTTTGGAATACTGGAGATAGTGTCCAACAAATGCGGGATAGGCAAATTTCCTAGGACTTTAGCAAACATGAAGTTTATTCTGTCCTTCGAGGAATCCCATGAAAATTCAAGATGACCTTAGTTAATGAATTTGAGAAAAATAGGTGATTCGATGAAGAATAAGGTTTCGAATCAATATTACTTTTGTCTAAAAATCCTTTACATCTTGAAAGCTAAGGGGTTTACTTATGAGTTGAAACTTTTGTCTTCACCAACGAAGGCTAATCGATGTTAAAAGCCTTTGTAACCAACCCCCGGGTCTTGTGTGAGTACTAAGTTTCGAGGTGGTTAAATATGAGATTTCCAATTTGAAGTTTCGGGCGACTTTTGCACAAGTTGTTTCCTCCATCATGTGTCCAACAATGACGCACTCCCAACTCCTCAAAGGGCTCAAATGTGAGCCCAAGTAGAAACCAACGAAAATGGAGGAGTCGGAGCACGCTCCCTAGCTCACAACACTTTGAGGGGTAGAGGGGCGTGTTGGAGCTCCGAGATGGGACTAGGATGAGTTGACAAGCTTCACTCACTCACACGGGCCTGCACACAACCCACACAAAGTGATTAGTGCAAAGTTGGAGCACCCTTGGTGCTAGGATGAGTCACGGGCAACACGGACATACAAGACTCACCACGGCCCGGACTTGGGGGAAGCCACCACCTTCCCCCTTATAGTATACTCTACAACTCTCCACGGAGGCTACATCCAAATGGCTATTTTTCCCGGGACTCCCGAGTGGGAGTCTCGAAATCGCGCCAAATGGGATTCCCGCGACTTTGGAGCCCCATAACTTTGCGAGCAGACCTCAGATCGCAATGCGGTCTACAGCAAAGTTGTAGCTCTCATCGAGAGCTTTCCAACGATATGTGGCAAGCCCCTTGCAGCTAAGTAAATCGGGTCAATTCCCGACTTTTTGTGGTCGGGAGTCAAACTGGCAGTTCGACTCCCGACCCTTCTTTTGGCCATAACTTGTGTTTTAGATGTCTGATTGAGCAATGCGAGCCCATTTTAGACATCTACGCTTCAAGAGATTTCCAATGATATAAATAACGCCATAAGACATTGAGTTTTGACCCTTGCAATCGCTCTCTGAAGTTTCGGGAGTCCACCGGGACTCCATCTTCCATCTCCCAAAGTGGGAGTTGCCTTGGGAGTGTGAGTGTTCACTCCTTCACACTCCCTCACACTTTTTTACACTCTCGGGAGTATGTGATGTGACTCCTGGGCTTCCTTTTGCCTTGACTCCCGGGCTTCCTCTTGGCCCGCACCCTTGCAATTCCCTTTGCCTTGGTCGCGAGCCCAAGGCTAGGGTTGCGACAAATAATGGCTCAGCAACAAAACCCTTCCTACTCCTAAAAGCTCCAAGAGAGTCTTTGTCATGAGCAGCACAGTTAGAAGAATCCTAAAATTTTGACAATTTAGGATTTACATTATCTACAAACTTCTTAATGTCAACAAGAGTTTGAATGGCCCTTGGAATGCTAAAAAATTAAACATCCTTCTTCTTCTTCCTCCTTTTATTAATATCCTCTTTATTTCCTTGAGAGGAAATAAGCTTCTCCAAGGATTCCGAATCGAATTTCTTTCGCTCTGACCTTTTTAAAACAAAAACGGAGTCCAAAAGGCAATCAAGGTACCAACCACAATAAGGTAGATGAGATGAACCCCAATCTCTAACAAGTTCATTTCAAAACATGGTGTTGTCAAACTTTGGATTACACCATATATTAAAAGTCCAAGCATTTCCTCAATGGTATTCAATTAAAGAAGCACATGTAGAAAGTATCTATGAAATTCAATTTGTTAAAAGTCAATCGAGAATTAGGCATAGAAGGAACCTTAACATCAACCAACAAAAGCAACCTTTGAAATGCTTAGTTGGTGCCAACTGAGTTCCAACATAGCAACACCCATAGAGGGCACCGATGGATCCTAGTTGACATTGATCGAGCCCCTGTCAAGAACCCATTTCATCTTAGTTGGCACCGATTGAATCCTGGTAGAACTTGTTGGGTCCTTTTTGAAACCTTAGTTGGCATTGACTAAACCCTTGTTGAAAATCCATTTCATTTTAGTAAGCATTGACTCAGTCCTGGTAGAACTTGTTGGGTCCTTCCCAAGACCTCAGTTGACACCAACTAATTACTAAGCCTCAGAAATTGAAGGATTCAATGGAAATTATTCATGAATGCAAAGGATTTTTCACCTGTAAAACACACGCTTCAAAGCCTCCTTTGCTCTAGTTTGAAGCTCCCATGTTTTCCCTCATGTGATCCCACCCTTCACTTTGAACTTTCGATAAAATGCCGATTCCCATAACTTGAATCTCCACTTTTGAATATACTCTAATAGAAATAGGACCTTCACATATTGATCAATGGTGACATTGAGGTCCCTTGTTGTGGAGTCAAACAACTTGATTGCCTCCACCTCTAGCTACAAAATTCCAAGAAGATGTCCATAAAGTTAAACATGATCGGCATTCTAGAAATGATGTCGAGATTTGTTGATGGAAAATAAAATAAAGAAGTTAGTTGAGAATCAAACATGATGCTAAAATGTGGCCTTGTGAAACCTTTTATCAAACATGGCATTTGAAAATCCCTACTTTGGGAATTTGTGAGCTTCCCTCATAATTTTAATTTGATTCCACTACCTGAGCCAAAAAGTTTATGGTTTGTAATAGCACAAGCTGAAACAATCATTTGAAGTTTTTTCGTAAGCATTTTCAGCTCTAGATTCATATTGTAATGAATATGAACTTCGTGCAAGATGTCATGATCCTAGCCTTGAACTCGCAACCAAGGCAAGGGCATGGAAAAGTGTGGGTCGAAAATGCAACTCGAAATCACATTCACACTCTTAGGAGTGCAAGGGAATGACTCACCACAGCCTGAACTTGGGGGAAGCCATCACCTTCCTTCTTATAGTACTCTTTGTGACTAGCCATGGGGGCTACACCCAAATGTCATTTTTCTCGGGACTCCCAACTTGAGAGTCCCGAAATTCTTGAAATTAGGTCTCCTACTACTTTGGAAGCTCATAACTTCTTTTGCAGACCTCTGATTGAAACGAGGTCTAAATAAAAGTTGTAACCCTCATCAAAAGCCCTTCAACGATATGTGGCACACTACATGCATGCACATAATTCAGGGCGATTTTTGACTTTTATTGGTCGAGAGTCAAATTGACACTTTGATTCTAAGCCTTTTTTTTGAGCATAACTTGTGTTGTAAGGATTCAAATAGATCGTGTGAGCCCTTTTTAAACATCTAAGTTTCAACAACTTTCCAATGGTTAAAGAACTTTTTGATTCAATGAATTTTGACCCTGCAAATTAGTCTCTACATATTTGAATTTGTGTATGTTTATGGCTTGTCCATGCACCGAAAGTGCTCTAACTATGCACTAACCAACTTTGTTGTTTGGTTTATGCAGGCCCATATGAATAATTGACCCATTTGTCATTCGTTTTAGTCCCCATCTCGGAGTTCCAACACACCCCTCTTACCCCTGAAATGCTACAAATTAAGGAATGTACCCCAACTCCTTCTTTCAATGTTTTCGTTTTCAAATTCACATTTGAGTTTTTCAAGGAATTTGGGGGTGCATCATAAGAACTGTGGGCCCAATGATGGATCACATATAAGCAACAACTTGTGGAATGCAGTCATGTGCTCCTTACGAATGATGTCCATACACTAAAAGAAAAAGGCCATATGTGATTAACGCATTTACAATTACTTGCGATTATTTGGTTTTACAACTACATTTTTGCCTTCTACAACTAGTGTGACATCATGCTACATCAATCAAGTCACCTACAACTAGCTTGTGACTAATCTATGACTAAATTGGTTTACATCTATATATGGGTTGAATTTATCATCCAAGAATAACCATTTAAAGTCCCATTAATCGCAAGCAAAATGGTGTTTAGTCACAATCAACGTATGTTTATATACATCAATTATAATAATTATTTGATTTATGATTAAATTTAATATTCATAAATATTTTATTGTAATTAAAATCATTGATATGATTATCGTAATTATATTAATTTAATTACTTATAATTTCAAATAAATTAAATATATTCCAACATATATTATTATATTAACCATTTTATATTTCTAATAATAATAAAATCACTATAATTAATAAAGAATAATTATAAAATCATAATGACTACTTTATTAATACATTGATTATAATATACACATAATTTATAATTCAGCTTAATTATTCATAATTTTAATTTTTAATATTTTAAAAGTTAAAATATTGTCACTATAATTAAATGAATTTATTTAATTTTTATAATTGTAAGAATTGCATTTTAGTATACTAGAATATTTTATTATGTACTTACAATATATAATTGTTATCACGTCATAAAATTTTAAAATACATTCACTACAAATATAAAATATTTTTAATAAATTAATTTACTTATTATTAATCACTACTTATGGAGAATGAATAATATTACAACATACATTTTCACTTAAATTAAAATGATAGTTCCTGATCATAAAAAATAAATATTGTATTTACACCATTTATGTTTTAATAATAAATTAAAATTTTTATTTTAATTGGGAAATTATGTCCTATAGTTAAGATTTTTGTTTCAAAATTTTATAATAATCTTAAAATAAAGAAACAAAGTTGTTATAATTACTGTATTTAAAAATATATATGCACTAAATTAATTGTATTTATTACTCATTATTTACTTATTTGCAGTAAATTGTTAATATAAAACATAAATTTTTATGTTAATAATAATTATTTATTGTAACTACTTGTTTATAATATATCATTTTTATAAATAACTATAACTGAATATATTTATTAACTATAACTTACACTAAATAATACATTTATACTATATAATTTATATTATTACAGAAAAATAAATTAGTTACTCTAATTAATGTTGCATTACTTTTAAATCATTGTAATTATTTCAGATAATAATTAATTATAATAGTTTCATAGTTATTTTCTAATTGAACATATTTATTCACAATCTGTAATTTATAACTTGAAATCTGAATTAAACTTTTGGAAAATTTATAATGTAGTTTAAAATAATTATTGTAATTATTATAATTGCAGGAATTAAAAAATATTTTTAATAAAAAAATTCTGTAATTACTTATCTATGATAAATATTTTTATAGTAATATTAAACTAATTATAAAATATTAATATATGTTTAACATACTATTGTATTTGTAATTATTAATTCCCAATGGAAAAAAACATTTATTTGATCGATAACAATTTTGAAAATGATATTGTAATTATATAGTAATCATATTAATTAATTTAATGTTATTTTTAAAATAAATAATTTGTGTAGGAATTTATTTTTTGGTAACAATTACTAGTTCATTTTTTAAAATTTTAAAATAAATATTTAAAATATTTACTTATATATATATATATTATAATTTGACCATATTTTTGAAAGGAAGGAAATATTTGTAAATATTTGAGTTATTTATTTATCAATGAGTTATGTATCGACAAGTTGTGAGTAACTAGATAACTAGTTTGTTAAATATTAAGAAGTTATTGGTTATTTAAATATTTTACATTGAATATTCAATGTTTGTAGTGTATAGTTTATATTTTAAATATATGTTCAATTTAATCATTATTAATTAAATGATTATCTAATTATTTAATTAAGCATGTACTTGAATTGTTTATAAATTTAAAAACTAAGTTTAACTTAGTTTATGAGGAAATTGTAACTTTAAAACTTATCCCATATTGTTTGTTACCCATTCCTAATTTGAATATTATATAAACAAGGGATGTTGTCATCCAATTTCACATTAAAAAATGTGTGCACATGGGATGAACCATTCAAAAGGCTTAACCCAAAACAAAAAGAAATATTATGCACAATTTTAAACTACCTATTTCCCCAACCTACTTATCTACCTAGCTAAGTAGGTGTCCAGTTTGACCCAACCACCTAGGTTGACCTATGTACTTACCTACCTAAGTACCTACCTAGGTATTTAACTTAGGAAGGTAAGATCTACCTACCTACCTTTTACCTAAGTAGGTAGGTAGGTATTTAGCCTAAGTTTGTAAGCATTTCCTTATGTACCTACCCAGGTACTTATCAACTTAATAATAATATTTTGTATTAAATTCATTTTTAAATGTCACATGGCATATTTACATTGGGTCATGTGTCATAATATAAATCATCCAAGCATGTGAATTGAATGTTGCAGATTATTTAAAAATAATAACAATTATTATTTTTAAAAATTAAATATTGGAACACATGGCAACGCATCATTTGCTCTCAATAATGAACAAAATAGTTACATCTTAGTCGCATGTGACAATACGTATATAATGGAGTTAAAGGATGAACTTGTATTTGTTGATTTTTTCATTCATCCAATACCTTTTGTTGTTTGCAACTAATATCACATGCGACTTGTCCAAGACAACTAAGGGGATGTTAGTTGCAAATGTTGCTTGTAACTACAATTTAGTTATAGAAACTAGTTGAAAATAGGTGTCTTTCTTCTAATGATAGCCTTATAGTTGGGTCCATGACATATGCATAATATAGTTGATGGGTAGTATCATTTGCCACAACGAGCTCCCTTTACAAAGTTGAGATAAGATTAGTGGTAGAAAATTAAATTATTTTTTTCAAATATGGTATTACATCTGGAATATTAGAAGGAAATTAACTCACCTTATACATATAATAAAAAAAAACCTCATGTGTGAGGTTGTACCAAGTCTTTTGTGTTTTAACCTCACACTTTTGGAATTGTTCTTTTGGAATGACCTCTTTAAATTAGTGCAAGGGGATCATTCCTATACTTTGGATCCTAAAAAACTCGTGGACCAGAGATGGCTTCACATGGTCTAGTTCAATGGACCTATTGTAACAATGACATCAAAAGTCAGTGTTATCTTTAAATCTTCAACTTGAAGAATACATGGAAATGTAAGAACAAAACAAGTTTATTTGTTAAGTTCTATCAATACTATGAGGAGTTCTATGAGGCCACTTTTGCTATCAAGCACAAAATTGTCCACGCAGATGTGCCAATCTACATTAAGTGGATGCACTTTCTCCATATATAGGAACCAAGCTTGAAGTTTGTGGTTTTCGTCCCATACGTGGAACGTTTTCCCAGACAATGGCGTGAAATCTAGGTCTCCTTACAAGAATTCTTCAAACTTGTTATTCTTTTCCTTCTAAAAAAGCCCCCACGATGATTTTAGAAGATACAATAATCTATTCACCCTACCAATTTGTGGGGGAAACAAATAACACCTTCTCCTCCATACTTGTAATTGATTTGAAAGGCATGTTCCATTTTTAGCACATCAATTTAAAGAGCAAGCCTAACAATGGGCATGGCAATGAGCTTGGAATGTTCATATGGGATTTTCACTTAAGATAGATCTTGAATTTCTCCAAAACCTTGTTGGTGTTGAACTTGTTCTTCTTCTGGATCCCTTGGATTGCATTCTCACATGATGTTGGAACCAATTGCACAAAAAATTCATGAAATGAAATAGTCAAATCTTTAATGAATGCTCATGTCTTGTAATTCTTTTATTGAAAACTAGATAAGGATATATTATTCACTAGCTGATTGATGGCATATGCAATACATAAAAAAATAAACCATTTATAATGCACTTCTATAAAGGAAATTAGCCACCTAAAGATGGGTGTGTTTGTGATGTCAATCGACATTAATTAATTATTATTGAGACCTTATCTAGGCACCTTGTAAACAAGAAGCACATCAACAAAAATGAATCCTAGTTTGATGCAAATCGGCAATAGGAACTAATTCATGAAAAATGATAATGTTTTAGTCTTTAGTTGTCACCGATTGATTACTTGTGAGATGGTTTTATCACACCTCCATGATAGACAATGATGACTCTCATTTGGTTATAAAATGTCACAAGAAGTGACCTTTGTAGCAATGGAAGTGTGAGTCGATGCGGAGTAATGCTTCATGTGCATTTTAATAAAACTTCCTAAAGAAGATTAAAGATCAAATTCAACTATGTCCCATTATAGAGAAATTATCCTCAGTCGACATTTATTAAGGTTGAATTGTCATACGAAAACTCATTTGCAAGAAAAATCAGGAAAAACAATTTGAGTTGAAGGTGTAAGACCCACCTTTTGTTGAGACACTAATGTAGAAAGCCCAAGTATAATTGATGTATCCATAACAGAATATTGCTACAAATCAACTTGGAGATGGAAACATTACAAACAACACGTAATATTTTCAGACAACCTTAAATTAAACATCAACAACGAAAACAAAAAACTGAATTTCAATATTTCAAAACTATCATTTCTTGTTTTAGTTGTCAATCATTACCGACTAACTTTTCATGAGACCTTTCTACCATACCTCCGTTGTAGATAACAAGGGCACTCATTTGACATCAAAATTGACACCAAAAGCAAGTTTTCTAACGATAGTAGTGTCAATCGACATTGACTAACGCTTCAAGCACATTCTAACCATAGCTCAATTTTCCTTAATGCCGAACCAACATCAAGAGATTTCCCTTAGTCAACACCGACCAAGGTCAAATCGTCATACTGAAAAACATTTGTGTGCACAATGAGGAAATAAAATATGGGTTAAAGGTTTACGACCCACTTCTTAATGAGATGCAAATGATGAAACCCTTGCCATAATGGTGTATCCATATTAGATAGCTAGTACAAATCGACTTGGAAAAAGGAAACATTACATATAACACAAATTATTTTTAGACAACCCTAAAATAAACATAGACTTTTGAAACAAAGAAGTGAAAACAAAAGTTTAAGAAGTATCATGCCTTGTAGAGACTTACTTCTCCATAGTCCAAAATTCAAGCTATTGAATCCAAATCCTTCTTCTTGTTTACTTCCTATTCATAAGATTGCCAAAGATGGTGATTTAATTTTCCGTGTCATAGTGAAAATGGAAATTTCAAGATCTATAGCTTAAGTTGTAAGTGGAAAAGCTTGTTGGTTATACAAGAAACATATGCATGTTCTAGAAGAAACAAATCATTGGTTATACAACGAACAAATCAATAATTATACAAGATCATTCCTTGTGCAAAAAATAAAATGTTATTTCTAGCAAAAGGAATACACTAGTTTTCGCAAAGACAACTTGCTATCAAAATCAATTTGACTAAATCATGTCTTCACATAACGATGAACCAAGCTTGAAATGTTTACCTTTTTTAGCATGAAGTTTGCATCCAACATCTCCAAACCTTATACACCACTTTATATGCAAGCCGTCAAAAGGTGTCAAGAGAAATCCATAACCCTAAATGCTGGAACCTGAAAACTTGAAATCATGGAATCTTAAACCCTAAATCCAACTACCCTAAACCATATATTCTACAACCTTAAATACCTGAATCATGGAATCTTAAACCCTACATCCCTAAAATCGAAATTCCATGAATCCAAAATCCTACATGTTGGAACTTTAAACCCTAAATCTTGGAATCCTAAGCCTTAAATTGTGGAACCTTAAATCCTTTTGTCCAATTGCCATAACCCCAAAATTTTCGAACCTTCAATTCTTAAATCCTGGAATTTTAAACCCTAAATAATGGATCTTAAATCCCTACATCAAATTGCATTGTACCTTAAATTCAAGAACCCGAAAACCCTATATCTGCAAATCCAAGACCTTAAATCATGGAATCTTAAAACCAAAATTCCTAGAATCGAAAACCCTACATGCTAAAACCCGAAAATTCTAAATCTTGGAATCCTACACCCTAAATCGTGGAACCTTACATCCTTACGGGAAATTGAATTGAACACTAAATTCCGGAAGCCTTAAACCCTAAATGTTGGAATCCAAAACCCTAAATCGTGGAACCCTTAAACCCTAAATCATGGTGCTAAAACTCTAAATAATGGATCCCTAAACCCTAAGCCTAAAACCAATCCTAAAACTTGAATTGTGGAACCTAAATCCTTATAGCCAAGTGCTTTGAACCCTAAATTCTGGATTCCTAAAACTAAAAATCTTGGAATTCAAAACCCTTAATCACGGAACCTTAAAACCCTAACTATTAAAAATGGATCCCTAAATCTTAGATCCCTAAAATAATAAATCCTTGAATCCTAAACCTTAAATAATTGAGCCATAATCCCTACATGAAAGTCCTCGAAACCCTAAATTCCAAAACCTTAAAACCCTAAAACTTGGAATACTTGACACGAAATTGTTGAACCTTCAAATCGAAATTCCAGTAATCCAAAATCTTTAATCCCTCATTAATTCTTGTTATTCTTAACCTTAAATCGTGCTAACATTATAAACCTAAATTTGTTAATTTTAAACCTTTCATCCTCATAGTAACCCTAATTTCAAAATTTTGTAACTTTAACCCTAAATCATCCAAGAAAAGTCCACCTAGATTTTAATATCAATAATTCTTAAAAGCTCCATGGATTTCTGGGAGTTCAATCTGTGTTAAATTCGAACTTCACAGTTGGTGTCAACTAAACACTTAGAGATTGACCAGTTGACATTTGTGCGTTTGTTTAAAACGTCTTCCCTTGTTACAAGGAGATCCCTTGAGCTTTGAGGTGCACTATGTACAACCTAGCAACTCGAATGACCTTATTTTCTTTGTGAATTCAAATTCCTTAATTCATCCTGGAAGCTTTCAATTGGTGCTAATTGAATGCATTGAAAGTTTTTTTGGTCCATGAAATCTCTTGAAAATCTAGAGGTTGTTTTAATTTTTAATTCCTTTGAAAGATCATTCGAAAAAAATACAAATACAAACTTGATTTCTTAACAAAAGAAATTTATTAATACTATTTTGAATAATTTCATTGCGTTCTTTGGTGCTCTATGAAGCACTAAAAAGCTTTTATAAGTGCTCAAGATCTTTGAACAATAATCTTACTTGACCACCTTTGAAGTTCATGTGATGTTGTATAGTGGCCATTGCGCGAGCATTCATCTAAAAACTCTTCCAAAGTCTAGAAAATAGTTTGTTCTTTTTAACATTGAAACTAAAATTGAAAATGGGAGAGTAATGCCTCTTGGGCTATATTGGTCTGAATTGGAGATGGTTTTGCCTGTAAATTTGAAATAAGTAAATTTGTGAATTTATTCAACCTTGAAAGACTAACTTGCAAGTTTAAAAAACTTGGAAAACATTCATTCCTCATGAAAAATGGGTACATTAAACTTACCTCTTCCTTTATCACTTCATGGAATTATAGCTAAAGGTTTCTCTTCCTTGATTCTACCATCTTTTTTTTTTCGAACACTGTTTTGAACTCGTCCACATAAAAGATGTCCTCTCCTTCTTTTAGGTATCGACCTTGTTATTGTATGTTCTTTTTTCGACATTTGTAAATTGTTGTATGACTTAGATCTAATTTTATTTCAACAACTTGTATTTATAATGCCACCTGTTACCACTCAAATTTGACAACCTGTTGTTATTATGCACTATAAACGGTTGGAGTTTTCCAAGAAAACATGATAGTTTGTTATGCGGTTCCAATTTGTCACAACCTTAGCTTTAGGCTCGCGACCAAAACTTGCGAAGGTGCGGGCCAAGAAGGAAGCCCGAGAGTCACATTTTATGCTCCTGGGAATGTGGGAGTGTGTGAGGGAATGAACCTCCACACTTCCAAGTGAGCTCCCAGTTTGGGAGTTAGAATCCCAATGGACTCCTAAATCTTCAAAGAACAATTGTAAGGGTCAAAACCCATTGGATTGAAGATTTCCTTATATCATCGGAAAGCTCTTGGAACTTAGATGTCCAAAATGGCTCGCATGACCCATTTGGGTATTTTAAAACACAAGTTATGGCCAAAAGAAAGGTCGGAAGTCCAATTGTTAATGTGACTCCGAACCATTAAAAGTCAGGAATTGCCCTGATTTCCTTGTGTGCAGGTGTTGTGCTACATACTGTTGAAAAGCTTTCAATGAGGGCTATAACTTTGCTTTAGACCTCACCTTATGGGCTTCCAAAGTTGCAGGAGTCCCAATTTTGGGAATTTCGGAACTCCCACTTGGGAGCCCCAGGACAAAATGACATTTGGGTGCTGGTCCCGTGGCCAGGCACAAAGTATATTATAAGGGGGAAGGTGGTGGCTTCCCCCAAGTCCGGGTTGTGGTGAGTCTTGTGAATTCGTGTTTGCTCGTGGTTCGTCTGTGCACCAAAAGTGCTCTAATTCTGCATTAACCAACTTGCTGTTTGGTTTATACAGGTTCATGTGAATAATTAAACATCTTTTCGCTTGTCCTAGTCCCATCCTAAAGCTCTAGCACGCCTCTCTACCCCTAAAGTGTTGCAAGCAAGGGAGCGCACTTCAACTCTTTCTCCTCTTGTTGTTTTCACCCTTAGACTCGCAATTATGTCCATCAAGGAGCTTGGGGGTGTGTCACAACCTTTCTATTCATGTTAACCAATTTGTAACTAATTCTATTATTTTTTGAAGTTTAACAAAATATAGTTAACTATTTTTAATTAAAAAAATTTAAGTGGTTGTTGGAATGTAAATTGATGGTAATTGGTCTTTTGGTCTTTTGGCATGAAATCAATTACCAACTCTACTAGTGCTCCTATCGATATTTTTCACCATGTTAAGTATTTCATGGCCTGACATTTATAAAATAATGGCAATCAGCTAGCTTGATAGTGTGGTAATGTTTATAAAATTTGGTAAACATGTTCATAACTTAAAAAAAATTAGGCTATATAATTGAACCTTTATAATATTTAAGATTTTGTGTTTGGGTGGTTTATGATTTGTGTGGCGATATCAATTTTTATTTTTCTACACACATGTCCATGTAGTCATTACTTTATGAGAAACTAGTTTATCATTTCTTTTTATTCCATTAATGATTTGATCCCAAAAAAAATCCCAATCATGTTGACAAGTTTGTATAGAAAATAAATAGATTATGACACATAACTTTTTTGAGGGTTTTGTCAATATTTTCTTAGGTTCAAATTTATTTACATTGGGTACTAAAAGTTAAGACATCCTAAATGGGATCATTGTTTACAAATGGTGGGAGAATTAAGGATGTCACTTGACATGATTTGTATCATAGGATTTATCATAAGTTCCATTTTTCTTTTTGCATTTTATCAATTTGAGCATATTTATTTAGTTTGTGGTAAAATTGGATAGATAAAAATTTGGTCATGAGCATTCAATTATCTTTGGCCTAACAAGGTGTTCATGTACGTTATCATATTGTTTGGATTGGGATACTCTTAATGTGTTTAAAACCACACGATTTATTTTGTGGCTTAGTTTTTTGTAATAAGTGTTAAATTATATATTTTTAATTCAAGCCTTGTGATATTGCCTTCTATGCGCTTCTTTTTTGTTCCCTATAGTCCCCTTGGGAATTTTTTTCCCCTTGGGACCATTTCAATGCTTTCACCAATGGGATTGCACAATCAAATGAAAAGGTGTTCCTGGGAGAATGGTTTATTGTGGCCATCATTTGGTTTGTGTTAATGAACGCCCAACACCATCTCTTTGGCTATTTAATTGGCCCCATTTTATTGAGCTCTTTTAAGTAGGGATGTCATAATTTTCTTTTATGTAGATTGTTCCTATTATTGTTTTAATCATACTTTTTGCAAATTATCTCCATTTGGGAATTAGTCATTTGGCCCCACTTTATTAAGCTCTTCCAAGTAAGAACGTCATAGTTTTCTTTTTTCTAGATCGCTCCTATTATTGTTCCAATCATACTTTTCACCACATATCTCCAATTAAGAATTAGTCATTTGGAATATCCCAAGACGGATTGAAACGCGATGATGTATTTTGATGTTATTGTTTGGGGTTTGCTAAAGCAACCCTACGCCATATTCACTCTGCATTCCAAGAATTAGGTCCTTCTTTGAATGAACATCACCCCCAATATTCTAGTTCAATTATTGTTGTTAGGTTCAATGTTTCCCTTGCACATTTTTGTGCCTTTTCAATGTTGTATTGTGTTTAATGTTGGGATTATTGTCAATATTTTTTAATGCATTATGTAGGGTAATGTTTAATTTTCTTTTTACCGCCAATATCATTCTTGTTGTTACATTATCAATTATATCAATGAGATTTTATGTGAGAGGAAAATTATATCCATTATCTAATTTAATTATCTATAATCCTTTTGCATTATTCCCTGTGACGTGGGATAACCTTTTGTGCACTATTGTTTCTTGTCGATTCATTTTACTAATAATATGTTTCTGTCCTTCTATATCTCGTGTTGAATTCTCTAGCTCCAATTCCTCATCTCTTTCTCAATTTGAATTCTTGAGGCAATGGCATTTTTTGTCTTCTTATTGTGATATTATTGTGAGATTTATCTTAATGTTTGCATTATCTTTTAATTTCAATGGCTACTTTCTATGTTGTAAGAAAACTAGATCTTACCATCTTGGTTTTTGATGTTGGAGTTGTCCAAGTGAGCGAGAATCTCCTTTGTGCAATGTTTGCATTCTAATTGGGATTTCTGCATGTTTTAAAAATGTTTCTTACATCGAAGACAACAATGTGTTAAGTTCTATTTATCAAGTTCCTAATGTGAATTCTGAAGGGATGTTTTGGACGATCACCAATGGTAGGTATTAGATTATTGATGAACATGCATTCAATAATTCTCAAGATAATGTTCTGATAGCGAACACATTTGCATCAATGACAAACATTGTTGCAGAAGGCGTTATGATGAAGGAAGAGCCCAATATAATTTCCCATGACTTGAAGTTTTTTGTCTTGATGGCAAAATCATCATTGATCGACCTTTGTGAATTTTTTGATGAAGACAACCCATCCCTTCTTGATGTGGTTGTCCCTTTTTGCATGAATTCCCAACCTACCAAAGAGTAGCCTCTTCACTTGGATGTGTTGCAAACGACTCCATTCACTAGTGTTATCGATTCATTGAATGCAAAGTTTTTGACCCCGCATGCTTCTTCTAAATTGAAGTCCCTTGACTACAGTGCCATCACAATTGAATTTGTGTATTGTCTTCCCACAAAATTCAATGGTGATATTTTATTTGAGTTTCCTCTTGTGTGTTATCCATTGGGACATTCCGAACAATTGCAAGGCATGGACAAAAAGTACGATGGTCATGTTAGTGCAAGTTAAAAACCAATAACATCAAGAATGTGTTTGGATTGGGCTTCAAAATGATGAAATGCCTTGGACATTTGTGTTATTAGAATGATTATTGTCCTTTGTTTCAATGTTCTTTTGCACGTAATGAAGTTAATTGGGGTGTCGTTTCTTCCAAGTTACCAGTAGATGGGCAATGTTTCGTGAAATCCCCAATCTATACCTTTAGTTATAAGTTTTGCGACTCTTCACCCATTTGTCTACAAATTTGTAGTTGCAGAATGTATTTTGTTATTCACAAATTTCCAAATCTTTCAAGAGCCACAATCCATTTGGGCACCCATTCACAACCAGTTTCAAAAAGGATGTGTAGAAAATCCTTCCAAGAGATGAAGAACATGGTTGCAAATGAGGTTTGTTGCACACCAATTGTTACATTTTCGATTATTGTTTTGTTTACAAGTAAGAGTTTTATTTTTTGCCATTTATTCAATGAGGATGGAAAAGGTCCGGTGGAGTTTTTCAAAGGTGAAAAACTAAATCAAACATTGTTAAATTTTGCTCCTTTGTGCTTTCCTAGCATACACAATCTAATTATCGCAACCCTAGCTTTGGGCTTGCAACTAAAGCAAAGGGGTTACAAGGTTGCGGAGTAAAAGGAAGCCTGGAGTCAAAGCAAAGAGGTCGCAAGGGTGCGGGCCAAGAAGAAGCCCGGGAGTCACATCACATACTCCCGGGAGTGTAAGAAAGTGTGAGGGAGTATGAGGGAGTGAACCCTCACACTCCCAAGGCAACTCCCACTTTGGGAGATGGACTCCCGATGGACTTTCAAAACTTCAGAGAAAAATTTCAGGGGTCAAAACGCAATGGCTTGTGACATTCTTTATATCATTGGAAAGCTCTTAAAACGTAGATGTCTAAAATGGGCTTGCATTGCTCATTTGGACATCTAAAACACAAGTTATGGCCAAAGAAGGGCCGGGAGTCAAATTGCCAGTTTGATTCTCGACTAAAAAAAGTCAGGAATCGACCTGATTTACTTGGTTGCAAAGGGCGTGCAACATGCAATTGGAAAGCTCTCGACGAGAGCTACAACTTTGTTTCAAACCGCATCTCGATCCGAGGTCTGCTCGCAAAGTTATGGGGCTCCAAAGTCGCGGGATACCCAATTAGCGCGATTTTGAGACTCCCATTTGGGAGTCCCGGGAGAGAAAAACCATTTGGATGTGGGTTCCGTGGCCAGCCACAAAGTATAATATAAGGGGGAAGGTGGTGGTTTCCCCCCAAGTCCGGGCCGTGGTGAGTCTAGTGTGTCCATGTTACCCGTGGCTCGTCCTAGCACCAAAGGTGTTCTAATTATGCACTAACCATTTTGTGTGGGTTCTAATTATGCACTAACCATTTTGTGTGGGTTGTGTGCAGGCCCGTGAGAGTGAGTGAAGCTTGTTGACTCTTCCTAGTCCCATCTTGTAACTCCAACACGCCCTTCTACCCTTCAAAGTGTTGTGAGCTAGGGAGCGTGCCCTGACTACTCCTTCTTTCGTTGTCTTTTACTTGGACTCACATTTGAGTCCTTCAAGGGGTTGGGAGTGCGTCACTAATTGTGTCACTAAAGCATTGTCCCAAAAACCCAAGTTCCTTTGACTTTATCTTAAAGTTAAAGGCATTGTCTGATTACAACTATATTCAAAATAATTATTTTCTTGGTCAACAAGTTGGGTAAAAGATTTATTTGTTCAAGATGTCAATCGATCGAGTTACATCTATATTTGATATGGTCTGGTAAATGCAATCAAATGACAATCTACAAAATGCGTGGATGATGTTCGATCATGTAAAGTGTGTTTAAGGATGGACGACCATGGCTTATCACATTTACAACCTAGTTTATAGTAAGGTCATGATAATCATTAGTAGAAAACCCTTCTTTTTTAACCAAAAGTTTTCAATTACATGACATTTGCAACTATGTCTCAAATTGATTTTTTAAATTTTTAAATAAAATTATGGCAATTATCAATTAAGTTGATTCGTTTACTATATTGGTACATAATTAAAAACATTTTTCAACTACATGGTCATTTGCCGAATATTCCTAGCATTGACAATGTCTCCAAGTTCAATTTCCAATTATGTTGGTAAACAACGTGAAACACGTTTCAATTAAGGGGTCATTTTTGAAATATTCTTAGCATCTAATATTCTTTAGTTGGCACACAGTCAAGACATTGACTAGTGTTCAACTATTTTGGATGATTAAATGTATTAAAAAATGGAGGATAAAATGTATGGATGACAAATGTATTAGAGAATGGATGAAATACAATCTTGATTGCAACTATCTTTTTCAATTAAATTAAACAACTAATAGGTAACTTTAATTTTATACATACAATATTGTAACATTTATTCAAAATTATGATAACATTAAATTACATGTAAATTTTATTTGTATAAATGAATGGTTTTTTTTGTGCATATACATATTAAATTTTAATCTCAAAATCAAATTTAAGAATTTTTTAAAACTATGTTAGTACTAATGTTTATGTTCAATACACATTTAATTTATTATTTCTATGTAGACCATTACAACATATCAAGTATTGATACATAATTAATAATATTGTGCAACTATAATGTTTATTCAATTTTATACACATTATAATTTAATATTTGTTTAAAATTATGATAAAAATTCATTAAACATTAAGTACCTTATGTCATTGGCCCAAGTTTGAATGCATTCAATTGAATTTTCTTTCCAAATCCCTTTTTGCAATTTGTTTGAATTTCCAACAACAATACGTACCCACCAAAAATTCAATAATATTGTTCACATTTTAGGTCTCAAAATTACAAAATCAACCTTATTAAATCAAACTTGGTGAAGGCTTTCCAACAACACCAAGAATGCCCCCAAATTCTAATATAGTTTTCAATCTTGGTTTTTCAAAAAATTCAACGAAAAAATGGTTCAATATCAATAAATTCCACAATGTAGCTCCAAGCATTTTAAACCAAGTCATTGCACCCCTATTCATTGAAATTTTTTTGATGATAAATTCCATAGCATAACCTAAACACTGTGGTTTAGGAGATATCATTATGATAAAACAAAACAAACTACCTTCCTTCCTGGGTAAATAAGATGACATGTGTTGTTGGCCCCAAGTGTGAACACATTCAATTCATTTTCCCTTCTAAACCCAATTTGTTGTAATTTGTTTGAAGTTTTAACAACAAAATTCATTCAAAATTAAATATCTTCCACACCTCAAGTATGAAAATTATGAAATAAATTTCATTAAATCTAACTCAACGATTACTTTCCAATAACACCAAGTACACCTTTGAATTCGAGTGAAATTTCTATTTATGATTTTATTGATGTTTATTAAGAAAATGATTCAATAATCAATAACCTTTGCATTGTAGCTCCAAAAAAATTCAACCCAAGTCAATGCACCCCTCTTCATTGTTAGGTTTTCAAAGATATCAATAGCATTATTTGAAGTAATTTGGTTTGGGAAATTTCAACATGATAGAATAAAACAAAACAACTATCTACCTTCATTAATAGATTAAATTATGTGTAAGTTATCTTTGTATAAAATGAATGGTTATGTATGATGCAAATATTTTTTGTGCACAAAAATAATAAAATTTGATTGAAATAAATTTAAAGAAATTATGAAATATTTAATTGTAATAATGTGCATGTTCAATACATCTAATTATTATTTATATGTAAATTGGATTTTAGTTTACAACTCATCAAATAATGACACCTAATTAATATTTTTTGTGGAACTCTAATGTTTATTAATATTTATAGACATGATATCTCAATATTTGGTTTAAAATCCAATAAAAATTCATTAAACATTAAACTCCATGTAAAGTTTATTTGTGAAAATGAATGTTTATGTATGATGCAAATATATTTTTTGCATTTAAACATTCAAATTTAATTTCAAAATAAAATTTAAAGAAATTTTGAAATATGAGTTTGTAATGATGTAACTTCAATATATGTAATTTATTATTTTTTTGTAAATCAAATGTTAATTTACAACAAATCAAATAATGCTACATAATTTTGTGGAAGTTTAATGTTTATTTTTATACATATTATGTCTTAATATATATTTTTAAATTACAATAAAAATTCATTAATTATTAAAGTATATGTAAATGTTTTTTCTATACATGAATGGTAACGTGTATGATGAATTTTTTGGTGCATATAAATATTACACTTTAATTTGAAAATAAAATTTAAGGAAAATTTGAAATATAAATCAACTTAATAATGGGTATGTTCAATACATGCATAATTTATAATTTCTATGTAATTCAATTTTAGTTTATAACATATCAAGTAAAGATATTTACGTAATATTTTTTTGGAATATGTTCAATACACATGTAATTTATCATTTTCGTGTAGATTCAATATTAGTTTACAACATATCATGTAATGATACATAATTAATATTTTTTAGAATTTTAATTTTCATTCTTATTTTTTGTATTCATTCCAATAATTTTTCATTTATTATAATTCTTATTTATTTATTTATGATTAAATTATAATAAAATTTAGAATAATTAGGAAAGATAATGAATCAATTACATATAATTTCAGAAATTATTGTAATTTAACACTATTATACTATTAAAAAAAATCTTGTTTAATATTTATTATACTAGGTCATTTAATAGTTCCAACAAGTTAGATAGAAAAACGAATAAAAATAGTTAAATAACTAGCTTGACCTAATTACTAGCTACAATATTATTGTTAATGTTGTTGTTGTAATTGTAGTCAATTATTAATTATCACAACATTATAATAATTATTTTAATTAAAATATCATCTAAATTTTATTATTGAATATTTATATTTGAGTTAATTCTTTGTATTATGAAATGTTAACAAGAATTTATAATGAATTTCGAATTAAAAAAACAGTGATAATTAATTATTTAATAGATAAATACATTTAATTATTGATTAATAAATAATCGCCATATTATTTAATAAATGATGATAATATGTTTAATTGTTTAATTATACAACTATATAGTTTAAAATAGTTGATGATTATTTACTATAAATAATTAAGGTAAGTAGTTAGACCTAGGCTAGGTAGATTATTAGTTTAGGTCTAGGCCTAACTAAGCTTAGACTAGTTTGTACTAGTTTATAACTATTTGAATTGCAATTAAGTTGTAACTAGGGTAGACAACAAATGGCAATTTATCACTAAACACTTTCAAGTTTTCCCCCATTTCAACACCAAATTGAATGTTTTTTTATGTCATTGGAAGTGTAAAATAGAGAGCTACAAATGTTCTTTGAACTTCAAAAGCAAAGGAACAAAGTAGAGAATGCAAGAAGAGAAAGAATGATATTTTGTTTCAAATTTTGTCTATAGACCCCCTTTACTTCCAGCAATTATATCTCGTTCATTTCTCCTTCATTTTGAATGATTTCAAAGGCTAAAAATGTGCTATCTCAAAATCTATAAAACAAATTTAAAATGAAAAATAATAAAAATAATTGAAGAGCTTAAGCTTAAAAATCACATTGAACATTTATGAAAAAATCCAAAGCACAACCCCTTCACTCTAAAAGGGCATATCTTGTTCATTTTCCATTAAATTGTAATATTTTTTACAAATTTGGATATGCTAGACGGAGGACTAAAAAATTGTTTGGAGTTTCAAAAGGAACAAACCATGGACAAGAGAGTATAATGAGCTAATATCATTAAATGTTCGGTGATAGGTATGTTTACCCTAGGTCACAACTAATATTTTTATCCCATATTGTTTGGTTTCCATTCCATGAATCCAAACTATATAAAGGAGTGCACTAGGATTGTTGGAAAACACAATAAACATGAAAATCTAATAGTCATTTGGGATGAGCCAATAAAAAAGGTTCAACCTTAAAGGTTAAACCAAATAAAATAATATTTCATTTATTGTTTGCCACGTGGTTTAAGTTTAGGCCTAACATAGGTGCCTAGATTTAATTTTAACTTAATTTTAAATTAAATGACCTATGTTTAGGTTTAACCTAAGTGCCTAGGTCTAGACCTAACCTATGTTCAGGCACCATGTGGCTTCAACTATTGATGTGGATGTGCCATGTGTCATTTAATTATTTGTTGATCCCAAAATTTGTGAGCATGCCACGTGTCATTTAACTATTCATTAACCCCACATTTTATGAATGTGTCACTTGTCAACATTGTGAGTGTGTCACATGTCACCAAACCACTAGCCAAATGTTCGATTTACATAGTTGCAACAGTCGAAATGTTCAACTTACATAGTTGCAACCCAGTTGAAATTGTAATTATATTTTTTGGTTGATGTCATGCTTAGTTAGTGGATGAAGTTCATCCATTAGTCAAATGTAGTTGACAACATCCCTCGATTTTATTAGTAGAGCAATTTTCAACTAAATTGGTAAGTAGTGGCATGTAGTGGTTATTACTGTGGTGTTGACATGTGGCATACACTTTTGATTGTAAATTCACTCTTGACTTGTATTTTTTGACATTATTGGTTAGTAGTTGTAAAAAATATTTCCTAGTTGCAAAAAATAAATTGCAACTCTATGTGTAATTTTTTACTTTGTTTATAGTTGAACAATAGTTGAAAACAATAATCATTGGATATTGCTTGAAATACACACATCCACACCTTGTTCATATTGCACAATATATGATTCAAAACAAACAATCATAACAACATTACCCAATGACACCATAGAATTACTCAAAAAATTAACAATTGTTGAAAATTTGTTATACAAGTATGCAAGTTTCATGCAACAAATAGATAATTCATCATGTGGTCTTTTCACAATAACATATGCAACAGATATAACATTTGTAATTAAACCAAAACAATCAAGATATATTATACCACAAATGTGATTACATTTACGAAACACTATAAATGATAGATGCATTTGTTCGTTCCCAAAGTACCCACACCAAGTTCCAAACACTTGTCCTATCCAAATAACACCATGTTAATATTTAGTGCTTTTATATCCCTATGGAAATTGATAGGACCCAACATCTCCAAAATATCAACCTTTTGATTGGCAACCTCATGACATCCATTTGTACCTTGCAATTCTTTTAAAAAGTTTAACACAATCCATATGGTTTTGCAAACATTATTAATAATATTATAAATGGTTAAAATATATCTGAAATCAATAAATGGTCATTATAAATGATTAATAAATGGTTCAAAGGATTTAAAGTTTAGGGTTTAGCATGGACTACTCCATAAATTGTAAACAATTACATTTTTCACAATTTTGTAGCATTGGCACATTCATAACCACATGAAAATCAACAATTTTGGGTTCACAAATTCATGACATAAACATTTCACACATGCCCTAAAATCAAAAGAATTTTTAGTAATCCTCATCTATATTGAACATTCTCTACATATTTTCTATGCTAATGCAATTGGCATATCACAAATCAATCAAGGTTACAAAATAACTAAGGCACGCTAAACTTGTAATCTATTTTGATGAGTTGTTCATGAACACACTTGTTTTTGACCATTAAAACTTACAACCATTGATACATTCATTCAAAGACCCCAATGAAAATGATGTGAAACAATATTAAAATTTGTCAATGAAGATTATATTGAAGAATTGCACAAGAACAATAACTATTTAGATTTGGCTCCAAATGAAGACCAAAGTCTAATGTTGAATCATATTGTGGATTTTGTTTCATGAATCATTCCTAAGACCCAACAAATGTCAATAAAATCATATGTATATTCAATACATGCATTTCACTTTGATGACAAAATTAATTTTCTTCATTGCTCGATGAGAAGATTCACACAAAAAGCCATCAACAACACAATTTTTTTCCCAAACATGTTTTGATGCAAAATTTAGCATTTGAGGAGATCATCATGGAAGTAAGTTGGCAAGATCTTTGCAAGTTGATCATGACTATATTCCAAATCTAATTATTGTATTAGATTTACTATGAGGAGGGTGAGTGAAAGATTGTTAGAAATAAGAAATAACACAAGTGTAGGACCTTTGGACTTTATCTCCACTGGTGCTTGTGTTGTAGGATTATCATTAGGCATGACAATTGAAGCTTGGGTTTGGATCCATGTCCACCACCTGCAATCTTTTGTTGTTGTTTGCTTTCTTTTCATGCAATTGGGTTCCTATGTTGGTTCTATTTGACAATTTTTCTATGGTTGGGGATTGGGTTTCCTATGTAATTTGTCATGGATTCAAATTTCCTCTTACATTAGATCAAAATTAGGTTTAGGTTTGTTAGGTTGATGAAGATATAATACTTGATGGTTTGTTTGATTCCCTAACTTTCTGGTTTTTGCTACTATGTGTGTAGAATCATAAGCCCAATCCTCTTATACTTTGTTCAATTCTTGTTTGTACCAATTGATCAAATTATGTGAAGATTTGGTGAGGTTATGCTAACAAGGTTATGACTTTTATTGGAATGCTAATTGAAGGTCATGCTTGTTGATGTGGTACACTTTGAGCTTCTTTGGATGATCAAGGGGAGAATTCAAAAGGGCACCTAGAGGTGATTAGTAGATTGATAGTCAATCAAGCTTGCCATGTGTTTATTTTGGTAGAATATTATTTTTTCATTATTATTTGTTGTTGGACTCCGAATCAATGTGAAAAGGATTCCAAAGGTTTTTTTTGGTGTTCAAAGGTTTATCCCTATGAAGTGGCTTTGAAGTCTCATCTTTAATGTTTTGAAATTTCTATGCATGTTTTCATGCGCAACTTTGTGAGTAAACGATAATTGTGTTGATCTAGCAATAAATGACACGCTTGCCATTAGAGGGAGATGTTTAAGAAGAACAAAAGATATCACAATTCTTGTGCAATATTGGGATAATTTAAGAGAGCCTTGCTTGCAATTATGCAAATGTGAAGTTCATGCACCCTTTAACAAGCAAGTCAAGGTGTAATTGGATAAAATCAAAGATTGGTATAAACATTGATTATAGTTTATACCAACATTGTTGAATATAATATTAATGCCCCCCTGATGAGCATCTCCTGATCCTTCCTCTCAGCTGGCTTTAATAAATTGGACACACCTGAATCTCAAGAGAAATGAATCATGCCCAGGCACATTTAAGGTGCTTAAGGAAGCTGCAGGGTTGGAACCCGACAGCCATTTATGAGGCACGGACTTTGCAGATCTTTCCTCTTCCAGAAGCTCAGTTATAGTCCGTGCCAAGCCATTAACATGCCTTCTTTGCACATCTGTTGACCTCTTCACTCATCACCCATTCAGGGTCTATGTCAGTAAAGCTATACAATTCTGTGTAGTTATGATATAACTAGATGTTGCAAGAGCCCCAGCCAACATCTAAATTTCCATCTGGTAATTGCTTCACTTCAATTGTGGAAAATGCAAGGAGTGAACAACTGCTGGCGGACTTGACATGGTTCCTGTTGACAGGAACTTGAGCCACCTCAATGTCTTTGGACCACTTGGTGGACACTGTTGGTTGCCAGAACTGCAAAGCACTGAAGAGTGGCACAATGATGATGACAAACAACAACTGCTGAAGCAAAACAAACTGGGGTACCCAAGATCCAACCCTTCACACAGCTAACACATCGACACAACTTCTTTCTTCTTTCCTCCATCCAAGAGGCATTACTCATATTCACACACATGTTAATAGAAAAAAACTGAAAAAATGAAAAACTAAAAAATATCAGAGGAGAAAACAAAAGCTGACAGCAACTCTAAATCTGAGCTCATCAAAACCAACCAATCAAGTCTCTTCTTGAGAGCAGTTGCTTTCCATAAGAGTTGCTGCTTCCCAGAAAGTATGATTCCTTTTTATAAGTACTGAACTCTTTCAGTATCAAGAAGTCTCTTCTTGATAGCTAATTCAACCCCTAATATAGCTGTATGGTTAGAGCAGTGAGCTAGGTCTAATTCTTGAGAACTGCTTCCTATGTTGTACAACAAGTGGTACAACATGGATATCCAGGTGGTTCTCATGGATATCTCTCAAATCCCTAAACCCTAAGTCCACATGTTGCCAACTCAAATGCTTCAACTCTACAACTGCAAATGCACTGTCATTTTTCTCACTGTAACAATATAATGTTTGATTAAGAAAATGAAGGCATTGACAAACCTTCAATTACATTGCAACCAGAAAGAAAGGGGCAAAAGACAGATAGTGCATATACCTTACTATAGTATTTTTGATGTGCGATCAATGAGCTTACTTAGTGCAAGAGCTGCTTTTGACCCTGATGTGCGGCCCAAATACCCACAGATAAAAGTACCTGCTGCCAAGAGCTTGCTGAGATCTACATTTGACTTGATGCCAAGACCATTGAGCAGATAAACCACATCTTCTGTTGCAACATTTCCAGAAGCACCTTTCGCATATGGACAACCTCCCAAGCCTGCTACTGATGAGTCCACCACACTTATGCCCATCTACAGCACCCCAAAGGCTGTAGTCAACTGACTAGAAAAGTCCTCAACAGAGAAGTAGATTATTTTGTCAATTCAGTCATTGAATCTGAAAGACTAAGGTTTGGCATCAAGCTTTGGGTCATCAATTTGGAGGTTAAAGATTCAGATCAGAACATGGTACTGGCTAACTCATCCTTCAACTGATCACAGGCCTATCTTCCAGTTTTCAGGAATGAAGCTCTTGTATACTTTTTCTGAGAGCAACAAAACCATCAGAAACTTGCATGCCTACCTGAAGAGCAACAAGGATATTGACAAGGGCTTGCCCATAGGTGTCATGAAAATGCACTGCCAAACGCTCCACGGGCACCACATCCATCACCACTTTCAGCATTGGTGCCACTGTCCCTGACATAACCCAAACCCAACCTTTCTAAGCAAAAAGCATTGTTAACCATGAACCTGAACTCAAACTTTCATTTCCACTTGTAAGAAGAGGAAAGGAAGCGAAGCCATCAAAATAAAATCTGTTAGCATCTTAGCATATCAAAGTTCAGCAAGTGTCAAGCCAGTTAAGGTTCTTTACCAGGGGTGCCAACCCCAATTGTGTCTCCAAGAGAGACCTCATAGCAACCCATTTCAACTAAATCCTGTGCTACATTTGCAACTGCGTCTGCCAATATAGGGCCTTCAATTGGACAACCCACCACACATGATACATACCTGAACATATACAACAACATACAAGACCGGTTAGTATTCACACCTACATGCAAGAGAAGCTGGGGAATCTTTAAAAATGTCCTCTGAATTTGTGATATTCAGTGCAAGTTACAAGGACACTCCTAGGAAGTCAGAATTTAAGCAACAGCATACCAGCTGTGTATGACAAGCCAATTCAGTTTCAGGCAAAAGGAGAACTGAAAATGCACCAAAAGTTCCTTCTCCTTTTCTGTACATTTCTCCCTGCAGAGTGTAAATTACTGTAGACCAAATAACTGTGATAGAGGGTTGTGCTTAAGACGCACCCTCGGATTGGGATGTTCTGCTCCTTGGCTGCATCACAGACTTGACGGTACCGAGCCAAGCTCTCTTCAATCGTGCAGTTGATATTTGCTTTGGCAAATGACTCTGATGCTGCTGTGAAAACTGCTATCTCCTTTGCTCCTGCTGCCATTGCTGCCTCAAAACCCTGCCATGTGCAGTGTTCATATTTGACTGCTACTAACATGATACTCCAGTCATAAAGGATATACTGATCACCATGCAGTTAACTGTTTTTGATGCCATCAGCAAGTTCAAATGCACCAAAGCACCAGTTGCCCATTTGAAATGTTTTTACCCCTGGCTATAATTGCTGTATCTGGAATATGTGTGCTACAGATTGATGTGCAAGCCTTGCCCTCACCTTGAGATTGGGTGTTAAGACTGGAAATTGGGTGCTGCCCAAATTTCCAATAGCTGCCAATACATCGTGTGCATCTGCAAGCTACCATGGTGCAACACTCTCAGTCTTCAGATTATTGTATAAAGCACAGTCTTCAGAGAGGAGTAACTGCATAGAATCTCCCCTCTAGTGAGAGTAGTTCCATGACACATATTGACATATCTATGAGTTGCAGATTAAACAAAACAACACAAAAGAAACATGATGAGAGCGATTCCAGTCATAACCTCATGAGCATCACTCACAACATGCGAGACTGTCACCTTCATCATGAATAGCAGTGATGAACTGCCATGACTCCCCACTGACTTCATCAGCTTCTGACAGTGGGCATAGACAAGAATACAATAGTCCACCCAAATTTTAGGCAAACCATAATACTAAGATTAAGATCCTCAGTTTCTATTGCAATTCTGGAAGCAACCTGAAGACTCCAGATGCTGGCTTGCACTCCAGAGACATTGCTCATAAAAAATCATTAGTATCCTCAGTTAAGCTTGTGACAGTAAGCTTCATTTCATTTTAGCTTGTCCCTGTAAAAGCAAGAATCTAACCCCAAGGGGAATCTAACCCCAAGAGTATAGTCCTTTAAGTAAAGGGTAGTGGTCAGGGACCTCCTGCACCCTGAACATATATCATTCTAGCACATCCTGGCTCCCATACATGTTCAGAAACTTAAGAGGAAAAGAGTACCTGAGATGTTACCATACCTGAGGTACCCATTTGGGTGAGACAAAGCTTGTAGCTTCCACCACTGGTAACCCAGCAGCAACAAGTTGGTGAATGAGCTCAACTTTCACAGATGTGGGGACTGTCATTGATTCATTCTGTAACCCATCCCGGGGTCCCACTTCCACTACCTTCACATAGCTGGGAATCAACCCATTCTGCAACCAGAAATTCATCAAGATAGTAAACCTCAAAGAACTATGCAATCCAACTTTCCAGAACTCTTTTATGTATCATAGATTCCACCTTAAAGCATAGGATCCATCACCCTTGAACCCAGACACTTAAAGAACCCCAACATCACATGAGGAAAGATGATCAATCTAGGTGCAGGTTTCTGCAGGTCTGGTAGGGTACTGCATCTTGTTAGGCCAAGGTAAGTGTCTGCACAGATTCATAAATCTAGGTATCTCCTACTGATCCCATTGTATAACTCACATAACACAAGATTGGATTACCTTGGGATCAAAGAATTTGAATGCAAGCTTCTGAGTTTCTACTGCATGATCACTTTGTGATGCTGTTTGAAATGCTCGTCCCTCACTTGCCAGGTTGTGATGCCAAATTTGTCCTTTCCTTGAGGCCCTGAACTCTGATGGCTAACAAGACTCAAGACATATGTGGAAATTTCCTTGATAACCAATCTGCAGCTTCATCCCAAAGAACTTAAGACTACAACAAAGTGTCAGAAGAATATTGTGAAAGGATCTAGAAATGTACTAACACAATGAATTGCTACAAACCGGAAAGTCTCTGACCTGGTATCAAAACAGAGATTCAGGTTTCCTTTTGGTGCAGGCTCATTGTGGGAAGTAGAGCAGCTTGCCTCACTAGACTCTCTTGGAGTGCTCCAATGAGATCCACAAAGATATGGCCCATCCCACCCAAACAGCCATCTACCACTTGCCATCCTCCAACAAGGTGCTACCCAGGAATAACCTTGCAGAAGCTGTGGTCTCAATGGTCTGGCTGCTGTGCCAGCCATTTTCTTTCCCACTTGCATTGCTTTTGCTGTTCTTAGTCCCTCACTTGTTGTTCTGAACCACATGCATAAACAATCACACAGTCAGATCGCCAGCATAAAACGTGAGTCAGTAACGAGCATCAATCACGACAGTGAGTGCAGACTGTGTGTACAGAATCAGTTGCAATAAGGGAGAGGTAGTACAACTTTTCTGAGCTGAATACTTTGCAACAAGTTTCTGTTAAAGCTCACTCTGCATGATTCACAGAAAATAGAAAGAAAGTCTATCTGCATCCAGAGTGTAACTGAAACAAATCCTTCTGGATAGCATGTTCAATTTTTCACTTCCACTGCTTTAGGAAGTATTGCCCTGACACAGAGATGGCAGAAAACATCACTATTGCTTGGGTATACCATTTTGAGGTTGGAAGAACTCAGAAGATCAGATCATCCTTAACCTAAGTTTCCCCAAATTTCTTGTTTAACAACAACAGCAATTCAATCTCTATCAAATATCTTTCATAAGAATAGAGAAATCTCCGTTCTCGAGATGAAGAAGAAACAGCAAGGTTAACACTTCCTCAGGAAGCCACAGAAAGAACCAAACAAGGGAAGACAGAACAAACAAAAAACAGATAGATCCATGAAGTTGCAGAGAAATCTCCACAACAACAATTAAAGGTAACACGACAATGAGTGCAGTCATAACCTCATGAGAGTCGCTCACAAAGTGACAGACCATTACCTTCATCACGAATGGCAGTGACGAGCTGCCATGACTACCCACTGAGTTCATCAGCTCCCAACAGTGGGTGTAGATAAGCGTATAATAATCTTCCCAAAAACTTGGGCAAACCATT
>Ga0116231_10001692_pt1 | contig 45739 bp, 35 predicted proteins | sample S1TSphgellanicum_2_FD_89695 | JGI IMG/M metagenome (GOLD analysis project Ga0116231, IMG submission 89695) | Host-associated microbial communities from peat moss isolated from Minnesota, USA - S1T2_Fd - Sphagnum magellanicum MG | ecosystem: Host-associated > Plants > Peat moss > Unclassified... | reverse complement strand
ATTAATTTTTTTTGAAAATGGTGAGATTTTAAAAAGGTATTTGTATGAAATGTTAAAATTTAAAGAAATTACAAGAACTACAATATCTTATACCTTTTTATTAATTTTTTTTGAAAATGGTGATATTTTAAAAAGGTATTTGTATGAAATGTTAAAATTTAAAGAAATTACAAGCCAATGGGACAAAAAAAAAATCAAGAGCTCCTTGCTTCAAGTCAATCCATCACTTTAGAGTAGGTATCCAATAATTGACAATTTTTTTAATCCTCTAATTTGGTGGAACATTATATTTGATCATTTTTTCAAAAAGAAAAATAATAAAAAAATGTTGTAAGAGGTATCATTATGTTAGAGGTTCAAAGTTTTAAAAAACTACCAAAAAAGCTGCTTATATATTTATTGCTGACATTTTATAAATTATTTTTTTATTGCCAGTATTGGATATTGAAAAATAAAATAAGTATTCGACACTCGAATGCCAAACCTGAAAAGGTACTAGGTAATAATGCCTTCCCCTTGGACTAATTAAATCCTTTTAAAAAATAATAAAAATGTCACATGCCTTCTTAAAAATACTTATAAAATTATTTTCAAGTGAACTTAGCTCCTACTTTAGTGACTACACTCAAACCACCAACTCCCTTTTAAAATAAACTAATTAAATCCTTTCAGAAAATAATAAAAAATTTCACATGCCTTCTAAAACATGAAGGTAGTGGCTTTTTCCTCACTTCTACTTATTACTAATAATTTAAAATTATTGAACTACCTTAGTAAACAATAAAAACCAAACCGAGCCCTCTACTAGGGAGGTGGGTGGAAGTCAAGGAAAAAGACTCGCAATCTCGCCCAAGATGCATTCCACTTTGGGGATTAGGAATCCCAAAGAATCCTAATATTTTAAAATGAGATTTAAGAGAATCAAAACATGTCTAAATCAAGTGACCCTTGAATCACCGAAAACTTTCAACAAGAGATATAATAACATAGTAGGCTTGTATTGCCAAAACAAAGGTGTTTGTTGCAAGTTATGAGGATTTGAAAAATTGTCACAAAAACCATCAAAATTTATAATGTTGCAAGACATGTGATGATAAAACACTCATGAAATTCAAGCAAATCACAAATGCTTAAGCAACGTCCTTGTTTAGTGTCAAATTTTTTTAAAAAAAATCACCGTAAGTGACTTCTATTGATGGCAAGCAAGATGCAAACAAGCAAGACAAAGTGTGCCGAAGAGTCATCTGTTCTCATTCTTATCAAGAGTCAGTGCTTGAACGTGGTGACCACAGTGAAACTTAAACCCGATTTGGATGGATGGTGTGCTGGGCGGAAAGCTTTTTCCCCATTTCATCCTTGTCCCATAGTTAACCAGCATGGGTGGTTTGCATATTTTCCTCTTTAAAACTTTCTTTTCTGTTCATTCCCAGTTGTAATAGAACTACACATTTTGGTGTTTTGATGTTACATAATAAGTCTTTGTAGAGTGAGTGCATAGATGCACTACAAACCTTTGAGTACAACAAACCATGGGCTTTACAAGTTCATTAGGCCAATTGCACTTACAGCAACTCCAATGATACACTGTGTTTGAGTTGATACCAATATTTATAGCATTCAAATTTAGTGTTAACTAGTGAGAGGCCTGTGCTGTTGGCCCAAGTGTTACCATGCCCTCAACTGATTTTTCCTTCCAAAACCTGGTTTTTTGGAATTTATTTGAATTTTCAGCTGCAGAAATCACTTAAAAATCAATATCTCCCACATTTTGAGTCTAAATCTTACCAAATAAATTCCATTAAATCCTGCTCATCAAGATCTTTCCAACAACACCAAAGGCACATTCCAATTCCTCCGAAATTTTCAGCTACAATTTAATTTAATTTTCAGTGAAAAAGCCATTTCAATATTCAAGAACTTTTGCACCACGCAGGTCCAAATGTCATGGAACCAAGCCCATGCACCTCCTGGTCGACCACTTTCCAAAGACACCAAGAACACAATCTGAAGCATCCCAGTTCGGTGGATCTCATAACTACAATACAAAACAAAACAAACTACCTTCCTTCATAGATAGATTGTAGCATGTAGCCAATCTTGTAGCATGATTCCCAAACTTTCTACCGTCCTCTTTAAGGTGTAGTCAAATTTGGCTAAGTCCTCTTGTGGATGGATGATCGGCAAACCAACTCCCTCACAAAATTGGCCAAAACACAAAAAAACACTGTCCCTCACCAATAGAACAGTAAATATTGGTCGGTGCACATCATGTGAGAGTTTTATATTTAATATGTCTCCCCGGGAACCAATCACTGTGACCCATCAATCAAAAGCAGTTTATGTGTGACAAATCCCTGGATTGGGCCAACTAGAAGCAATCATTTTCTTTTCTTCTTGCCAGTCTTTTGAAAACCTCAACTACAGGGGTGCAAATTTAACACATTTTCACACATCTCCATTGCACTTATCTCCATCCAAAACAAAATTTGGTGTATTTACGTGGGCATTTTATGGCCTTGCCTACTACCAAGAAGGCGAGGATATTGTCATGTTTAGATTCACTGTAGAGTATAGTAGTAGCTTAAGGGATTTTGGCCCCTACTAGGTAATAATAATAATAGATCTATTTTTATATGAGGATTTTTGAAAAGATGATATTTTCACTTGTGTTGAAACTTGAGATTAGTTACAGAGTTATAATATCTTGAAGGATTTTGATTTCTTTTTTAGAGGATTATATTTTTTCATGGGGAAATATTTGAGTTTCTATAATTCTTCTTTTGCCTTAAGATACTTTTTTTAATGTAAATGGCAAGGCCAGAGTGTGTGACACACCCCTTGTTGTTGTTGGTGGTGGTGGTGGTGGGTAAGCACATTTTAAGGTACTCTAAACATATTGCGGCATAATACTGCTATGTAGATACATAAAAGGCTCGTTGTTGCTGTAAGAAGAAAGTTTCGAGTTTGAAATTGGATATGTGAGAGGAACACAGAGAGGAAGAATTGATGGAGCAAACAAACAGAGAAGGTATTGTTACAACCAAATGCTTTTACTGTGACCACACAGAGCTAGCCTAGATAGAGAGAAATTAAATCCTGGCAGCAAATTCAAGAAACAACAAGAGAAGAGATTCCTGCAGTAGTAGTAGTGAGAGCACCTACCAAACATGTACTTGTTTTTGAGAGTTTTTATTATTTGAGGCAATCCATCCCTGCACTAATTTAACAGCTACTAAAATTTTAAGAGTTTTTCTCACTGGCAAAAGTGGTGGGAGGGGGAGGAGGAGGTGGAGGAGGAGGAGGAGGAGTACACCTGCTTCTCTTTATACTGGCATTCAAAGGGGGTGAGCTTGTCAGAAGAGAGGTGCAGTTGTTGTTGTTGTTGTTGGCATGTTAACTGTATCTTTGACTTTGAAGGTACTTTTTGCTTTTTGCTTTTTTGTTTTTGTATTCAATCTTTGACAGTTCTTTGTAGATACTGTGATGATGATGCAAGACAAGTGGTAGTGTATAGCCTCTCTTTGTCTTCTCATAGAAAAGAATTCAGATTCCAAAGTAAATTTTATTGTTTTCCTATGAGCAGCTAATTATATTCATCGATCAACAGAGTCAATAGACTTATCCCTAAAGTCAGGGGATTAGGGGGCCAGTTTCGGTATTATAGGGCATCAAACGTGTAACTGGGAATGAAAATTTTACAAAATGAAATAACTGGGACCCAAACCAGTTTTTTCCACCAATTTTGGTGGTAAACTAAGTTTCATCCTGTGTTTCCTTTTTCCTGAGGGTCTGCGCTGCAGCTACGTATATTTCACTGCTGCTACCTGTACAACTGTTATAATTACTTTCAAACCTTGTGCATTAAATGATGAGTTTCAGCATTTCAAACCCAGATTTAATAAAATTTTCTTACTTTGCAGATACTACTGAAAGAGGGGATAGGGGGCGAAAGGAGAGGAGAGATAGGGGGTGAAACAGAGGGTGACTTTATGGATAACTCTATTAGCTGATTACACATCTGGAAAGTCATTGGCTAGTTATGATGAGAGTCATCAGCTAGTTATGCATCCGAACAGTCAAAAGAAAAAAAAGCCTAAAACATGATGAAATCTATTGCAACAAAACATCCAGTCTCTTCAACTTCTACAATGAGAAAAGTTTGTAAACTGCTAAACCCACCAAAAATTTGCAAAGTTTTAAAACTAGATCAAGGAACTTCTCCTGTCTTTGACAAAACACACTTTCCAACCTTCTGAAATGACACTAAGTGACTGACTATCGCACTTTACGATTACTCTGCCCAAGTCTTTGTAAAGATGACAACCTTTCTGCAAATCAAACCAAGACCCAAGACAAGGTGTGTACACTGGTGTACATCTATAAGAAGAAGAAGAAGCTGAAGAAGATCCAAAAAGTCTTCGGTTCCTATCTACAATACTGGAGCCAAACTAATTGTGAACTTTTTTTTGTGAGTAATGCAAAAAGTACCCATTTTCACAGACACTTCTGACTGACTTGGAAGTCCAAATAGCTGGAGTGACTTGAATGTACAAACACCCAAAAATGTTTTTAAAAAAATTGAAATAAAAAACTCATTTTTTACTTACAAAAGTTTTGGCTGAAGAATTTCTCTTTCTAGCACACTGTCCAAACAAAAAAAAAGCTGGGTTCTAAAATTGCCAGTGATGACAGACTTCTCTGCAGCAACAACAACAAAAGGACCCAGAATGCATTTGTTTAATATTTGTTTAATCTCTTTTTACATATCACTTTGTCAGATAAGATATTCTTGGGGTTTTACACTGACACAATATCACTAGGCTAGTCTGAGGGGGAAAATCAATTGTATTTTTGACATTTATACTTTGATTATGAGGAAATACAGTATTTATTGGCCTTGCCTACCAACCAGGGCAAGGATATTGTTGTGTTTTAGATTCATTATAGAGTATAGTAGCTTTAAGGGATTTTGGTCCCTACTAGATAATAATAATAATAATAATAGGTCTATTTTTATATGAGGATTTTTGAAAAATATGATATTTTGGCTTGTGTTGAAACTTGAGATCAGTTATTATAGAGTTATAATATCTTAAAGGATTTTTGTTTCTTTTTTTAGAGGATTTTTTTGAAGATTTTATTTCTGCATGGTGAATTAATTAATTGAGTTTTCCTAATTCTTCTTTTCCCTTAAGATATTTAAGATTTTAAATGGCAAGGCCACAGTGTGACACACTCTTTATTCCATAATTGTACAAGGAAAGGACAATCTCTCTATACAAGAAAAGAAGACAATATGTACATGGGTGGTGGCGCTTTGAAAAGTAGTTTGAGGTTGGGTCAATGTGGGGTCCTTAATATGTGTGTGCATGTGTGTGCATTATATAGATGGACATGCAATCACTCAAGAAACTTTGTAGAGTGTTATCCTCACCTATCACCTTGCAATTGTCATATTATTCTGATGAAGGAAATGATTTTACTTTGATAAATTAAAGGACATTAGAGGTTTGGAGTTTGCACTGGTTCTGGCTATTCACAATGAGCCGAAGCAAAGAATCACCAGTTTTGAGTATTTGAAGAATTCAAATGCAAAGGACCACAGGTTTTGGATATTGAAAAGCCCTGGAAGAATCACTGGGTCACCCGTTGCACACAACACTATCCTAATAGTTTTTGTATAGGGGAAAAGCATTGTTGGTTTGCATAATCGTCAAGGGCCCAAATGCACTTCCACCAACTTTCTCTACACAACAACAACAACAATGGCAGCCCAAATTAGCTTGTGAAAAAATTTCACTATTTCTTTACACGAAACCTTCTACTCCAAGCTGACAAGAAAATTACACTTTGTAAAGCACACTGAAAACACACTATGCACATCCACTAAGGTCATTATGTTACATGAAAGAGTATATACAGTTTGCACTTTTCTCAAAGCAAAATTTGTAACAAAACAAAGTACAATGAACAAGGTTTTCAAAAGTTTTATTTCACATGCAACTTTTGTTGCAATCAAAGGTAAGCATGTTGAGGTTTGCCCGATCTCTTGTTTACCATCTGTTGGAGTATTGGGAATGGCAATTTGTTCTACAAAAATGTGTTGTGTCCGCAATAAAAATAATTGCATGCATTAACATGTTATGTGTATATACAATAATAAACAACATAAGCCATTTTCACTCTCAACTACTCTCATAAGAATTAAGCCATTTAACACACATTCTTTAACATGTGTCTCAGTATTAAATAACTGCACATAACATGTTAAATGATGATGCATATGTTTAATTCACACATAACATTTTCACACTTAACTATTCAAATACAAATAAATTACATGCATTAACATGTGCTGTGTGTATACCATTTTCCAACAATAAACATCTAGTAATTTGCAAGGCACAACATCAGGACAGAAAAATCTATGTGCAAAAACGAGGGCAAAATGTAGGATAAACATGAAAAAAGTTGGGTGACCGCAAACAAAAATTGTTCTATTAAGTGAAAATGTTATGTAAAACAAAAATAAGATTAGAAACAAATTCCCATGCAGCACATGATGATTAGAAACCTCTGGTTGAAACAGATTCCCAAGCCAACTAAATTAAAATTAAATGTCAATCAAAATCCTTGTCTATTAAGTATAAAGACATTGTTGAATTTGAGCCAGAATCTGTCTCATGAAAGAAGGCAACAGTAGACCAAAAAGAAAATACATTACAGTCTACACTTTCTTGATGACCCAAAAATATGCAAAGATTTGAAATTCTGGAATTTGTAGAGTGATGAGGATTCAATGCAGACCTTCAACTAGTGGAGCCATTTCATGTCCAAAGAAGGAAGAAAATTCATATGAATTCTTGTCCATCACAATTTTGGCAAGCTTGGAAGAATTACCAGAGAAAGATCCAATTCCCAACTCTTGCCAGCTTCTGACAAGCCCACACCCAAGTTCCAAATCAGTTGAGAAAATGTGTTGATCAAATTGCAGTTGATGAAAATATGCAAAAAAATCTCATCAAGGACCCAATTCACAGGCTTTGCACCAATTCCCCCATATTCCCTGTTCACTACTGAAGCATTTTCCAGAGCCTTTGATGGTACTGTGAGATCACTTCTTGTCTGGAATTTGAAGTGAGATGGAATTTGTAGGCTCAATCAAATAGCTGTGGGGACACAGCACAGCAAGAGTTAATGAAAAACTTGTGTTTTGCAACAATTCATGGTTCCCAGGCAACTGCAGTTTGTGGTAATTTCAATTGTTGGTGGAAACTGAAGATGGCAATCCTCTGCCTTCCAACTCCAACAACTCTGCTGCTTATTGGCTTCCTGAAAAAGTCAAATTCAATAAGCAGATGTCTTGGTTTGTTGGTCTTCAGAATTTGATGACTGCAAATGGTTCACCCACTTAGCTTTTAAAAATACAAAAAATTTGCAAACTCTGGACATCCATCTTCACCAAGTTCCTTCAACAAGGTGAAAATGAAAACCAGCAGTTGAATGCCCCTATCTAATGATAGAGATATCATCTGTTCAAAGACCCTTTGCACTTTCTTATACACATTCAAATGCAATGATTGAATAAGCCTAGCAGCTTACCTCTTTGAATCCTCGAAATTGGGGATGTTACAACCCTGGCAAATCAACTCAAATCAATAGGCAAAATGTTTAGAATGGTTGCAACTATTGAATGGTGAATTTCTAGGCACAATCTGCATGAGAGATTACAGTGGTCAAACACAGCATCAAGGCTGAAGGTGATGAAAATTTCCTACAGCTAATTACATGTGCATCAACAGGAAAGGATTGCACCCCTGAAGCTTTTGCACATAGTGAAAGTGTAGCATCAATGTGAGCGATAAGACTATTTGGAGCCTGGCAGGATAACAAATGTGCCCATTGGCAAGCCTTCCAGATGCTACAGAGCTTCTGTCATGGGAATCCAGGTTGGGCAAATCATGCCTTGTTGTTTCTTCACAGCTTCATACTGGAGAAGTTCCTACAGTTTTTGCCACAGGAGAAAGCACCACAACAAGTCTTTGAAGCCTTTCAGGTACTGGATCAAAGGACAATTACATCCAGGAACTATGCAGTTTCACTGATCTTCAAAGATTCTGAAAAGTCAAAACTGCACATGCAAAATCTGAATTTGAAGAAACTATGATTCGGGTGCTCCAGTTGCAGCACTTTTTGTCTCACCAGGAACAATGTCATGAGCACTCCATACATACTTGGTTCGGTCTAGTGAAAGCAAGCAAGACATGCAATTTATGTCAACAAAGTCCTTTCTGAAATCCAGCCATGACACAGCCAAGTTGAATATTAGGCAAAATACATGGAAAGACAGTCATAATGTTGGGTAGCATTCAAGAGACATAGCCAACACTAAAAGGCAATAACATGCTCATTCAAATAGCAATAAGCCTGTGAGGGTAAGCTACATTTCATTTGAGCTTGTCCCTATGTACAACAAGCATCCAAGCATAAGCATAGAGAGGCCTACATAGAGGGTACAGTCTATATAGGGGACATCTTCAGGGACCTGCTGGCCCCTGAAGATATCCTTTAAGCACACTCATGTTACATATCTATGCCATTCCAGAGAAAACTCTGCAAAAACACTTTGAAGGTAACCATTCTGTCAAATCCAGCAAAAACAAAACCCAAATGACAAGAATGACTGCACTCATAACCTTATGTCTGCTGATGCACCACATGTTATTGCTGTTCCTACTGAAACATAGCACTGGGATCATGGTAGGTACATCCACAACTCAAGCATCTCTCTCCTCTCATCTTCATCCTTCCAAACAATAGATGGGGCCTTTTTTAGAGAAAGTTGACAAGCTATTTGTTCAAAGGTTCACTCACCTACACTGAAGTAGGTACACTCACCAGTGCCTGCTTCAAGACCCCAGCTACAGATCACTTTCCTTCTCCTGTTGTTGATAACTCTGTAGGTGCAACAATGAGGCCAGCACTGTGAAAAGAATTTAGAGGAAAACTGCTCACACTCAATTAGCAAAACTAATGAGGACACTCAGGGTTTATGGAAAGTCTTCTACAAAAGCATAACAATGAAGCAATAATGAGGGGAACTCCTTGTCAATTGAGTGCGAAACCCATATGCAATTTGACTGGAATATTCAAATTGAAGAGTTGAGGTTACATGGAGCTCATGGGAAGTTTGTCTCTAAAGACATTCTGGGTCAGATGTAGACATCCACCCTTGCTTACTGAAAGAGTCTCTTACAATTCAGTAGGAATTCTTCCCCACTGATTGAATGAATGTGGCCCCCATTGCTGACTACACTCAGCAGCCCCCATTTCAATGTTTCAGAAACTGCCAATCTAGGTCTATTCTTGGTGTATAAGGCAGTCATCAGAGTAATTGACTACACAAATCCATCATTGACAAAACTGCCATCATAAAGTCCATCATGAAAGCAAATCAGGACACATTTGCTCCCTTGAGAGATTTGCAGGTCACGATGCCTGCAGAGACACGCATGGGCCTATCTTGAAAGACTGCTGTACACTCATCCGTGGTTTTAAGCAGGGGTTGAATAGTCTCCCATATTTTCTTCTTCTGCACCTGTCATCACAATGCAGAAACTTCAAACCTTCCACCTGACATACACTCCCACTCATTACAGCTCTGATGGAATTCAGTTCTTCTCCCTTCAGTGCAGACCTGAAAGAGTGTGCAATACAATCAGGATACAGAGAAGGAGATATCTTCCATGTCAAGGACAGAAAGTCCTAAACCCTAAACCTAATTCAGACCCAGCTGCTAAGCTCCATTGGAAAGAAATGAGCGGAATGGAAGGCTGTGATAGAATGCAAGGATAGACTGGCAAACCTGGTTTGGAGTAGCTGATGCTGCCTGATTGGCTTGATCAGCCTCGGATCCAAACCAAATGCGTTCACCAGGCATTGCCCCTGGGGGAGGACTCAGTAGCTCAACACGTTCATGAGCAGCATCTGATGCTGCTAAAAGCATGCCATTTGACTTCACTCCCCTCATATTCCGAGGCTTCAAGTTGGAAAGGACTACCACTGCCCTGTCCTGCACTGCAATTCTCATCACTCTACAATGCACGTTGCAGACATATACATATACTTGAGGATAAGCGATTTTCCAATCAAAGCCAGAAGTACGGCAGCCGCTTACAGATGTTCAGAATGAACTCTAGCCTTTGCATCCACTGACCACAAAAAAACAGAAGTAAAAAAAGGAGAAAACAAATCCCTCAAAGAAGACAATTACAATTCTAGAATGGAAAAGAGAGAGAGCCTTGTATGCCAATGCAATATCCCTTCAACAAGAGGAAGTTTCAATGTCATGCACGTTACATTCATGAACATTTGCATCATGGCGACGACCATGCTCACCACTTGACAATTCGGTCTTTCGCCTTCTTAAAAAACAAAGAAATTCCTTTTAAAGAACGGAAACCATTGCCTACCTGAAGCTCCTCCTCGGGCACATACTTAACAAGACCGCTGCAGATGGTTCGAGGTCCCTCGGCCTCTCCTACGTCCACTTCTTCCACATACAAAGAATCCGCTTCCGGATGCTTCCAGGCCTTGAGAATCTTCCCCACTCTTATATCCAACAGATCCAAATCCGAGGCAACATCCGCAGCAGCAGCAGCAGCAGCAGGAGGCTGCTGCGGTGGTACGACAGCATCCGTTTCTACAGAAGAAACAGCCGACGACGACGAGGAACACGACAAGGCTGTGGAGAAGGAGAATAAAACAGGACTGGAGCTAATAATACTCCTACCAGCGGCAGCAGCAGCAGCATATTCTACTCTCTTCTTCCATCCAAAAGAAGAAACCACAAATACAGGGCTGATCACACATGCCGATGTCGTCATGCTCAGACCCGCTCTTGACAGTACTCTTGCACCCACCATCGCCATAGCCACTGCCGCAGGACGCAAGAGAGGGCAATGCAGCAAAGCTTGGGAGAGAGGGAGGAGAGAAAGGAGACGCGAAACAAGACTCGAGAAACAGATGATGGAACCATGGTTAGGTAACTTGACTAAGATAAGTTGAATTTGTTTTCATGGTGTTTTAAAATCAAAATAGTAATAAAATTGTCTTTTTTTCTTTTTATTGTGTATTTTTTCATCCAAATTGTTTGCACCAATCTTGTGTGCTTACCTAATTGACTTTAAAAAGAACCATTGGTTTCAATTTGAATAAAGCAAAACTCCAAAGCTTTGGATGGAGAGAGAGAGAGAGATGATGGAACCATGGTTAGGTAACTTCAATAATATAAATTGAATTTTGTTTTCATGGTTTTTTCAATCAATTTTTTTTCTTTTAATGTGCATTTTTCATCCAAACTATTCAAACCAATGTTGTGTGATTATCGCCTATTTGAATTTATAAAGAATTGTCAATTTGAAATTTCATTGTCACAAGCAAGAAAGCAAATGCAACAAAGCTTTGAAAATTTGAGAAGGAGACATGAAAAAAGATTTGAGACTTGAAAGAGATGAAGACACCCATGATTAGGTAACTCGAATGTAAATGGAATTTGTTGGCCTTGCCTACTACCAAGGCAAGGATATTGTGTTTAGATTCATTATAGAGTTATAGTAGCTTAAGGGATTTTAGCCCCTAGGTAATAAATAGGTCTATTTTGATACCCAAGGATTTTTGAAAGATGATATTTTGGCTTGTGTTGAAACTTGAGATTAGTTATAATAGAGTTCTAATATCTTGAAGTAGTTTTGTTTCTTTTAGAGGATTTTTTGAAAGCTTATATTTTTGCATGGTGAAATATTTGAGTTTTCATAATTCTTCTTTTTGCCTGAAGATACCTTTTAATGTAAATGGCAAGGCCATAGTGCAACACACGCCTTGATTTTGTTTTCATATTGTTTTTATCAAAATAATAAATTTTCAGTCTTTTAATGTGTATATTTCATCCAATTTTTTTAAACCAATGTTGTGCAGTTGTCTATTTGAATTTATAAAGAATAGTCGGGTTTAGTGGTTTTGATTGTTGTTGTATTTGAGAAAATTATGCAACAAAGCTTGAGAGAGAGAGAGAGAGAGGAGATGTGAAATGAAACTTGAGAAAGATATGGAACCATGGTTATGTAACTTGAATCTAAATTGAATTTGTTTTCATAGTTTTTTTATTAAAATAATAGGTTTTTTTTATTAAAATGTGTATATTTCATCCAAATTATTTTAACCAATGTTTTTTTATTACTAATTTTAATTGATTGAAAATCATTAGTTTTGGTTTTCGTGAGTTCAATGGCTACCACATGCAAAAAAACAATGTAGCAAAGCTTCCAAGAAAGAGGAGATGTGAAACAATACTTGAGAAAAAAGACATACGAGAGAGATGATGAAACCATGGATGGTTAGGTAACTTGAATAAGTGGACATTGAATTTGTTTTCATGGTGTTTTTATTAAAACATGACCTTTGCACAACCACACATTATCAAGTGATGATCAATTGATGAATTTTTTTTTGACTTTATGAAAATTAAGTTACCTTATAATGAAAGTATTAAATGACATTGCATGCAATTTCAATTGAAATTTAACTAAATTCAAATTCAATTAAAAAAATTGAAATGCAATTTTGTATTTCGTGGAGAAGGCATTGAAAATATTTTCATAATATGATGTTGATTTTATTTTTTATTTTTAAAAGATAGAGATTTGAAAAGACCCCTTTTCATGCCTCTTTACTTGTGAATAGGCTAAATAGATTTCAATTTGGGAATTAATCAAATGACAATGACCTACAACTTATGGAATTTAAAGTTCTCTTAGCCTTGGAATAGGGGATCCCCTAACATTTACAACAAAAAAAAATTGATTTTTTGAATTCAGCTTCCCTTGAATAATCATCATTAGTAAAATAATAATTTATTATTTTTTAATATGTGTTTTTCATTTTAAATTTTCTAATCAATGTTGTGCAATTATTTATGAATTTATAAAAAACCATCAATTTCAATTTTGATTGTTTTAATTACCATGGTAAGGAAGAAAGCTTGGTAGAAAAAAAAGGAGACATGAAACAAGGCTGAAGACAAAGATGATAGAACTATGGTTAGGCAACTTGAATACCATGATACCTTGGTAACTCTGACAGATGTTTATTAAAACATTAATTAATTTGGAATTTTCCATTTCGACAAATAAAATACTCTTGAAAATTCAATATTTTCTTTCACAATTTTTTGTTATTTGAAAAAAAATAAGAAAATTTCAACTTTTCTAAAAACATGTAATTAACTTCAAGGTTACCAAGGCAATAAGCTATAGGTAATTTGATTTTTCTTCATGATTTTATCAAAAAAAAAATTCTGTTTTTCTTAATATGCATTTTTTATCCAAATTGTTTTAAAACACTCAAGTTGTGACCTAGGGTTGTTGTTTTTTTTGTTTGTTTTTTTTTAAAAAAATTCTATGATATTGAAATTTGACATAATTTTCCAACAATTTAGCCAAATTAGGAAAATTCACACCCTAAAGAAACAAAATTTTGTTGGAAGAAAACACAACTTGTGAACATTGTTTTTTTTCTCTTTTCCAATATTTTGATGCAGCAATTTTCCAGATTTTTTGATGGATTCATAAAAAAAGAATGATTTATTGGGACCTTTTTTTTCAAAAAATTAACATTAACTGACAACACATTTGTAAAAGAAAACAATTGTAGAAAACTAACCCAAAAAAAAAAAATCCCAAAATGGAAAACTATGTGTCCAAATGATAAGAAATGTTTCTAATTTTTTTCCAAAAATGTAGGAAAATTCCCCTTTAAAAAAATGACAAGGAATTTGCAGCAAAATATTCCCAAAATATGAACTTTTTCATTATTAATGCTGTAATGTGAATTAATTTTTTTTAATCAAATATTAAAACATAGGTCCTTGTAAATTAGGTTCAATGTTTAACTGTGGTCAAGAGAGTCAATAACTACGGTCAAGTGAAACCACACTTGGAAGGTACTGTACCACTTTTGGTTCTCCCAGTTCCACTTGTGGCCCGAATTAACGAAGTGGGGAACAACAGTTACGATCTGGAACACCAGGGTGGGGTCGCACTTTTAGGGTTTGGCGCTCTAAACCCTAATTCACTCGTATGCATTTCTAAACCCTCGTTGTTTGTATGTATGTCTGTCCTGTGTGTTAGTCTGTCTCTCGATCTCCTCCTGCTGTTTCCTGGGTTTCGTATTGCACCCGCTCGGCCGCTGTCATGGGGACGCTCATTAGGCTCAGATCGCTTTCCAGAGCCCGTCGTGGCATTGCTACACCGCAGATCGTTACTCCTAAATTTGTCAGGTCTGCTGCTACTGCTTCCACTTCGGCTACTTCGTTCTCGAATCGTGACCTTGTGAACAAGTTTGCGGTATCTGAGGACGAAATTCTTCACAGTAGTGGACTCTTGTTGTCGCTGAGTCCCCTCCGATTGGAAACTGAAGGGATTCTTGGTGGAAAGTTGGAGTGCGCTTCTGGTAATGCGGCTGTGGGTGGTTCTATTGTGCGACAGCGTCGTGTTGCGTTGTTGCCAGGATTCGGTCGACTGAGGTACGATAGGAGGAATTCGTTTCTCCAAAGGCGAGCTTTTGTTGCTCCAAGCGTGAAAGTACATTCCCTCGCAAATGTATCCGTGTTTCGAAGTGAAGAAAGAGTAAGACAGGGTGGTGTGTCCAGTAGTTTTGTACGATGGATCAGCAGTGATCACAGCGACAGGCAGAGCGATGATGAGAACAACCAGCAACCGGATGCAATTTCGAGAAACGGAGAGGCAGAGGAGAAAGATCAACAGGGGGAGCAGGTCGTCTCTTGTAGCTTAGGAGGAGCAGTAGAATGGAATCAAGCTTCTGACGAAGGGGAAAGGCCAGAAGTTGCGACTTGTAGCGGTCAATTAGGGCAAGGGGACGAGCACATTCTCGCCTCAAAGACGGAAGTCGAGGACATTGACCAAGGTCTTCCAGGAGAATTGCACAAGGATTTTCTGTACAGGGCACAAAAGGCAAGGTATAAGTCGACATTCGAAAAGCTGTTGTTGGATTGGCAGGATTTGCGCTTTTCACTCAAAGATTTTCCCTACCACATGAGGTAATTCCATGATCTTGCAACTGTATTTGAAGATTCAATCATCTGATTCTCCTTCACATTCTCCTTCTCATATGGTATCAGTATCATGATGATGATGCAGAATGCCCAAATGACATCAACCTTAGAAAATTGCCACAAACATCAGGCACTCTTGCTCATTCTTAGGGCTCCAGATGCATCTGCTCTTTGATCAAGAAGCTGTCAATGATGTGCGCAGATCACTGCAATTGGCAACTTGTTGTGCCCATTGTTTACAGTCGTTTCCATTGCATTGTTCCTTTGATTGTCCCTTGCAAGCACTTCACTCTAGGTTTTGGGAAAGAAGATTGCTGGCATTGAAATGCACTGTTGCTTTGATTTTGTGACAAATCTATGTTGCCTTTCTAGCTGAGTTCTCTCTCTGCTATAAGTCTGCAGACTTTGCTTTGGTTTATAACCTGTAACTGACCTATTGACAAGTAAAGAATCCTGCTGCAGAAATCCTTGAAGTTCCTTGAGGTAAACAGTGTTGGAAAGCTGGGACATATGCACATATTCAGTGAAGCAGAGTGAAGTAGCTCGCTTAGTTTGGGATGGGTGTATGAGACTTCCTTCTATGAGCTAGATTGGATGAAGAATGTATGATTGATTAGGGTTTTCTGTTCCTAAACCTGTGGTGTTCTGGGTTGATTTGCAATGGCATCTCTTTTTTTGTTTCCTTAAGTTCAATTTGGTACACTTTTGAAGGCCAAGGGTGGTGATGGTGGTGGCAGTGAGAACACAAAAGATCTTCTGGTGGAGTGTGCAGCTGCACATCTGTTGCAGCCCAAATTTGCAACATATGGTGTAGGCTTGCCATCTTCAAGTCGTCGGGTATGCCTCCGGGGGCCAGCAGGTGAATTCTTGTCTCATTCTGCTAGCATTGGCATTTCTAATAGCAGATCTACAGATTGACAGGGGTTTCTCATGTTTGATACTCTTGGAGTCCAGTTTGCAAGAGCAATCTGTGGGTGTAGAGCTCCATCGTGATACTAGAGTCATAAATGAGTTCCAATGTGCTTCTGCTCCTTGGTGCTATTGCAAAAGAGAGTCATGGTCATGGCCTCTTCAACATCTGTAAATTCATCCATGATCTCAGTTCTAAATAGGTTCATGGTTGTTCAGTCTGTTCAGAAGTTGTGACCTTGTGTACTACACAGCTAGAAACCATGTAAGAGGCAAACAGCAGTTTACAGCCTCACCACTTAATTTCCTACTCAAGCTGTTTATGACATGTTGGACTTTTGAAATTGGACAGGGACGGAATTATATCAGGAAAGGATGGTGGAGGCACTTGCACACCATCTGAAGGCATCCTTGCTTGTGCTGGATAGTTGTGCTCTTGCTCCCCATGTCAGTGACGGTATCCTTAATCTTGTCTTACTTCGCAACGCACTGGACTTTTTTAGTCAGAGTATTGCCATTCACTATTCATTCCATTTATCTTTCAATGCTGGGAACATCAATGCAATTTCAGCTTATTGAGGTGTCAGGGTGCAAGTTTTGATGGTGGTACATGGTTTGAGTGGGCTTTAGAGATTTCTTGATACCTGGTATACCAAGGGCGTCTGCTACTTGAGATTGTGATGGATTTGACGTAAACTTGAACCTTTGATGCAGGACTATGGGGATCAAGAGTTCTCTTCAGAGTCTGATGTGGAGGATTCAGATACTGAGGTTGATTGTCATGAGGGATCTTCTGGCAATTCAGACAACAGTGATGAAGACAATGAAGAGGAAAGCTCAAAGTCTTGCAGTGCAGTGCTGGAGTTTGCTGCTGAGAGTGTGGAAGAATACAAGCAACGAGTGCTGTTGCAGGTTTCTGCTGTAAAGAGTCATTCTAATGGATGGCTGAACTCTTTACCTTTTTGTCAAGTTATGTATGGAAGTCAACCTTTGTGTTCAGGATACCTGATGCATGGGGTCTTCCTATGTGTGAGCAGGAAAGGAGAGACCGGGGTGATGATAGTTTGGAGCAACAAGGCTCTCACCCAGATTTTAAGTTGAGGAAAGGTGAAGAGAGCTGCTTTACTGTCTCCAGCAGGACATGAAACTTTCTGTTGCTTCTATGCTCAGACAGGACCTACCAAGCACATTTTTCTCATGTTTTCCTTATTCTGAAAGGTTGTCCAGTTCTTTCTACCATGCCTTAGTTTTGTCCAGCACGATGGATTGGCAGAAAGGCTGTCCAGTTTCATGAAGTACTTGTCTGGTGAACCCTGGTGATTTTCTTTGTGAAGGTGACCGAGTGAAGTATGTTGGTGGTAGCGATAGGCTTGGCAGGAGTGAAAAGATCAGGTATATTTTCTCAGCCATTATTTGCTTTGGTGTTAGTTGACATCTTAGAGTCAATCTTTATATATGGCCAGGTTTGCAGGCATTGTAGATTCAAAGACATTTCATATTCACTGAGAGTAGCATGTTCTTGTCTTGCATGACATGGTCTATCTGTTGTGGGACAGGCAGTTCATGAAGATTGGACAGACAGGTCGGATAGTATCTGTGCCGAAAGGTCATACTGGAAAAGTTGGGGTTCAATTTGATGAAAGGCCAAGTAAAAAACTGGAAGAGCTCCACAGGCCTCATGCTCTTGTTGACTGGTGTGACTGTAAGTGTGGTCTACCATCTGCATCGCTGTTCTCAGGATTCAGATTATTATGGCTGTGAGACACAGACTGCTAGTTTCTGTCTAATTTCTAACTCACTGCCAACTATCTAGAGGAATTTCTTTCTTATTTCTTTCATGGTTGACTCTTGTAGGCCCCTTTAGAATATGCCTCTTGTTTCGTATTAGCACTACTGATAGTATCTTGGAACATGCTCTCTGGAGACCTTGGGCCCTGGGCTAAGGCATGCCATGAAGTGATCTTCTGCTCCTCACTGCCTGAAGGCCCAGAAATCATGTTCACAAGGATTGTGATTTGGACTAGAGGTGGTGTTAATGTTAATAGTAGGATTACATGGAACTGTATGTTGTTCACCCTGTATGTTGCTAGTTCATTAGTTTGCACATCAATTATTATGGACAAAGAATCTCAGGTGAAATTCATGATGGTCTCCTACAGATCGGGGATTCTGTAGCATTGTTTCTGTCATTAACATGTTGAACATTCTGATTACTGTGCAGTGTCTGATCTTGCACCTGATGATAGTCCACCAGCCGATCCCACTTATGAATGGCTTGCTGCAATTGAATGCCTCTGTGAGGTATGCTTGTATCATTGATTCAGATCCTTTTTTCAATTTTTTCTCTGTTGTCATAAGTTCTCAATGATTGCTGAGTACCCCTGGTGGCACCCTTCCTTGTACAACAGTCTCCTTGGGCAGACTTTTTATGTAGTGAGAATGCCAACCATGTTACACTGCAAATAGTAAGCTGCATGTCAGGGATATACAGATGTCTTACAGGTGGTTTGTATGTTGCAGATGACATCACCTACAAGGCCCCTGGTGGTGTACTTTCCTGACCCCAAGCAGTGGTTTGAGAGGGCTGTACCATCAGCACGAAGACAGGAGTTTCTGGAGCAAGTGGAGGCAAAGTTTGACCAGCTGGAGGGTCCCATTGTTCTCATTGCCAGCCGCACAAATGAAGAGGAGACAGAGTATGATGATAAGCAAAAGCTGGTATCTTCTACATGTCCTTTTCTATCAATTCTTTCCTCATAGACTAGAGTTGTAGGTATTGAGAAACTCTTTGTAATTATAAAGACCTAAGTACCTTCAACAAGGTCTCATGAAATCCTCATAAAAGAAACCCTCAACTAGGAGTTCATCACACCTTGTGCAGTGCATTTTCTTAGATGGCAATTCTGACTGCAGACACAAGCAAATTATCAAATGGACTGTCACTTTCACATTGGTGGATGGATGTTGACTCTAGATGCTGGTTGAAATGAAAATTTTCTATAAGTGAACTTCTAGCTTCTTGCCTGACTTGACTGCTGGTTTGGGTGTCTTGACAGAAGTCACATTTGGAGAGTATTCGCACTCGTCTGGTAACAAACTCTACTTTTTGTGCAGATGTCAAAAGAACTTGATTTTCTTAAACAGCATATTGAAGGAGATGGGTTGCGTGTTTGCATTCTCTTTGACTCCCTTGGAGTTGACTGAGTTGTAGGCGATGTGATTGCAGAATCTGAAAACACCAGCAGCGTGGACAGTCCATGAGATGCTGGGCACAGATGATGTTTATGAGCTTTTTGTGAACACTATCAAAATCTACACTCCCAAGGTCAGTTTTGTGATTGTTGAAGGGTTGAGGGTTTGTTGCATCCTTGAGCATCTGTTTTGCAATGCAGTGATGCACTATTTCACATTGATGGCTTGCAATTGTTGTTAAGAAGTGTCATCCTTTATCTGGCCTAATCTATCCCTGGACTCAGTAGTCCCTTGTGCCTGCATTGAAACTACCAGACCTTGTCCATGGTGTTAGCTCTTGACACTGATTTCATCATGTTTGCTTTGGAACAGGAAGAGCAGCAGATGCGGGATTGGAAGAAGCAATTGCAGTATGACAAGGAGATAAGTCATGCACGAAAGAATCTGAAGCAGCTGCTCAAGGTTCTCTCATCTTTTTGAACCTTGAATGACTTCTGTTTTTTTGTTCCTCATGAAAGCATCCTTCACAGGTCCATAGAATATAAGTACATTAGATGCCCCATCAAAGTCCTGACTTGGAGACATTTCAATCTCCCAATGGTGCTGGCTAGAGTGAATACTGTCTGATACTGGCATGATCTACTGGCATGATTTGTACTTCCATGTCAGAAAGGCTGCACTAATGAATTTTACTGTAATGTTTTAGGTCCTTGAACTCCATAATATGGAGTGTCCAGAGCTGTCAAAGGTGGACTTGCTGGGACTAAATCTCACAGACATGAGTACGATTCTGTTCATGAATCATAAATTTTCACTTGATTTTCAAGATTTTTTTGATCGACATTTGACTTGCATGATCTTTTGTTTCCAGTGTATATTGTTGTTTCACTAGTGATAATGCATGCTTGATTGGATTTTCCATTGCATCAAAGCAAATAGCATTCTGAACTGAATCATAGTTTTGTCTGTGCTTTACCAACAGAAGCTGAAAGAGTTGTTGGGTGGGCACGGAATCATCATTTGGGGCTGTGCCTATCTGATCCACCCACAAATAAGGGCAAGCTTATCATTCCTCAAAACAGGTTGAGTTTGCAGTTCCATTTGTCAGGGTATAAACTCTGCTTATGAGATGCTTTTGGCACATGGGAGATGGTAGATAAGTGTTTCTTGGAGTTTCAGTTTGCAGGGACTCAGTAGATGCACTGGTCTAGAGTGCTTCATCATCTGATTTAGGGTTGTGGTGGTGATTACCTGTACAGTATGGAAAAGGCAGTGACAAGGTTGCGGGAGCAAGATGCAAAGAAATCATCACATGTGGTGAAGGACTATAAGGTTCTAAGCTTGTTAAGTTAATTGGTGTTTTTTAAATGGTTTACAACTTATACTGTCTGCAGCCAGTCTATCAACAGTATATCTGTAGTGAAAAGAAGGAAGAAACAAGGATTTTTACATATGATTGTTACATACTCTATTTGCGAAATCTAAAACATATTGGTTTTGATGAAGTGGTTTGCAGACGGTTGCAGAAGATGAATACGAGAAGGCTTTGATAACTGCAGTCATCCCACCAAGTGAGGTTGGTGTAAAATTTGACCACATTGGTGCATTGGAGAATGTAAAGACCACACTTCAGGAGCTTGTCACACTTCCTTTGCAACGGCCTGAGCTTTTCTCTAGGGGAAATCTGACAAGGGTAAGATCAGGACATTTGGGATACATTTATTGCATCTCTCTCTTTCACAGAAAAGAGGGAATCATCAGAAACTGATTTAGGGTGCTGCTCTGCTCCTACTTTATATTCTCATTTCCATGGAAGTTAACAGCTTGGATGTTGTTGGGTTTCTCATTTTGGGAGCTCACAGTGGAAGGGATATGGGTATCTGGTTGGGCAGCCATGTAAAGGAGTATTACTGTTTGGACCACCTGGCACAGGCAAGACTCTCCTTGCAAAAGCAGTTGCCACAGAAGCTGGTGCCAACTTTATAAACATCACTGGATCTACGATTACTTCTAAGGTGTGTCTCTCGGTTGAGTTTGGTACTACAATAGAGTAGCAGGACCCGGTGCTTTTCTGTTTGGAGCGTTCTCAGGATTTCTTTGTGGCCAGTAGTATCCTGATTGATGGAATCAAGTCTTTTTGTGGAGATGATGAGGCGAATGGCCAGTACTGGTTGAACTCTTGATTCTTGTGAAAGGTGTTCTTGCATTCTTGATGCTTGCAAAGGTGTTCTTACTTGCTAATGGATGTTGCAGTGGTTTGGAGATGCTGAGAAACTCACAAAAGCTCTCTTTTCCTTAGCAAGGAAGCTGTCTCCATCAGTCATCTTTGTTGATGAGGTAAGGTTTCTATCCATCTAGAAACAAAACAGCAGGAAAGGTAGTTCATGCAATCTTTTGACAGTCTGTTGTGATGATAAATCATGGTGTTCTTTGTAAAAGTCTTATGGGCCATTGGGGCTAAGGACCAACTGGAAAAAATCTGTTCATGGCCATGTTCTTAGTTTTGGTTGTCTGGAAAAATTCTGGTGGGTTTCAAAGAGGAAATGTTAGGTCACATGGATCTGGATCTCTTGCCATTTGTGTCTCTTTGTGGAAATAGGTAGGCTTTATATTGGTGAACTTGTTGAATATTCAAACACTTAATGGTTTTACCTTGTTTGGTCAGTAGAAGTTGAGGATATCTCTTATGAATCATTGGTACTTGTTGAGTGCTGTTACTAGAACTTTCAGGATTTTGTGTGACAGGTGGACAGCCTTCTGGGTGCTCGTGGTGGTAGTTCTGAGCATGAAGCAACCCGCAAGACACGGAATGAGTTTATGGCAGCCTGGGATGGAATCTGCTCAAAGGACAATGAACGGGTCCTAGTTCTTGCAGCCACAAACCGGCCCTTTGACCTTGATGATGCTGTTATTCGGAGACTTCCCAGGAGGTGTTATAAGTTGGAACCCCCCTTTTTTCTTGACACCAGGGGAAGTGGGGGAATTTGTACTAAACACCAGCGAAATTTAACATCTGCTGTCATGTTACACAATGTGCTGCAATGCTACAGTCTCTCACATAGCTTTGTATTGTGAATGTATGAGATTGTCAGGTTCTTTACTTCTGTTGACTTGGGAAGCTCTTGAATATTAACAGAGTCTGAAAGCTGTGTCTGTGATTTGGGATCTGTTGTGATTGATCAGGATACTGGTGGACTTACCAAATGCAGAGAATCGTGTGAAGATTCTGCGAGTTATTTTGTCTGAAGAAGAACTGGTGGAGGGCTTTGACTTCACAGAGCTTGCCAGAATTACTGAGGGTTACTCTGGGAGTGATCTTAAGGTAGTTCTCTGTTCAACTCTTGCAAAATGGATTGTGATTATCATCCAGTTGCAGTTGCCATACCATGTGTGCAGTGTCTGATTCCCATTGCACTAGAAAGCCTTATCCTGGTCTTTGAGGTACATGAACTTTGCAGATGATCTGATACTCTGTGATAGTCTGTCATGCATTAGCAGCAGCACATGTGAATAAGAGCAGTCAGTTGTTCACTTTCCATAAGAAGGAAATCTGAAAGTCAGCAGGACATCTTCATAAGATGCAGGTCAGCTTATTTGATTTTCTCTTGGAGTCTCATGAGGTGATTTGATTGTCTGATTTTGGTGTATGCCAGAATCTTTCAATTGCTGCAGCGTATCGACCCATTCGTGAGCTCCTGGAATCTGAACAGCAACAGGTCATCCAAAAAACTTTTTACTGGCATTCTTTTCACACTATCTAACTGTTTCTTCCTATCCACCAAACTTCATCGATCTTGTGGTATATCTTGAGCTCAAGATCTTCCTGTAGATGGTCTCAAGGAAGGATGGACCAGTGTTTGTTACTATGCTCACTCTTTTTAATTTTCTGCCAGGCTAAACTGGATGGTTCTGCAAGTGGAAAATCCAACCATTTAAATCGGGGTTTTTCTGCATCATTGATTCGGTCTTTGAGATTGGATGACTTCAAGCAAGCAATGACACAGGTGTGTAACTACTGGACATTGAGTTTGTTAGTATATCTGTTTGATATAAGTGGATGAACTAAACAAGAAATAGTCTATGGTCTGTTCTTCATTAGATCATCTGACTGTGAATGGAAATTTGTATTTGGGTTCTGCTGTATCAAGATCAACTTGCCATTTTCTGAGGAAGGTGTCACCTCTTCTTACATATTATAACCTATGTATTCTGCAATGTATGTCTTTGAGCATGTTCTGTCCTGTTGTATGTTCATGTCTCACCATATCATCATGTCCAATAGAGGGTTTTGGTGATCAGTCATTCTGCTGCTGATTCTGATCAAAATGACTTCTGATCTTGTGAGAAGGCTTGTTTGGTTATATGATGATTGATCTACAATGGCCTCTCATCTGCTTAGCTGCATCTTGTGGTTGGTGGGGAGGTCATGAGTTGGTCAATGGTTACTCCTTTTTCCTCCTGGAGCATTCCAAACTGGATTCTGCTGTTTTAGTGTCAGACCACTGCACAATACATTAACTTGAACTTGAAGCTTTACACAAGATGAATGCTTTGGGTGGTTTTAGTGTGTCTATGGACCTACAGGTTTGACAGCAATGGTTGAAATAAATGCAGGTGGGGGCTTCTGTGGCATTTGATGCATCCAGCATGAATGAGCTGCGACGGTGGAATGAGCAGTATGGGGAGGGAGGAAACCGGAAAAAGTCAAGTTTTGGATTTGTTGTGTAGTCCATGAAAAGGTGTGGTCATGTGCTTCCAGTTTGCTGCTGTAAATTTTGAAAGTCTGCCTTCACTTGCTATGACCTTCTGTTTTGCATGCCCCCCTGGTTGCATGTGTCCTGTAACAATGGTGAGAGGGAGGCTAAATGAATCTTTTGCAGGTATTTTGGCATGATCCTATGTGAAAATGCAGATCCACATTCAACAGCATTCTAAATCAAGAAAGAAAACTGCTTGAGGAGACCACAAACTGACAATCTGTACTGTGTACCCACATCCATCAATACTTGGATCCTGCAAATGGCACCATATGTCTAGATGCATCTGATTGAACACTGCAGCTGGGGATTGTAATGACTCATTATTCCGACCTGAAGTGGTCGGCATTGCTCATGACTGATAAAAATTGGACCAGAACAGGTTGGTTTGTAGTTTATACTTGATCATATGCTGGTCTCTCATGATTCGTAACCTTGCTTTAGATTCACATTAGAATTTGGCTACTGTTTTATCCCCCTTTCAACTTGTGGATAGACACCTGAACATTACGACCATGGAACATGTACACTGATTCTGCATGTACATGTGACACATGCACATGTCAAAATCCTCTTTAGGAGGCAGCACACATTGTTATTAGATGCTCAGTTGGCAGTAGCATTATTTTGCAGAAGACTAGTAACAGTGTGCATTGCTCTCATTATTTTGCATTACTGGATTTGTTTGGTTTGGATCTTTTTATTGTGCCCCTGCTTTATGAATATGAAGCTATTTTGGTAGTGAGGTAGTTGAGCCTACTACCAAAGCCACTGCTTCCTTAGGCTGTTCTAGGGCTCAATGGAGATTCTTGTATAGCTCCTGAAACTTCAACAGATTTCCACTGTAATCTACAAGTCAGCCTCCAATTGAAGGTTTCCTATTTGGATCTCTGTTGTGTGGCCTGTCAGACCTTGAAGGTGTATGGTTGCAATGGAATTCGTCATTGAATATTTGGTTATATGGTAGGATCCTTGAACCATTGCAGTTTTTGATTGAAGTAATTCGTTCTTTGCTGTTGTGAACCCCAAAAGAAACAGTTTCACCCAAGTTTGGGTGGATGGTCGATTGGATAGATCAAAAGGATTCACAAATTGAATGCCATAGATTCTGTTATGCAGATTTCATTTTCAGGTTCTTGAGTCTTCTGCTTCTGGGTGCGGTTTTTTCCCACTTGTTTAGAATTCAGATTTCAAGTTTCACTTGTGAGAGGAATGAGAAATTATCATGGGCATAATAAGAAACCGTTATCGCATGTCCAAAGAGTTATGAATAGGGTTAAGGTTTGAGAAGCTGGGCATTTCAACAAAACATACCTAGCATGCATGATTCCTAAACTTTTGGTGTACTTTCCTCTCTGACCTGTAGCCAAATTTGGCTAAAGTCCTCTTGTGGATGATTGCCAACCACCTCTTCACCATTCAATGCTCAAGAAATGTTTTTTGAATAATAATTAAATGATTATTTATTGTGGATTTCAAATGAAACAATAACACATATATGAGTCATTATTATTTTTTTGAAATATTATATGACAACTACATTTTTTATTTTCAAATTATTTCTTGATGGTTTATTGAATGATGATGAAATTGATAAATGGTACCATTTATGCCAATTTCACATGTGTTTCATTTTTCCTAAAAATAAATTAAAAATTTGTTTCATTCGCCCCAAGTTACTTTTCTCACCCAGGAAACTATTATGTCCCGAAAAATCGAGATCCTGATATAGTTGAGGTCCCGAGACGAGTATCTCCCCAAAATTGAGATCCTGCTAGTAGTTGAGGTCCCGAAACAAGGCCCCGTAATGCGAAATCCTGCTAGTATTTGAGGTCCCGAAACAAGGCCCCGTAATGGGAAATCCTCATATATTTGAGGTCCCGAAACAAGGCCCCGTAATGGGAAATCCTCATATATTTGAGGTCCCGAAACAAGGCCCCGTAAATGGGAAATCCTCATATATTTAAGGTCCCGAAACAAGGCCCCGTAATGGGAAATCCTCATATATTTGAGGTCCCGAAACAAGGCCCCATAATGCGAAATCCACATATTTGAGGTCCCGAAGAGAGGTCCTTAAAATTGAGATCTTAATATAGTTGGGGCCCCGAAACGACCCCGAGAAATCGAGATCCTGGTCTAGCTGAGGTGTCGGTGAGTGCTGTAAGGGTGATGTTACGAAACGAGGATCCCAGAAGGAAAATCGAGATCCTGTTCTAGTGAGGTCTTAATGTGAGATCTCAAGATTGTCCGGCCAGCATTGGCGCGGCGGCCCAGGCGCATTGTGCTGCGTTTTTCCGCTTCGTTCTTCTCGCGCTGTGTTTTCCTCCTCCCGCGCCTCCTCCTCCTCCTCCTCCTCTCTTCTCTCTCCCTCCCTGTCTCCTCTCTCTCCTCTGTTGCCGCTGCGATTCCTGGTTTCTCCTCGTCTTCTTTCAGTTGTGTCTGTAATTTTCTGACTAGCATTACGAGTCGAGTACTCAATGCTTTTGTAAAAAAAAATTTGGAATTCCTTAAAAAACAAAATGCAAAGTCCGGAAGAAACTTGTTCCATGCTCTTCTGGTCTGCATTGTTTTCTCCGTATGCACGGCGTGCTGCTGCTCAAGGGTTTTGGAACTCCTCGTCACGGAGATGAACCAAGGACATTCCGGATGCTTGTTAGTAAGAAGAGAGGCCAGTTCCTTGACTGCTGACATTCGGTTCTGGTACGTCTCTCTCTCCTTCGGGATTTTGCGCGGCTGCTGCCACTTCTCTCGCTCAATATGGGGGATGCCTTCTTGCTCTGCGTGCGTGTAGTGTCTGTCACCGTGAATTGGAAGCAGCAGTTAGAAGAATAACCCTGGCGATTTCAGTTCTGGTTTTGAGAAACGGCTGGTGTTCTTTTTTTGAATGCGGATTGCTTCTGTGGTCAAGGATTCGGGAGACGGCTCGTTGAGGAGGCAGTAGTTCTTCCCAAAGCCTAATGAGGGAAGCTCAACTGTTGCTGTTGTAGTCTTTACACAAGTAGCGTTCTGCGCTATCCATGGCATCCAGAAGATTGTCAGGTGCTGGTGTCTCATTGAGGAACAACAACAGAAGTTGCAGTCATCGGGGATCGATCATCTGCTTACTCTCCGTTTCTGTGATTGCACCTCTTATGATCTTAGCGCTACGGACAAGCGCTAACTTGCTTCTCACGGGTCAAAGCTTCTTCTCTGAGGAATCGGTTGATCCAACACGAACAGAGGAGCTTGCAAGGCGTCGGGCGTTGGAGGCCATTGAAGCTTTCTTCCCTACGGAGGTGCTTGAGCTCATCTCCTTGAGGTCAGAAGAGTCTGGAACCCTTGGTGCTGGTCTCACCAGTGTTGAACGCAAGGATTTGTCTTCATCATGGGTGCGAGAAGAAGGATTTACTAGCAGCAGCTGGAGAAACTCCAAGTCCTATCTGAACCGCAAAGGTGCTGTTGGCCATGGAGTCTCTGCTGAAGATAGCAGAAGTAGAGACAATCTGGAGACTGAGGATTCAGAAACCGAGCAGTCTGGTGACAGTGAAGAAAGGGAGAATAACAACAAAGTGAGAACGTCAGTGGCTGAAGTTGGAGCACAATTTGGAGTAGATAAGATTAGCAAGGATGGCAAACAACAAGTAGCAGCAGGAGGTGGATCTGTGGTAGCAAACTCAGATGGAGAATCCATTCGGCAACATATTCAAAGCAAAGAGGATGAACTTGCAAAATTATCAAGGAAGAAACTGCGGCTAGAGAGGCATTATAAAAGGCTGTCAGAGTTGATGCAACAAGATGAAGAGGAATCCAAGAAGCTGGAAGCTGAAGCAATTCGGAAATCCAAGGAGGTTGATACGAGTATCACCAGAAGGTATAGCATTTGGCGGCCAGAAAGTGTGTGGGAGAATCCAGATGCATTGGTGCGGCTGATGAGAGACCAGCTTATTATGGCCCGTGTTTATGCCAATATTGCTCAGGCAAAGAGCCAGTTTGAGATTGTCCAAGACTTGAAGTTCCGTATCAAAGAACATGCTTGCACCATCGGAGATGCAAATGCTGATATTGAACTGCCAAAAGGTGCAGACGAGAAAATGAAGCTAATGGGTCAGCTCCTGGCCCAAGTACGGGAGCAGCACTATGAGGCACGCATGATGGTCAACAAGCTAAGAGCAATGCTTCATGTTGCAGAGGACAATGTGCACATGCTTAAGACACAGAGCACATACATGTCTCAGGTGGCAGCTAAAACTGTACCAAAAGGCCTGCATTGTTTATCCATGAGCCTAACAGTAGATTTTCATAGTCTTCCATTTGAGCAGCATGAGTTTGCTCATCAGGAGAGGCTCGAAGATCCAAATCTGTATCACTATGCCTTATTCTCTGATAACATTCTTGCAACATCAGTAGTTGTGACATCCACCATCATGAATGCAAAGGAACCAGAAAAACATGTCTTTCATGTGGTTACAGACAAGCTAAATTTTGGAGCCATGAAGATGTGGTTTCTGACTAACCTGCCTGGTGTTGCGACTATTCAAGTTCAGAATGTGGATGACTTCCAGTGGCTGAATGCATCCTATTCTCCTGTACTTCGGCAGTTAGAATCTGCTGCCATGAGAGACTTCTACTTCAAATCAGATCATTCTTCAACCCTGTCAACAGGAATGTCCAATTTGAAGTATCGGAATCCAAAATATCTCTCAATGCTAAATCATCTGCGGTTCTATCTTCCAGAGGTTTTTCCCAAGTTGGACAAAATCTTGTTCCTTGATGATGACATTGTGGTTCAGAAGGATCTCACTCCTCTGTGGAATGTTGATCTAAAGGGCAATGTCAATGGGGCTGTTGAAACATGTGGTGCCAGTTTCCATCGGTTTGATAAGTACTTGAACTTCTCCAACCCACTTATTTCAAGCCATTTCAGTCCAGACGCTTGTGGGTGGGCTTATGGAATGAACGTTTTTGACCTGAAGGAGTGGAAGAAAAGAGACATCACAGGCATTTACCATAGATGGCAAAGCTTGAATGAAGACCGAGAGTTATGGAAGCTTGGAACACTGCCACCAGGGCTCATCACCTTCTATAACCTGACACATCCACTTGAGAAATCATGGCATGTTTTAGGACTGGGATACAACCCTGCAGTTGAGGATTCTGAGATTAAAACTGCTGCAGTCATTCACTACAATGGCAACTTGAAACCATGGCTAGAGATTGCCATGACCAAATTCAAGCCCTACTGGTCCAAGTTTGTCAAACATGATAACCCATATTTGCAGCAATGCAACATCTACTGAGGAGCCTTCTCTACAGGCTATGAGATTGCAAGATTTCTCCTGCAGGAGCTGGGCCTTAAATCTCATTGGCTACATGAAGAGGTACCTGTAGTCTTCTCAGCTAACTGTGCTGTGACTCATCTGGTCTGTAACCTGATTTCCTTGGATTGTGGTTGGAAACAAGAGAATCCCTTTTCCTAATGAATAACACTTGAATGTGCTCAACCATATCTGCAAGGAGTCATGTTGCATTTGCTGTGTGTACATCCTTCAAATTTTTTTTTAATGCAAGGAACTTTCTCCTCCTCCCACAGACCATATATATGTTCAATACCATATATGTTGCTGTTGAAGGTCCCTGAACATGCTTATGACTGCTGCTGTTGTTCAAATCGCTCCTTAGTTATGTTTTCTCTAGGGTTGGGATTTGTCTTTTGCATGCTTGCTTATGGGTTGCTGTTATGTTGTCAGATCTGGAATATCCATAATGTTATTATTGAGTTGTCTCTCAATTCTTTTCAGGTTGACTCTAGGCATTAGTATTGAAAAATTCTCAGAGTACTTATGAAGGTGTTATGTTATAGACAGCCTTCTTGTCTCTCTGACTGTCCATCTTGACTGGCAGTTGATTAGGCTAGCATATGCCACCAGCCCCTAAAAGCAAGTGTTGCATCCTTCCTTTTCTTCTGCAAAAGTTTCAGAATCTGCTGTTTGAGGGGCGACCACGATATTAGAAAGAATGTTTCATGTTTTAATCAGGATCTTTCTCTGGATCTCATGATGGTTGTATAAGAGTAGGTGCCAGGAAATGATTTACCCAGGGTCTGTATATAAATTTGTGGATCTGATAGAAGGTGGTTGTTTTTGGTATCTTCAGACGGAGCACAGAAATATCAACCAATGGAAAATGTGTCTATATTTGGCTTTGGGAGAAACATTACACATTCATGTGATGGCATGAAACAACATGAAACTTGCAGCCTGTGTGAAGTTTATTTTGTAAGACCAGCCTTCTCAGTCAAGGACTTTGTGGATTATTAAGATGATGTGTGTACATAATTAGGATTGATCTCTTAGTGTTTTTCGGCAATATAGCTTTTGGATGTCTTATGCCTTCACGTCTTGTTTATTGCATTGCTGAACAAATGTTCTTTAAGAGAGGAGTCCCAAGCTCCATGAGTTGTCATTTGAGAGTAGGAAATTGTGGTTGATGACAGCTGCAGATGATGTTTGGTGCTGGCCTGATTTAGCATTTTGACTAGGTGTCATGTGTCTCTGAAAGTTTCTGAATGTTTACAACTAGTACTGTATTTGATGTGTAACAAATTCTTTGTACAAGAAAAAATACTGGGTTGGTGTACTAGCTGACACCCATTTTTTCAGCCACTAGCAAAATTGAGGGGTGCAACTCAAGGTTTGAGATGCAGCAGTCAAATAGTACTTGACGGACAATGGCATGCAGCAGCTGCACTCTAGTTGTTGTCCATCTGTTGTCTTCTCCATTCGCTCCCCTTCATAGAAGCTCCTTCACCTGCCCATTGCTATGGATGATAAATCCCTGAATTTGCATTTGTTCAGTGATTAATGATAGTAACTCTGTGTGATATTTCTCTTCTCTCACTCCAAAGTACAGTACAATAGAATTGGTGTTGAATCCCGGATGAATCTGTCACTTCTCAACACACATTCAGACCATTTCGGGCTGTGGACCAAGACCTATTGAACATAGGACCAATGGTCCATTTGAAGCATACTGAGATCTGAACTTACTTACTGAATGGCTTTTGGACATATTTGCAGTTCAGGAGTTGTGATGCTTGCTTAAAGGTGAAATTGCAGAGCTTGTGCATTGACTGTTGCATATAGTTGGGTTGGGACCATGGAAAGGTTCTGCAATGAAACTGTTCTGCATCAATCTGTACACTACAAAGGAAGGGGTAGAAGAGTTGGCAAAATCTCACTCTGGGTTTGTTCAAAGCAGTAACATACATTGGACCAAACGCAACACCTCAAGCCATCCTGCTGGGGTCCAACAAACTACAAACTAGGGTCATATCACAGCACTCATCTATGACAACCACAGTTCTCAAAGTGGATCAAGAAGGTGGCAACTCAAACACTCCTCCATTCATATTTGAGCAATACGTATCCGTGACGTGACAGATGTCTCATCCAATGAATGCAGAGCATCCAATAAATTGACGCGCAGAGAAGCAGGCCCATTAGCCTTTTCATTTCCTATCTCTCCTGCAAGCCCAAACAAGGCCAATGCAAAGGCAGCAGCTTCTAAGGGCCGTCCAGGATGTACAGCCACAAATGCAGCTATCAGAGCTGTGACAGCACATCCAGTGGCAGTGATTCGCTGCATAAGAGCAACACCATTGCTGACACCTAGCACACGCTTACCATCAGTCACCAGATCCACTGCCCCTGAAACTGCAACGATACATTGTGCTATTCTTGCAAGCTCCTTTGCTGCTTCAAGGGCATCTGTTGAGGCTTGTGTGCTATCAACCCCCTGCAGGTAGAGAACAAATGTTGAATAAACTGAATGAGAAAATCATTAAGTAGTTAAGAACTCATGATTTGGCCATGCTTCAGAATTCCCAATACACCATAGGCTATGCATGCGACTAAACATCACACCCAGCAATGCTAGTTTGGCAAAGACTTGCACAATTCCCATCCAAAGGTTTACAGACTGCATGTGTACAAAACATCACATATCATCTGGGATAGGATGGAGCACTGACAGTGGATAAGAAATTCAACAGTCATTTTTGCTACCCGTGAAGTGTGTCCATCCACACTTAACTATTTTCCTTGCTGCATAGTGCTAATGGTTGCAACAGCAAACAATAACTAGAGCACATGGGTACAACACAGATTAGAACTCTGAAAGCTGCAGAGAACAAAGATATAAGAGATCAGAGATTTACCTTTGTTGAGCCCGTAGAGGCCCCCACAACTGCCATGATCTCAGATGCGTTTCCTCGAATAACTGTGGGCTTTGAATGGATCAGCTCAATACACTTCTCTGTTCGGAATGTTGTTGCTCCAACTCCCACAGGGTCCAGAATCCAGGGTTTCTGTAGCTCATTTGCTCGTGCTACTGCAACCTGCATGAAGCATATAAGTCCAGGAAAAAAAACACACCCACCCATCAGATTGGCTCCAAGAGAAATACATTCTAATTCAAATGTAGCTAAATGGGGGGTGCATAATGCAAACCTTTGCAAAACAAAACATCCCCCAACACATGAGAAACTATCTGCAATGATGTGCCAGGCCATGATTGCATGACAAGTAATGAGAGAATAAGGAAAAAAAGAAGCCCAATAGAGTGAGACACTTCTAACAACAATGTTGGGACCTTCTAGGGTTTCACATGCTTGGTGTGATCTCTTAACCCAGAGCTGAGAAACACATGGAGCTATTACATTAGCTTCATGGAGTCAGAAGATCACAGGGGACACAAACACAGCCATGGACGTCAGATAGGTTTCCGAAAAGACCTATGGCGAGCACATGTGTGGAGTTCTTTTATGGGTTTTCAGCATTCATCATCACCTTCATGGAGAAGATCCAGTCCGGTGAAAGTGTGCCGATGTTGATACACAGCGCGTTGGAAAGAGCCGTGAACTCCGTGATTTCTTCAACCGCATGCACCATGGCGGGTGAAGCTCCGGCAGCTAAGAGCGTGTTGGCCATGATATCCATGCTGACGAAGTTGGTTATGCATTGGATCAAGGGCGACTTCTCTCGCACTCGACACATGGCCTTCCAGGCCTCTACTCCCCATGCCTCCGTTCCTCTGAATTCCCGGAAGCTCGTCATGATCTCTCCCGATTCCTTCCCCGTGACTACAACCCAAACAACCCAATGGATGACTTACTTCAAAACCCTTGTTTTTTGTTTTTTGCGCTTCTTCTTCCTAGTTGTAAGTACCCAAGAGCCTTGAACTTTCAGCAGCTTCCCTTCCTAAGTAGTAGCTCCTCCTTGTATCAAGAGCCTCCAAGCTCTCCTTGTATCAAGAGCCTAGTGCTTCGTGTAGCTCAAATGGAAAGTGTTTCGTCCAGTAAAGATCCTTCCTGTTCACACCCACCAAAAAAATAAAATCCCTTGCAAACCTAGTCATTCTTTCATCATCATCTTCGTCGTCATCACGTCCTTCTCACACTCACAAGAGAGAAATCCTAGAAAACCCTTGAAAACGCTTGAATCCCTTGAAAACCCATTCATTCTTACACTATCACCATTACATCCCTGTCACACTTTACAAGAGATAATAATAGTTGACAAATCCCTTGCAAACCTCTTCATTTTTACAATATCATCATCACATTCATCTCCTACTCACAAGAGAGAAATGTTTAAAAACCCCTTGAAAAATCTATTCAGTTTTACACTATCATCATCATCACATTCTTCCCATACTAACGAGAGAAAAATGTAGAAATCCCTTGAAAACCCCATTTCATCCTTACACAATCATCAACATCAATTATAAAGCTCAAATTTAAGGAAGTTGATTGATGGAGATGATGAAAAAATGGTATTATTTACTGTTCTCCATTAGATTTGAACTTGCATTCCTTCCATTGAAAATATATCCATAACCAATATGCAACCTTTTCTTTTTTGGTGTGCAAATGCCTTTAGTTATAAATATAATTAAAATAAACCAATCACAATGTTAAATTCATTTGAAATAGTTGAATTTATTTTTTTCTTGTCCTATGACAACACTAAATTTTGTGTTGTATTGAATTCATTGAATTTATTTAGTCTCTTCTATTGTAAGTATTTTTTAAAATGAGTTTAAATAAATTGTGTATTATGTTTTGATTAATACTTAACTCTAAAATTGTGGTTTGGTTGGAAACTTTGACAAGAAAGGTTGTGTTTTTTTCTTTTACTAAATATTAGAATACAATTGCATATTTTGTTGTAATTTATGTTTACTTTTGAAAAATGGTAAATGCATAAATTTGTGTGCATGGGGATGAGCTTTAGGTTGACATAGGCATTGGGTGGCACAATGTGAATAGAAAAGAATTGTGTGACTAGCTAAATAAGCAAGCTTGACAAGCTTAACAAAGGTATGAACTTCTTTCTACATGTAAGTCTAGCAAGAAGGGGAGGGAGGTTGTGCCTCTCATTTTCCCTTTTATAGTTATTTCAAGAAAAAGTATTGTGATAACTATAAGGTTGTATTTTGTGGGGGATTGGTGGGAGTGTTTACATTTTGGTAAACTTGGCATGTTATAGAGGGGCAACTTTTTGAACTTGAGCATGAAATGATTCATATCAAGGAAAAGCTTTGTTCTTTTTGTTCTTTAACCTTTTCTTGCCTTTCCTCTTGACCTTTTATTCAATGGAGGATGTTTAGGATGAACAAGGTTTTTTTTATTTTGGTAGATTAATCAGTTTAATATTTTGAAATATTTTGAAGAATAAATTGTATGTATGTAAATTCAATGTCATTTGTTGTGTCTTAAACTTATTTAACATCCCATTTTTCCAAAGTTTTTACAAAACTTGCATTGTTTATCAAGCTACCAAACAACAAGCTTTAATACATCATAATGTTGTCTATGAACTTGTTGCATACATAATGTTTAGAAAGAAGTGTTCAATGGTTTCTATTAACTTTCAACAACATATTTTTATAATTCAAAAACTGGACATTACTTGCAATTAATGGGCAACTGATCCAATGGGATGATTAATTTGAAAAGTGAAATAAATCAATGGGCAAGAAAGGTTGTCAAAGGAATGAAAGAAGCAAAGGCTAATGTTGGGCAAGGAGGTTTGTGATAATGATTATAAGAGATTATTAGTCATTTGTGGGTGTTTGTGTGATGTGGATTCATGTGGTGACTACCTTTTTTTTTTCTATGTTGCATTTTTCATGTGGATTTTGAGATACATTTGTGTGTTTTCCAAAATTTGATACATGTTGTTTAATAAATGTTTAATGAATATTTTTTGAAGGTCCAAAACTATAATGTAATATATGCAACAAGCAATGTGGTTGTGCATAGATTGTTAGGTGTACTTGGGTTTGATTAATCCAACAAGAAGTTGAAGGTCTATTCAATGGAAAGGTGATTATGATCATTTCAAAAATCCAAACACATTTTAACCTTTTCATCCATTCATTCATTTTAAACATAACAACAAACTTGACATGACAAGCAATTGGCAGCCCCAAGTCAAGTTTATTGGTAGAAGGATAACAAAAGTTTCACTTGCACACCACTAGGTTTGAAACCATGACCTTTTTGGAGGTCCCAAGGTCCCAAAATGGGCTATACCATTTAACCTTTTGACAACTAACTATGTGCATATTTCATTTGGTTAAACCTTTGATGGTGTTTTCATTACATTCAAGGATTATGTCTACAACTTGTTTCAAAGAGAAGGAATAAGAGCACTTGTTATCTAAGAAACTTAATATTCACAAATCTATATATGGGTGCAAGGTGTTCAACTCAAGTTCATATAATGAGTAATTTTTCATTGGTCTTTCAAATTGAAAAGGAAAAAGTCATGTCAAGCTATGTTTTCCTTCTTTTGGATATGGAGGAAGGATTCATGAAATTGAAATTTCATGTTCCCTTGAAGATTAAACAAAGTGGATTGTTGAATGTTTTAGTTGTCATGGCTTTGTATTTTTGGGGAATAGGGTATTTTCGTTTAGGTTACTTCTTAAAACATGAAGGTTTGTAATAGTTTCATCCTTTGAAGTATAGTTTGGAGTTTCATGATAATTAATTGTCATTTTTTCACTGAGAGATTATTTATCTATTATTACAATTTAATATTTTCCATCTTTTTGAAGAATTTTTGTGTGAATTTACAAATTATTATGCCCTTAACATTGAACTCACAACCAACTTAAGGAAAAAATAGGCAATTCATTCAAGAATAAATCCTAAAGAACAACAATGACCAAAGAAAAGGTGGCACCCACTTACATAAAATTGAAAAAGGACACTACCCCAAATATGTTTAACAATATCAATGGCAATTTCCATTGGTGGAATATTCTAAAACATTGGACCCATTCCCATCTCCTCACAACTAGATAAAGCATGAAAGTTTCAATATGTTTAGACAACATAACATCTCACAAGCAACCCTTATGGCACACACCTTGACAATCATGATTAGTGTGATCCAACACTTGCCAATGCACTAGTTGGAGAAAACCCATTTTGGGTTTTCATTTAATGAAACCCAATTCTATTGCCATTGGGTTTTGAATGGGTTAGGGAAAAAACTTGATTTTGTTTTCTGTTTTCAATTTCTTCTTTTGTTGTCCTTCCTTCTACCTACCCTAACAACCCATTGACCCCCCTCCTACCTACCTATTAACCCCACTTACCTAGTGACACTACTTAATGACCCCCTTCCCACCTAGTTTGAATGAAGCAAAGGGGGGGGTATGAAGCTTTCAATTCCTACTCCTTAATGTTTTGTTGTAGGAAGGGGAAGGGGAATAGAACTTTGAGCTCTTGTTATTCCTTAGAATTCTATTATAGGAAGGAAGGATGATGAGCTTCACCTCTTCCTTGGTATTTTGTTATAGGAGGGGAGGATGATGAGCTTCACCTCTTCCTTGGTATTTTGTTATAGGAGGGGCAAGGGGAATGGAACTTTGAACTCTTTGGTCCTCCTTCAAATTCTATTGTAGGAGGGGGGATGGTGAGTTAATTTGTTTCTTCCTTGGTGTTTTGTTGAAGAAAGAGGGGGGGGAGGGTGGTATTGACCTTGTGTGTGTGTGTGTGTGTGTGTGTGGATTTTACAAATTGCTAATGTATGTTTGTGTTGTTATTTACAAGTTGGAGCTTGATGTTTTGGAGATCATTGATAATGAGAGGAATGGAATTAAGGTAATGTTAAGAATTCATGTGTAATGGCTTGGAGGTAAGGCAGATAATAGCATGGAGAATGGTGGTAATAAAAAAAAATGAAGATATGGGGGAGAGGAGAGTTGGTTTTAAAAATCAATGGTGGTGAAAGAAAAAAAAAAAGGAAAGATAAATTCCAAAATCAACTTGTAATTAAGGGGTTCATTCTAAAGTTTTAGAATGTGATGATAACCATGTTCAACTAAGATGCATGTGTGGGATAGGGAGTAAAAATTAGTAAAAATCCATAAGGTCTATTGTCTTTGGGGATGTTATGTGGGTGTTGAGTGTGCCTTAAGTGTTATGATGAACAACATTGCCACTTCATGAATCCTTTGAATATTTGTTGCATTAGGTTCAATAGGTTACAAATGTATTTTATAATAAAAGTACATGGAGCTCAGCTCAAATGATAACAAAGTGAAGAGTGCAAAGGATTATAATGAGATGACGATGAATGATTTAAAGTTTGGACATGGATGACTGTTTTCATGCTAAGGAATGTAAATATTGATTCCATTTGTTATACGATTATGGGTGTTATGTTCAATAATTCTAGAATTGCATTTGTTATATTGTTGAATCATGGTGTGCAATAATTTTGTTATGTTATGATTTTGTATTGTGAAATCAATTTGAAATAGTTGAAATTCAATGTTATACACATTTTCTTTTTTGGTTATAGAAAAAATAACAATGAAACTATAAAGGAAAAAAAACATTTCAAAAAAGAAAACAAAGTAGAAACATCTTTTGATACCCATGCCCTTGATACCATTGCCGATCCAAGTTCAACCTTGATGTCATCATGTTGAATGAACAACCTAACAACATTTTGGGATTGAAGTTTCAACTATTCTAACTTCAAGTAATAACTACCAAAATATGCAACACTTACATTCGAGTCACAAAACATGCATTGGTTATTGTAGTTTATTATATTTGAAATGACATAAAGTTATAAATGTTTGTTGTTTCCTTAATTCTAAATATATTACCTATTTTAAATTAAATTAGGTAATTTTTTAATTAAATTAAATAATCATGCATTAAATGGTTCAAAAAAAGACAAAAAACCAACATCAAAATTCGCTTGTGATTACAATACCCACATTTGAAGTTAATAATTTATTGTCATCAAAGGTTTAAATTTGACAAAAAAAACCTATTGGGGGATTCTTTGCAATACCTACATTGTACATCATAAGTTCATTGACTAGCATCAACAATGCATAAGAGTTGGTAGGTATGAAGGTGAGTGGATAGGTAGGTAAAATGGGTGAATAGGTAGGTAGGTACGATGGGTGGGTAAGTAGGTAAGTAAGGAGGGTGAGTGAATGAGTAAATAAGGGGGTTGGTTGTTAGTTAATAGGTGAGGTTAAAATGGAAGGTATTTTGTAGCTAAGATGAAAATTGGGGAAAAAACAACCAAGGGAAAAGGCTAGCACCAAAAAGTTTAATTCACACATGTTTAGGAACTAGATGGAAAGATCCACCCCATCCATGGAATAGAATGACCAACTAGTGCGCTTGTGGTGCTGGTTCATTGTAGCCAAAAAACACATCCTTGAAGGAGTCAAAATCAACCGCCCATGGGAAGTTGAATCATTCACCTAGACAGTCATAAGAAGGCCAAATCAACAAATCCTACAACTTTTAAGGTGGTGTTTTTTGGGGTTGGTTGTTTTTTTCACAACCGTTAAATCTAAAATTTAACTTCAACATTGAAGGCACAAATTTAACATCACCAATTTTCTTGGGGGGCTCAAATTGCTTGAAGATCCAACTGTTGGATCTCCCCTTACAAATCCCACTAAATCCTTAAAAACCCACCCATTTTTTTCCCTTTGCATTTTCAAGTCTCTTCCCAACATGAATATTATCTATTTCACTTTGCCTAATTTACCTTTAACTTTCCTTATTTTCACTAAGGTTGTATTGGGCCTTCAAATTTCGAAAGTTGAATATTTTTTATTCATCATTTCAAAAAAGAAAAGAAAAAAGATATGGGTCTTTATGTAGGGGAAGGTCTTACTATGTGGGCCTTGGGGATCTCAAATTCTGAAAGCTCACATAGCGGGACCTTCTCCTATATTTACTTAAATGACAATATCAAATTGAGTACATTGTGAAATCTCATTTATTTCCATCACCTTATTCAAATTTCACACACATTTGACATTGACAACACAAAAAGTGCAAGCAGTTAGGGAAAGGGCAGAAAAAAAAAAAAAAAACTTGAGTAAGACACTCCTTAAAGGCCATGTAACCTAACTTATTGTGTTTTTTTATTCAAGTACTTTTTAGGACTTTCCCCTAGGTGGGACTCATTTGCTGATTTTGTAACTTGATTAAATTATTACTTATGTAATTGCCTATGGGTTAAGTTTGGTAATTTACTTGGTGATTGGATTTCATAATATAATTTTGATTTGGTCATAGCTTTAATTGATGTGCATGACTTTCACATGATAATTTTTATGGGAAGTCTTTTCCACATTAATGTGCATGTTGAATCAAATGGGGGGCATGTGATGTGTAGACTTGTGAAAATTTATTGTTTAGTTTCTTTTTGGTTAATATATAAATGAATGTTTGTGACCTTTGCAAACATCTTCACTTGAAGAAAACAAGTTGTTATATGAATGCAAAGTTTTATGTAATAAAATTATGAAAGGAATTGAAATTTTAATCTTCAAAAGTTTTGGCAAAGTTTATGATTATATGAAATACATGATAAGAGAATGATGTGGCATAATAGTTACACATATAAAAAATTAACAAATGAAAGAACATTTATGCAAACAAGAATATAAATTTTTGTAGCTATATAATAAACATACATAATTTTGATCCTATACCTGCTTATTGGTCTACAATTCCATTTCAAAAAATGGATGGTAAGTGATCAAAAAATAGTTTGATGTCGAGTTCAGTTCCTCAACTTAGCATCCTAGTTATTTTAATTGTTTTTTTTTTTGGTTACCTACCTACTAACAACCCACATTGTGACATTATAATCAGGTTGTTAGTAGATAGGTAATAAAAACAGCCCTTACTTATGTATAAACTATAAACCACCTTCTTACCTATCTATCCACATATATGAAACCTATTTCTTCCAGTTGAGGTTCATCCACAACTGAGTAATATCAGGCAACCATGTGGATGGTGCGCTAGTGGGTGCTGGTTCATTGTGGCCCTGGTAAAACATGATACCTTTTGATAGAACATCATCTCACCCTACTGGGTTAAACCTGTTCCAAAGTGGAAGGGGCTCCTGAAGGATGTATTATGTAAAAGGTTAAGCAGCATAGACTCAAATTGTAACAAATTTTTGGAAAGTCCAATGGATGTAAAGTTTGGGACCATACTAAACCTCCACATAAGTACAAGGTAACAATTGAATGTGAATGAATGTGAAATTTCCCCTACATCCAGCTTTAGCAGCAGGCTTAAATAGTTGATTTCCATCCTTTCACTCAACAGTCACTACAAGGTCCCAAGACACCACACAGCATGCAGTTGTCAATCTTTCCTATTTTCTTTGAAAATATGTTTTAAGGACATTTTTTTCACTTTATGCATTAGTTTTTCTTTTGGGAAAACACAATGGCAGACCCGTGATCTGACAAGCTGTTGGCAACCCCTTCACCTGCACTCCACTGGTTTGGATCTATTTCCAATCTCAGCATGGTATCACAATGACTCATGTTTTTGTTATCCCAATTGTTATGGTGTTATGTCATTTATCATCAATTTCCAACATAGGATTCCCAGCAAGAAGCTAAAGAAGTCGAACATGTTAACAAAGTTGCCTTGAAGGCAAAGTCGAAGTTGGAGAAGCTGTTGTTGCATTTGAACTCACCACCTCAAAGAAGGAACTTGTGTGCAAACCGCAACACAATGAGACAAACAAAACTGCTTCAAAGTGGTGGAACATTTTGTAGAACATGGGAGGAGATTGGAAGCTCCTAAACCCTAAGGGACCTCATATGTTCACATGGTTGTCGGGATGGCATCACCCTACATGTCATCTAGTTTGACATCCATGTAATACATCATGTTGGTTGCATGTTGAGCATGAGGATGGGGATAGTATGGCAGGTTACGTTGTGCTGCAAAACTTGATGATTTGGTGGTTATGCAGACACAAGGGATTTTCAATGGATTAAATGGTCCAAATTCGGCAGTTTTTTAGCCCCAAAAATTTCCCAAATCACCAGATTTTTATTATAGGGTCCAATGGGTAGCCAATAATATGAAGGATCAGTTTTTATTAATTTTTTTAAAAATCTAGTTTATAGCCAAATTTGGCACGGTTTTCTTCTAGATGATTGACACTATGGCTACATCACAAAATTGAAAAAGAAAAAGAAAACACTGGTATGTATCCCTATTCTCTGACAATTTGCATCAGTTTCCAAAATAATATACCCATCTTATTATTTCAACACTTTCTTACCCCTAATATTTGACCTACTTTTTCAGTCAATTTTCAACATTGGTCATGGGTGGCCAATGACTTCAACATGTGAATCCTCCACTGTAAATGTTTTTCACCAAATTTTATCATTTTTCCAAAAAAAAAAAAAGATGAATTTTTTTTCTAGTCTAGATTCGACTAAATTTTCTTTTTTTGGGGAAAAAATTAGTCAAAATTTCGATAGCACAAAATTGGAAAAAGAAAATAAAAGAAATGAACCCTGCCCAAAACCCCTTTTTTTCAATTCAAGAGAAAAATTTAGTTCATGATCAAGCAACATGTGCGGGTATTCGTTATAAGTGTGTGTGTCTATCTTTCACAATAGACATTTAATGTGTCCAGGGCCCGACAAGAAATGGTGATACAAGCTTGTTCCTTATAGTACTTTTGGGGGTCATAGGCCTCTTTGATTGGCCATCAACCAAGAAATTACTCACATGTGGGACACTTCAAAGATAGAATAATCGTAGTGAGTTGTTCCCTTTAGCCGTTTACATTTTCTGGAATTAAGTTGATCTCATCCTTCTCTCAATCTTCAAGAGCTTTGAAAAGAAGTGGTAGAATGTTTTAAAGTGTTATGTGGATGGAGCATTACCTCTAAGGTTCCTCATTTTGCACCTTTTATGTGTAAGGTGCTTAGTTTTCTAGAGACCTTACACATAAGGTGCCTCCTCTCCTTGTCGAACAAAATCATGGCGCTTTAAGATTATACCAAATCTTTACACTATACTCTATCTATACTAAATCTTCTTAGGGATGGTTGTCATTTTTTTGGGTCTAATTTTAGTGATTTTGGAAGGTTCAATTATCAAAAGTTATTATTATTATTTTTTTGGGCTAAATCTTCTTAGGATGATCACCATTTTTTCTACATCTTCCAATGGATGATAGCCACTTAGGCTACATTAACTTTTTGAAAATTCATTAAAAACAAGGGGATGTGTCACACTGTGGCCTTGCCATTTACATTAAAAAGTATCTTAAAGAAAAAAAAAGAATTATGAAAACTCAAATATTTCACCATGAAAAAATATAATCTTTCAAAAAAATCCCCTAAAAGAAACCAAAATCTTTCAAGAGATTATAACTCTAATACTAATCTCAAGTTTCAACACAAGCCAAAATATCATCTTCCAAAAATCCTCATAATTTAAAAAAAAGAAAAAATAGACCTATTATTATTACCTAGTATGGGCCAAAATCCCTTAAGCTACAATACTCTATAATGAATCTGAACACAATATCCAAGGGCCTTGGTAGGGAAGGGCCAAAAACCCTACTACGAGTCAAAGTTTTCCTGGATGAAGTGTGTGTGGATTTAATTAGGTACAGGACTGACTGACTTACTGACTGATTTAGTCCTGGGATTAAGTCATTTAGTGTGCCGTTGAAGCCACTTTTGCTTGCACTTCAATTTTATTAGTACCAGTAGTTGCAGAGGCGTTGATGTTAGGTACTGCAAGTGTGGCTGGTTTTTTGCTACTTTGCAGCAGACTCTCGTTGTGTTAAGGATCCCACTAGTTGAGAGAGAGAGAGAGAGAGAAAGAGAGAGAGAGAGACGTTCTTTGCTTGTTTGAATCTCCTGGAGCTTTGCAAAAGAATTTGCTTCTTCTCCCTTCCTTTGGGTGCTTTTCTTTTATAAAGTTTGGCAGGGTTTCATCCTCCTGGAGCTCATGTTTGAACATCTGATCTGGTATAGTCATCTTTTGTAGTAGAGCCAAAAAACTTTTATCAGCTGGAACTAGAGCTCTAGTGTACTTTTGCCACTGCTGGTTGTGACTACTAGATTGCTTGCTCAATTTAGCTCCCTGTCCCCAGATAGCTCTGCATCATGATCAGGATTAAAAGCTGCTGTCGTGCTGAAGGTGTTGAAGCTGGGTTTTGGGTTTTAGAAGATATCCTAGTGTAGCTTTTTCGAGCTTTCATAATAAATTTGGTTTTTTTGACAGCTCGAAGTTTTGGAGGAGGCTCCTAGGCTGCTGTCCTGCTGAAGGTGTTGAAGTTGGGTTTTGGGTTTTAGATTTCCTGTAGCTTTGTCAAGCTTCTGTTCTTTTGTTTCTTGTAATAGCTCCAATTTTTTGAGTTTCCAGTAGTTTTTGTGCAGATTGTGTGATTGGGGGTCCTTAGTACTTTCTGATCATGTTGCACAGCTTCTTCTTTATCATTCCTAGTGGGCGACAGGTTGAGATTTTGGGATGCTTAATAGACTTTGCGATGGCACTCATGCAGCTACTAGGCGGCTGATGATGCTGCACTTAGAAGAAGTTATGTGGCTAAGTATTAGGGTTTGAGACTTTGGAATCCCTCATGAGCTGCACATCAACTGATCACACATGAGTCTTTTTGTTGATTCCGCGAACTTCTCAGACTACTTACTGCAAGGATTTGAAAGGAAGGGTAGAAGAAGGGGATGCAGCTCAATGCTCATATAGAACCGATTCTCATGTACATCTTATATAATCTCCTGGATTTGGGTTGCTACTTTTCGGTTTCAGAAGTTGAGAACTTTGAAGTTGAGCTTCAGCATCAATGACGGCAACCCCGTCGTCTAGTATTGTGTGGGTTTTCAACAGCCAAGTTCTCCACTGCAGTACTACCCCTGCCCTTGTCATCTGTTTCCTTGTCGCATTATATACAACCTTAGTGAACGTCGAGCATCTTCTCAGCCTGCGAGACGTTCTAACAGCGACGTTGCCGCCCGCATCGTCGCTGCAAAGCCAAGGAGCCGGCGGAATTATACGTGTGTTTTTAGGCAATGCGTCGTCGACAAATGGTACTGTAGAGGAGGAGCGCGGGCCGGATCATCGCGGCTCCCGTGCAGCATGTGCTGGTCGACAGATTTACGTCTACAAGCTTCCGCCACAGTTTAACCAAAAGCTTATTGAGAGCTGCGGATCGCAACCAGGGTGGCGGAACATGTGCTACGATCTGTCGAATCAAGGACTCGGCGCACAATTCGACGTACCTGAAAGCGATCCACTTGCGAATGTTTTGCTACCGAGAACCGCATGGTTCAAAACCAACCAGTTCAGCCTCGAGCTTCTGTTCCACGAGAGGCTGAAAGCGTATCCTTGTCTAACTGATGACCCCGAGCAAGCCGCGATGAGCTACATTCCGTTCTACAGCGCCCTTGACTTGACGCCCAAACTGTTCGAGAACAGTGTCGCAGTCCGAGACCAGCTGAGTGAGCGCTTAATAGGGTGGCTTCAAAGCAACCGGCATTGGGAGACGAGCGGCGGCAAGAAGCACATCATGGTGCTCGGCAGAATCGTCTGGGACTACGTGCGACCCGTGAATGTGTTCAAGCCGGGTGCTGCATGGGGTAACGCTTTGTTGAGTCTCCCAGAGCTTTGGAACGTGACTAAGCTCTCAATCGAAAGGAATCCTTGGGACTCAGAGCAGATGGCGATACCATACCCAACTTCATTCCACCCTGCTTCCGACGTTGAGATGGTCGCTTGGCGGTCTACGATCCGCAACGCCAAACGGAACAAGCTGGTCGTCTTCGTCGGTTCTCCACGATACAACAAAGTTGGAGGAACTGATCTGCGTCGCGAACTGATGCGTCAATGCAGTGGAGCAGGTAATGCGGACTCCACTACTCCATGGTCAGACCGCGACAACAATACCACAACAGCAGCTGGGATGGCAAATATCAACAGGACTAAGGACCCGTCGAGGAGCTGCACTATGGTGTTGTGCAATGTGGTGGGGTGCGCGCGGAACCCACAGGCACCCATTCGCGCATTTCTGGAAGCCGTGTTCTGCCTGCAACCTCCAGGCGACAGCGCCACTCGCAAGAGCTTCTTCGACTGCCTCATCGCCGGCGGCATCCCCGTGTTGTTCGATAACATGAGTGCTGCCCAACAGTACCAATGGCACCTCCCACGCAACACCTCCTCCTACGCCATCACTTTTAACAGGAAACAGGTACGTGCACGCCCCCCCCCCCCCCCCCCCCCCCCCCCCCCCCCCCTCTCCCTCCCCCCCCCCCTTTTTTTTTTTTTCCTTTCTTTTTCCCCCCCCCCCCCTCCCCTCTTTTTTCTCCTCCCCTCCTTCCTCTCTCCCTACCCCCCTCCCTCTTTTCCCTT
>Ga0116231_10001691_pt1 | contig 45744 bp, 28 predicted proteins | sample S1TSphgellanicum_2_FD_89695 | JGI IMG/M metagenome (GOLD analysis project Ga0116231, IMG submission 89695) | Host-associated microbial communities from peat moss isolated from Minnesota, USA - S1T2_Fd - Sphagnum magellanicum MG | ecosystem: Host-associated > Plants > Peat moss > Unclassified... | reverse complement strand
GAATTTTATAGATCAACCAGTGTAATTTGGTAAACATTCGCGGGTCAAGAATGTTTTGACAAGGTGCTAAATGAAGAATTTTAAAGAATTTTAATGTGCAAAATGAAGAATGTCATAGCTATGGAAATATGCTTCCAATTGTAGAATGTCACCAACTATGCATAAATGCACCAACAAAAACCAAATGAAACTTGAAGAAAGATGCAAATAAGAAGAGACAAAGTTTGATGAACCTCCAACAAGAAAGATAAAAGTAAAATCAGAAGGAAAAAGATGCAATTGTAACGTGAAAAGAAACAGCATGATTAATTGAAGTGCAAAAAAAAATGGTGTTAAAAGGGTTTAAACTTTGTGTGAAGATGAAAACATCAAAATATTATTCTAACATTTTAGGTTTGCACGAAAAACCAAGAAAAAGTTAGTAAGTGCATCTAACCTAAATTTTATGTTAATTTAGCACTAGGTCTAGAAAGATGTCATTCTTTGTGTTGTTAGTAAGTTCATCTAACCTAAATTTTATGTTAGTTTAGCACTAGGTCTAGATAGATGTCATTCTTTCTGTTGTTGGTTTGGGACTTTCTTGCTAGTTAGAGGTCAATACCAAAAAAACACTAAAATAACCTAGTGGTAACTTGGTGTTAGTGCTTAACATATTTTAACACTAACACTAGCTATGGCTAGACCATAAGCTTGGTAACACTTAGTGCTCTTCATCTTGTTCATAATCTTCCAGAGTAGAAGATTATGATTGAAATGTCATAAATCATTGACTACAGATGTTAACGCAATGGAACAGGCCTGTCGCTGCCCATTATGCTAGGTGTGCTGCCTGTCCTATAAGGGCCTCACCCCAAGGGCAGCTTATTACACAGCATAATGGGCAGCCACTTGCCAGTTCCATAATACATAACGGGCATCCAGTGGATGATGGTCCGGCTTGTGGGTGCTGGTTCACTCTGGACCAATCAGATTGTGTCCGGTTGTGAGTGTGGTTGCTGGTTATGGGTCAGGAGCAGCAGCGGAAACGGGATTGTGCGGTGACGGAAACAACCCTAAAGAAGAAGAAGAAGAAGAAGAAGAAACAGGAGCAGCCTTATCCATGAAGCAGGCCAATAGGAAGTGCGTTGGATTTCTCAGAAGGAATTTCACAAGGGAATCAATCAACCAGCCTCTCTACTGCTGCTGCTTCGATCTTCTTCGCTAGCAGATAGATCATCATCGTCGCCATTTTTTCACCTCCGAAAATGGCGTCTGCTGTGGTTAGCTTAGCTGGAGGAGTTGCGGTTGGAAGGTCTTTTGTTGCAGCAGCAACGGAGCTTCCAGTCCATAACAAACTCGACACCTCCACTCATCATCACGCAGGCATGTGTAGCTGCTGACTCTTTTGTTTGTGTTTGTGGCTTCCTTGCTTACTTGCTTCCTTTTTCTCTCTGCTTCGATTGTCCCCCTTGCCTTCATCTTTGGTGGTTTGCGTTCGAGTGTTTTTCTTGCTGCTGGGGGATATGGGAGGATGGGAAGGGTTTTTTGGGTAGTGGTAGTGGGAAGTAAAAACTGCAAATGTGTGTATGTGTGATGGGGTTTTTTTTCGGTTTTTCCTTCGACGGGGTTTTGTTGATTGTTGCTTGGAGCTAGAGCTTGGGTAAAAGAGAGAGAGAGGGAGGAGGTTTCATCATTGACGAAACAAGGGGGGTTTTGTGAGTGTGAGTGTGCAGGTAGTGTGTGTGTCAGGAGATGGAACAAAGAAGGTCTGGTAGATTTGCAAAGTGGTTCGGGTCGAAAAAGCCAAGAGAGACGACGCAGCAGCAGGAAGAGGCCATGTGGTGCCATTCAGGTCACCAATGTTGCCACTCCCATCAAACCACCAGCAACCGAGGTTAAGCTTCCTACATGCAAAGCTTTGAGTGCATTTGATAATGAGTTTATTTTATTTCAGCTGTGCATCATCTTAGATTGGGAATGTCTCAATTGCAGAGAAGAGATAAATTGAATTCGCAGAGAAGAGAAGTGAAACTTGAACTACAGAGAAGAGAGAAATTGAACTTGCAAAGAAGAGAGGTGAAACTTCAACTAGAGAAACAAGACAAATTGAACTGCAGAGAGAAGAAGAGAACTTCTACTACAGAGAAGAAAGAAATTGTACTGAATGCAAAGAAAAAAACCCAGGGATGCATGCATTTTGCACACAGTTGTCTCTTAGGGATGTAGGTTTAGAAGTTTGTACAATGGCAGAGATAGAGTGGTTGAGGCTTGAAAATGAGAACAGAACAATAAACGCAGAAGTTATTGTTTCAATGACATGCAATGTCATCATCAAAATGCCCAGAAGCTTGAATGATGTGCAGTGAAATCTTTGCAATGCAATGTTGTTTTTGTTCACAGTCATGTGTGTTTTATCATTACCTTCATCTTTTTGGTTTATATTGGGTTTAAGATAAACATAAAGAAAAAGGGTATTGGATTTTGTAACTTTCATTTGTGAAGCGATTTTGACAGCAAAGTATGGTTGGTTTGCAGAGCAAGACTATTGCTTCCAAGGACACACAGCGGCCTATCTTTCCTTTCACAGCAATTGTTGGGCAAGAGGAAATGAAGCTTTGTTTGATACTGAATGTGATTGACCCCAAAATTGGAGGTGTGATGATAATGGGCGATCGTGGCACTGGCAAGTCAACAACTGTGCGTGCACTTGTAGACCTGCTACCTGAGATCAAGGTGGTGGCTGGGGACCCCTTCAACTCTGATCCAGAAGACCCAGAGCTGATGAGCGAGGAAATAAGGCTGAGAGTAGAGGACAATCAGGAGCTTCCTGTGGTTTCAACTAAGATCAACATGGTGGACCTTCCATTGGGAGCAACAGAAGATCGTGTGTGTGGGACAATAGATATAGAGAAAGCTCTTACGGAGGGTGTGAGGGCCTTTGAGCCAGGTCTGTTGGCCAAAGCTAACCGTGGGATTTTATATGTAGATGAGGTCAATTTGCTGGATGACCACTTGGTAGATGTGTTGTTGGATGCTGCAGCATCAGGCTGGAATACAGTGGAGAGGGAGGGTATATCTATCTCCCACCCCGCACGCTTCATTCTCATTGGTTCAGGAAATCCAGAAGAAGGAGAACTTCGGCCGCAACTGCTGGATAGGTTTGGTATGCATGCTCAGGTATGGGTGTCTTTTGTGACATTGGATTCGATATGTTTCCATCCAGCACTTTCAAACACACAATAATGAGGAAAATTAGAGTCTGTCTCATCAAAGTTTGACATCTATGAGTTTGATGCAGGTGGGCACAGTCAAGGAGGCAGAGCTAAGAGTGAAGATAGTGGAGGAGAGGGGCATGTTTGACCAAGACCCCAAATCCTTCAGGAACCGTTACAGCACTCCTCAGGAAGAGCTTCGTACTCAAATCCTTGAGGCTCGCTCATGCCTCTCTAAGGTGAAGATTCCACAAGACTTGCGAGTTAAGATCTCTCAAGTTTGTTCAGAACTTGATGTGGATGGACTTAGGGGCGACATTGTGAGCAACAGGGCAGCCAAGGCATTGGCTGCATTCAAAGGACGGGATGAGGTTACTCCCCAGGATATTCTCACTGTCATCCCAAATTGCTTACGGCATCGTCTCCGGAAGGATCCACTTGAGTCAATGGATTCAGGTACCATGGTGGTTGATAAATTTAGTGAGGTATTTGGATTTTCATTGTAGAATTGGTGCCACTACTCTTGCAAAGGTAAAGGTTAGGCGATAATAGTCTATGAATAGGATGATAGTACTACATTGTCCATGGGGACCTGATCAGGATAAACAATGTGGGTGCAACATTTGCAGAGTTGCCAAAGAGGTAAAATCCTTTTTGATCAGAAAAAAAATTCAGCATTTCAAACTCATAAGTCCCCACATCTCCATAAGTGAGTTTGCAGCCCTCTCACACAAAAACAGGAGGCATTTCTACTCATTTTTAGGATGTCACAATTTGAAACCACAATTTCAGTGATTTTGTCTTCAGTCCTCCACTGATCTTGTTGAGTACCCTGATCTGTGTCATTGAACATGGAGACCCAATTTGGAAACTTCAACTCTAACATGGGAAGTCCATGGTTGGTTTTCTTTGGCAATGTAGTTTCACAGCATAGTAGAGGAGAGGTATCAATCATACTGGTTGATGGTGATGCTGAGAGCATAAAGAAACAAATATTTCAACCCATTTTCCAAGAGTTTGTGCTTGTTGCAGCTTTTGATTCTACTCCACAGATTCAGTAATAGTACACTTTGAGGATCGAAGGTGACAGGATTTGTGAATACTACTGAATTTAAATTGAGGAACTGAATCTTTCTTCCCTGAGACAAACCTCATCACATGAGAACCTCTTTGAATGGACACAGCAGACTTCATAGGCAGAAAGATTGATGCACCAGACACCACCACCACATAACAAAGTCATCGCAACCTTCTTGCAACAGTTTCTTGGTCCTCTGTTTTGCAGAAACAACAATGGCTTGCTTGCGTGCAGTTGTGAGAAATTGATGTGTCAGTAATAAGTGACCAAGCTGATGATGGTAGGGATGTCTGTCACGGTATTAATACACATGAAGAGAGAGACGGAGGTATGCGCTTCGTGCAGTCTAGCCCGAGAACTACGCACTCCACTGTCACTCCACTGTATTCACTCCACGTGCCAAGCTCATAAAGCAAGCATCCTTCTTCGGTTTTATGCATGCGCATCACACATTTCTTCTTCTTCTTCTTCTTCTTCTTCCTTTATTAGCCTAGATCCATTTGCTTGTCACCGTTTGTTTGATGCTGTGTTATCAGCTCTCTTTTATCTCTGGAAAGTGGTTCCACAACACGTTTGAAATTGCATGCGTGAAAGTTGAAAACGGTGGAGCACGCACGAACGACGCACTTCAGAAGAGAGTTTCCTTTGTCTTTGTCTTTCCGATTGATATTGATTGGATAATATTATTGCGGAAACAATTCGGACTTTGTGAACGAAAGACAAAACAACAAATTAAAGTACGCAGTGCACACTTATTATCTCTTCGCTTTGCGGGACTGGTTCAATTGTAGTGCGTATCATGTTTGCATACATGTGTGCGCATTCAGGACACCAAGCAATGAGCTAAGAAGAAGAGGTTTGCGAAGAGGATGAGCGGTACTCGGATTATTCTTCTCCTTCTTCTTAGTGGAGGGACAGCAGCAGCAGCAACAGCAGATCAGCAAGGTAAGATTGCTCCTCTTCAGTGGTGCTTGTCGAGGATAGCGTTAGAACGCTTCTTCTTCTTCTTCTTGCATCATCATGCTTGTCTTTGCAAGGAGATCTTGTTTGCTGACATGGATTTTCTTAGTATCTTTCTCCCCTGCTTTTCACCAGCTCGGTCTTTTGGTCCTTCCAACGAGTGTTCGCTCTCCTCCTTCCTCCTTGACGTAATCATGCACTGGAACCGACTAGCAGCAGCAGCTGCTGCTCCTACTGCAGTGTCGCATGTCTTTGGATGTGAAACCGTGTCAAAACCTTTGGTGGACAACAACTTTAGGTTCTGAAGAGGAAACAGAACGATTGAGTAGATGACATGTGAGCTTGAAACAAAAATGAGAAATTGCAGCATATCTTTCTCTCCTCTCCATTGTTGCATCATCTAACAGGTTTAGTCATCGTGTCAACAAAGAAGATTTCTGGTGGTTTTCTGACTGACTTCTGTACAGACAACACGTATATGAAGAGTTTATTAGTGTGTTGTGCAGCGAGTGAGTCCTACCAAGACTCTCAAAGTTAGGTTCCAGAGACTCTAGTGCTGAATTGCACCGGTGTTGGAAGAGCTTCTGGTCCCTGCTGCAAGTTGAAAGATTGCTTCTGGTTCTTGCTGGAAGTTGAAAGATTGCTTCTCTTTCTTGCCGGAAGTTCAAAGACTGCTTCTGATTCTTGCTTGAAGAAGTTGGAAGATTCTACCTGCTGATATTTTAGGGTTGATTCCATGCTTGAAAGTGGCAGCAACTTGGCCATATGTGGCCAGGGCCAGTTTCTTCTTGAGACAAATGCTTGAAGTCTCTGAACCTGTCAGTTGTCATTGCTCATGTATCTGCTTGCTGGTGATATGCAGGTGTTCTTCCATTGACAAGGTGTTTGCAACCAAGTGTTGAATAGAGCAGTGGGGTAAACAAGTCTTTTAAGTATTGTTTACATCAGTGAAGTGAGAAGCAACAGAGAGTGCTGAAGATTGTAGTTCAGGTTTTTCCAAGTGTGCAAGGATGTCTGTCGAGGCACCAAGAGAAAGGCGTTACCGAACAGGACATGAACCTTCTGCTCCACCAATGGAACCCCCAGCTAATCCAAGGTACCTGCAAATCTCCCCATACAATGACCCAGAACACTCCCCATATGCACCTTCACCAGACAGGGGCCCCTCACACCACCCACCTCCTGGTGCCACCCCACACTCTGGTGCCCTTTCTGAATGGGATGACAACAAGACTCTTGGAAGTTATGTGATGGACATGGTGGGTAACATATTTCAGAGAGTATGGAAGGACTCACACACCATCCTAAGAATTGACTTACGACGTGCACTTAGCTATGAAGGCCCCACACTTCAAAGACGCACAGTGGCTCCCCCCATCTCACAAGAAGGGTATGGAATGCTCCCAGGTGCTTCAGTGTCTTCTGGAGGGCCTCTTTATCGTGGGGAGTATGGGAATCAAGAGGAGTATGTAGCCACCGGTCCTTCTAAAGGTTGGCTTGGTGGAATTCAAGGTGGAGGTGCACGGCTCAAGCTCATGCAGGTTATTCTACTCTTTTTTTAAGCTGCTAATAAGCTGTTTTGTAACCTCTTTCTTGTGCTCAGAGAATGCAAGCAAGTAGTAATCATGTAGTAGGAAGATCCAAGTAACAGAATTGAGATGTTGGGGGGTTGGCATCATGCAGGTCTGGAATTTGTCAAATGATGATAAGGAACCAAGGTTACCATGGAACCTCAATTTTGGGTTTGGAGTCAATGTGGTTATGGATCAAGGCCAGGTTGAACCAAAGGTTCGTATACGAGCAAAACATATAGGCTTGCATTTACTACCTGAGCCACTTTTGGAGTTACGTGGGAAGTGGCCCCTTGGTAACACCAATCTGGCTGTCAATCTCCGCTATAGGTTTGTCCTTTACCTCCAATGATCCCAATAGAAATGTTCACTATTCCATCTTTTGGGTCCTTTTGCAACTTGGAGCAAATTGATGTGAAGTCCAAAGAGATAAGCTATATGAATATACATCTAAAATGCACATATTTCCATTTTTGATAGAATTGGCAAACAGAGAAGTCCAAAGCAATGGCTATAAGAATATATATCTAAAATGCTAATATTGGTAGGTTTGGAAAGAAATAGGAAACAGACATGGGCATTTGAGAGCTGCTCAAGATGCAGGAGGTTGCTTTGAGATCAGTTTTCAGTTAGAAGGGCAATAATGAAATATACAATGAGCTGAACTCTGAGATCTTTTGTCTGATGTATGAGTGAACATTCAGTGCTCTACAGCTCAAATTGTCTTTCTTAGGAGTTGGCTCTACATTATGAGGAAAAATTAGTATAAATAGCAGCCTCAGCTGTTTTCAATCTGGAGATCTACAAATAACTGTGACTTCTGAAGTCAAAGGAACCAAAAGACTGTTTTCTGAGACTTATCTTGGTCACTTTCAGGAGTCAAACAAAATGGCTACAATGAATGTCACCTATCTAAAGTTGTTTTTGTAAACATCCAACTCTGACAATTTCAGGCATTATCACTAACTGTATTCATGCTAGGCTAGTTTCAGATAACCTCTTTGATAGTAGGTTACCAGGAAGAAATCCTTGACTGCAAACTTGGCACACTGAGGTCTTCAGACCATTGGACTTGAAAAGAAGTGAATGCACCACTTCACCCAGGCATGTGAGCCTCTTATCTGAAGTTGATATCATGTGTTTGATAGGGTGCCAATATCTGGTATAGGGAGGTTTTGGGAGTCATCAAATTCTCGACTTATGATGTATCTTTTCCATCCATTCGGAACAGGGGTTCATCTTACACCTGGAGGTAACATGTTCATGCCTAATTGGATTCTTACTTCCAGTGTGCTGTGTTGGTCCTGAGAATATGGAAACTCAACTTTCTTGGTCCTAAGTTAAGCCATGAATGTTGAAACTCCTATGGCATGAACTGATGTGCTACTGCTGGAGTGATAGTAAACACTACCATTGGACCTGACAATAACTAAACATGACTTGAGTCTATGACCCTTGAAAATTGTGGTAATATCTCCTGTTAATTGTTTTGATGATTAAGGATTTTTCTTACAAACACCAGTAGCCCAAATTGCATTAGTGGGAATCCAAGCCCCTGACAAGCTGTGCTCCAGATAATGTTGGAAGTCTGTCAATGCAGACCTTTCTGGAGGTAAGAGTTTGTTCCATTACTGTAGTCCAGAACAGGCTCATTAAGATTCAAAATTCCCAAAAGATATCAGACTCAACAGCAGCAGTCTTCTTTAACCTTACTGTTACTATTGTGAAGAGAATCTGAAGAGATTGGGGTCAAAATGACCTACAATTTTTGTCTGGCATTCTGTAGTTTGGTCTCCTAGAATATCACAACTGTCACATGATAGATCTAAAGACATCTGCCTTCACTGCAATAGAGATCTGTCTAAAATGTTACATACAGACTGCCCTGTCAGAGCTATTTCAACTTTGAATACCTACCACTTTATCCAATTTTGTTGTCAAACACAGGAGTGCAGTTTGATGAGCATGTGGTACGAATTGGGGAGTTCACTACAATGCGGGTGGCAGCAGCACTGGACTTTCCACGACAGTTTCCTCTAGAAGATGGAGAACAACCAGTAAAGCTTCGTGTCACTCGCTTGGGACTCAAGTCCAAGATCTTCTAATCTTCTCTAGTCCTAGTAGCAAAGTAAAATCTGCAGCCTTTGGATCTGAAGCTCTTTTTTCCCCTTTGTGGTTCAACTTCTAGTTAGTGATGGGTGTGGGAAGCATTAGGATGCTTATTCTGTTCTGTAATGTGGATCCTGATCTATGACATGCACTTCCTGTAAGGGAACTGGCATAATTGCCTTTGGTCCACTATCCTGGCCTGTTTCAATTTTATGTAACATATCAGTTTTCAGAATCTTGTCTGTACCAGTTACTCAGGTTCAGGAGGAAGACTAATACATGTACATCAATTCATTGGTGATGCTTTCAGATTTCAGAAGAGCTTTAGAACCTTTCAGATTTCAGTAGAGGTTCACAAGTAATAGGAAACAAAACCTGGATTCTTTGCGGCTTAAAATAGGTGTGCACTCTTTCTAGAGATTTTTGTCTCCCTATATATATAGCTGAGTCAAGCTTGATTGTTTTGATAGAATTCAAGCTTTAACATGTGGATCAACCCTTGAACAATCTTTGCTTACCATACTTCCTGATTCATGTGGTGGATTTTGTTGCTGCCATGCCAACAGTGCTCTGGAACTGGATGAGTGGATCTGGTCTGAGGAATGACAGCTTGTAAAATGTTATCAGTCCTGAAGAGGTTTGAGTCTGAGTGAAAGTTTTGTGAAAGGATGATCTGAGGAGAGGAAGGCAAGGTTCAGACTGATCTCAGAGATGGGGGAATGCTAACTGTTTCAAGCCATGTACAAGTTGAGAAATAAGCACAGAAGCTTCTAAAGTACTTTCAGTTGGGTGGTCAGAGTCATGGAAATTGTGCATCATCATATTGTGACATCCAGATCCCTCACTTCACTGAAGTTGGGGTGAAAGAAGCCAAACAACTTGGACCACAGTGACCACTATGATTTCACATATGATAGCACAAACAGCTTGGAGGCTGGACAATACTTTTCAGTAACACTCTAGGTACACTGCCATATGCAGATCATGGCTCAAAGCTATTACAAAAGTTGTGGCAAGAGATTCAAAAGAAAACTGGTGAGTTTTTCTTTGACAGCAATGCAGAAAGTTTGGTTTGTCTTCCAAGTGTGTTGAGAACCAGGAAAGTTGTTGCCATTGCTCATACTCCTAGTTTTAGTGTTCATTCCATAGACATGTTTAACTTCATTATACAGTTTAGACATGATTTGTATGATGCATGTGATTCATATTAGCTACTTATAATTTGTTAGGTCCCTAGTGATTAAACCATTCATCTAAATATTGTGCTATGGTTGGTGGTGTGTGCTAAGGTGCCAAACACTATTGAAACTAACAAAGTTAGACACATACAAAACATGGACAAAAATGAACCCAAAATGTTGTGTTGCCTGCACCTCACAACATCTATTTTGGAATTCATAACACCAAAGATGAGATCATAAATGAGACTCCAGAGATACTCCTAGGGAACAATGATTTTTTCAGGGCAATGTTTTGCAAAACTTTGACATGAAAAATGTGATTCTGACTTATATAAAGGATTTTTCATGATAGAAATGGACCAGATTCATTTGATTTTGAGGGGAAATTTTCCAAGTCATCGGATTCCTATAATAAGCTTCTGTCTGTAGTGAACATAGAAGGATTCTTATCTGGTTTTTTTCTTTTTCTTTCAATTTTTTTATATCAAAAATTTGGTGAAAGTTTCCCAAAAAATTAGCAAAACTAGTTGTATCTATACTAGAAAGACAAAGTTCCCAATTTTTTTGTCAAAAAAATGACAAAATTTGTCAAAATATAATCACTTAACCTTATGTGTTTCTACTTTTGTTTGTGGTTTATAGCCAAATTTGGCCAAATTTTCTTCTGAGTAATCTCACTTTGGCTACATCTTACATCATAAAATTGAACGAGAAAACACTAATTGGTGATAATCCCCACACAGAAAATTTGAAATCTTGTTCATGCTGAACTGGGTTCCAACAACAAATAACTAGATTAAAATAATAGTTTGCTGTAAATACCTGACATTGGATCACATAATCCATGTCATACACAATGAATGTTTTAGGACCAAAACATGGTGGAACATAATTTTTTTAATAACCAATATTGCTTAGTCTTGATATGTAGGAATTTATAACTGGTTGGTTTCATAGAGACTATTTAAATCTTCACCAAATTTGATGCTGATATATCTCCTTTGCAAAGGTGTTCATTTTCCCACCATCTTAAAAGCTACTCCCACCTTGGTTGGGTTTAGGGTTGCCTCAGCATGAATCTTAAACCCATACTCACTGCTTGGTTGGTACACTTCACATTGTTATTCTTTTGCAAAATGCGATTGAGAACTTTCATGTCATTCAATCAACAAGAACTCCTATCCTACAGTTACCTCATCTAGAATCTCTGAGAAAGAGGATCAAGTTGGCCTTTGTGAACTGGTGAGCATTCTCCACTACCTACAAACTTAGTTGCAGACATATGTGCTATTGGGTTCTGACTCTACTGGTTTATTTTGCACACCTTCTAAATGAAACTTAACACAACCACCTGTGACTGCTCTGGAGATGTCAACAACAACACAAATTGAGCACAAACAGCACTTTCTCAGATTATAACCTTAATCCTAGAACTAGGTTCAATTTCTTCAAAACCAGAAACATTGGCTGCAACATTAGGATGTATAATTGAAGAATCAGGACAGCTTGAAACAGAACCCCAGCTAAATAATTCTTCCACAACAAGTCATCACAATCTAGCAAGATACCAAGTGAGAGAGATCATATATCCAGCAAGAATCTTGATCTGTTGAGTCAGCAAAGTTGAGTGTATATGCTTACAAAGAAGATGAAATGGTGTAGCCTACACTTTTGAAACCAAAACTGCAAATTATAATTTAAAACACTGAACTGCCCATTTGCAGCTTTGAGGGAACAACATCTATCTATCTAGCATTTCAGGGGCTAAACACAGATATGAGAAGAAAAGCAACGTTTGAGCTTCAAAGTTTCAAGAATATTTCTGAGATAGAATCAGCAAAAGCCTAGAGGAGTTTGGACAAAGGGTTTTCTTGACTTGAGGCAATAGGATTGCTGACCAAACAGACATGAAGATTGAAGAATAATAACACAAGGATGTAGAGAATCATCTTTGACCACCACATGTGTGACTGAAGATCTCAACTTCACTACTAGAATTCCATTTACTTTGTGTCAAAAAAGCACATCAACCTCCAGATGACACCAACAAGAGCAGATTACCGTGTGCAGTGATAAAAAGTTGAACTCCATACACAAAAGATGACAGGACACTAAGAGTCGAAGCAACATTCCATTCCTGCTGATGTCTAGGACGTGAAGAGTAATGCAACATTTCTCAAGTACTGAGCTAACTCATGATTTCACAGAAGCATACCAAAACCCAAATCATGGTTCCAAAGAAGCATAGGAAGACCCAAACCATGATTTCATGGACACATATGAAGACCTAAATCATGAAACCACAGAACCATATGAAGACCTAGATCACAATTTCACAGAAGCATACAAAGACCTGATGATGCTCCCATTCAAGGCTTTCAAGGCTTACATCTGTGAAACCGTGCCGTCAAAATTTCATAGAAGCATGTGAAGACCTTAATCACGGTTTCACAGAAGTGTATGAAGACCTGATGATGCTGCCATTCATGGCTTACATCTGAAGACAGTGTGATCATAAGAACATTAATATACCTAAATCACAATTTCACAGAGGAATCAAAAGATCTGATGTGCATGCTCCCCATTCATGAGTTACATTAATAGACAAATTCACAGAAGCGTATGAAGACCTAAATCACAGTTTCATGGAGGCATTTGAAGACCTGATGATGCTCCGCAATCATGGCTTACATCTGAAGACAGTGATCACAAATTCATAGAAGCATATGGAGACCTAAATCATGAATTCATGGAAGCATATGAATAAGACCCGATGATGCATTCCACATTCATGGCTTTAAATCTGAAGATGGTGTGTGATCATGATTTCATAGAAGCATATGAAGACCTAAACCACAATTTTGCAGAAGAATCTGAAGACATGATGATGCTCCCGATTCATGGCTTTACATCTGAAGACAGTGATGCACGAATTCACAGAAGCATATTTGACCTGATGATGATGCTCTCATGCATGGCTTACATCTAAAAGATAAAGTGATTCAATTTGTTTGAAGTGGACAGCTGAAGCTGAGCTCAACAGGAAATGAAGTTGGTTCAGCTCCACCATAAGTGTCAATAGCTTTCCAATGCCATGGTGAGAAAGGAGGCAAAACACTCCAGGAGTCATGGATAATATTGTACACCAGCATCAAGGATTTCCCCGCAGCTATGCAGATGCGACTTCCATGAGCAACAATTGCCAAAGAAGAAGATTCATCTTCTCCAAACCAAACATCTCTCAGCTTATTAAGCAACTCATTTGGAAGATCTGTCACTCTCCTCCAGCAACAATCCTGCTGTGCAATTTCTTCTTCTTCTTCTTCTTCTTCTTGATTGTTACTAAAAGAATTGGCATCTGCAGGAAGGAGTGTCAACACACCTGCTGCTGCTTGCTGTGATAATGGAGGAGGAGGAGGAGGAGTTGTTGCTGTGACACCAAGTAGAAGAAGCTTAAGGATATAGATTCTGGTAATAATTCCACCATAACCTCGACCTACCACCATCCAAATCCAGCCTCCACATTCCACCACATCGCTCAGTTCATAATCTCCATTATCGTCATGTGGAACTTGGTGTATGACATCGTTCCATCTCTCTCGCTCTACATCGTACGCCGCTACCCCCACCTTGCCATTGTAGCAAATTGCCTCACAGTAGATGAAACCTTTGCACATTGCTGCTGTGCGACCGTAAGAAAACACCTTAGGAGGTAGAGAATCTATCGACCTCCAACCACCGCCAGCAGCAGAAGCCGAAGAAGAAGAAGACGAAGAAGAACATGAACAAGAAGAAGACTCAAAGATCGCTATGCTTCCAAAAGCTTCTGGAAGAGAGGAGGAGGAGGAGGAGGAGGAAGAGGAGTTGTGGCGGAGCTTGCCTGCGACGATCACCTTGAATCCTTTTGCTCGCTTGTCCACGATGAGGTGCACAGAGGCATAATGTAGCCATTTGCGAGCGATGACTGGCAGCTCTTGAATGGCTTTTGTCAGTGGATTGCAGAGAAAGAGGGAAGTATCTCTACGGAAACACAAGAGACCTCCCGCTCCCGTCATAGGAATTCTAACTCCGGGAGGCAAGAAAGACAAGGATGGCATTCTCTGCCACTGGTTTGCTGTGTGATCGTAAGCGAGACAGAACTCATGATAATGAGTTCCTCCTCCTCCTCCCGGGCACAGAAGCAAGGGGAAGTAAGCAGCTGCTTCCTGTGACGACGACGACGATGAAGTCTGCTCTGTCCACAATTCTTCAAAGCACGAAGACGTGATGATAGAGTTCCATTGTTTACATACCGTGCGCACCTGGACGAGCTTCCGCACTTGAAGTCGCGCGAGAACTCTGCACATCACATCTTCAGGTAAATCGCTCCACGAAACCTCCTCCCTGGAATTCTCCTCCTCGTCCATTCTCGTTTCTTCTTCAGATACTTCTGCTCTTGCTGCTGCCGCGGCCGCCGCTCTTCGAATACGTCGTCGACGCCGTCTCTACTCACAGGCATCTCAATTCTCTTCGTGGTGATTTCTTCCTCACGGCTACATTCAATTAGTACAGCTGCTGCGACGGCGGCTCCAGTGGCTTTGCTTCGACACCGAATCAAGCTGAACCACACAAGAAAGGAAGGAAGAAAGAAAAGAAAAACCAGACAACGCGCATCACAACCTCTTCTTCTTCTTCACTGCCGTGTGGCGGGCGCTAACTCAAGGGAAGTGAAGAGGAAGAGGGAAACAATGGCTATGGAAAAGAAAGACACACAGAAAACAAAGGAAAAGCAAAGCCTTGATTCTCGGTCTCTTCTCCTTCTTCCTCGAGATCTTCCCCCCGTCTCTTCTTCTTCTTTCTTCTTATTCCTCGAGATCTTCGTCTGTCTCTTCTTCTTCTTCTTCTACTAGTACTACTACTTGCTTGATTGCTGAGACTGTAATATCCGGAGCAGTTTTCGAATCCGACAAAAATAAAAGATTGTGATCTGCTTCTTCTTTCTCTGCTTCTGGTTGCTTTCTTAGACTAAAATCTATTGTAACTGGAGCAGTTTTTTGAATCCCACAAAAGGACAAAAGTTCTTCTTCTTCTTCTTCTTCTTCTTCTTCTGCTTGCTTTCTCAGAGTACTATCTCTTCTGCAGCAGTTTTTGAATCCGAACAAAAGACAAAAACTCGATCTCCGATTTCTTCGTTGCTTCCTTATGTGCTTGCTGAGACTACAACAAGCTCTGGAGAATTCTTCTTCTTCTTCTTCTTCTTCTTCTTCTGCTTGCTTTCTCAGATTACAAACTCTTCTGGGAGCACTTTTTTGAATCCCCGAACACTCGATCTCCGATTTCTTCTTCCTCTTCCTCTTCCTCCTCTTCTGCTTGCTGAGACTAGAAACTCTGGAGCAGTTTTTGAACCTCTTGATCTTCTTCTTCTTCTTCTCCCTGATTTCTCAGACTAGGTACAATCTCTTCTGGAGCAGTTTTTGACAAAACTCGATCTCTGATTTCTTCTTCTTCTTCTACTGGATGAGACTATAAACTCTGGAGCCGTTTTTTAATCACCGCAAGCAAAAATACAAAACTTTTCTTCTTCTTTCTTCTTCTTCTGCTATTTGGTTGATTTCCTGCTCGCCGACGAAGAGTGCAGTATCTCTGGAGCGGGTTTTGAATCCCACAAAAACAAAATTTCACGTTGTTGTCGTTGTTCTTCTTCTTCTTCTTCTTTTTTTGCTTGCTTGCCGGGGCTGGAACAATCTCTGGACCATATTACTCTCCAGGGAACAACGAAAAGAAAACAAAAGCGCTAGTGTACCATATTACTCTCCAGGGAACAACGAAAAGAAAACAAAAGCGCTAGTGTAGTACACTGTAGTTGAACACTAGTGTAGTGGTGGTTTTGGGTTGGGGGGGGGTGAGGAGGGAGGAAGTATGTGTTGATTCATACCCCCAGCGGTGCTCACTTTGTGACCCTGCAAAACTATTTCTCACATCCAAGTTTAGTAATTTACTTCTTTCTAACTCCATCCATGAAACTAATACTCGGCCAGCCGAGAAACTGCTGCTGCTACGGCGGCTCAATTAGTGCTTTTGGCATTGCTGTGGGGGCAAAAATGGTGGTCGATAAATTTAAGATCAAAATTCTGCTCAGCCAATTGAGGAAATGAAACATTCACCCCAGAAGCCCAAGATTTTTTTCTTTTGAAGGGCAAGGATGTGAGTTTTTTTTTTCCTATTTGAGTAAAAGGCGAGGTGGAGGTGGAGAGTTTTCTAATGTGCATTGGGTCATGGGTGGCTTTTTGTGTCATGACACACTTTTGTTTTGGTTTAGTTTGTAAGGTGGTTGTAAAGGTTTCGAAAGTAGTTATATTCTTTTCACCTAGTTATATTCATGGGCGAGCCACATGAAAAGAACATGGGAGGCAAACTTTTGTTTTGGTTTAGTTTGCAAGGTGGTTGTGAAGGTTCAAAAGTAGTTATATTCCTTTCACTTACATGGGTGAGCCACATGAAAAGAACACTAGGTGCAAAGTTTTGTTTTGGTTTAGTTTGCAAGGTGGTTTGGAAGGTTCAAAAAAGAGTTTTATTCTTTCATTCCATGGGTTGGTCGCATGAACAAAACACTAGAAATAAACTTTTGTTTTGGTTTAGTTTGCAAAGTGGTTGTGGAAGTTTTTTTAAAAATTATTCTTTTCATTTGTATGGGTTGGTCACATGAATAGAACACTAGAAATAAACTTTTATTTTGGTTTAGTTTGCAACGTGGTGGTTGTAGAGGTCCAAAGAAGTTATATTCTTTTCAATTACATGGGTGCACCACATGTACAGAAAACTAGACATATTTTTTTGGCTTTCTAATTTATCAACTTTTTTCATGAAGTTGTTACTTTCCTTTATGTTATTTTGCTTTTCTTTGTTCTCTTGTTATTTCTTTTCTTTGTGCTGTGGAGAGATGACAGATTAAGGACCGCTTTACACTAGGAGTCAGGCCCAAAAAAACTTGGGGCCAACTTTGAGCTTTTTTGGGTTGCATATTGACCCACAAGTTTTTCCAGCCTTGGGGCTAATACAAGGCCATAAAGTTCAGCATTTATTAGTAACTTGTGGGCAGATTGGAAAATAAAATTCTCTTTCAGCATTGACACCTAGTGTAAAGCCCTTGGGGCTGATTTCAACTTTTGCACCAATAGAAATGCTGGATTTGGGCTGAACATTGGCCCTGACTCCTAGTGTAAAGCGGGCCTAAATAGAACTTGTTTTTTTTGCATGGAGGTTTACAAAAAAATTCAACTTTTCACTTCAATCAGTGCCAATTAGTGGCTTATGTAGACAACTTCTACAATAGGAGTGTGTCAGTGTGTCAAGAGAGGGTTTGGTTGTTATGGGTGATGAACCAATTGAGAGGTCTAGCACCAAAAGAAAACAAATGTCAAACTAATTAATCAAATAGTTAGCACTACTTGTCCCCCCTAACCAGTGAATATCAAACCACCTGGACGAATCATTATGATTGGCCAATCGGAAACAGGGAACAAAAGTTAAATCACACTTATTATATTCTTCTCCAGTAGGTATTCCGCTTTGCTGGGTCTTGTACCAGCCTCAGCAAACTGTGTTAAATGCTGAACTAAAAGCAGCTGAGCCAAACGAGCATGTTTTGACATTTCTTCATCCAATTTTAATGTGCAGGGTCACACGACACTGGGAATGCTCCTAATTGTTCTTTTCTCCTCCTTCTTTTTTGCTCATTTTTAGTTGATGGACTTCCTTAATTTGATTGGCTCATCACCACCCCCAAAAATAACAATTTGTATAATTTCACACTTTGAACACTCCCAAAATCAAATAAAACATAAGCATCACCAAAAGGAAAAATAAATAAATTTTCACACTTTAAAGTTGCAGTGTTTCTTTGTTTTCTTTTTCTTTTTTTTAAATGATCGGCTTCCTTGATTACATTGACTCATCACCCATCCACAAAAGTTTTTGAAAAATTTCACATTTTGAACACCCCAAGAAAAAAACCCCCAAAGTATCACTAAAAGGCAAAAAATCTATTTTTTTCACAATTTCAAGTTCCAATGGGTGCGTGTGTGTTTTTTTGAGAAAATTAATGGACATTTACATTGGAGGAAGGTAGTTTATTTGTTTTGTATCTTTTGTTTGTCACATTGCAATCTCCCAAAGGGGGGGTATTGTGCTTTTGGTACCATCATTGGAAAGCCCTCAATGAGCAAGGGTGCACCAAGGTGGTCTGGTAGTGTTTAGACATTTAGACTAATGTTGAGTGGTTCTTCCTTTATAAAAGGACCTTCAATCCTAGTTTTAACATTTTAAACTTATTTAGAGGTTATTTAGGTGAGGGTTTGGATGAAATTTTTGCAATTTTTTAATCAATTAGTTTCAATTCTAACAGATTTTTTCAAATTCACAAACTTTTGAGCATGATTCAAAAACTAGTTTAGTTCCTTGTACACATTATACATCTGCCAATGCTAGAAATTGTTTGGGTACAAAGTTTTATAACAAATTTAAATAAAGGTTTCTATATAAGTATGGAGTTCAATAATTAACTATAATTATTATTTAATTATAAATTTTAACATACTTATCAAGTTTTTTTAAAATCAACTTTCCTACCTTAAAAAGTTGACCCTATGTTCAAGAAGGTTTTTTCAGAGTTTGAATTTTGATTCCTAACACAACAAAATACTAGTTCCATGGTTTGGTTTTTTCATCAATTCAAACAAAAGTGTGTCAACTCAACTTCAAATCACAAGAACCTAGATTCAAACCTTGGATTTAACATGCAAATCTTAAACCCTAAACCTTTACAACATTGGTTTAGACCTACAATACTACAAAAGTTATTGAATATTGAGCAATTTTGTTTTTAAAATTTTTCAATAAATTTTCGGGCAGACTCTTGGTCTTTTTGGAAGGCCTTTGATGAGTGGGTTTTCTTGAAGATGATTTCATAAATTTTAGACCTAGTTAAGGGAGATATTGGATTTTGAATGAAACTTTTTGTCATTGGAAATTAATTTAAAATTTAAAATAATATTTTCATAATTGAACTTTATCATCAAAATCTTGTTCAAACTTGGGCTAATGACACAAGCCACGCTAATGACTATTATTTTTGTATGTGTGGAGCTTTATTATCTCTTGTTGAAATTAATTGGAGGCATACTTTGATTAATGTATATATTTTGGCCATTTTTTGGAAAATCAATGAGTTCAATTTGACAATCATATTTTCTTTTCAAAACAGCCACATTTTGGTTAAAGAGGTTGAATCGCTATAAACTAATGCTACAATTAATGTGTACAAATTAGTTATCAACCTTCAAGGTCCTAGTAAATTTTTTTCATGCACAACTCTTGAAAGTTTCAACTTCCAAAACAATTAACAAACTAATGTGAAAGTTAGAAACTAAAATCACTTGCAAAGAAATTGAACCCTTAAATTGTCCATTGCAACACAAGTGTCCAACAAGCCAAGGTTAGGTGAACAAAACACCACACACACAAGCCAAATTAAAATGTAAATTTGCAAGAACCAAGTTTCAATTCAAAGAGACCACCAAAGCTTGCCAACATTGTAGAAATAAAAGGGGTGCAAACAACAACACTAAATTCACTTACATACAAACATATTTTGAAACATGACAAAATTGAAGCTCCAAAAGGATCCAAAGCAAAAAATTGAATGCTTGAACATAACCTATCCTTATGCTTCATATCAAGTGCACTCTACACACTAGTACTCATATGCATTTGTATATGGAAAGTCACACATGCTATAAATGAATACATTCTAACTACCAAGGCCAAATTGTTGGTGAGTCAATCGTGTAGCTTAGTCTTGCAAAATGCCAAAAAACGAAGGTATCACTCATGCTTCACATTTCCAAGAACTTGTATTGTTGCAATTTTTGCCAATTTGAAATACTTTGGAAACATGAAAAAACACTTTTGATTCTTAAAAAGTGAACTAAAAACAATCACATCAACAATTTTAACCATGAACAACTTGGATTTGATGGCCAACTTATACATGGATTGTTGAATGTCTAGGGAGGTTGTTGTGATCACCTATGGCACCTATTCATCATTGTTGTTCAATTTCTTAGGGTGGTAGAATGCTTCCTTAAGCACATTTAAGGGTTGGTCAAAAGTTTCTTTTGCACATGACTATAACCAATAGTATGAGTACACCACACCCAAGTTGTCCATAATTTTATGAGAAAGTAATCTCCATTGTAGTTATTTGACAAGACAATTTGCAACGTCTAGCATACACACAAACACATAACAACAATGAACAATGAACATGTTAATGGTTGATCGTCACACTACAAAACGACATCATAATGGTGTTAGTATAGCTAGTTGCCACAAATGTGACAAATCTAGGTGATATGGAAATGCATGTTGCACATTCATGATTACATACAAATAGTTCAAGGGAAAAGGTTACAGTGAAAGAAAACATACAATGTCTACCTCCACAAACATTTTTTGATACATGAGCCTTGTGACACTTTTGCCTCATTAGTCTACAAATTTACATGAACAACCCAAACTTTTTGCACATTCATATCAAAAGCTATGTGGTCCACAATGATATTCAAATCCATCACACAATTATACTATGATGCTTAGTATTTAGCAATGCATTATGGTCTTGAAATATATCACACTTGAACCTATTGTTCAAGTATGTAGACATCTCAAAAATCTCACAAGTGACATATTTTAACTATTACCACAAAATGACGTACAAACACATCTTGAGATTGGCTAAACTTGATGATGTTATGGACTAATTGTAAAAAAGAGAGTATGGCAACAAGCCACAACAGAATCTAAACATCACACAAGAAGTCAAAATTTATGATATCTGATTGAACATTTCATTTCAACAAACTGGAAGATTCAGCTTCAGCATCAGCAATGTGGACTCGACAATTTGGCAAAGTGGCATTGGCAAACAGGAAAAGTGAACTTGGCAAATAGCAAAATAGGGAAATGGCAATGTGGATGGAATTTGCAAATTTGGCAAAGTAGAGCTGGCAAAGAGAGAGCATTTGGCATGAACCCATAAATAGGCACAGAATTGCAATCCATAGTAATTGCAGGAACTTTCAATCAATCAATGATACTCAATCCATTAGATGTAGCAATAATGAATGAGAGATTTATAGTCTGGCTTCTTTTGGTGCCATTGAAGTGTTATATATGCATGCTGATTCAAAACTGTACAAATCACTTGAGAAAGACCATGGTTGTATATGATGATGGTTTCTTGATTTATGAAGATTTTATTTTCAAGTCTGGTTTTGTTTCTTCGCAATTAATGCACAGGGACCGCCTACATTTCCCAAGGGCCCTTTTGGATTGCCCCCCTGCAAACAACAGAAAGCGAATCCTTGCATGCTACCGTATATTGCGGCTGAAATTGATTCATGTTCCTCCCCCCCACACCCCCAAGATTTTGCCTGAAGAAAGTGGTAGGTAAAGCTCAAGACCGTGTGGGCTTTTCTTAGAATAAGGGCCCTATGTGAGGGCCATTGTTCCTGTAAAGTAAAGTCTGTGACTGAAGACTTTATTGTACGTAAAATCCTTTGTCGTTTTCAAAAAATGTGATAACCCCATTAGCATCAGGCCCAAGTATGACAGGCAAACAAGAGAAAAGTTTGAGAGGCATTTTGATAAATAAGCATTCCATTTTTGTTTACCATCGCCCAAAAGTGGAGGAACAAATATGCTTGGTAATGTGCCCTCCTAACATAACAGAAATCCCAACAAAGTTTTACTCTCCCAGTTGTATAGAATCCTAGTGTATGTCAAGGCCTCCATATGTTCATAAACATTCCTTTGGAAGTGAGGAGGGATCTTACAACTACTCTTAATTTTCCATGTACTTATACTTAGGTGTAATATGCCTCTTACTCTCTTAGGAGAGTAGGCCCAATATCCTCCCCTTCTTACACCTTATGATTTACATATGTTTTCAGGTTCACATGACAACCTTTTCCTTGTGCTTGTGATATTACCATCCCCTTGTTGGGTGACATTCTCAAAACGTGGGGCCCAATTTGGGTATTGCCTTGTCCTAGAGCACTTTTTTTGGGGAATGCCCCTGCCGTGAGCATGTCACCTAAACTTTAACACCCAACCCAAGATTGAGAACATGAGTAAGAAGTCCATGTTTTTTTTTAAAATATCTATACCTCTGCTGACTTTATGTTTGGAAATTAAGTAGTTGTGAGAGGAAGCGCACATTTCTAAACATTTTTAAGTTGCTCATGCACAAGTTTAAGTTTGTTAGTTTGATGGTTGTTTTTTCCTTTAGCATTTTGGTGTTTGTCGCATCCATTTTGGAAGCCACAAACCCTAAACCACCCTCCCCTGTTCTGCTGATTTTTCTCCTTTCATGAATTGGGGAGAAGCAACCTCTCCAATTCCGAGAATTTTGTTGTTTTTTTTTCCCGGAATGAAGGTTTTGAGGTAAGGAGGTCTCTGCCTAACTTTCCAATCTCATTTCCAAATGTGGTTAGTGCGAGGGTGTCCAGTTCTGCTGTTTTTTTCTTGTTTCACAAATGGAGAGAACTTCATGCCATGGAGAGAAGCAGTTCATGAAATTTTGGTTTTTTGTTTCATGCAATGTTAAGAAGCAGGGCTTTTGGTCTATTTTGTTTTGTGAATGGTGATGGAGAAGTGAAAACATGAATTTTTTCTGAAGTTTTGGCTTTTGGTATTGCAATGGAGAAAATGGTGCTGTGGAGGCTTTAACTTGGGTTGATGCCATGGTTTTTTTTTTGGTTCATCCTTTGTTTGATTTGTTCATCCCAGGTTAAGGATGATGAGAAAGTAATGCGTGTAATAGAAAAATGGGTATAAACACCAACCCAAACAAGGCAAGGCAAGATAAGGAACGTTACATTTAACCCACTTTAAAGATTGGATATTTTACAATTAAATTATTCCTCGAATAAATTTTATTGCCTTTGCATTTGAAGGTGAACACTAGACACTTCATTTTGTGGTCTTTTGGTCCCTAATCGTTCTATTTATCTTGGGTGGCACACTCAAAATGGACAATGCACATTGTAGGGTTGAATGCATTTTCATACAATCAGAATTATGAAGCATGCCTAAGATGAGTAGTTGGGATTGAATGATTTCTCCATGATCTTTGTTACGCAAGATTTCAATTATGATTCCAAGCATTTTTAGTAGAATTTATTTTAAGATTTCAATTATTTATTGTATATTTGGACAAAGACGTTGATTGTTTCTGTTTTTCAGTTGTTTAAAAGGAGCCAAAAAAACTTGCCATGCCTAGATTGATAATCAAAGTAGGGTTGCATACCTAGATAATATAAAAATCAAGTACATCCTAATGGGCAGTTCATGATAATTATCATCATATATGACCATCATCCAAGTCTCTACACATACCCAGTTAAATTATGTTGTGGAAGACTTAGGCCAAAAATTGGGCTCTTTAAACACTCCATAAGCAAATTGGTAATGTCATGATAAACAAAGAGTTTTCAAGACACTCATGCAAAAACTGATTAAAAGAAAAACCCCTTTTGGCAAGGCAAATCCATCAATATGAACTTCAATTCTAACATTTACCATTTTGAAAAGAGAGGAAAAAAAAGGGGAGCAAGAATCGTCCAAAAATCTTCATTTTCTTAACCAAGTTATCAATGAAACAATCCTGGCATTCATGTCTTCTTAATAACACTCTTCCACCATTTTTAATGCATTCTTATGAATTTATCTTTAGCTAGAACCAGCTCAATATTGCCACAATTTATTATACTACTACTACTACCATATGGTCCATTATTGGCTAAAGTGTATTGGTGCATCAATTATAGAATGATTTGGTGGTCTTCATCCACCACCAAGTGTTGCTTCCCATCCATGATGACTCTCAAAAGTGGGCTAGCGACTTGACAATGTCTTGCTCATTGTATAGTTTAATTAAAAGCAAGATTTTTCCGGATCAACTTCAATTTGTTTACATAGTTGATTACTGACAACAAGCTTTGCTCATGATGTAAGACTAATATACAACAAAGCCATGACTATTTTCTGATTGTAACTGAATTGATGAATGAGCAATGCAAAAGGATGGACATGAAGAAGGTCCACATGAGACAGATAATATGCTACTCCCTTTAACCAAAGCAAGTGTAGCTCCACATGGATGACATACAGTCAATGAAAGACATTGTATGATCATTTTTTCCAAGTTGCTTGTGGAAGTGAAAGTGTCCTTGCAGCCACCCACTTCCTCTCATTTTTGTATTGCGTGAAGGGTAAGGAATAAGAATTAAGGATTGAGGACTGGGCTGTTTTGGGAAAGAGGGCTTGATACAAGGTGGGAGTTGTTTGCAGGACCTGAATTCCTGGAGCCACTACCCTCTTCAAGATGGTTGCAGGGCACAAAGATCTGGTAGAATTTTAATCAGCCATGATTTTGTCTGAGAAGGAGGAGAGGAGACACCTTTGTGTAAGGTTCCTCATTTTTTTAAGAACCTTAAGCACAAGGAAACTGAGGAACCTTTGGTGAGAGGTGCTATCCTCTGTTGAGGAAAAAATAGATTTTATTGAAGGTAAGGTGCCCTATAGAAAAATTCTTGCAGCTCTTTACTTACATGAAATAAGGTGAGAGAATGGTTGTGGTGCAGAGTGGTGGCAAGTGGCAATGACAAGCATTCTCTTTCTGAGCAATTCATATGTCTCTCACCTTCTCAACTACCAGCAATATTTGCTCATGGATTCTTTGTGAGACTATAACCACCGGTTGGTAGCATCATGAGGAGGAAGCTCCTGATCGAGATGATATGAACTTCTGCACCTCCCCACCCCTGAAAATCATACTTTTTCTGTAAAGCTTGTTTGGGCATCATGATCAAGTGCCAGAGGCACATCATGAATTGAATACTTTCATAAGTGTGTAGTTGAGCCCATCAAAAGACAAATCATGGAAGGGAAGAGGGCGGCAATCATTTACTTGATTTTAGATGTACATGTTAACTTATGTTTCCCTTTGTTTACTTGATTTTGTATACATTTTTTTCAATATTTAATTGGCAAGTAACTTGAGGCCAAGCAACTTGGCAATTTCCATCGTTGAAGGTTTGGGGTTTATGGTTTAGTTTCAAATGGAATTTAGACAAGATATTTGGGCATTCCATATTTTTGCATCATCTCAAATTGATGAAAGACCAAAAGCCAATACACCCCAAATTGCATTCAAAGTGTTTTTTTGAGGTGATGGCCCTCTTTCATCAGCCCTAAACCAAAAGAAGACTTGCACTATGAAGCCCTCCCCAATTAGAAGATTATGTAACATTTCCTATAGTTTGCAAGGGTAATTTTTTTGGGCAAAAGAAATGGGATAAATTGTGGTGTTATTGGGAACACATTGGGAACCTTGCAAGAACAAACTGGGAACAAAAAAATCCATAAAAATCTCAAACCCTACTCTGTTACCCTCCTCCCCTCACCCAAAAGAGGAAAAAATAAATAAACCCTTATGAATGCATGTGAGGTCTCATTAGCTGCATGAAATTTCTATTCCTAAATCATCACCATTTTCAGCAAGGGCTAACACCCATTTCCTAAGAGAATGGGGAACTCATTGGCTACATAAATTTTCTATTCCTAAAACAATTGATCACGATTTTCAACTTGAGTTAATACCCATTTCCTAATAGCATGGGTATATATTGAACATTTCGGGAACACATTGGGAACTTGGGGAACATGATGGGAATGTAATTGGAAACATTTGAAAAACACATTGGGAACACCAAAATCCAAAAGAACTCTAACCCCACCCCACTTCAAAAGAAAAAAAGATGAGCCCTCTCATCGGTGAATGTTGAGCCATTTGGCTCCATGAAAATTTTATTCTTAAAACTTTTTGTCACTATTTTTGGCCTAAACTAATATCTCTTTTTAAGAGCATCCCCACGCACATATTTGAAGAGCATGGTTTGGATATAGAATAGTCAAAACTAGTTTGGTTTTAAAATGGATTTGGAACAACATATTTGCATAAGATGAATTGGTTGCTTAAATGCATTGCACAATTTAACTCTTGTTAGGGATTGGTTAGATTGTTTGATTGGTCCCCATGGCAAAGTCATCCACTATTGTTGATTGACCAAATCATTTGAATGGTCCACTTGTTTTGCTATTTGCTATTCATGGTCTCTCGCTTTCAAGTTTATAGGTTGGGCTTGGAATATGTAATGTAGTAATGGATGTGATAAATATCGGTGCAAGCTTAGATATTCAATATGGGTGAGGATGCTCTAAAAATGTGAGCTAATCAACCCTTGTTAATTTTCCATGAGAGAAATTGCATAGGGAAAGGAAGCAACAACTACCTCAATTCGAGTTTAGGAAAAACAATGGTGAAAGAAGAGGATACCAATCAAAGGTGTCATTGTTCACACCAAAGAAGCCAAAATGACACCTCTTCAACCTTCAGGGTGGAAAGCTGCAAAGGGGAGGGGAGTGAACAACTCCAAATTAAATATTAGAAAACACCAGTTGATGGTGCTTTCTCTACTACAAAAAATATCCATATGAATCCATTCAAAATTTAAAATATTCCCCATATAAGCTATTTACTAAGCTTTCTCAAATGTCTATGTTTGTGTAATGAACAATCTCTTTCAAAATGAAGGTGGCATCTTTCAAACCAAATGTAGTACAAAATGAAACTACAAAGAACATTTAATGATTGCTTCTCATACAAATAAATTCACATGTAATACAAGACAAAACTATGAAGAATGTTGAATGGTTGCCTCTCATATTAGAATAGCCACATATTAGCCTACATGTAATACAAGACAAAATTACAAAGAATGTCAAATGCTTGCCTCTCATACAAGTAGCCACATGTCCACATCTAGTAGAAGATAAAATTACAAAAAATGCCAAATAATTGCCTTTCATACAAGTAGCACATGTCTCCACAAGTTGATGAGCTTCATGGAAAGGGGGGTGACATGCACCCATTTGGGCAAGGTTGCTTAACCCTATGCTAGGACCACCATGGTGGCGTGGAAGGTTAAGCCATGGCTAGTTGGAGTTTCATTCCCCAACTCACCTTATGGGACTAGGTCATGGGGACATGGTTTGGGGCAAGCGAGGCTTGTCTTGGGCTGGATTCAAGGTTGTTTCTTGGGGCAATGTAAAGTTGTCCCATGGTCAAAAAACACTTTGGGGGCAACCAAGGGGTTATCTTGGTTGATTTGAAGCCACGCTTGGTGTTACCCCAAATTTCCCTTAAAACAACTTGGTGATGTTTTCGAGATGATTTTGTGTCATCTTAAGACATTCATTAAATGTTATTTTTTGGGATGTCTTGGGGCAACTTGGAGTTGTCCCAAGAAGGTATGCATTGAACAAAATTTTAGCTCATTTTAGTGAAATGTAACTAAGGTAGCAAGCTAAGTCCAAAAGAAGTCAAAATATTTTGAGCTAACCTAACATGTCACGAGATGTGCAAGTTGCTAGGAATTAGGTCTTAGGAAATGTGTGGAACTTGGGGTTTTAGGAGCATGAGGGATGACAAAGAAAGGCATTTTATTTAGTATTATAATAGGATTTTGAATTGATTGGGGTGGAAGGAGGGGGAGGGGGAGCGCATTTAATGTCAATTTTGGGATCTATGTGCATCGAATGATCATTTTTAGAGGGGTATTAGATAATTATTTGATATATATCAATTATAATCTCAAAAGACATTAGTTTTTTAAAGTAGAATATACATAAGTAAAAATATAGAGTGCAATATATTGGATGTTGGGTAAAAATTATAAGTTAATTGATTTTTAAATAGGGTATATTTTATTCAAATAATTATTTTAATTATAATTTAAGGTATCTAATAATTTAAAATAATGAACTATAATCAATATAGGGTGATTTTAATATGTATATATTAAAAATCTAGATAATAATAGGATGATAAAAAATAAGTTGGACAATTACTTAATATCTTTTTTAAATGATTGTTTCATGCACGTAAATTTTTAATTTTATACTAAATGTCCCCTTCAAGATTATAATCCATTGTTTAATATTATTACATATTATATGTTATAATTAAATTAATATTTGAATAAAATGTACCTTATTTTAAACCAATTAACATCATTTTTACCCAACAATCAATATATTGCACCTTATATTTTTACTTGTGTATTTTTACTCCACCAAGTAGTCAAGGCAATGAAAGGTGTTGTTGTAGAAAAGGAAAAAGAACCTTATAAATGCAAGACAGTGGGGATATTGATGTAAACAAGAAAGCAAAATTGATTGTCACCAAGGATGGTTCTAATTTAGTTATGACTGAAATCATCACCTTGATGAGAAATGAACAAGAAATCAAGAATTTGGAAGATGGAGTGCAAAACTTGCCTCCCAAACCAAGTCTAAGTGTGGAAAAGAATCTTTGCAAGCTCAAAGGCCAAAAAGAAAATGGGCAAGCCAAAAGCCTTATCCTTTGATTCAAGTTATGGTTCCGATTCAAGTGGGCCAAGTGAATTGGACAACACCAAAGAGATGTTACCAAAGAAGATTCACTTTCAAGAGTAAAAGAAAATAAAAAAGGACCAAAACAAAAAACCTTTGGAACAAGTTGAAATTTTTGGCCCATTGGTAATGGGATGAGTTGGAATATAAAGAAAGGCAAGAAGAGTTGGACACCTAGATCGAATTAGAAATAAAAAGTTGGACCAAATTCAAGGTCAATAAACTTTCATTGGAAGCAACCATCTCCCAACCCTCATCAACTTTAGTAGTCCCAAGAGACATGTTAAAAGTGTTCAAGGCCTTACAAGCAATGTTATTGCAACAAAATCAAGCCGACAAAAGCTTGTTAAAAAGCCTTGATTAAGGTGAATTGGTAGGAGTGACAAAAAGTGATGCTGCCACCAAAGCAATTAAAACTCAAACCTTGGAGCTCTTCATGGGGAAGGACTTGAAATCCAAGAAAGTAAGGTAATGGGCTTACTTTGAAATTGAAACAATTACCTTAGCCTAAGGTTAGTTTCGTCATTAAATAATCCTCCAAATAATGAAATGAATTTTTGTGAAAATATGAAGTTCACATGTTGAAAATCATCATAATTAGCATAGGCTAAACTATGAATAATTTCATTACTCATGTGAGAATATCATAATAGATCATGGAAAATTCAACAATTTCATATTTAAGAAACGAATTAAGTTTTTGAAAAAACTAAATCATTCCTTTTGTCAATGTGGAAACTGACCCCTTACACTATGGTATCATGGATGTTGATTGACTTAAGATGGCCCAATTCTTGTTTCAACATTACCATTTAGAATGGTGGATGGTGCAAGAGGACGTAGCACGAGATCCGATGGGGATGTTGGTTTAAAATGACTTCAAGACCAAATTGAATGGGAGGTTCAACCCCACACAATCAAAATTTGAAGGATGGCCAAGAGATATTCAACTTGCATATAGGAACAAAACATGGGTCCTTGGTGATCAATGTTCAAACATTTAATGCAATGTAGAGCCTTGTCACGATGGAGGGGTATTTGCATAAAGTTGTGTTCCTCCATGGTTTGCAATGTTGAGCTCGTAAACTTATCCTTCAAAGAAATGAAATTTTGGACTCTTACCAAAAAATAATGAAGGTGACCAAATGCATGGAAGATGACTTCACATTTTGCAAAAATGGTGGTGACCAAAATGCTCACCACAATGGTAGAAATTCCCAAGTCAGTGGGGATGGCTTTAAAAAAGAAGGAAAAAACAAAACAATGGGATAAGATCTTGCACAAAGTTTAAAAACACTAAAATGAAAAGAAATCCAAAGAGGACTTAAGATGTTTGCATGTTATGATGAACCCAATTGTAATCAAAATTGGATGTACATAAATTATTAAAAGTATTGCAATTTAAAATTCATTTATTTCAAAATTTTCTAACAATTATATTTTATTAATTTGGGCCTTAAAATAAAATAAATCAAGACAATCATGAATATCAAATTGTTTCATACTTTATCTATGAGTAAATCTACACTAATCACATTATAAAACTTGAATAAAAAAACATATCCAATAATAGTATATCATTTTTTCAATAATGAAAAAACTTTATTTCAATTTTGTGGATAAATAAAAACCACATGCCTAAGGTAGATCTATATTTTTAATGGAAAAAAAATTTGCAACTAAAAAACACCATAATCATCAATGTTATTATAACATAATATACCACCAAACTTTTACAATAATTTAAATTTCATTAGGTTAAATCAAATTGTAAAAACCAATATTGTAAAATAAATCATTTTGACTAGATTTTCTAGAAAAGAAACCAAAATGATAGGTGTCAAAAAGACCACCTTGTCAATTTCAACAAGTTTAAATTTGTTGTGACTAAGGTGGTCTTTTTTACTCATAGAGTAAAACACTATTTGATTAGTCATTTTGATTGTTAAATAATGAACAATTTGATTAGTCAAATTTCAACCTAAATTTAGATCATTTTTTGGGTTATTAATAATACATGTATATAGATAGATAAATGATAAATAAGTTTAGGTAGGTTGTAAAAAGGTAGGCAAGTAGGTAGGTGGTAACTTACCTAATTTAATTTAATCTACCTAGTTTAGCTTACTTACCCTAGTCCGTTAAACATGCACATAAGTTACAGGTTTAAGGAATTGAACCCCTCACCTTCACAATGATAGACCAAGTCCTTACTAATGGACTATACTTCCAAAAGGTGATGGTTTTTGTCAATTTTTTTATTTCACATGTTTTTGTAAGTAAGAAATTTATGTAATTAGTAAATATATTAGAGGTAAGTTGCAAAACAATAGGTATATAGAGGAAGTAGGAAGTAAATAAATAAATTAGTATACCTTTATAGGTCAATAGGCCTAAGCAACCTACCTACTTAAGTTTACTTACCTAACCTAGGTAGTAATTAGGTAGGTAGGTAGGTGGGTAGGTAGACAAGGTATAAGGTAGGTGGGTAGACTTGGGTAGGTATATAGGCCTAGGCAAAATAGTAGGTAGGTAGGTAGGTAGGCCTAAGCAAGTAGTTAAATAAAATTAGGCTACTTGCTTAACCTAGGTTGGTCGAAAACTAACATAGGATGTCCAATTTAATTAGGTCATTTTGACCAAACATGTCATTTTGCTTTGTCCAAATTGATTATATCTTCCACTTGATTAAAACCATTGGCCAATTTGATTGAAGTGTTAGTTTTTGTTCAACTTCATTAGATGTTTGATTTGTTAAATAGTCAAATAGGCCAATTTAGTCAAATTCATTGATTAAAAAAATGCACATGTCATTTAGGCTCAAGACTTCTAATCAAAATGGACATGTTCATCAATCAAAATGAACGAAGTAATCATTTTGCAAAACTTTAAAAACCACGAATTATAATAGTGAACCTTGAAGATTCCAACTAAAAGAAATACTTCCTAATCCTTTTATTAAAATAATCATTTTGGGACAAATGATTATAATGTTACAAATGTATTCCAAAGGACTATTACATCATTTTTATTTACATCAATTTCATAACATAATGATAGATTAAATGTGAAGCACCTTTAATTGCACATTTTGACCTTTAAACCTTTTCTAATTATTCCCTTTAATTGTTCAATTTTTTCTTTTAATGATACTAATGAATCTGAACATAGAATCTCATACCCCCACTACTATCCATGTTTATTGCAATGTATTTGAATCTAGCAACATTGTTGAACAAAAAAACTTTCCTCATGCCCCTGAATTGTAATTTTTTTTCACTTGAAATATTTGCTATAGAACCAAATGCCATGCTTGAAACTGTGAATATAGATGTTGATGATTAATGTGTTCTTCCTCCCAAAAAAACTACAAAAGTTGTTACTAATGTTAACTACAAATTTCAAGAAATTTGGTTTGTGAAAATGCCATGGATAGAGCCCATTTTTAATGAGGTTGGGTTGGCTTCTACTATGAGATGTCATGTTTGTACCATAATTGAAAGAAAGGAAAAAAATTGGTTTCTAAATGGGATTTTATTGAAAAACATACAAGTAAAAAAATGGGTTTTGATGGTAAGTGGACCATGGATCCAAAATGTATGCATGTTAAAAATGAGATCTCTTACACACTTCTATAACCACTTTCCTTTAGCAATTGAATAATGGTTAGGAAGTGGAGGACAAGTGGAAACTTGTTCAATTGCACTTGTTTTTAGCTTGTTGAATAAAGGTAAACCAAGATTAACTATGAAGATTTCCAACCCTTGTATGAGTTTTTGAAGCTTTAATCTAATCCTAAGAAACATTGGTCTAATCAAGTTGGTTGAAAAATTACAAAACACATACAAAATGAAGTTTCAAAAGCTACTAAGCTTGTTGTCCAAAATTCCTACTTTATTTCTTTTACCTATAATGAGGTCACAACTATGGATATCACAAGTTGGGCAACTATGCATGGCTACATTGTGTAAGATTAATGTTGTATACCATTATTATTGAATGTGTAGCAATTGTTTTTGGATCTAATGCTAATAGCATGACTTTACTAATCATGAATTCTTTGATGACACAAGGAAATTTAAAGAAAGAAGATTTAGCTTCAAAATTGGTGTGATTTGGTGCTAATGGGGTTAACACCTTCCAAGGTTTTAAATTAAAAGTGACATTCCAAATCCAACATCAATATGTTCCATTTGTTGTTGGTGTGCATTGTATGGCACATTGGACCAATCTTGTATAACAAACCCTCTCAAACCTACGTTTGTTTTTCCACATTGAAAATTTGTTACAATGTTTGTATGGTTATTTTAGTTATAGCCCCAAAAAACATTTGGAGTTTACCAAACTAATAAAGATCATGGAAATTAAAGGAAAAATTCTATGGAACATTAAGACAAGATGGATATCTATAATTAGTCCTATCAAGCATGTCTTGTCTAAATACCACACTCTTATCATGAAAATGGCATTAGATGCACCCACAATGCCTTCTACCAAATCTAATTTTTTTTCATTGATTGATGTGGAAACTTTGTTGGGCTTAAATGCAATGATGTTAACATTAGAAACGACACATTCCTTGATTAAATTTGCACAATGAAAGGATGTTTTTGTCTATGATTTCATAGTAGGAGTGAAGATTTGTGAAAGGGATGTGTACCACATGTTTTATGACATGTGGTCCTTTTTTGAAAGTAATGTGTTCAACAATTTCATTGCCCTTATCAACATTGCTCATGAAACATCAATCTCCATTGAATTACAAATCTAAACATCATAATTGATCATTGGCTTTTGAATTTACTAGGTAGCACATGTGAGCAACATCTTCATATTAGATTGGGGCATCAATTTTTGTTACAAGAGAGATATATGGCAATGTTATTGCATCTGTGAAACAATAGTGTGAAGAAATTACCACTCAACTTATTGTTGAATTACAAGGTTAGTTCCTTGCTCAAGATTTTATGGATGCATTGGATATCGTTTACCCATAATGTTGGCTACACCAAAACTTGAAAAAAAGTTCAATGTTCATTTGGCAATCATCAAGGAAGACCTTTATTAACCTAAAGAAGTTCATGGCTTGTTTTCAGCTATTATTCTTGATGTTCAAAAAGCTTTGTTTGTGTTTAACGTCAAACAATTTTAAGTTGGCAATATAGAAACCTTTTGACATCAACACCCTTATTTCATCTCCAATTCTAGAAAATAAAATCTTAGAGTATATCAAGTTAGCTAAACTTGTTATTGTGCAAGTAATTGATTTTGTTAAAGATGAACGTTACTTTTCTATGTTGACCTTCTGAAAACAAAATTGCAAGATTGATTAATAATGCATTTAGAGTTTGTCATTTGCATGTTTTGTCATAAGTTCTTCACTTTGCAAACTTTCCTTTTGGAACAATTATTCAAAATTGGAAAGACAATAGAATTCAATATGATGCAAAAAGTTGAGGCTTGAGCTTCTACCAACTTGCAAGTTGTTTTTTCTTGTGTATGTTTCTTAATACTTATCTTTTTTTTAAATTTATGAGACTTGTTTGACATATGGATTTTTGGATAGTGGATAGCAATAGGGGCATTGGGTGTTGTTAAGATGATTTGGAATCTTGATCTGGCATGCATGCAACAACAACGAACTAGTTATATTATGATTAGCAAAATGAAGATATTGCCCTTTCTTTCCATGATCTATGGTTCTTTGGAATTTACATCCAACCCTTTTTTTTGAGTTTACAAAGATTTTTCTTTGCATTCTATATAATTACCGACTAATGAGTTTTTTGCAAGCTAGGCTTTATGCTGTATTGGGCAGGGCCTTTTCTGATCGGGGTTTGATTCCCCCATATAGCATGTTGCTATGAATTAGTTTTTAAATAACACTCATTAACAAAAAAAAAACCAGATAAGGATGATGAAATGTAACTACAAATTTCACTCAGAATAACTCCCAATAACGAATCAGAATTGATCATTTGGTTTCCTTTGTCGACCAAAAAAAAACTACTTATTTTCCCACCATATAGTTGAACAAATAGACCTTGAATGTGTCCATGTGGGAATTCAAGCTCTAGCAAAGACCACCATGTAGCAAATTTAGCTAAAACTGAAAACTCAAAAAAAAAATATTGATCCCAAGCTATGGCTACTTAGGGACAACCCATGAGACAATGCTCAAAGGTTACAATGGCTTGATGTTGAGAAACGTGACAAATGGAATTGAACACCATACAACTAATTAAGCTCCCACACAATACATATAAGAGTATCCTAATAATGTAATGTTAAATGTAGGACGTTAGATGGCATGGCTAGAGTGAACCAACACCAGAGTGGGTTGCATGAACCTATCTTCAATGAAAACATATTACTGTGATTCCTCTTAATTTGTTGTGCATCCAACATTCCAAAGAGTTATTTTCTGATGGGCCTCATTGATTGGCCCATAAATTAAAGTGTTCAAAGCTTGAATTAAAACTTCATAAAAAATGAAAATTTCCTTTCCCTTTGCTATGTAGGCTAAAAAAAGTAAGAATTTTGATAATGATTATGGGATAAAATGTGGTGTGATTTGGAACAACATGGGCATAACATGGGAGGACATATTAAAAGAATGGAAAAACAATTGATGAAACATCCGGCAAAGCATGTTGAATAAATGTAATAAATGCACTTAAGGAACACATGGGAACAACATAAGGAACATTATTAGACAAAAGATATGTGATGAGATTAAAGAACACATGAAGAACAAATTGGGAACACATTGAAATCACCATAAGGAACAATATGGCCATATGGGGGGAAAACATCACCCTAATCCCTGAAGAGTGGAGCTATTGGGCTTGTTCTACTTGGGGACAAGCACAAATAGTTCCAAGTGATCTCTTAATGTGTTGGGCAGGTAAATCTACTAGTTGCATACACCTATGTGTATATAAATAGGTAAATGAATACCCTATCCAATTAGTAATTTTTAATTACCTTACCTATCTACTAAGTAATTTTTCTATACCCGGATTTTGGCTTATCTACCTAATTTATATATTTCAGGTTTACTCCTACCCAAGTCTAGGTAATGTGTTTTGAGGAGAGTAAAAGGTGAGTATATCAAAAGTAGTTAAAATGAAATTGGATAATATTTTCATATGGAGTGTTGTTTCTATTTGGCTATAGACACACATGCAAACAAATGCGGATAAATTTCCAAGTTTTTCTAACTTGCTTAATCTAAACATGGAAATTGTGAGTCATCTTGCAAAACATGTTGGAGCTATTGGTGCAGGTTGTAAGCACAATTACACTTCTCACTACCATATATTACATGTGTACTTCTTTCACACCTAATTTTCAATTCAATGAAAATATGTGTGATGTAGCTTGTAGAATGAAATTGCGTACTAACTAGTTTTTGAATTCAAGTTTCTTATGAAAAAAAATTTAAGTGGTGGGAATTGGTTATGTGAATTATTATCAAAAAGGGGGAAAAAATTTAATCCTTAATTAATGAATTTTTTGGTGGTGAATTTTGTAATTTTGGAAAAAAAAGAAAGAAGGAAAAACATTATCTCAATTATTTTATAAAATTTTTGGCAAAAACCCCCCCACAATTGCCTAGAATATGATAGGGTACTTAAGATTTCCTACTTTCATCTTTTGAATATCGCCAACTTTGGCTATATTTACTTATGGATGATCGCCACTTGAGCAACATCACAAAATTGAAAAAAAAAGAAAAAAGAAAAACATTATCCCAATCCTTTCAATTTAATTTGAGAACCTTTGAAATATGTTTGAGAATTTGAAGAATATTCACTTTTACCCACATATACCCACATGGTAAACATTGAAAAAAGGGTAAATATATATACCCTTACAATTATCATGTAAAAAGGGTAAATGATGATCTCTTACCCTTACCCTGACTGAAAATTTTGAGTAGCCTATATACCCTTAGCCTGACCTAAATTGGATTTTTTTTCAAACTTATACACTGTATAACCTGGCTGATATATGTTTTTGAAATTTTTCATATACACTTACCCAGCTGATATATTAAAATCAGTGCCCAACACTGGTTTACACTTTACACCTGCACTGCAGGGACTTATTGAATCTATGAGTATTTTCATCACTGATAATTCATAAAAATTTAAAAAATAAATTTTTTTTAGGGAAATTTAGTGTGTTTTCTTGCATAAATCAGCAACAGGTCTTAAATGCAGGCAGTACAAAAGTACTGCTTCATTTCTTTCTTCACTGTCTAACCCTTAGCCTGAATCATATTTTGCCAAAAAGCTGTGGGCAATGATGCTCAAACACATTTGGTTTCATGATTGCACACATTTTGGGTGTGTTCATTAGACACACACCCAAAATGTGCATAATTCACAGAGACCCAAATGTGTCTGGGCAGCATCAATATGTGTGTAGGCTTCACCAGACACATTTTAATCAGGCATCTGGGCAGGCATGAGAAAAGAAATACAGTAATACTTTTGTATACTGCCTGCATTTTTAAACCTGCCATTGATTTAAGGTTGGGGCCATTCAAAAGCCCTTGATCAGGGGTTTTATGAGGTTTCTCATCAGACCAAGTCTGAACTTTTGTTGTTTTGATCACTAGACCCACCAACACAAAGCACTCCCAAAGAAAAACCTCTGCCTTTTGGTAACATTATTGATCAAAATCTCTCTTTCTCTCTCTCTCTCTCTCACTGATTTTGCAATCACACACCTTTGGGACATCCAAAGCCCAACCCTTGGGGGCCTTTACTGTGGTAAAACAAAAGGCAAACCTCATTAGAAGCCTAAACAAAGGTAGATCATGGGGCAACAAGAGTGGGACAGATCCTATACCTATTATTCAGGAGTGGGAGAAACCTTGTACTTATTAAGTAGATATAAGAACATTATCAATCATAAATAGTAGGTGTAGGATCCCTAGTCACATCCTTAGATCCCTCTTCTTTCCTTCCCTCAGAGGTATATTGAGGGATCTAACGTGCTTTTCCAAATATACAGTGTAATTTCTTTGAGTGTTATAACAGGGAAGTGAAGGAAGTTTACTTCCCATTTTGGTGAAGACCTAGCAAAAATAGTACTTCCTTTCATTATAGAAGTTGGGCACGGTTAAACTTTTTTGCCTTTAGTTCTAGAAGTTGGGACTTGGGGTGAAAGTTTTTCTTTTTCTTTTTGTTTAATAATAGAAGCTTCGATCAGGCTTTTTTTCCTCCTTATGCTTTTTTCCTTTTACAAGTAGAAGTTAAGACCTGGTATAATTTGTATGTTTTTCCTTTCTAAATAGAGGTTGGGACTTGTCCAAAAAAAACATCTTATGCAGAACAGAAGTTGGGACATGGTTTTAGAATTTCCATATTTTTCCCTTTCAAAATAGAAAGTTGGACCTTGGCTGTTGCCTTCGCCCTTAAAATCTTCCCTTTTTAAAATAGAAGTACAAACCTGGCTAAAGCTTTTTTCCTTCAGTTGGACCTAGCTAATTTTCTTGTTTTGTAGGTATTATAATTGGGCCAGGGTGAACCAGAACCTAAACCAGCCAGCGTCTTATTATTTTGGGTGCAAAGTTTCGCCAAAATGCAAAAAAAAGGAGAATATTCTTTTCACAATGTGCCCCTTTTTTTGAAAAAAATCTCCAAACTTTGCCCAAAAAAATTTTGAATTTTGTTTGGCCAATTAATTTAAATTTAAAATCATTTTAAAAATTATTTTCTTTTACTATTTAGAAATTAGAACCTATCACCATTTAACACTAAATCCCTCTCGGGGTGCTAGCCAATGACACAACATCAGAAAATTGAAAAAAAAAAATCGAAACCAGCACCTTCACCTTAACGAGTGCAGCATCTTGCTAGATGGGCTATACCATGGTAAGACGGCAGCTTGAACAGAATTAATGAACTGTTTTGGATGAAAGTTCAGACTTTGGATGAAACTATTTTGGAATCGTTTTAAAAAACTGGGTTACATGAAACTTTGGATGAGACCACATTAATTAATTAATTAATTAATTTCGAAGATTCCATGCCCCAAAATTGAATATTCCTCAAGTATTCTCAAAGCTTCTCTTGTTACTTTTACAAAAAAATATTTATTCAAAATCATAGCATGTCTGAAAATAAGCCACTTGGTGTCAGAGTTGCCAATGTACTAGAGTATTCAACCCAGTATATGTTAAATGTGTACCAACCTTGATTCAGTGAGTGGCTATACCCTACACTTAATTGGAGGTACCTAATTGTACATGTTTCCCATTCCTTTTTCTGCCGGTTGAAGATTGTAGAAAAGGTTCAAAGGGCCCAGAAACTTAGTGCTTCGTTAGGCTCCAAATTTTGATAAGCATTTTCAACAAGCTTGTTTGATTGCACTTTGATTTATAGCTAATTTCAAAGAGTTTTCAAAAGCCTGAAATATTCTTTTGTTAGAGCAGGACCACCAAGCTGAAAAGTAATACTGGCATGTAAACAACAATTTGGGTGAAGTTCAGACTTTAAACAAACAGGAACTGGAGACTTTGAATTAGTCTCTAAGTAAGGAGAGACTGAGTTTGGACCTGTATATATGCACATAATACAGTGTCCTTGGATCTGCTCTTAGTGTGTTCATGCTCCAACATAATAAGCTGAACCATATTGTTGCTCACCATGCAGGAGCATTATAGTGACAGCTTGGGAAGAGGCCAGAAGAGTCCTGGCATCATGACAGTGCAGCATGGCCATTCGTTCAATTGCTAGAGCTTAGCAAGAACAAGTGACCAGAAAGGCAATGAATGTCTTTCTCTCCTTTCGAAAGGACCACCCACAATTCAAGGCCTGCAATCACCAACACCACACCAGGCCAGAGTAAACCAGCACCCACCAGCAAACCATGAAGGATGGATGGTAGGTGGTCAGCAAATGGATTTCTGTTGGGTTCTGGATTGAAGGTTTGTTAGTTGTTAGTAGGGAGGTCGTATATCAGCCCTTACCTATGTATAAAGTATATAAACCATCTACTTACCTAGTAGTCACCTATTTTCCTAATTATCTACCTATCTATATAGGACCTACTTACAGAATGGGTTACCAAGATGAAACCAGATATGAATTCAGTTGAGGTTCATCCACAACTGAGTCAAAATGAGCATCCAGTGGATGGTGCGCTGGTGGGTTGCTGCTTCACTCTGGCCCACCACAAATTGATGATGGGACAGGAGATGGCACACACAACAAACACACATATTACTCAACACACATATATATGCATATCACATGCAATTGTTCAGCACACTTGTTGATGACACTATGAAGCATGGTCTGAATGTTAGCTTGTCAGATTCTATATGCAAAAAGATATCCTACTTTATTCCATGGCCAACCAAAGTGTCCATGAGGAAGCAATGACTTTGTAATGACATGTTATTCCCACCTAGCTTAGAATCCAAATACCAGACAATCAACCTTTAGAAGAGTACGCTGCTGCAGGGGGAATTGTGAGAGAGGAAGAGGGGAGACAAAAGAGTCAGGGTCTCACAAAGCACTGGGAGATCTTGCTCAGCTCATAGTCCTGCTTGCCTCAGTACATCAACTTCTCCCAAGATGGTAGCCAAGTCCTCCATGTGGAGGATCACAACTTCTGCACAGTATTCTGCCACCAATCTTTGGATAATGCAGTTGTTGTGCTTTCTGTACAAGCAAGGGCCCTGATTCCTGTCTGCTGACCACTTCATGGGCCTATTCCTGGACTTGATCCATAGAATGGCTGTCCCACCCACACTAGATAACATCAGTTCCACTGCTAATATGGAGTTTACCATCCTCTGACAATGTGTGCATCCTCAATATTCAAGCTGATAAAGTGAAAGCATAGCAGTTGCTCTGACCAAGGAGACAGTACTGAATACCTTACCTTGCATTTGTGAAACTTCATACTGCATCTTCTCAATCCTCTGCAAGAAACAAAAGCCTAGAACCAGGCAGAGAGTCTACATGATGTGTGCAGTAAGGCACTATAAATGATTATACATGTAAAAATGTCTCCGGACAACATGGCACATTGGCGCATTAATGATCAAAAGCACAGGTAAGAAATGATCCTCTTGAACAGAAGAATGAGCATTGACACAGAAGGATGTTGACTGCAGGTCAAAGCTTAGCTATGGGATTGCACAGAAACTCCACACCACCAAGTAGTAGGTAACCATTCTGTCAGTTCCTGTACACCCAAACCTGACATGAAGGTCAAGGCTGCAAACAGCACTCAGCTTTGCAGTTGTAACGACAGTTTGGTGTCTCACCAATCCAACTTTGTGTCAATGATGCACTCATGCTCCACCAACTGTTAGAGGGTCCTGGCTGACTGAATGCCAACTTCACTTTGTGATGGATCATTGAGCACCTCCACAAAATCTGTAATAGTCACTCTCTTGTCCTTCCCAGCACTCAGTCTGAGCTACCTGGTTTCTCTGTTTAGCCAAGCCAAAAATAGGTCTGCAATGAGATTAAGCACCTAAAAGCACAACTTGGCATGATTCTCCACTTTGCTCTTGGCTGAATAAAATGGTATCCAATAGAACCCAAAGAGGAACTGTAAAGCTCATTCCTGACAGAGAGTAACAGAGCAGCTGAGAACCTAAAAGTGAAAGGAAAGACGTGACAATGCATGCAGCAATACCTCTATATACCTTCAATATCATAAGCTTATTTGTCAATAAAGTCGCACCAAACTGGCTATCAAATCTAAGCCTGTAAGTGGAACACAAACACAAGAAACTTCCAGTACATTTCAAACTTGAGCTTAACTTTTACACTGCCAGCAAAAAATTGCATTGGTGTGCAATAGGCCATAGTCATTACATGGAAAACCCACCTTCAGCACCCCCTAGCAGATCTCTAGCACTATATTATGAGAACCTAGCATACCCATAATGAGAAATATACAGCTGACAAATAGGCATGCTGGCTCATGTAAGCAATAGTCAATGTACTTTCACTAACAGTTAGAACCACTACTGGTGTTAGACCAAAATATGGCTATGCCAATGACCTAGCCTGGCTACAAGTCAAAAGCAGGGAGGATGGTTGCGTAGTTATCCAAACAGCCCTGCAAGAGAGAAGCCAACCTTCACTGTGCGTGGAGGAGTGCCAGTCCTTGTGGCATTGGCATATGTGGCAAATTTTTGCTTCTTCTCAGCAGGTTTTAGAATTTGAAAAGAGCACATAAGGGTATCATCCACACTCATCATAGCTCCAGCATTGTCAAATTCACCACAGTAGTTAGGGGCCGAGAATATGGTGACAAGCTGGCGCTTGGCAAAAAACTCGTATCCATCCTCCACAACCTGCATCACAGGAGTGACATCAAATTTTGCACAAAGGTACCAACAAAAAAGTCTCTCTACATTAGGATTGGAGATCAGCCAGCAGAAAATATCGCCATAGAGATTGCACCTGATGTGCTCGGCAGACGAGATCCAAATCGTGCTTTTGAAGAAACTCAGAGACAGTGTCTGGCCCAAAAGTGTGAGAGACACCTCTGTCATTTTCACCCCAACCTTGGACATCTTTGTCGGGATCTGCCCATAGCAAATCACACAATAGACCTGCATCTGGCACATCTGTAGGTCGTGGAATCTTCTTTATCTGGTCCAGACTCTTGAGTTCAGGAGAAAGTCCTCCATGCATGCACACAATCCTCTCATCAATCAGGGCAGCGACTGGCAAGCAGTTAAAGCAATCTGTGAATGTCTTCCATAGCCGAATATTGAATCGACGTTTGCACTCGTCATAAAACCCATATATCCGATTGATTGATGCACATTCATGGTTTCCCCTTAACAGAAAGAAATTTTCTGGGTACTTAATCTTATAGGCAAGCAAAAGGCATATGGTCTCTAGGCTCTGTTTCCCGCGGTCAACATAGTCCCCTAAGAACAAGTAATTTGCTTCAGGTGGGAAGCCACCATATTCAAACAGCCTTAACAGGTCTGAATACTGTCCATGAATGTCACCTGCAGCATCACACCAATTATCCATCAAACCCTTTTCATCAACTTCAACACAAGGCAATCCAAATAAGTAACTAAGACTCTCTGTTAGGATAGTGTACCTTTTGTCTTTAAGGCTGAACAGAATGTATACATTTGTATCAAGTGGGGAAAAGTCTGTGGTGCATAGACTCTCAACACTCACAACAGCCACATGGCCTGAAGTCACAGGCAGTGTTGATGCTGTGACTCAAACCAGGGTTCAAAACTACACCACTAAATGGCTCTACCCTCCAGATCAACTAAAAAAGACTAGTTCACATTCACAATTCAGTTTCATCCTCCATCAATTGAAATTATTGTACTGGGGAAGAAGATCCTACAGGAGACATATCTATAAAATTGTAGAAAAACTTCCACTGGAACACTTTGAAGGTAACCATTATGTCAGTTCCAGCAAGACCAGAACTAACCTAACAAGAATGTGTGTGGTCATAACCTTATGAGTGTCACTCACAAAGTATCAGAGCATCATCTTCATTATGAATAGCAGCAATTTCATCAGCTCCTGATATAGTGGGTGTAAGTTGATCTGCTAAAATCTACAGGCAAAAACCATTAAGATCCGACATCCTGAGTTTCTGCCGCATTTCTGGAAGCAACAGGAAGACTCAGTAATGATGTTGACTAGCTCACCAGACATACCTGATTAAAAAGTCTACATCATACTCAAGCAAGCTGCAACCAGATTGTGCGAGAAGTTCATTTTAACTTTAGCTTGCTCCTGTACAAGCAAGCATCTAAGCCAAAGGCATAGAGAGACCTATATAGAGGGTAGCAGTTGGGGCCTCCCACACCCTGATAATATCCTTTAAGCACACCACTGACGATGACGTTGATGCTGTGCACCTTTAGCCAGAAAATATCCATGAGATTGGAGAAAACAATCCACAGTAACACTTTGCAGGTCTTCATATTCTCAATTCCAGCAAAGCCTAAACTAACACAACAAGAATGAGTGTCATTCAAAAGTATCAGACCATCACCTTCATCGTAAATAGCAGTAGTGACTAGTCACCAGGACTCCCAACTGACATCATCAACTCCTAATGGAAGGCATATATCCTTATCAAGCATTCTACAGGAAGACATTGAAATTTGAATACAATTGTGAATGAAATCTTAAATTGTTTTCACATTGTGCACAAATTCCTGATCACTAATTCAAACAAAGTAACAGAAGTCTCACTGCTTTCAGACATAAGCAGTATTCAAAAATTACACCAAAACATCCCAGTTACTCTTGTGAAAAAAGACCTTGTCACAAAAGCTACAAAAGCAATGATGGTTGTTGCAGATCCATCAAGTAAGCTATAAGGGTATAGAACTATGTGTGCCACATAATAACATTTTGATCAGTGACTAGGAAATCAAAAAGATGTAATCCTTAAGAGAGAGAAATCACATGCTTGATCAAAAACACATAGTAATCAAGGATCAAAGGCAAAATGAGACTAGAGTTAAACAGTGCAGCTGAAAGAAGATGCCATATATTTTTCACTGGAACATAGTCCAAGCAAAACCCTAAAGGAGGTTAAAGATCACTTGTAATTGTCAGTCACTACAATAGCTGCAGGTGTAGTGTAAGACTGCATCCTTTTGTCTGCCTACTTTGCTCTTTACAAAAAGAAAGAGACAAAAAAGCAAGAGAATTGACGACAAAACAACAAGTGGTGACTTGAAACAATCTCCACAAACACTGAAAACAGAGCACAAAAGCACACATTGTGCATATCCAACAAAACCCCTTCCCATGGTTCCAATGGTTACATTCCCTACTTCAAACAAAAATAAGCAGATCTGATTCATAAACTTTTTTCTAATCATCCACAGGAACGAGGTCGCTCGGTGGTGAAATAGCGGTTCCTTGTTTTTCTCTCAGTGCAGACAGAAACCAAAACGTGCGAAGAAGAAGGTGATGAACAAGAGAGAAAACAAAAACAGAGACTAACAACACACGACGCAGAAGAAGAAAAAAAAACACATTACCACATATCTTGATAGGCGCTTCAAGCTCCAGAAGGTTAGGTTGCGCCAAAAAGATATCCTTGGACGTCAGACACAACTGCCGTATCTCTGCCTCCGATAACTGCACTTGCTTCCCTGGCCTCCCACTCCTCACGTCCAACAACCTCGCTATGATATCATCTAGTGTCCCGCTGTCCATCCCCCTTCCTTCCTCCCTCTCGCACAGACACCCCGCCCTCCTACTCCCGCCTCTCTTCCCGGTCCCCCTCTCTCTCAACACTCAGCTCGGACTTTCGCTTGTCCTCCCCCAACAACCGCCAAGCCCTGCCTTATTTGCACTTATTAGACGTCTGCTTGTACATCACCTCTGCTCCTCCTGCAAATCCCCCACGAGAAAAACAATCAAAAGAAGACGAAGGACGGATTCGAGCTTGCGCCGGAGTCCTAAGCGTCCGCCCTTCACAGACAGCCCATCCGACGAAGGCTCACTATCGCGACAGCAGCGGACGCACGAACGACGACGACGACGAGAGGCAGCTCACCCGTTTCGTTGACCGCGTCGCAGAGACACCTGCCCGCGGGTCCCGCACACCCGGGGATAAAAGGGGTCACCCGGGCTGCAACTCATTCGAGTCCCTGGGTCACAGGCTGAGTCCCAGGGATTTTTTTTTTTTTTTTCATCTAGATTACTGGCGAGGATCCCCCTACATTAATTTCCATTAAATGGCGACTGTCTGAGTATTAAACTGAGAGGCAACCATATAGAATTCTATGTATAGAAAATAGTAATCAACTGGAATTCTGTGTAGAAAAAATGGCAATGATATGAAACTTCACGTAGAAAAGTTGGCAAACAAATAAAATTCAAGGGACAGTGGGGGGGGGGGGGGGGGGGAACTAGGGGTAAAATTCTTTTGGGGCCTTGTTTGAAAAAAAAACCCCTTGACGGGAACAATTGCTTGAAAAAAAAAAAAAAAAAAAAAAAAAAAAACCGGCCCCCCAAAAGAAAAAAAAAAAAAAAAACCCCCAAAAATATATATTTTTTTTTTTTTTTTTTTTTTTTAATAATTTTTTACGGAAATTTTTT
>Ga0116231_10001688_pt1 | contig 45760 bp, 48 predicted proteins | sample S1TSphgellanicum_2_FD_89695 | JGI IMG/M metagenome (GOLD analysis project Ga0116231, IMG submission 89695) | Host-associated microbial communities from peat moss isolated from Minnesota, USA - S1T2_Fd - Sphagnum magellanicum MG | ecosystem: Host-associated > Plants > Peat moss > Unclassified... | reverse complement strand
TTGGCGTCCGGATAGAAGGACAGCCAGATGTTCTCGAACACCTTCTTGCCGCCGGGGTAGGCCTTGGTCAGGCCCTGCATCTGGAAAATATATTGGGCGGCCATGAGGGCTGGCGCTCCTTGGATAGCGGGGGGATGGCGGGGGTTCAGGGGTTGGGGCGGGATGTAGCGGCGGGAGCGGCTGGGCGCAACGGCGGCGTTTCGACTCGAGGAGAACTCTGATAACCCTATATGACGATCAGACCGGATGCGCGCCGCCTTGAGACAAACGCAGCGCAGCCTGCTGAGGGTCATCAGTGATAGGCTGGACAAATGGCAGACGTAACATCGACCTTGGAAGAGGAAGAACTGTCGCTCTTCGATGAATCGGATCCCGAATGGGACGCCAAGCGCGACGCCGAAGCCGATGCAGATATTGCGGCTGGGCGGGTAGTCCCGAACGAAGCGGTCGTTGAATGGCTCAAGACCTGGGGAACGCCTGACTATAAGCCAATGCCGCGCGAATGGCTCGAGTAGTCTGGACGCGATCCGCCGTTCGCGACCTGTCCAACATTGAAGCCTACGTAAACGACTTCAATCCATACGCCGCTAGACGGCTTTCGGACAGACTTGTCGCCGCCTGTGAAAGCCTCGTCGAAAACCCGCTACGCGGTAGGGCGGCAACTGCGAACCGCAGAGAACTAACCGTCGTTCGGCCCTACATCATACGGTACAGTTTAGAAGCCGAAAGCGTGGTCATTCGTGAAATCCGCCATGGTGCACGGCGGCCGGACTGAGGCTAAGACGTACCTAAGCGGTTCGCTCTTGACCCGCTCGCAGGCTTGCCACACCGTTCACGAAACCGTGATCGGGATGTTTTCGATGCGTCAAGCGCTGTTGCTGCTAATGATGGCGGGGCTGGCTGGATGCAGCAAAGCGGGCGATGTGCTCACCAAACGCCCGCTCTTGACCGCAAAAGACGCCATCGGCGCGCCCACGTTTCGTAACGGCGTCTGGCGCTTGATCGTGTTAGGTGGGGGTGACGCTTGTACATTCGACGAGACCCAGCCGCTGAAAGCGTGGCCGGACTGCGCTGCGCCTCAGTTGATCGCGCTGGACAGGATGGTAGGGTTGGGCTTCGTCAAGACGCCGACGGGTCGGAGGCTGACCGAGCGCAGCTACCCCTACGTCCTCGCCGTCGGCTCGCCCCTTTTGTTGCAGCGCCAGGGCGAAATACCGGGACGCTATAGCTATGATGCGGTGGATGAGGCGAAGGTGGACGCCCAGGGTCGGATCGTCGCCGCCCGATTGACCCGTGTGAGCTGCTTCGATCCAACGGCGGCGCCGCCTCAAGCGACGAACGAAACGGGCGCCAACGCTCCGAACGGCGCTGCACAGAACGGCCAAGCCCAGGCCCCGACACCTGAACCTCTCCCGGGATTTTCACAAACCTCGAACGGTGAATGTCGCCCCCACGATCTGGCCGCCTTGCGCAACGCCGCCATCGCTGACGCTGCGGCTTCGAGCGATAGCGTCAACTTTCGCTGGGTTCGGGATGGGGATCGGTGAGAAGCGGCGCAACCGCAGCGTTTAGAGCGGTCAAAACACGCCCGCCCAAAGGTTGATCGTCAGCGCTACGACAATGGTGTTGAAGGCGAAGGCGAGCAGGCTGTGGACCGTCCCGATCCGCCGCAAGCGCCTGGAGTCGAAGCTGATGTCGGCGGTCTGCGAAGCGACGCCGATGATCACGCTGAAATGCAGAAAGTCCCAATAATCGGGGTCGCCCCCCTCCGGAAACTTCAAGCCGCGCGCGATGGGCGAAGCCGGATCGGGGGAGGCGGCGCTGTAATATTCGTGGGCGTAGTGCAGCGCGAAGATGAGCTGTGCGACGAACCAGGAGAGCGACACGGTCGTCAGCGCAAAAATAACCCTGGCGATCTTGGCGACGCCATGATCGCCCTTGGCCAAAGAGAGCTCCACGCCCACGGCCCCCAGGCTGGCGGCGGAGGCGAGCAGCACAAGGCCCAGGATCATCCCAGCGCCGTCATCCTGCTCCGCCGCCTGGCTTCGAATATGGTCGCCCTTCTTACCGGACATGGCGAGGAAGCTGGCCGCAACGAACCAAGTGCAGGCGGCGTCCCAGCCGAGAATCGCTCTGGAACTGAGCCTAAGCGTATTGGGCAGGACGCCGAGCGCGGTTCCGACGATCACGCCCACCGCGATCGCGCCCACCAGGCGCGGGCGGGACCGAAGCGGCCCAATCGGCAGATGCGCAACAAAGCCGTTCAATGGCGCCAATTTTTTGATCAGATACCGATGCGCCAAGAGCGATCTGGACATCCGGACGTCAGCTTCCGCCGGGTTCGGGACGGGGGTCGGCCATGGACGGTGAACCTGATAACGGTTCGAATACGATGTTCAATCGAGTGCCCGTAGCGGCGGCGTAGCGGCGCAGGGTCTTGAGCGAAGGATTGCCGCGCCCGGCCTCCAACCGGGCGACCGCAGGCTGGGACGTCTCCATCCGCCGGGCGATGTCTTCCTGAGACATTTGAGCCGCCGTCCGAGCCCGGATCATCGCGGAGGCCATGGCGAACTCTTCGTCGAGCGCCTCATAGGCGTCGCGATAGTCGGGGCGTTTGCGCCACTCCGCAAAGACCTCTTCGACCGGGATCGTTTTGCCGTTCATTCGAAAGCGTCCGCCCGAGCGCGGGCGAGATCCAACTCCCGCCGCGGCGTCTTCTCTGTTTTCTTAACGAAGGTCCTTAGGATCACGATCCGGCGCCCTTTCGCTGTCATATAGATTGATCTCGCAATTCCATCTCGACCCGAAAGCCGCATCTCCCAGAGCTTGCCCTCGAGCGGTTTTACATAGGGCTCGCGGACCTGCTCCAAACCATGTTCGCCGATCAGCTTCACGATCCGTTCGAACCGCGCCTGCATGTCCACCGGCAAGGCGGCGAGCTCAGCCGCCGCTGCCGAATTGACGAACAGGAACGTCCAGCTCATGCATAGCTTTCATATCATAAATGGTATGGCGAAACCATACAGAGATTTGGACCTCTCGACTCGGCGCCCTAAGCCTCCGCCAACCCATAGGCCGCGTGCAGTGCGCGCACAGCCAGCTCCGTATAGGCGGCGTCGATCAGGACGCTGATCTTGATTTCAGACGTCGAGATCACCTGGATGTTCACGCCCCGCGCGGCAAGCGCCGAGAACATGGTGGAGGCGACGCCGGTGTGGCTGCGCATACCCACACCCACCACCGAAACCTTGGCCACGTTCTCGTCGCAGGCCACGTCTTCGAAGCCGATATCGCTCTTCGCCGCGCGCACGATCTCCAGAGCCCGCTGGGCGTCTCGGCGGCCGACCGTGAACTCCATATTGGCGGTGTTGGCCGTGCGGGCGTGGGACTGAACGATCATGTCCACGTTCACGTGCGCGTCGGCGAGCTCCGAGAAAATCTTGGACGACACGCCCGGATGGTCGGGCACGCCATAAAGGGTGATCTTGGCCTCGTCGCGGCTGAAGGCGACTCCGCTGACGATGCGTTTCTCCACGATCTCCTCCTCCGCACAGACGATGGTGCCGGTATTTTTGGGGTCGGCCTCCCCAGGTTCGGTAAAGCTGGATAGCACGCGCACGGGCACTTGATGGGCCATGGCCATTTCGACCGAGCGGGTCTGCAGCACCTTGGCGCCGAGCGAGGCCATCTCCAGCATCTCCTCGTAGGAAATCTTGGGGATGCGGCGCGCGCGCTGCTCGATCCGGGGATCGGTGGTGTAGACGCCGTCGACGTCGGTATAGATGTCGCAGCGGATCGCCTTTAGCGCCGCCGCCACGGCCACCGCAGAGGTGTCGGAGCCGCCGCGGCCGAGCGTAGTGATGCGGCGCTCAGGCGTCGCGCCCTGAAAGCCGGCGATCACGGCGATCTGGCCGCTGTCGATGGCCGCGCCCAAGGTCTCGCCGTCGATCTCTTCGATGCGCGCCGCGCCATGGGTCTCGTCGGTCAGGATCGGAATCTGCCAGCCGAGCCACGAGCGGGCGTTCAGCCCCATGTTTCGCAGGACCATGGCCAGGAGGCCGGCCGTCACCTGTTCTCCGGACGCCACCACGACGTCGTACTCGTCGTCGCTCGCGGGCAAGCCGTCTGCGGCGCGACCGGCGGCGTCGGTCCAGGCGACCAGCTCATTAGTCTTGCCCGACATGGCGGAGACCACCACAGCGATACTGTGGCCCGCGCGCACCTCGGCGGCGACCAGACGGGCGACGCGGCGGATTCGCTCCAGATCGGCCACAGATGTGCCGCCGAACTTCATCACCAAACGCGCAGGGGGCTGAGAGGTCGTCATAGCGGGGCCATAGTCGGGAGGGCCATCTTGGGTTCAGGGCGCCTTCTATGCGCAATCAAGTCTCTTGCCCCCGCGCATCGGCGTAGGCATCTGAAAGGAAGCGCGTCTGTAGCGACGCAAGAGACGCCCTGCAACGTCGAGCGGGGCTTTGACGACGGGAAAAGATGTCCGCAGCCACGCAAACCTCATCTGTAGACCCCGCAGACGTCGAGCGCTTCTCCCGCATCGCCGCGGAATGGTGGGATACGAAGGGCAAGTTCGCGCCTCTGCACAGGTTCAATCCCGTCCGTCTGAGTTTCATCCGCAAACATGCGGTGGAGCGGTTTGGCCGCGACGAGCAGGCGCTGCAGCCGTTCGAGGGCCTTCGTCTATTGGATATCGGCTGCGGCGGGGGGCTCTTGTGCGAGCCGATGCGGCGGCTGGGGTTCGCCGTGACGGGTGTGGACGCCTCGGCGCGCAACATTGGCGTCGCAAGCGCCCACGCCACACAGCAGGGGCTTGAGATCGACTATCGTTGCGGCACGGCGGAAGGACTCGTGGCCGACGGCGAGCCGCCGTTCGATGTGGTGCTAAACATGGAGGTGGTCGAGCACACCGCGGACCCCGCCGCCTTCCTGCGCGATACCAGCCGGCTCTTGGCGCCGGGCGGCCTGATGGTGGTGGCGACCCTGAATCGCACGCTGAAGTCTCTAGCGCTGGCCAAGATCGGGGCGGAGTACATCCTGGGCTGGCTGCCGCGCGGCACCCACGACTGGCGTCAGTTCCTGACACCCGACGAGGTGCGGCTGTTCCTCTCGCCCGAGCCCGTCGCCGTCGAGGGACCGTTCGGCGTGGTGTTCGAGCCCCTGTTCAACCGCTGGCGCGAGGGAGCGGACGCCAGCGTGAACTATATTATGTTGGTCAAAAAGCCTCTTTAATCTGGATTTGTCGCCTAATGGTTAGCCCTGCCCAGCATCTCGTCGGCGTGCTCGTTCTCTGCCTTGCCTCCGTCGCGACAGCGGCCCAGGCGGACGACACGGTCGGACATCCGCTGCCTGGCTATTGGGAGGGGCGAAACCACTGGTCGATCACCATCGCCGGCAAGACCGATATCAAGCGTCAGTGCCTCTCCGCCGCGCAGGTGGAGCGCTGGATGACGAGCCCGGCGCCGAAGCATTACACCTGCACCTATGTCTACAAGCAGGTCGGCGACGGCCATATGAGCCTTCGCGGCGCCTGTCTTGACAAGAAGGGCCAAGGCGGGGACGCGGTCGCGACCGGAACCTATAGCCCCGAGGCCTTCCATATCGACGCCACCTTGAGCCATATCCGGATCGGCGCCTTCACCCTGCCCATCGTGGGATCGGCGAACATCGACGCCCATCGCCTCAGCCCGGACTGCCCTGAAGGTATGATCCCTGGAAAGTGACGCTAGAGTCCTCAGGGCTTGCCCCAAGCCCATCTTAGCGTGCATTGAGCGACCGGGTTTGCGAGCCGCTCCATGCAATTCTTCCTCGACACTACCGATACCGCCGTTCTGAAAGACTTGGTCGAGACCGGCCTTGTCGATGGCGTGACGACCAATCCGACCCTGATCGCCAAGTCCGGCCGGCCGATGCTGGAGGTGATCGCCGAGATTTGCGCCATCGTCCCCGGCCCAATCTCGGCCGAGGTCGCCGCCCCCGACGCCGCCGGCATGGTGGCCGAGGGTCGGCGCCTGCGCGAGATCGCCGCCAATGTGGTGGTGAAAATTCCGCTCACCTTTGAAGGCCTGAAGGCGACCCGCGCGTTGGTGGATGAGGGCGTGGATGTGAACGTCACCCTGTGTTTCTCCGCCGTCCAAGCGCTGATGGCGGCCAAGGCCGGCGCGACCTTCATCTCCCCCTTCATCGGCCGGCTGGACGACTATGGCGCTGTGGGCATGGACCTGATCTCGGAGATCCGCACCGTCTACGACACCTACGACTTCGATACCGATATCCTGGCCGCCTCGATCCGCTCGGTCGCCCATGTGCGCGCCGCCGCCATCGCCGGCGCCGACTGCGCCACGCTGCCGCCCGCCGTGTTCAAGGACATGATCCGCCATCCCCTCACCGATAAGGGCCTGGAGCAGTTCAACGCCGACTGGGCCAAGACCGGGCAGTCGATCCTTTAGAGCGCCGTCAGAAAAGCCTCGATCGCCGCGCCCTTTTGGGCGTTGGTGGTGCGCACCAATTCGGCGGCGGGCAACAGGGCGCAGACCTCGTCGGCGTAGATATCGAGTGGGTCGCCCTCGATGGTGAGAACCAGCGGCTTGTGCTTGAGACGCGGCAGCCGCTCCTCCACCCGATGACGGAAGGCGGCGTGGTAGGCCAGGTGATAGGTCTGTAAAGACTTCAGCACTTCCAACGTCGTACGATGCAAGACCTCAGCCGACGGTATGCCGCCGATATTCCTGCGATGCGCGATGTCGCGGCGAAAATGGGGGAAGTAGACGTATTGATCGCGCATGAAGCCATAAGCCCAGGCGTAGTGGCGGCCATAGTCGTCGGGCTGCATCGCCGGGGCGTAATTCGCCAGGAAATCGGATCGAAGCGCGTCCGGAAACAGCGGGATGCCATCGAAGACCAGGCGGCCGACGCGGTCGGGAAACGTTATGGCGAATTCGCACGCGACCTGAGCGCCGGTATGGCTGCCATAGAGATCGACCCGATCCAGCTTGAGGGCGTCGAGGACGCGCGCCAGGCGCTCGCCGTACCACTGTATATCCGTTTCGGCTGCGAGCGGCGGATCGGAATCCCCATTGCCCTCCATGTCCGGCGCAAAAACAGCGCGTCCAGGCGCCAGCTCGCTCATCAGGGAGACGAGGCTGAAGGACGACCCCGGACTGGCGTGCGCCATACACAGGGGCAGGCGATCGCCATGCGCGTCAATCGGAAGACCTGCGGATCGATAATGAATTTGCCGATCGTCGAGCCTCAAAAACGATCGGAAGACTTTGATCGACACAACTGTCTCCATGTCGATGGAGCGAAATAAAAATCCCTTCCCCCTTAAAAGGGGGAAGGGTCGGAAGCGGCGCCTTAGAAGGCGTAGTGCACCTTAATATCCCAGAACTCAGGCGTATTATAGTATTTCACAAACAACAACTGCGTCTGATATTGGGTGTTGAGGCAGTTCTGGCACTCGCCCGTTACATACCAACGCGAGTTATGCAGTTGATATTTCAGCCCGGCGTCCATGATGGCGTGGGAGTGGGAAATGCCAGCAAGCTGATCCGACGTATCCACATGCACCGTCGAGGTGTACTGAACGCCGGCGGTGGGCGTAAGGTCGAAATTCGCAGCGTGATAAACATAGACGCCGTTCAGGGCGAAGGTGGCATGGGGGAAGTCTTCCGGCGGAGCCAGACCGCCCCCGGTGTTCACGATCCCCTGTTGGCAATCCGCCGGCGTGGTGGTGCGGCACGCCAGCTGTTGAGCCGCCGTGGCCGCGCTCGGCTTGAAGTAGGCGCCCTGCTGCAGGCCCATATTGCCGCTCAGCGTCAAGTCGCGGATCGGGCGATAGACGGCGTCCGCCTCAAGTCCGTAGGCGAACATGGAGGCGGCGTTCTCGGTCACGAAATTGCCGCTGCCCGGCCCGAGCGTGACCAGCTGGTAGTTGGAAACGTTGTTATAAAAGACGTCCGCATTCAGGGTCAGCTTGCGCTCGAGAAACTGCGAGCGGACGCCCGACTCATAAGTCCAAACCGTTTCCGGGCTGAACGAGGTCACCGCGACGGCCGACGCCGACAGGGAGTTCCAACCGCCGCCCTGGAAGCCCTTGGTTGCGGACGCGAACGCCATCAGATTGGGGTCGAACTTATAGGTCAGCACGGCGCGCGGCGTGAACTCGACGGCCTTCAGCACGTCGGGATGGCCCGCGGCCAGAACGTCCGCGGTGTCATAGCCGCCCGTGTCCCAACCGTTCACCGTATAGGTCTTACGTTCGCTGGTGAGGCGGCCGCCGAGCGTCAGGGTCAGCTTATCGGTCAGCTTGTAGTCGGCCTGAGCGTAGCCAGCCGTCGATGTGGTCGTGTTATGGAAGTGCTCCGGCGGATCCAGTTCGAGCCCTAGCACGCTGGGCGCGGTCACGGGACCGAGCGGGACGGTCAAGGTTTCCATGAAGGTGGTCGAGTTCTCCTCATAGAGATAGAACAGGCCGGCCGTGTACTTCAGTTTATCGCCAACCGAGCCCGTCCACTTCACTTCCTGGGAGTACTGGCGATCCGTGGAGTTCAGGAAGATGCCGAACTGGCCCAGATAGTTTTCGTCATAAGGCACGAGCGCGCCAGACACCGACGGGAAGGGGAAGTCGGCGGAGCCGATCTGGTCTTGGCCGCGCAGGCCGGTGATCAGATTGAGCGTACCGGCGTCGAACTTCACTTCGAAGTTCGACATCGCGCCCCAGGCGTTGAAGTGCTCGCCGTCGGGCAGGTTGGTGAAGGATTGCTTCAAGATATTGTCGGCGTCCTGGATGATCGGCGCCCCGCCGATGACCGGGGTCGGGGCCGATAAATCGCCGAAGCCCGAGTAGGAGACCCGCTGGCCGTTGACGACCGAGTCCTGTTCGCCGTTAAACGTGCTTTCAGAGACGTCCGCGGAGACATTCCAGGTGACGTTGGGCGCGCCCTTGGGCTTGAACGTCGCCGATTCCCGCAAACCCCGGTCGTCGTGGTAGTTCAGCCGCCCGCCCGTGGCCTCGTCCTTGACGAACCCGTCGTCATTGATCGCGTAGGCCACCGTCTTGGTGAAGATCTGGTCGCTCAAGGGGATGTTGATCGACGCCTGCTCCGTGAAACGGTTGTAGGCGCCGTATCCGATCTGGACATAGCCGCCGAACGTCTCGGCTGGCTTATCCAGGGTGATGACGATGGCGCCGCCGGTGGAGTTGCGGCCGAACAGCGTGCCCTGTGGGCCGCGCAGCACCTCAACGTTATCGACGTCGAACAGGCCGAAATTCGACCCGCTGCCGCGACCGATGTAGATGTCGTCGACATAGATGCCGACCTGAGGATCGAAGGTGGCGAAGGACTCCGTCTGGCCCAATCCCCGCAGGAAGTAGACGTTGGCCGACCCGGTCCCGGTGTTGTTGGTGGTGAACATGTTGGGCACCAGGCGTGGAATATCGGCCGTGGCGTTCACCTGCTCGTTTTCGAGCTGGACCCGGGTCAGGTTGGTGATGGCGATAGGCACGTCCTGCAGTCGCTCCGACCGACGCTGGGCGGTGACGATCACTTCGCCGACCGCTGGCGCAGCGGGCGCTGCGGCGCTGGTAGATGCAGGCGGCGCGGCCGTCTGAGCGTGGGCGCCGACGCCAAAGGCGACCGCCGTGGACATCGCCAGACCGGCGACACTCGAATGAAGAATGCTTTTGAAAGTCATTGCGGTCCCCACCTGCAACTTGAGACAAATGGCATAATGGCATATCTTTATACCAAGTCGCATAGCATCCTGACGCTGAAGCGATTTTAGGGGCGCCTGGGGGGCGGACGTATAGAGATCAAGCAAAGTCAGAAATTTTGCCCGGAATTTGAGCGCCCGACCACATTCGCGCCGGAGCAGGCAAACACACCCCGCGTGCTATTTAGCTAACCACAATGTATGGGCGATGCACAAAGTTTCTAAATTTAAGGGGAGTTATTCTGTGGCGCGATCGCACAATGAATACATATAAATAACAGTTATCGATTGGAAAACACACATGCAGCACAGATCAATTTCGGGCCGAATCGACTACACATCGCGAAAGCCCGAGCGGCTGGGGCAGTTCAGAGGACACGAAACCTTTCTGTTCACGCATCACGGCGACGGCAAGACCGTGCTGACCGCGCACTGCGAGATCGAAGAGCCGGACCCGACGGTCATGCGCGACATCGTCTATGCGATGGATGCGGCGGGACGGCCGATGGACCTCTATGTCCGGTTGGTCGTGGGCGACGCCTTCATGGGCGCCGGCTTTATTCGCCCGCAGGAGGGGCGGATCGTTTGCGACAGCTATGGCCCCAGCATCGGCTATCTGTCCCAGTCAATGCCGGAAAACGGCGCCTATGACGGGTTTGGCGCCCACCCCATTATCGCCGACGCCTTCATCACCCGCTGCATGGACCTGTCGCGCGGCCCCCACAAACGGCGAATCCGCGTCTTCCTACCCTCCATCGATCACCGAGGCGCCTCGCCGCCGATGGTTGTGGAAAGTCAGATCTTCCTGGAATACCTCGGCGAAGACGAAGCGACCACGCCGGCCGGAACGTTCGCCTGCCGCCGCTTTCGGTTTACCGACGAAGAGGGCGGCATGGTCGGCGCCCACGGCGCCCATCCGCCCTACGATATCTGGGTCACCGCCGATGACGACGCCCTGTTCGTCCAGGGTGGCGTCGGCGGCTATATGCAAACCTGGTACGAGCTGGTTGAGCTGAAACGGTAGGCTGGGAGCGCGCGGCCCGCTCAGTTCAGCTCGCGCTTCGACTTCACCAGCGGAGCGGGCGGCAGCGGCGCGACGGCGATGCCGTCGTTCAGCAGCGCCTGGACCTCCTTGGGGCTGGCTTCGCCATAGATGCCGCGCTGTTCGGAGCGGCCTTCGTGGATATCGCGGGCCTCTTTGGCGAAGCTGTCGCCGACATAGTCGAAGGTGTCTTCGACGTGGCGGCGCACCTGGTTCAGCGCCTCCATCGTCATGGTGCGCATCTGGGCCTGGGCCTCGGGCGAGGCGACTTCGGACGGCCCATCCGCAGCGGGGACCACGGCGCCCGGTTCGGCGGCTCGGCGCTTGGACGTGGAGATGGCCGGCGACATGATCTGTTTGCGCACGACAGTGGAGAGGCACATCGGGCACTCGACCTGGCCCCGCGCCACCTGGACATCGTAGTCGCTCGACGATCCGAACCAGGCTTCAAACGGATGATCGTGCTCGCAATAAAGTGCGTAGCGGATCATTCCGCCGCCTCGACGGCATGGACGGGCGCGGGAGGCGCAAACGCGCGCCCGTTCTTCAGGGCCGGGATCGCGGCGCGCGCGGCGGCGACCTTCGCGAGGTCCAGATCGGCGATCAGGACGCCCGGCTCGTCATGATCGAGCTTGGCGACCACGCCGCCCCAGGGCTCGACCACCAGGCTATGGCCCCAGGTGGCGCGACCGTCGGCGTGAACGCCCCCTTGCGCCGGCGCGAACACATAGGCGCCGGTCTCGATGGCGCGGGCGCGCAACAGCGTCTCCCAGTGCGCCTCCCCCGTCGGACGGGTGAAGGCGGCGGGGACCGCCAGGGCCACCGCGCCGGCCTTGGCCAGAGCCTGATACAGGACGGGAAAGCGCATGTCGTAACAGATCGTCAGACCCAGCGGGCCAAGCGCGCTCGGCGTCACGACGGCCTCGGTTCCGGGCGTATAGGACGAGGATTCCCGATAGCGGTCGCCATTGGGCAGGTCGACGTCGAACATGTGAATCTTGTCGTAGGTCGCCCGGATCGCGCCACCGGCGCCGATCAGGATAGCGCGGTTGGCGCACTGGCCGTCCGACCGCCGTACGAGCGCCGAGCCGACCAGAATCTCGACCCGGAGCTCTTCGGCCAGGGCGCGCAGACCTTGGACGCACGCGTCCTGGTCCAGCGAGGTGAGCTGCTCGAACAGCTTGGCGCGGTCGCGCTGCAGGATATTCGTGCCCTCGGGCGTCGCGATGAACGTCGCGCCCTGGGCGGCGGCGTCGCGCACAAGCTCCGAGGCCTGGGTCAGCGCCTCGGCCTGGGTGGCGGGCGTGCGGAGTTGGATCAGGCCGAGGCGAACCGTGTCGGTCATGCCGCCAGCAGCTTGTCCAAGGCGCCCGAGCCCTCCAACGCCATCAGGTCGTCGCAACCGCCGACGTGGGTGTCGCCGATGAAGATCTGCGGAAAGGTCGACCGACCGTTCGACTTTTGCACCATCTCGGCCTTCTTCGCCTTGTCGAAGGCCGCGTCGTCGATTTCCGTGAACGCGACGTCCTTCTTCTTCAAGAGCTGCACCGCCCGGGCGCAATAGGGGCAAAAGGGTTTGGTGTAGATCAGGACGGGCGGCATGGATCGCTCAAGGCTCCTTGTTACAGGGTGTTATATAACCTCGCCCGACGCTTCGCGCACCCTCGCCACCGCCAGCAGATCGACCGAACGGGCGCCCGCCGCGAGCAACGCCTTGGCGCAGGCCTCGGCCGTTGCGCCCGTGGTCAGCACATCGTCGATCAGCAACAGCCGGGCGCCCTGAATGCGCGCGAGTTGGTTCTGAGGCGCGGCGAAGGCGGCGCGCACGTTCTCCCGGCGACCGCGACCGGACTTTCCGCCCTGACTGGCGGTCGCCCGGCGGCGGATCAGGACGTCCGGCAAATAGGGGCGCCGGGTCAGGCGGGCGAGCGGGCGGGCGATCTCGGCGGCCTGGTTGTAGCGGCGGGCGAACAAGCGGCGGCGATGCATCGGCACAGGTACGACGCCATCGGCTTCCGCGATCAGCTCCGCGCCCGCGCGGGCCAGCCACAAAGCGAACAGCCGGCCAAGGTCTGGGCGATCTGCGTGCTTCAGCTTCAAGATCAGGTCCCGCGACTGCTCATCATACAGACACGCCGCCCGCGCCCGCGCAAAGGCCCGCGGACGCGCCATGCAGGCGGCGCAGCGCGCGCCCCGGCCCAGATCGTACGGAAAGGGCAGGCCGCAGCCGTCGCAGACGGGCGATTCCAGAAACGCGATCCGGCTCCAGGCCTCGGCGGAAAAGCCCGGCGTCATCGGGCGAGGGCCGCCATCGAAGCCGCTCGGCGGCAGGATCAGGTCCAAACCACGCGCAAAAGCTATACGCAGGGGACGATGGGCTTTTAAGCTCCACGGTGTTGGGCCATCTGAAAGCATAATGTCCGACCCTCCCCCGATCTTCGACCGGGCGCTCCATCGCCACCGGCTTCAGCGCAGCGCCAAGCTGGCCGAGCCCGCAGACTTCCTCATGACCCGCGCCGCCGAGGACGCCGTCGAACGCCTCTCGACCATCTTGCGCGACTTTCCCCTCGCCGTCGACCTGAACACCCAAGCGAGCGCCTTCGCCAGGGCGCTGGCGGCCGATCCGATCGCTTCAGGCAAGGTGGGCCTTCTGATCGAGGCGGCGCCTTGCGAGACGGGTCCAACCTCAGCGGCGGCGGCGCCAATGCTGATCGCCGACGATGAGCGCCTGCCGTTCAGGCCGGAAAGCCTGAACCTGATCGTCAGCCTCCTGTCGCTGCACTGGACCAACGACCTTGTGGGCGCCCTGATCCAGATTCGTCGCGCCCTGAAGCCCGATGGCCTGTTCCTGGGCGCCTTCCTGGGCGGCGCGACGCTCAACGAGCTGCGCCAGTCGCTGCTGGCGGCCGAGGTGGAGGTGGCGGGCGGCACCGGCCCCCGCGTATCGCCTTTCGCCGATGGGCTGGACGCCGCCGGCTTGCTGCAACGCGCAGGCTTCGCGCTTCCCGTCGCCGATGTCGACCGCGTCACCGTGCTTTACGCCCATCCGCTCAAGCTGATGGCGGATCTGCGGGCCATGGGCGAGACGAATGTTCTGACCGACCGACCGCGGCGGCCCTTGAGCCGCGCCGTGCTGGCCCGAATGTGCGACATCTACGTCGAGCGCTTCGGTCGGCTCGACGGCCGCATCCCGGCGACCTTCGAGATCGTCTCCTTGACCGGCTGGGCGCCCCACGAAAGCCAGCCTCTCCCCCTCAAACCCGGATCGGCCAAGATGCGCCTGGCGGACGCCTTGGGCGTGACCGAGCATAGGTTGCCCGGGCGCAGGTGACTCTGTCGGCGTGGATACGTTCAGATCGATCTCCAGCGCTCAGCATCGGACGAACCGCTTGGGCCAATGCGCTGACGAGCCTCCGAGACGATCTCCAGCTCCCGTTCAATCGCGCGCTGCGTTGACCAACTGCGCGCGAACATTTCGAAATCGACGCCGGCAAGGGTCTGCTCGATCCCGTCCAACGCCTCCACGATGTCCTCAAGGCGTCGTTTGGGATCGCGCACGCGCTTAAACACCCGAACGGCGGAGCTTTCGATCGAGGCGCGCGAGTGGATGAAGGCTACCGCGGGTCATGACGTCGGCGCGGGCGTTGAGACGTTGACTGATCCGCTCCTGTAGCGCGACCAATTCGATGATGCTGAACCGGCCGCCTCACAGATCGATCACCGCCGCCCCCGTGCGCGCTACGATCTCCGCCGCCACAATGGCGCGGTGGCAGCAGCTCGGGTCGGCCTCGTAACACAACAGGCACACGCGACGACCGAGCGACAGCTCAACCGCCTGGGCCAACGCGCCTTGCGCCGCCGCCGTCTGCAAATGGGTGTTGAAGATCTCCGCCATCTCCGCCGTGCGGCCGGCGCGTGCGGCGATGCGGCCAGACTTGGGCGTGCCGAGGTCGCGCAGGTGAAGATAGTCGACCCCGCCTTCGCCCAGCGTGCCGCTCAGAAGCGTCTTGGAGAATCCAGGCCGACGCGACGCGGCGACCGCGCGCACGTCGATCAAGAGGTCGACGCCGGCCCCCTGCAACCGTGCGACGACATCGGGCAAAGGGCTCCGCTCATAGCCGATGGTGGCGACAGGCGGTATCTTCTGTTGCGGCACGATCCGATCTCCGAGCTTTCGGGCCTGACATTTGGGACTCGCTGAAAGAAACGTGGCGACCCGCCGGTCTCGCCCCTGGATTCGTGACGCGCCCGGCCGTACGTTGCCGCCTTTAAGGGTACTGGAAAAGGCCATGGACGCAGCGCTGTTCCAAGAGCCGCGACGACGCATGATCCAACTTCGAGACGGCGAAATGGCCGCGCTCGATTTCGGCGACGCTGCGCGGCCGGTGGACGTGGTGTTCGCCCACGCCAATGGCTTCAACGCCATGACCTATCGGTCGATCCTGGGGCCGCTGTCGCTCAGCCTGCGGATTATCGCCATGGACCAACGCGGCCATGGCGCCAGCCGGATGCCCGCCGACCCGCACGGCCGTCGCTCATGGTCGGACCTGCGCGACGATCTGTTGGCCCTGCTTGAGACGCTGGGCGATGGGCCCGTGATCCTGGCCGGGCATTCAATGGGCGCCACCGCAAGCCTTTTGGCGGCGCAAGAGCGGCCCGATCGCGTTCGCGCCCTGGTGCTGTTCGATCCCGTGGTGCTGCCGCGTTGGACGTCGGCCCTGATGCACCGGCTGCCGTGGTTGGCGACCCGAATCTACGGCCGGATGCCCCTGACCCGGGGCGCGCTGCGGCGTCGCTCGGTGTTCGACAGTTTCGACGCCGCGTTTCGCGCCTATCGCGGCAGGGGGGCGTTTCGCACCTGGCCGGAGATCATGCTGGCCGATTATGTCGCCGGCGGCTTCCGGGAGCGCGAGGACGGAACGGTCGAGCTGAGTTGCGCGCCCGCTTGGGAAGCCTCCAATTTCGCCGCCCAGGGCAACGACACCTGGCGCGCCCTCGACCGGGCGCTCGCCCCAATCGATATCTACCAGAGCGCCACGCAATCGGCCTGCCGGATCGGCTCGGCGGCGAGCCTCAAGCGCCGCCACCCGCGCCTGCATGTGCATCCTGTGCCGCAGACCACCCATTTCCTGCCGATGGAGCGGCCCGATCTGGTGCGCGACGCCCTTCTGAACGCCGCTGAGGCCTAAAGCGCAGACCTAGGTTCGACACCGGACATCATGAGCGCGCCTTAACAGAGAGCGCGTAAGCGGAACTTTTTTCGACGCCGTCTAGCGAAATCCGCCAAGCTTCCTTATTTGGATCGTCGGGTCCACTTTTGCGTCGCGCCTCAGTCGGCTTCGGCGGAGCGGTGGGCGCGTTTTGCGCGAGGTTAGGGCTCGCTTCTGCGGTGGAACACATCTGATATGAGCGCTTATGAGGAAGACGGGGCGGCGGCCCTGCAGGGGACTGTCGGCACAGGCCGCACGACGGCCCCGCGCGCCAGCCTGGGCCAACGCCTGCGCTTGCCGCTTTTGCTGGCGGCGCCCATTCTGATCGTGGCCGCGGCGCTGTTCGTCTACCTGACCGGCGGCCGCTATGTTTCGACCGACGACGCCTATGTGCAATCGGCGCGGGGCTCGGTATCCGCCAACGTCTCAGGCCAGGTGGTCGAGGTCGATGTGCGGGAGAACCAGTTCGTCCATGCCGGCGACGTGCTGTTTCGCCTCGACAGCCGCCCCTACGATGTTGCGGTCGAGCAGGCCCAGGCCGAGCTGATCAGCGCCCAGGAAGCCATCTCCGCCACCCAAGCCTCGCTCGGCCAGACCGGCGACGAAGTCACTGCGGCCCAGGACACGCTGAACTACGATCAAAAGGAGCTGGCGCGGCAAAAAGCGATGGCGGCGTCCGGCGTCTCATCGCAGCAGCAGCTCGACGCCGCCCAACACGCCGTCGATAGCGCCAAGGCCGATCTGGCGGCCGCCACGCAGCATCGAGCCAATGTGCTGGCCACGCTCGGCGGGGCCGCCGACGGTCCGATCGCCGCCTACGCCAACGTCAAGCGGGCTCAGGCCGCGCTGGACCGGGCCAAGCTCAACCAGTCCTACGCCACCGTCCGCGCGCTCCAGGACGGCGTCGTCACCAAGGTCGAGCAGCTCCAGGTCGGCGACTACGTCAATGCCGCCCAGCCCTTGTTCGATCTGGTGGCGCCGCGGCTGTGGGTCGAGGCCAATTTCAAGGAAAATCAGCTCAGCTACATGCGTCCGGGCCAAGCGGCGACGGTCAAGATCGACGCCTATCCGGGCCGGACCTATCGCCTTCACGTCGCCAGCCTCAGCCCCGGCACCGGCAACAGCTTCTCGGTCCTGCCCGCGGAGAACGCGACGGGGAACTGGGTCAAGGTGGTGCAGCGCCTGCCCGTGCGCCTCGTGTTCGACAGCGACGTGTCCGCCATCCGCGTGCCGCTGGCCGCCGGCCTCAGCGCCACCGTGACCGTGGATACCGACCACCGGCGCACCCTGTTCGGTTACGGCGTGAATCATCACGCGGTCGATCCAAGATGAAGCCGGCGTTCGCTGAGCGGCGTTCCGCCCGGCCTGTCGGCCGAGCGGCCCCCTCCCCCCTCCGGGGTACTCCCCTATCAAAGATGGGGGAGAGGGGGGCGCGGCGCTCTTCATCTCCCCTGTCGCGCAGCGATGGGGGAGTACGTCCGAAGGACGGGAGGGGGCCGCGCGATAGCGCGGAAAACGCGCGATGAGCGTGGCTGCGGCCGACCCCGGCGCAGACCTGAAGCGTCCTCTTATCGTCCTGTCGATCATGACGGCGACGGTCATGAACTCGCTGGACACCACCATCGCCAATGTGGCCCTGCCCCACATCCAGGGCAGCGTCTCGGCGTCGGCGGATCAGATCACCTGGGTCCTGACCTCCTACATCGTCGCCTCGGCGATCATGACGCCGATGACCGGGTGGCTGGCCGGGCGGTTTGGGCGCAAGCGGGTGTTTCTGATCTCCATCGCGGGGTTCACCTTCGCCTCGGCGCTCTGCGGGATCGCGGGCAGCCTGGTGGAGATTGTGGGATTTCGCCTGTTCCAAGGCGTCTGCGGCGCGGCGCTGATCCCCCTGTCCCAGGCGGTGCTGCTCGACATCTACCCGAAGGAGCGACATGGCCAAGCCATGGCCATCTGGGGCATGGGGGCGATGCTGGGGCCGATCCTGGGGCCGGCGCTCGGCGGCTATCTGACCGACAATTACAGTTGGCGCTGGGTCTTCTATATCAACCTGCCGTTCGGGATTTTGGCCTTCTTCGGCATTCTGTTGTTCGTGGCGGAATCCCGAAACGCCAACGCCCCCAGGCTCGACTTCTTCGGCTTCCTGGCCTTGGCGCTCGGCATCGGCGGCTTGCAGATGATGCTGGACCGGGGCCAGCAGAAGGACTGGTTCGGCTCGACCGAAATCTGGATCGAGGCCGCCGTGGCCGCCATCGGCTTCTACTGGACCGTGGTGCAGACGGCGACCGCCAAGCAGCCGTTCATCAGCCGCGCCCTGCTGCGGGACCGCAACTTCGTGGTCGCCACCATCTTCGGCTTTCTCATTGGCATCCTGCTGTTCGCCACCTTGGCGCTCCTGCCGCCGATGTTGGAAGACCTGATGAACTATCCGGTGGTGACGACAGGCCTCGTCACCGCGCCCCGGGGCGTGGGCACCTTTGTGTCGATGTTCATCGTGGGACGCCTGATCGGGCGGGTGGACACGCGTTGGATCCTTTTGACCGGGCTGATCGTCACCGCCTTCTCACTCTCGCGCATGAGCCAGGTCAACCTACAGATGGGGCCTGGCCTGGTGGTGACGTCGGGGGTGTTGCAGGGGATGGGCGTGGGCTTGATTTTCGTGCCGCTTTCGGCGCTCGCCTTCGCGTCCTTGGGCGCGGGCCTTCGCGCCGAGGCGGCCGGAATCTTCACCCTGGTGCGCAATATCGGCTCTAGCGTCGGCATCTCCATCATGGAGGCGCTGTTGGTGCAGAACACGGCCACTGTCCACGCCGACCTGATCCGTCACGTCCGCCCGGACAATCCCAACCTGATCGCGGCGGGCCAACTCGGCGCCTTCGCCACGCCCCACGGCCTGGCCGTGATGAACGCCCAAGTGGGTCAGCAGGCGGCGATGATCGCCTATGCCGACGATTTCAGACTGATGATGCTGGTAGCGCTCAGCGCCATACCCATGCTGCTGCTGCTGAGCCCGCCTAAGAGCGCGCCCGCGGCCGGCGAAATCCACGCCGTGGAGTAACGATCGTGTCGATACGATTTAGCCTGACCCGCAAACCTGCTGCGGCTTTCGCGTCGGTCGCAGCGATGGCCCTGACCGGTTGTCACACGGTTGGGCCGAGCTTTCGGGCGCCGCCCGCGCCGACGACGAGCGCCTATACCCAGGCCGGCGACGCGCTGCCCAACGCCCAGCACATTGCGCTGGGGGAACAGGTGGCCGACGACTGGTGGCGCGCCTTTCAGTCGCCCGACCTGGACCGGGTGATGCGCCAGGCGCTCGCCGGCAACCCGTCGCTCGCCGCCGCGAACGCCACGCTGTCGGCGCTGCACGCCGACCTCGCCGCGGTAAAGGGCCAGCGGTTGCCCGAAGTGGACCTGTCGGCAGGTGTGGAGCGCGAGCGGTTGAACTTCCAGGCCTTAGGCCTCAGCGCCAGCACCTTTCCAGGCCCCTCGATCGACAACAACCCGACCTTCCCGCTCTATTCCGTCGGACCCAGCGTCTCCTACGCTCTGGACCTTTGGGGCGGCGTGCACCGCCAGGTGGAGTCGGCCGCCGCCAGGACGCAGGCTCAAGCCCGCCAGGTCGACGCCGCCTATCTGACGCTCACCGGTAATGTCGCCACCCAAGCCGCCCTGATCGCGGCCGTGCGGGCCGAGATCGCGACCGTCAAGTCGGTCGTCGCAGAAGACGAGCGCAATATCGAGCTCGTGCGCAGCGCATCCCGCGCCGGGGGCGTCGCGCGGGAAGAAACGGTCAACGCCGACGCCCAGATGGCCGCCGACAATGCGCTCCTGCCGCCCCTGGAGCAGCAGCTCAGCCTCGCCCGCCACGCCCTGGCGCGGCTGGTCGGCCAGGCGCCGGCGGATTGGACACCGCCGGACTTCGACGTCTCGACCCTGCCGCTGCCCGCCAATATTCCCGTCAGCCTGCCGTCGGCTTTGGTGCGGGAGCGGCCGGACATCCTGCAGGCCGAGGCCGAGCTTCACGCGGCCACCGCCGATATCGGTGTTGCGACCGCCAAGCTGTACCCCAACATCACGCTCAGCGCCGCGCTTACCGAAAGCGCTCTGACGCCGCAGACCGTCTTCTCCGCCACTGGCACGGCCTATACGATCGGCGCCGGCTTGACGGCGCCCTTATTTGACGGCGGCCGTTTGCGCGCCAGGCGCCAGGCGGCGGTCGCGGAGGCCGACGCCGCGGCCGACACCTATCGCGCCACCGTGCTGCACGCTTTCACCGAGGTCGCAGACCTGCTCTCGGCGCTCGGCCACGACGAAGCGGCGCTCGCGGCGGCCCAGCGTCAGCAGACGACGGCCGAAGCCGCGCTGCACTTCGCCGAGACCGCCTATCGCGAAGGCGGCGCCGGCCTGATCCCCGTGGTGATCGCCCAGCGTCAGGTGAATAACGCTCGCCTCGGCGTCGTCCGCGCCCAGGCGCAGCGCTATCTCGACACGATCCAGCTGTTCGTCGCCACAGGGCATGGATGGGGTGGGGCGGGTTCGAAGGGATAGGCGTAAAATGCCAGCTGCTGGTGGCCCTGGGGTGGAGCGCTGTCCGCCTCGGTTGCTCCATTTACTCCGCCCATTCCGGCGAATGCCGGAACCGATATCGTAAGGCGCGAATTTTTCAGGGTTAGCGCTCTTCGATCTGGACCCTGGGCTTCGCCGGCGTGAGCGGAATGAATAAAGCTGCGCAATACAAATTTCGTATTCGACTAAAGCTCACCCGCCGCCGCCAAACCCCACAAACATCCCAATCGCCGCCAAGGCCATCAGCGCGGTCCCCAGCCACCCGAACGCCTTCTGCATGGGCGTCGCCACCAGGACGCCCATGATCGCCTTTTTGGAGGCGACGATCATGGTGACGGCCATGATCGGGACAGCCACGACCCCGTTGATCACCGCGCTGTAGAACAGGGCCTTGATCGGATCGATGGGCGTGAAGCCTAACAGCACGCCCCCGATCACCGACGCCGCGATAATGCCGTAGAACTGCCGCGCCTCCGCTACCTTGCGATTGAGGCCGCTGGCCCATCCTTGGGTTTCCGCGATGGCGTAAGCAGCCGATCCCGCCAATACGGGTACGGCCAAGAGGCCCGTGCCGACGATGCCGAGGCTGAAGATCAGGAAGGCGAAATCGCCCGCAATGGGCCGCAGCGCCTGGGCGGCCTCTGCGGCGGTGGCGATGTTGACGACCCCATGGGTGTGCAGGGTGACGGCGGTGGTCAGGATGATGAAAAAGGCCACCAGCTCGGAAAACACCATGCCGGTCACGGTATCGATCCCGATCCGCTCGATCTCCTGGCGGGCCTGGCGCGGCGCTTCCTTCAGCGGCCGCGCGCCGGGGCGCGCCTCCATGTCCTCGACCTCCTGGCTGCTCTGCCAGAAGAAGAGATAGGGGCTGATCGTGGTGCCTAAGAGGCCGACCACCATGGTGATCGAGGGGCCGTCGACCCTGAAGGACGGAATGAACGTGTGGAAAATCGCCAAACCCCAGGGGATTTTGACGGTGAAGACCACCGCGACATAGGCGAGGAGCGCCAGGGTGAGCCACTTCAAGACGAAGACATAGCGCCGATAGGGCATGAAGAGCTGCAGGCCGAGCGACAGCAGGCCGAACGCCACAGTGTAGACGTGGGCGCGAAACACCGGCGCGACCAGCCGCGCCGCCTCCCCCATCGCCGCGACGTCGGCGGCGATATTGATCGTATTGGCGACCAGCAGCGTCAGCACCAGCAATGACAAAAGCCAGCGTGGAAAGACCTGCTTGATCGCGCCGGCCAGCCCTTGGCCCGTGACGCAGCCGATCCGCGCGCAGACAGACTGGATGGCGATCATCAGCGGCAGGGCCAAGAGAACGACCCACAGAAGCTGAAACCCGAACTGGGCGCCGGCCTGGGAATAGGTGGCGATCCCGCTCGGGTCGTCGTCGGCGGCGCCGGTGACGACACCGGGACCCATCTGTTCGATAATCCGGATCGCCCGCCCCGACGGGGCCCGCGAGTTGGCCATGCCGAGCTCCCCCTGGTCTACTCCCCTGGTCTGGCCCCCTGGTCCGACATGGGCGAGTCTTGCTAGACATATGCTAATGGGCGCAGAGCTAGGCCGTTCCTAGGCCCGTCTCGACCATTGGATAGACCAGGACGGCCAAGATCTTGCCAACGCCCAATCTCCAGCCCCGCAAGCCCGCCCCGGCGATCGTCTCGCCGGCCCAGGCTGCGCGACTGACGCGCAGGGTCACCGCCTTGTCGGTCGGCGTGGCCGTGACGCTGGTCCTGGTCAAGCTGTTGGGGTGGCGGTCGAGCGGATCGGTGGCCATGCTGGCCTCGCTGGCGGACTCTGGACTCGACGTGGTGGCGGCGCTCGCCACCTTCGCCGCCGTCCGCTACGCGGCTACGCCGCCAGACGACGACCATCGCTATGGCCACGGCAAGGCCGAGGCGTTTTCAAGCCTCTTGCAAGCGACGCTCGTCTTCACCTCCGCCGCCCTGATCGGTTGGCAGGCAACGCTGCGGCTCGTCGCCCCGGCGGGGTTGAAGACCGGCGTGGACTCGCTGCTGATCATGGCGGTCTCAACCCTGGCGACGGCGCTCCTGGTCTGGGTGCAGTCCTGGGTGTTGCGCCGGACGCGGTCCCTGGCGGTCTCGGGCGACCGAGCGCACTATATCGCCGACCTCGGCTCCAACGCCGCCGCCCTGATCGGCATCGGGCTTGCGACCTTCCTTCATTGGGAGCGGGCGGACGCTCTGGCGGGCCTGTTCGTCGCGGCTTGGCTGGTCTGGGGCGCGCTCGGCGTGCTGAAGGATAGCTCCGACAGCCTGATGGACCGAGAGCTGGACGACGCGGACCGTAGCGCTATCACCGCCCTCGTGCTCGCCGATCCCTCCATCCCCCATATGCACGCCCTACGCACCCGCGCCTCCGGCCCCGTGGTCCATATTCAGCTCCATGCCGAGATCGCCGCCCACACGACACTGCTCGAGGCGCAGGATATTCTGGTCCGAGCCGAGCAACGGGTGCATACGAAATTTCCCGGCGCCGATATCCTGATCCTACCCGACCCTCTGGGCTTCGCGGCCCGCCACGGCCACGCCCTATCCCAAAACGATAGGACCCAGGCCGAGGGGACTCACGGCGATCGCCTATGATCGGGGCGTTCAGATCCGACTTATCTTTGAGGAGCTAGATGAAGCGTCTCCTGATCCTGGCTCTCGCCGCGGCTATGCCGATGGCTGGCTGTTTTCGCCCCGCCCCGGTGCTCCACGCCACCGCCGCCGAGATCGGCCCCCTGCCGGACAACTACAGCGAGGCGGTGATCCCTGAAGGCGGGACGATCGTGCTTCAGGGCGACGATGCGATCTATGGCGACTTTCGCCACGGCCATCGTCCGCCGATCAACGGCGCCGACGAAAAGCGCGGCGCGCTGACCATCGCCGACATGCTGCATCGGATGGTGCACCACGTGACGATCGTCGATCACGGTTTTCCGGGCGACACGGTCGAGGCCAGCGCCGAGCGCTGGGCCGCCCAGCCGGTCGGTAATCTACTGATCCTGAGCTTCGGCTACGGCGACTATCGCGCCCATACGAAGGTAAAGGATTTCACCGCGACCCTGACCAAACTGGTCGAACAAGCCCAAGCTCAGGGCGCCGCCGTCTTCATCGTCACCACGCCGCCGACGACCGGCAAAAAGCTGTTGGGCCTGGATGACTACCGATTTGCTGCGCAAGCCGTGGGCGTCAAGGAAGGGATCGACGTGTTCGACTCCGGCGACGCCCTGAAACAGGCCAAGGTCGAGCCGTCGAAGGACGACTACGGGACCTCGAACATTTACCAGGCGATCGCCGGCGCGATGGTTCCCTATATCCAGGTGGTTCCCGAGCCGAAGGGGAAGGACAGCTAATCCACCCCGCCGCAAACCCCGCATTCTGGGTCGGCCGGCACACGAACCGTGCGTGTCTCCGCCGCTAGGGCGTCATAGATCAGGAGCCGTCCGACCAGAGCCTCGCCGGCGCCCGCGACCAGCTTGACCGCTTCCAGCGCCATCATGGCCCCGACCGCGCCGGCCAGGGCGCCGACCACGCCCACACGCGCGCAGGTTTCGGCGTCGGGCGGGATGTCGGGCGTGAGGCAGCGGTAACAGGCCTGGTGCTCCGCGAGCGGACGGTCGCGCGTCAGGCCCGCGGCGAACACCCCCACCTGTCCCGTCCAACGCTCGATAGCCCCTGACACGAGCGCGACGCCCGCCCTATAAGCGGCGTCATTGACGGCGAAGCGGGTGGCGAAGTCGTCTGTCCCGTCCAGCACCAGATCGTAGCCCGAGACGATCCCGTCAGCGGTTTCGGGCGTCAATGTCACGGGGTGCGCCTCCACCTGCACATGGGGGTTGATCTCCCCTAGGCGCTCCCGCGCACAATCGACCTTCAGCCGCCCGACGTCCTCGGTGCGGTACAGGGTCTGGCGCTGAAGGTTGGAGAGGCTGACGACGTCGGGGTCCACCAGCCCGATCACGCCGACCCCGGCCGCCGCCAGCAGCGGCGCCGCGACGCTACCCAGACCGCCGGCGCCCACCAACAGCACGCGGGCGGCTTTCAGCCTCTGTTGGCCGGGACCGCCCAACTCCCGCAGCACCAGATGGCGGGCGTAGCGCTCCACCTCTTCGTCTGAGAACGTCGGAGCCAATGTCACCGTCTTCAAAGCCTTCCAGCTTGACCCGCAGCGGCAGGCCGGCCACATGCGCCGCCATGAGTAGAACAGACGACACCATACCCGGCTGGCATGGCACGACCATCCTGGCCGTGCGCAAGAACGGCCTGACCGTGGTGGCGGGCGACGGACAAGTGTCGATGGGCGCGACCATCGTCAAGGCCAATGCCCGCAAGGTGCGCCGGCTGGCCGGCGGGAAGGTGGTCGCGGGCTTCGCGGGCGCCACAGCCGACGCCTTCACCCTGATCGAGCGATTGGAGGCCAAGCTCGAGGCCCATCCTGGCCAGTTCGCCCGCGCTTGCGTCGAGCTGGCCAAAGACTGGCGCACCGACCGCTACCTGCGCCGCCTCGAAGCCATGCTGATCGCGGCCGATGCCGAGGCCATCTACACCATCACCGGTTCGGGCGACGTGCTGGAGCCCGAGGCCGGCGTCGCAGCCATCGGATCGGGCGGCCCCTACGCGCTGGCCGCCGCCCGCGCCCTGATCGCGATGGAGTTGGACGCCCAGGAGATCGCCCGGCGCGCCATGGCTATCGCCGCTGACATTTGCGTCTATTCCAACACCAATGTCACGGTAGAGACGCTGGAGGGATGATCGCCTCCTGCTCCGCCGCAAACGCTCAAACAAGATAGCTTTCAGATGACCGATTTTTCTCCCCGTGAGATCGTCTCCGAACTCGACCGCTTCATCGTCGGTCACGCCGAGGCCAAGCGGGCCGTCGCCATTGCGCTCCGCAACCGCTGGCGTCGGCGCCGCCTGCCCGACGACCTGCGCGACGAGGTCACGCCGAAGAATATCCTGATGATCGGCCCAACCGGCGTCGGTAAGACCGAGATCGCGCGTCGCCTGGCCAAGCTGGCCCAGGCGCCGTTCTTGAAGGTCGAGGCCACCAAGTTCACCGAGGTCGGCTATGTGGGTCGCGACGTCGATCAAATCATCCGCGACTTGGTGGAGGTCGCCATGGGCATGGTGCGCGAACGCCGCCGCACCTCCGTCCACGCCCGGGCCGAAGCCGCCGCCGAAGAACGGTTGCTGGACGCCCTAGTCGGCCCCGCCGCCCAGGCCGCGACTCGGGAGAGCTTCCGCAAGAAACTGCGCGCCGGCGAGTTGGAGGACAAGGAAGTCGAGCTGACCCTGACCCAACCCGGCGGGGGCGCGCCCATGTTCGAAATTCCCGGCCAGCCCGGCGCCTCGATTGGGGTGATGAATATCAGCGACATGATGTCCAAAGCGTTCGGCGGCGCGCCTAAGGCCCAGCGCACGACGGTCGCCGACGCCTGGCGCCCGCTGATCGCCGAAGAGAGCGACAAGCTGGTCGATCAGGAAGCCCTGACGCAGGAGGCGATCGACCTGGCGGAGAACGCCGGCATCGTCTTCCTGGACGAGATCGACAAGGTGGCGGGCAACAGCGAGCGCCGGGGCGGCGCCGACGTCAGCCGCGAGGGCGTGCAGCGCGACCTCTTACCCCTGATCGAAGGGACCACCGTCTCAACCAAACATGGGCCGGTGAAGAGCGACCACGTGTTGTTCATCGCCTCCGGCGCCTTCCACGTCTCCAAGCCCTCGGACCTCCTGCCCGAGCTTCAGGGTCGCCTCCCGATCCGGGTCGAGCTGAAGGCCCTGACGCGCGACGACCTGCGCCGCATCCTGACCGAGCCGGAGGCCAACCTGATCCGCCAGCACCAGGCCTTGATGCAGACCGAAGGCGTTGCACTCGACTTCACCCCGGACGCCGTCGACGCCATCGCCGACGCCGCGGTGCAGGTGAACAATGCGGTGGAGAATATCGGCGCGCGGCGCCTTCAGACCATCCTGGAGAAGGTCGTCGAAGACATCAGCTTCTCCGCCGCCGACCGCGACGGTCAGACTGTGGCGATCGACGCCGCCTATGTGCGCGACCGGATCGGAGAACTGGCGAAGGACGCGGATCTGTCGCGGTTTATTTTGTAAGGGTGGGCTGGCGAGGTCAAACACACTCCCTCACGCCGCGACCAACCCCCCAACCGCCCGCGCCGCAGCGCTATCGGGAAACACCCGCGTATCGAGCGCCGCCCGATCGACCCCCATGTGATCGCGCAACACCCCCTTAAACACCTGGCGCACATCCAGCGTCGGCGCGAGGTCGCGGTTCTCGAACAGCCGCGCGGGCTGGAGCGTCGGCCAGTCGCCTACGATGCCCCCGGGCTTGAGAGCGCCGCCGGCCAGAATGACCGTTGAGGCCGTGCCGTGGTCCGTGCCGCCAGTGCCGTTCACGTGAGCCGTGCGCCCAAATTCGGTCGCGACGACGACCACGGTCTGGCTCCATTGCGGACCCAAGCCGGTCTGAAGGCCCGCGATCGCCCCGTCCAGGATCGCCAGCCGGTTGGCGAGTTGGCCGTTGGCGGCGCCCTGGTTGGCGTGGGTGTCGAAGCCGTCGAGCGAGAGCACGGCGATGGAGGGGCCGTTCGGATCGGTCAGGAACTTGGCCGCGGTGACGGCGAAGGCCTTGGCGTCGCCGCCGTCGATGGGCTTGCCGCCGTTCAGGGCGTTCGCCTCGCTCTGCACTTGGAGGCCGGTGGCGAGCGCGGGGCCGAGCAGGGGGTCGTCTTGGTAGAGCGCCTTGACCGCGGCGGTCACGCGGTCGCCGTTGGGGTTCAACCGGCCGCCGGGCGACCAGCTTTCCGCCTCCGCGGGACCGTGCAGGATCAGGGGCTCCTGGGCGCCGATCGACAAGGCTTTGATCGCACGGTGGGGCTGGACGACTTGGAGCGTGCGGTTCAGCCAGCCTGTCGCGGCGCCATAGAGCTGACCGCTCCCGTTCTCCAGCATGTCCTGCGCCTCGAAGTGGGACCGGATGCGTTGGGGTATGGCGACGGCGGGGGCGATGCGGGCCTGACCGCCCTGCACCAGGGCGTACAGATTGGTCAGCTTGGGATGGAGCGCGAAAGTGTCGTCGAGCTTCAGCGCCTGATCCGGCGGGATGGCGATGGCGCCCCTCAAGCCCGCATAGTTGGCGTCCCCGATCGGCGGGCAGACCGACAAGCCGTCCATGGCGCCGCGGCAGACGATGACAACCAGCTTTCGGTCGGCGAAAGGGCGCGCATCGTGGGCTTGCGCTCCGGCGCCCATGAAGGTGACAGAGAGGCCGGCGGCTAAAGCGGCGCGGCGGGTCAGGGTCTGGTGGGTCATCGGCGTTGGAACTCCGGACTCATGAGCAGGATGGCGAAGGCCTCCTGCCGCGTTTCGGCGCGCTTGATCGTGGTGGAAGTGGCCGGCGTCAGCCGGGCGCCAAGCGCGGCCTGGGCGACCTCTATCGGATCCTGCATGGGCGTATGGGCGCCGGCGAAGCCATGCGCGTAGCTCAGCCGCTTGACCATGGCGTCGGGCGAGGCCCAGTCGGCCGCCTGATCGGACCAGCCGTTGGGCTGGGGCGCGGTGTAAGGGCGATGGCCCAGCCCGCTTAGGGGATTGAGCACATCTCGGCGAGGGTCGCTTGGGCCGATCCCGGCGGCGCGGTAGCTGGAGATCAGGAACTCATAAGGCGTCTTCAACTTGGCCGCCTGAGGGTCCCAAGCCTCGGGCGCGGCGATCAGAACGCGGGCGACATGGGCAAGGTCGCCATGGCTGTCGAGATAGCCCCGCTTCAGCTTGGCGACCAGAGACGGCGGCGGATCGTCGGCGACGAAATGAACCGCGAGCTGGCGCGCGATATGCTCGGCCGTGTGAGGGCTGGCGGCGAAGTCGCGCAGCGCCGCCTCGGCCTGGTCCTGTTGGCCTGGCGAATAGGTGCGCCCGAAAACGGTGCGCGGTCCCGGCTCATGGATATTGGGCCGGTAGACGAAACGCCCAAGCTGGTCCGGCGGGACATTGCCTTGGGCGACCGACCAGCCGGTCAGCGCACGGGCGAACTCCGTGACGTCGGCCTGGCTATAGCCGGCGTCGGCGCCCAGCGAATGCAGCTCCATGATCTCGCGGCCGAGGTTCTCGTTCAGGCCGGCGCCATGACGCTTCAGGCCCGCGGGGCTGTTCGGCCCGATGGACTGGGACTGATCCAGATAGAGCAGCATCGCCGGATGTTGGGACGATGCGATCAGCAGGTCCTCAAAGCGGCCGAACATGTGGGGGCGGATCGCTTCGCGGTCGAAGGCGCCGACCACGGCCATCACCTCCTGGCCCTTGTTCGCGCTGACGCTGAAATGGTTGGCCCAGAACAGCGCCCATCGCTCCCGGAAGGGCGACGGCGTCACCGCGCCCAGCCAGAACCGCGACATGATCTCATCGGCGAAGCCGTCGTTCAGGGGCTTGAACGCCGCGTTACGGAGTGCATCGTCCTGGCCCGCCGCCTTCTGGGCCGCCCTGCAACTTATCAGAAGGGCGAAGCGGTCCTGGCAGGAGGGCAGGGCGCCGCCGCCCAGCGCCTGGGGAATCTCGCCGCCATCTGGCTGAATCTGAATGCGCAGCCAGCCCTGGGGATCGCTCTGCGCCGTTTCGATTTCGCCAGGCCGCGCGCCGAGACCGAAACGACTGGCGGCGATGGCGGCTGCTAAGGATGAGTCCGGTCTTGTCATAGACGTCCAGGCCTCGCATGGGGCCCCCGCTCCGGCTAAGTGACGTCTCATGTAACGCGCCCGATATGTATGAGACCTGAATGGCCCCGCGACCCGACAGTCCCAATCCCAAGCCGAAACGCTTCTACAAGGCGGCGGCCGTCGAAGAGCGGGAGGCTGGTTTCGCCGTGGCCTTGGACGGCCGCACCGCCAAGACGCCGGCGGGCAGGCCCCTGATCGCCCCGACGCGCGCCCTGGCGGAAACGATCGGCGCCGAATGGGCCGCGCAGGCTGACGTCGTCGACTTCGCCGCCATGCCGCTGACCCGGTTGGCGTTCACGGCGCTGGATCGCGCCGAAGACGCCCAAGACGCCCTCGTTCAGTCCCTCGCCCGCAGCGCGCAAGCCGACGCGCTTTGCTATTTCGCCGAGAGGCCGCAAGACTTGGTCTCGCGCCAGACGGCGGCGTGGTCCCCCGTGCTCGACTGGGCGGCGCAGGCGCTCGGCCTGGATTTCGTGCGCACCACGGGTGTCCTCCACACGCCGCAGCCGCCCGAAACCCTCGCCCGCGTCGCCGAACTGGCGCGCGCGCTGGACAGCTTCGGCCTGACCGGCCTCGTCTTCGCCGCCGGGCTGTTCGAGTCCGCGATCCTCGCTTTGGCGGTTCAGCACAAGAGGCTGAGCGGCCCAGAGGCCTTCGCCCTGTCTCGTCTGGAGGAAGCTCATCAGGAAGAGCGCTGGGGCGTCGACGCCGAGGCCGCGGCGCGCGCGGAAGGGCTATATCGCGATGCGCTGGCGGTGGAGCGATGGTTTGAGGGGTTGGTCGGCGTGTAGCGAGGGCGCGCCCAATCTTCCCGTCATCCCGCTAGAGTATCCGAAAAAGTGGATCCGGTTTTGCGGTCGGAAAATGCTCCAAGTATTTGAGTTAGAGTCCTTTTTATCCGACCTGATCGATTCGATCAGGTCGGAAAGGGCTCTAGCCGCCACGCCAGCCTCAGCCTAAAGACAAACCTGAACCAAACTCTGGACACGCCCCGCTTGACCGACGACCCGATCCCGCCGCCCACGCCCCAGCAGCGCCGTCGCCGGGTTTGGCTGACCATCGGCGAGCTGGTCGGCGTCTTGGCCCTTGTCATCGCCGGGCTGAATTTCTGGCAGTCGCATCAGCAATATCTGAGCGCTCAGAAGGCCGCCCAGACCCAGGCTCAAGCTCGGTCGGCGTTTGTCATGACCGGCGCGGCCAGTCCAACAGGCGACCGCATCGACTTTCACCCCTTGAACCCCGATCAGGCGATTCAGAGCCAAATCTACATCTTCCCGGACGCCCTCGCGAACCACCAAATTCAGCTCGCCGCCACCCAGCCGCGACTGGAGCGGGGCTGGATCGAGAAGGGCTTACGCGCGGCGCTGAACACGGACCGGGCGCCGGGCCGGGGCGAGGGCGTGGCGCCCGTCGGCGTGGTCACCACCTACGTTCAGGACGGCGACACCTATACCGACGACGGCTCGCTCTATGAGGTCGGGTACGCGTGGCGCTCAACGCTTTTCGGCGGCCGCAAGATCACGCTCGAAGGCGTCGCCCTGGCCAAGCGCGGCGTTAAGGGTCCGCTCGCCGCTCAAGTGAACCGCCTTTGGCGAGCAGACCATCCGCCAAAGGCTAGCCCGGCGCCGACGCCAGCCCAGCGTCGCCCCGATGCAGAGGGTCGGGCAGCGGCTGGCTCTGGGGAATGAACTGCAACGAGACGGAGTTGATGCAGTAGCGCAGGCCGGTGGGCGGCGGACCGTCGGGGAAGACGTGGCCCTGGTGGCTGTCGCACCGCGCGCAGCGGGTCTCAACCCGCACCATGCCGTACGACACGTCGCGCACGGCCCGGACGTGGGCCTCGTCGTAGGGCGAGGTGAAGGACGGCCAGCCCGTGCCGCTCTCGAACTTGGTCTTGGCGCGGAACAGGGGCAGGCCGCACAGGCGGCAGCAGTAGGCGCCCGCCGTCTTCTCAGCCAACAGCCCACCGCAGAACGGCGCCTCGGTGCCGTGATGGAGCAATACCCGCCGCTCCTCTCCGTTCAAGCCCGCCTCAAGCGTCTTGCGCTCCTGAGGCGTCGGCGGGGTGAGATCGAAGCCCGCGGCGGACCGTGCGGCGTTTCCCGCCCCTGCGTCTGCGGGGTCAATGGCCGAAGTGTGCGCGTCCATCCCAAATATCCTTATCCTTGAGAGCGCTTAAGGCTTTGCGCCCCTTCGGGATCCTATTTAGGGGATCGCACGGTCCGCCGCACCCGGCGAAACGAGATCAGGTCCGAAGGGCTGGATACTGTTTCACCAGGGCGTCCAGTTTCTGATTGATCAGCTCGCGATCCCAGTCGAGCAAATTGCCGTCATGACGCGCGATGCGATACTTCAGGTCTTGGCGGATCGCCTTGAGCTCGGCCATCGCGTGGTGAGCCCGCGGCCCCGCCAGGGCGCCGTTTTGGATGGCGGCCTGAATTTGCTCGATGCGATCGGAGGGCTGGTAGAAGTCCTGACGCGACGTCCCGGCATAGGGGCCGTCGTTGGCGAGGGGACCGCCCATGGCCGTTTGGGCGAAGGCGGGGCTGGCGGCCGCCAAGGTCAGGGCGGAAATCGCTGCAATTTTGAAGGTGTTCATGGCTCTTATCTCCAGATTTCAAGCCAGTCAGGTTTGAAGCCGGTTTCGTATGCCCGGCTGACCGGGTCCATACGGCGTTCGAACGTCCGAATGACGAGGAGGATGCAGAGGATGCAGAGGATGCGCGGGCGATCCGCGCGCGGCGGCTGTCGGGGATGGCGCTTAGGTGTATGTTAAGTTCACCTTGTCTAGACACGGTGACGACAATCGCCGTCCATGGAGAATGACGATGCCCATGTCGATCGGCGACCTTGAGCAAAGCCTGATCTCGGCCTTTCCCGATGGGCAGGTCCAGATCGAAGACCTGGCCGGCGATGGCGATCATTACCGCGCCACGGTCGTCTCGACCGCGTTCAAAGGCTTGTCGCGCGTGCGCCAGCATCAGCTGGTCTATGCGGCGTTGAAGGGTCGGGTCGGCGGCGAATTGCATGCCCTGGCGCTGGAGACGCGGGCGCCCGAGGCGTAATCCCGCCCCCTGCACCCTGCCGAAATGCGCTATCGCCCCTTCAATCGATCCGGCCTCGCCATATCGGCGATAACGCTAACACTCGGCGCATCGCCCCTCTCCCCGGCCAAGCGCATGGAGCTGGTGTTCGCCGCCCTGGAGACAGGCGTTAACAGCTTCGAGCTCGTTGGCCCGTGCGCCGATTGGGGTCCCGTCCTTCGAGCCGCCGTCGAGGCCGCCGGTCGAAATGTCTTGGTGCTGACCTTGCGGGTCCGCGGCGGCGAAGACTCGCTCATGGCCCAGGTCGGCGACGGCCTGGAGCAGATCGACGTCGGCCGGTTCGACACGGTGCTGCTCGACGATGGCGCGTCCTCGCCCGAAGACGCCAGCCGCCTGCATACCTTGCGAGATCGAGGGCTGGCCGGCATGGTCGGCGTAACCTGCGGCCGCAACGGCCCGAGCCTGGACCTGATGGACGCTGGATACGACGTTCTGGCGACGCCCTTTGGATTGCAGGCCGACGCCAGTTTGCGAAAGCGTCTGCGCACCGTGGTCGAGCGCGATATAACCCTGATCGGCTATGGCTATTACGACATAGCCAGCCCGCCGATTACGGCCGAGGCGCCCAAGGGGCTCAGCCGGTTGTTCAAGCGCGCCCCCGTCGCCGTGGTCGACACCGACGCCTTTGAGTTTCTGCGCCGCACACCGACCTGGACGGCGGAGGAGATCGCGCTGGCCTACGCCTTGACCGAGCCGTCCCTGGCTACGATCCGGGTCCAGACAACCGATCTGACCAAGCTCGATGGGCTGGCGAAGGCGGTAGAACGGGAGCTGCCAGCCGGCTCGGCCGCGCAAATCGAAATGGCCCGTTTTTCAGCACCCGCTTGATTGCAGCCGCCTACGCGCCTAGGTGCAAGGCTAGATATTCGCCTCTCACCCTTTGAGGTCGCCATGACCGATACCGTCGCCAAGACTTCCGCCGCCGATGCGAGCGAAACCAACCCCATCCACGCCTTCATCGCCAGCACGGTGCAAGAGCATCCCGTGGTGCTGTTCATGAAGGGCACGCCGGATCAGCCCCGCTGCGGCTTTTCCTCGACGGTCGTCCAGATCCTGGATCACCTGGGCGTCGACTTCGTCGGCGTCGACGTGCTGCAGGACGAGGGTCTGCGCAACGAGATCAAGGCCTTCAGCGATTGGCCGACGATCCCGCAGCTCTACGTCAAGGGCGAGTTCGTAGGCGGCTGCGACATCGTGAAAGAGATGTTCCAGTCGGGCGAGCTGAAGCCGCTGTTCGAGGGCGGGGCGGCGGGTTAGTTCGCGAAGCTTGAGCGGACTGCAGGATTCGAGACGCCCCGTTGGGGGCGACTAAGAATGACCAATTAAGTTCAATTCCAAAACCTTCGGCAAGCTGACGGCGGTGGACGTGCATGGGGCCAAAGCGGCCTGATGCGAGGGACGTATGTCCGCTGGAAGACCTGCCGCCGTGCTCGGCGGGCGGCGCAGCGGCCGGCGGCTATTCCCCTTAAGCCCTAATCAACCGCCCATCCGCCAGATGCAGCACCGGCATCCCCGACTGCCGCACCAGCGTCTGGTCGTGGCTGGCGATCAGCACCGTGGCGCCCAGGCGGTTCATCTCCACGAACAGACGCAAGAGCCGCAAACTCATCTCGGCGTCGACGTTGCCGGTGGGTTCGTCGGCGATTAGGATGTCGGGGCGATTGACGACGGCGCGGGCGATGGCGAGGCGCTGCTTCTCGCCGCCCGACAGCGTGGGCGGCATGGCGTGCATCCGGTGGCCCAGGCCCACCCAGGCCAAGAGTTCGGCCACGTCGCGGCGATATTGCGCCGGCCCCTCGCCCGACAATCGTAAGGGCAGGGCGACATTGTCGAAAGCGCTGAGGTGATCCAGCAGTCGGAACTCCTGAAACACCACGCCGATTCGACGGCGCACCGGCGGCATCTGGCCCCGCTTCAAGGTGGAGACATCTTGGCCGAACAGGTGGATTAGGCCTCTGGACTGGCGGTGGGCCAAATAAATTAACTTCAGGAGGCTGCTCTTGCCCGCACCCGATGCGCCGGTAAGGAAATGGAAGGACCCAGGCGCCAAATTAAGGTTTATGTCCCGCAGCACCTCGGGCGATCGGCCATACCGCATGCCCACCCCTTCGAAGCGAACCACAGGATCCGCCGCCGCTGACGCTCCATGGGCTTGCGCGGTCGAGGGAGCTTGGCTTTGCATCGGGTCCAAAATCGGCATTAGCGGCGAGCGCGTCGAAGCGACCGGCGCTCAGGGAACGTCTCACGAGTCTCGCGGACAGCTCTGATGATACTGACCTGTCCGACCTGCGCCAGCCGATATCGCATCGATGAGAGCAAGCTCGGGCCTCAAGGCCGCACCGTGCGCTGCGCGGGGTGCGGCGAGTCCTGGCGCGCCGAGCCCCTGGCCGAACCGCTGCAACTGACGCCGGAGTTGGTCGCGCCAGAGCTAGCGGGCTCGGAGTTGGCGGGCCCAGGCTCGGCGGTCGAGGAGTTCGCCGGCGAGGGCGAGCCGGACTTGGCCCAGATGCCCGCCGAAGAACTGCCCAAGGTGTTTCGCCAAAAAGCCGAGGCGAAGCGTCGCACCCGCGAGGCCATGACCGCCGGGGTGGTCTGGGGGGCCATGGCCGCGGGTTTGGCGGTTCTGGTTCTGGCGGCGGTCGTGTTCAGGGTCCAGGTGGTGCAACTGTGGCCGCGGACGGCGGGGGCCTATGCGGCGGTGCGGCTGACGGTCAATCCCCTGGGTGTGGCGCCCGACAATGTGCAGGCCGCGCCCGGGCTCGAAAACGGTCGCGCCGCCCTGATCGTCACGGGCGCCGAACGCAACATCGACAGCCGGCCGCGCGGGCCTGTGCCGATGCGCATCAGCCTGTACGACAAAGCCGGCGCGCGCTTGCTGTCCCGGATCGTCGATCTGCCCGCCCCGCCGCTGGGCGGGGGCGAAAGCCGACCGTTCCGGGTCAGCTTCCTCGATCCGCCCATCGCCGTCGCCCAGGTCGGGGTCGATTTCATACCGCCCGCCCCCGCGCCTGCCGCCGCCCACGCCAAAGCTAAGGCCCCGGCGACGCCTTCGCCCCCACTGCGATTGCGTGGCGTCCTACAGCAGCCGGCCGACCCGCATTTGCGCGGCGAAATCTCCACCGTTGGAAGCGTGGCCGGCGTATATGCGCCCTTGCCTCCCGTCGCCGCGCGTCCGATATCCGATACTTCACCTTACGCGCTTCCAACAGCGGCTCGCGCCCAGACGGAATAGGGATCGTCGCCGCGCTCTCCATAGCCTACCTTAACGGACCCGACGTGACCGCCATTCGCTCGAGATATCCCGCGTCGTGAACCGCCCCAGCGAGACCCTTTTGAGCGCAGAAGACGCCGCCGCCTGCGTCGCGCGCCTGGCCGAGGCCATAGCGCCCCGCATCGACGACGACTGGATCGTGGTTTGCCTCCTGACCGGCGGTCTGTGGTTCGCGACAGACCTGACGCGAGCGCTGTCGCGGCTTGGCCGCAATCCGCTGTTCGACGCCCTATGGCTCAGCTCCTACGGCGACGAGACCGCGTCGTCCGGGGCGGTGTTCGTGCGCGCCGACCTTCAGCGGCCGGTGGCGGGCCGCAAGGTGCTGATCGTCGACGATGTGCTCGATTCTGGACTGTCGTTGCGAGAGGCGCTGCGGCGGCTGTCGGCGGCCGGCCCGGCGGAAATCCTGACGGCGGTGTTCGCCCGCAAACCCTGGCCGACGCCACGCGAGGTCGAGCCCGACTTCGTCGCCTGGGAAGCCCCGGCGCGGTTCCTCGCGGGTTATGGCATGGATATCGCCGGGCGTTACCGCGGCCTTCCGGGGATCATGGCGTTCGATTAGCCCTCCGCCAGCCAGGCCGGGCCTTCCCTCTTCGCCCGTTAAGGGCCAAATGACGCCTATGTCTGAGACTCTGAACGCAGAACCCCCCGCGCGCGCCGCGACCGCCCTCACCCCCGTCACCGTGCTGACGGGCTATCTGGGTGCCGGCAAGACCACGCTCCTGAACCGCATCCTGACCGAGGATCACGGGCGCCGTTACGCCGTGATCGTCAACGAGTTTGGCGAGATCGGCATCGACAACGATCTGATTGTCGATGCCGACGAAGAAGTGTTCGAGATGAACAACGGCTGCGTCTGCTGCACTGTGCGCGGCGACCTGATCCGCATCCTCTCAGGGCTTATGAAACGCAAAGGCGGCTTCGACGCCATTGTGGTGGAGACCACCGGCCTGGCCGATCCCGGCCCCGTCGCCCAGACCTTTTTCGTCGATGAAGACGTGCGCGCCCGCACCAAGCTCGACAGCGTCACCACCGTGGTGGACGCCAAACATGTGCTCCTGCGCCTGGCGGACTCGAAGGAAGCGCGTGAGCAGATCGCGTTCGCAGACCAGATCGTGCTGAACAAGACCGATCTGGTCACGCCCCAAGAGCTGGCGACGGTCGAAACCCGGCTGCGCCGCCTCAACCCGCTTGCCCCCATCCACCGGGCGGTGAAATCGAACGTGCCCCTGGAGGCGATCCTGGGACGCGGCGGTTTCGACCTGGACCGCGTGTTGGAGATCGAGCCGGCCTTCCTGTCGCCGCCTCATGGCGAAGTCGGCCATGTGCATGACGAACACTGCGGCCACGATCACGATCATCATGACCATGACCATGGGGATCACGAGCGCCACGATCACGCGGCCGGCGGCCACGCCCACGAGGATCAGGATATCCGGGGCGTCGCGCTCACCCTCACCAAGCCGTTGGACGGCCGCAAGGTCACCCAATGGCTGAACGACGTGCTCCAGACCCAAGGGCCGGACATCCTGCGCGCCAAGGGCATCCTGGATGTTAAGGGCGAGGACAAGCGCCTGGTGTTCCAGGCGGTCCACATGATCATGGACGGGGAGTTCCAGCGCCCGTGGAAATCAGACGAGGCCCGCTACAGCCGCATGGTCTTCATCGGCCGCAATCTGGATGAGGCGGAGCTTCGAGCCGGGCTGGAGGCGTGCGCGGCTTAAAGGGGCGCCCGATCACCTGTACGGACAAAAACGTCCAGTTTCGTCCGTCCTGCCCGGAACAAGTCCGGAGAAGACGGAAGAGGCGGCGTTTTTGGAGCTAATTCAGCGCCCCCAGCCCCCCATCAGGTCGTCGTGCCGGCCTCGGTGATCAGCGACACCTTGTAGTAGCCGCTCTGCTGCAGATCGTTGAGGATCGCCATGAACTGGGCGTACTTCACTTCCTTGTCGGCGCGGATGTAGACGGTCTCATTGGTCGGGTTGGAGACATGCAGCACCGCGGCCAAATCGGACGCCAAGTTGGGAAGGCTGGTTTCCTTCTGGGCGATGAAGATCGCGCCGGACTTCTGCAGCGAGATCACCGTAGGCGGCTTGGGCGGCGGGCCGCTGCTGGGCAGGGCCGGGGGCAGATCGAGCTTGATCGAGATCGTGGCGACCGGCGCGGCCACCATGAAGATGATCAGAAGCACCAGCATCACGTCCACCAGAGGGGTGACGTTCATGTCGGCGTTGCTGGCGACGGTGAATTTTGATCCGCCGGCCGGACCGGAAAGCGAAGCGCCCATGCGCAGTGATCTCCCTTGACCGCGTCTTCCGCAGCCATCGCCGACCCTTTTGCCCGGTTTAAGGCCGATGTAAAGACCCCGCTGTCCATCAGGTTCAGAGCCGGCGCCCCTTAGCCGCGGACCCGCCCAGGAGCGCCATGACCGCCCAAAAGTTCGACATATCGCGCCCGTCCAGCGATCAAGAGTTCGGCGCCCGCGATTTTGGCGCCTATGTGGTCAGCGTCGCCTTTGTCGCCGAAGGCGCAGCCTTCGCGCTCGGCGACGGAACCGTTCGGTTCGAGAGCGGCGAGACCGTCGAGGCGCACGACGGCGCCGTGCTCTGCGCCACACCCCACCCGTCCGGCTCGGGCCTGATCACCGGGGGCGACGACGGCCGGCTGGTCTGGTCGCGGCCCAGCGGCGCGGTCCCGATCGCCGAGACCAAGGGCAAATGGATCGACGCGGTTGCGGCTAGCGCCGCCTCGGGCCTGATCGCCTTCGCCGCCGGCCGGGAGGTGCATGTGCGCGACGCGGCCGATGCGGCTTTCACGCGACTGTTCCGCCATGAGCGCAGCGTCGCCGACGTGGCGTTCGACCCCAAGGGCCGCCGGCTCGCCACCGCGACCTATGGCGGCGCCCTGCTCTGGTACGCGCGGATCGCCGAGCAAAAGCCGCAACTCTTGAAATGGGCCGGCGCCCATATCGCCATTCTCTGGAGCCCCGACGGTCGCTTCCTGATCTCCTCGATGCAGGAGAACGCCCTGCATGGCTGGCGCGTCGCCGATGGCAAGGACATGCGGATGGGCGGCTATCCGGCCAAGGTGAAGAGCTTCGCGTTCCTCCACGGCGGCCTGATGATGGCGACCTCGGGCGCGCCGGGGGCCGTGGTCTGGCCGTTCGCCGGCTCCAACGGACCGATGGGAAAGTCGGCCGCAGAGATCGGCTTCGATGAGGAAGCGCTGGTTGCTCGGGTGGCGGCGGCGCCCCGCTCCGCACAGCTCGCCGCCGGCCTGAACGACGGGCGCATCTGGACTGCAGAGCTGACCGGCCGGGGCCTGACGCCGATCAAGGTGGAAAAGGGCGCGCCCATCAGCGCCCTGGCGATCTCGCCAGATGAAAAGAAGCTGGCCTGGGGCGATGAGAGCGGTGCGGCAGGGCTTGAATTCCTGGCAAATTTCCAGCTCAAGTAGCGTCCCCGTCGGCGACTTGGACGAAGACCTAGACATAGACGTCTAATCCCCCCGCGGGCTCGTGTAACGGTTTGGAGTCCTGATGATTGGCCTGTCGGAGACGAAGTCGCGCGTGCTGATCGTGGAGGACGAAGCGCTCGTCGCCATGTTGCTCGAAGATATGCTGATCGACGCTGGCTACGCCGTGGCGGGCACGATGAGCGCGATCCAGCCGGCGCTGGAGTTCGTCGCCGAAGACGCCGCGGCGTTCGAGGTGGCGATCCTGGACGTCAATCTACGCGGCCAGCCCATCTTCCCGGTTGCCGAAGCCTTGGTCGCCGCGGGCAAGCCGTTCGTATTCGCCACAGGCTACGGCGCCGGCAGCCTGCCGGAAACCTGGCGCGACCGCCCAACCCTGCAGAAACCCTTCGGCGCCGGGGATGTCGAGCGCGCCCTGGCCACGGCCTTAGCCACAAGCGTCGCGACAGCCCCTTAGCGCGGCTTTACGCCATCGCGTCGGTGAGGGATGCGCCCATGGGCGGCGTCAGGCGTATAACGCCGTTCAGCTCGCTATTTGCTTGCCGCGACTGCGCCCACCTGGAGCGTCGCCTGATACGCGCCGCCCGGACGCTCATTCGTTATCATGGTCAAAGCGACACTGTTCGGGGCCCCAGCAGCGGTCACCAAGTACATCAACCCGTGGCGCCGTCCGAACTCCATGTCAGCCGTACTGTCTCGGATAACAGATACACTATCTCCTGAGCGCTTCAGCTGATCCATCATCGTCTTGACCCCGGCCGACACCTCATTTGGATCGGCCGCGCCCGCCCAAACAGCACAAGCCTTTGTCTCTGTGCGAACGGACAGAGCAAACGTACCTGCCGACGACGGCACTGCCCAGAGCCCCCCACCGTCCCCTGCCCCCACATAAATTGAGAGGGCGGCCGGATTTTGGACCTCAGATAGACGATGATCGGCAGCCCAGGCTCGAACCCTCTCCGTATGCGCAATATTCGGGAGGCACGCGTTATTGAACAACCTCAAAAGGAACTCTGCGGCTGGGTCAGCCGCCAAGACCGGCGTCGCCGACGCGACAAGAGCGATGAAGATCGTCGAAAGCCTTAGCCCGAACACGCACCGCTCCATTTCGCTACCAGCTGCCGACCCAGTGGATTTGACCAAGATTTGCACTTGGCCGCGGCCTCCGCAATGGCCCGTGAACCGTCGCCATCGCCCGGACCGAACCCAGTCCCCCCACCCCCAATTTGGCCTTTCCCCCAAAATGCGCTATGAGACCGCGCGTTGATCGAGCCCCCAGCCCGGTCCGCACGTCCCCAACCTTCACACGTTGGATCATCGAACCTGCAGAGCCAGTGCTTCTGTGGGGCATTTGGACTTGCTCATGTCGCTTAACGGCTCGCATCCGGCCTTGCATCCGGCCTTGGCCAAGGCGCTGGCCGATCGCGGCTACGCCAATCTGACGCCCGTGCAGGAGGCGATGCTTCCCGCCGATGCGGAAAACACGGACCTCCTGAGCCGCGACCTGCTGGTGTCGGCCAAGACCGGCTCCGGCAAGACGGTGGCTTACGGCCTGGCGCTCGCCAAAACCCTTCTGGGCGAGGCCGAGACCCTGCCCCGCGCCGGCGCGCCGCTGGCCCTGATCATCGCGCCGACGCGCGAACTGGCGCTTCAGGTGCATCGGGAGCTGGAGTGGCTCTATGCCTCGGCAGGGGCCAGAGTGGTCTCCTGCGTCGGCGGTATGGACCCGCGGCGAGAGCAGCGGGCGCTGAACGAGGGCGCCCATATCGTGGTCGGCACACCCGGCCGTCTGCGCGACCATATCGAGCGCGGCAATCTGCAAACCGCATCGCTGCGCGCCGTCGTGCTGGACGAGGCCGACGAGATGCTGGACCTCGGCTTTCGCGAGGAGCTGGAAGAAATTCTCGACGCCACGCCGCCCGAGCGGCGGACGCTGCTGTTCTCCGCCACCCTGCCCAAGCCCATCGTGGCCTTGGCCAAAACCTATCAGCGCGACGCCGTGCGCATCGCAGTCGCGGGCGGCGAAACCTCTCACGCCGATATCGAGTACCGCGTCATCGGCATCGGCCCGAGCGAGGTCGAGAACGCCGTCGTCAACGTGCTGCGCTTCTTCGATCCCGGCGCGGCGCTGGTGTTCTGCTCGACGCGGGAGTCGGTGCGCAAGCTGCACGCCAGCCTGGTGGAGCGCGGCTTTGCGGTCGTGGCGCTGTCGGGCGAACTGAGCCAGAGCGAGCGGACCCATGCGCTCCAGGCGCTGCGGGATCGCCGGGCGCGGGTGTGCGTGGCCACCGACGTTGCGGCGCGGGGCATCGACATCCCCGATCTGGAGCTGGTGATCCATGCCGAGTTGCCGGCCGACGCTCAAACGTTGCAACACCGCTCGGGCCGCACCGGGCGGGCGGGCCGCAAGGGCGTCTGCGTCGTGCTGGCCACCCATCCCCGTCGCCGTCGCGCCGAGATGATCCTGCGCGCCGCCCATGTGGACGCGGCCTGGGGACCGCCGCCCTCGGCCGATGAGATTCGCGCGCTGGACCAGACGCGCTTGCTAGCCCAGGTCGGCGGGACCGACGAAGTGGCCGAGGAAGACTTGGCGGCCGCCAAGCTCCTGATCGCCGAACGCACCTCCGAAGAAATCGCCATTGCGCTCGCGCGCCTGAACCGCGCCCGCCTGCCGGCGCCGGAAGACCTGATGGATAGCGGCCCGTCAGGCGCGCCCAGCGCGCGCGGACCTGGCGCTCAGGGTCAAGGCTACCAGGGGGGGTCCGAACGGGGCGGCGAAGGCGGCCCGCGTCGCGCCGGCTTTGAGGACAGCCTGTGGTTCCGCATCGACATGGGCCGCAACCGCAACGCCGATCCGCGGTGGCTGCTGCCCATGATCTGCCGCCGCGGCCACATCACCAAGACCGAGATCGGCGCCATTCGCATCTATGAGCGCGAAACCCGCTTCGAGATCGCCCGCGACGCCGCCCCGCGCTTCGCCGCCGCGCTCCGCAAAGCCGAAGACGACGGCGTCCGCATCGAACCCCTAGCCGAAGGGGACGCCGCCGCTCCCGGCCAAGCCGCCCGCCCCCAAAACCGCAGCCGTCCCCCGTTCAAGGGCGGCTACAAGGGCAAGAGCGGGGGCGACCGCGACGCCGCGCCCGGCGCCAAGCCGCCGTACCGCGCTAAGCCGAAGGATAAGGGTGCGCCGCGGAGCAAGCCTTATGGCAAGCCGCCGCGGGGGAATGCTTAGCGGAGCCGCGGCGTCTTCCGCGCGATCGCGCGGCCCCTCCACCGCGTTCCGCGGTCCCCCTCCCCATACGCTTCGCGCATAGGGATAAAGAAAGCTGCGGTTTTCATCTCCCCTATCGCGAAGCGATGGGGGAGTACCGCGGAGCGGGGAGGGGGCCGCACGGCTTTAGCCGGGCGGAAACGGCGGCGGCAGCTCCCCTTCGCAGAACCAGGTCGCCATCCAGCGACGCACCTCGGCGAGGGCGACGCCGCGGCCCGCGTCAAGCGAGGCAAGACCCGCCTCGACCGCAGCGCGATGGGCGGCCTGATCCGCGCCAGAGAGCAAGGAAAATGTCTGCTGCTCAACCATACCCTAACGTGCACCATCGGCGCGGACAACAACACCCCTCACCCCAGCACAATCCCCGAGATCAACCGACCGTAATCCCCCTCGCCCCGGTGAAACGCGCGGCGGTTGGAGAAGAACAGCGCCTCGTCCACGCAGGTGTCGCCGCCGATCCACTCGGCTTGGCCCACGCCAGCGCGCGCCAGGCGGTTGAGCACGAAGCCCGGCAGGTCGAACAGGCGCTTGTCCGGCGAGGCGCCGGGCCGGAAGAAGGCCGCCGCTTCGGGCGCCTCGGCCATGAAGGCGCCCAGGAAATCTTCGCCCACCTCGTAGCTCTCAGGCCCGATGCAGGGCCCAACCGCGGCGACGATGCGCGACGCGACCGCGCCCTTGGCCACCATGGCCGCGACCGTCGCCTCGGCGACGCCGCCGAGCGCGCCCTTCCACCCCGAGTGGGCGGCGGCGACCACGCCGGCCTCGGCGTCCGCGAGCAGGATCGGCGCGCAGTCGGCGGCCAACGCGCTACAGATCAAGCCCGGCGTGGAGGTCACGACGGCGTCGCCCTGCAGCCGGGCGTCGCCCCAGGTCGCGTCGGCCGCTAAGGCCGTGGCGGAGTGAATCTGGTAGGCGGTCAGGAGCGCTTCGGCGGGGCCGCCGAAATGGGCGGCGACGCGGCGGCGGTTCTCGATGACGGCGTGTGGGTCGTCCTTCGAGCCGCGCCCGGCGTTCAGGCTGGCGTAGATCCCCGTCGAGACGCCGCCTTCGCGCGTAAAGAAGCCGTGGCGCACGCCTTCGAGACGGCTCAATAGCGGCGAGGTGAGGACCGGCAGGGTTTCGACGGGGCTCAAAACGCTCATGACCGATCCTCAAACCCCGCGACGACCAGCCCCTTTTGATGGATCGCAATCGCCTTGAACAGCGTCCCCATCTGGTCAGGGTCCACCAACCGAGCGTGCTGGCGAGCGATCGCCTCGGCCTGATCGGCGCGGCCCCTAGCTTCCGCCGCCGCCATCAGGGCGCCCGCGCGGTGGTCGATCCCAAGCGCGCGAAGGAAGGCCGCTTGGCTCAAGATCGGCGTCGCCCCTGCGCCGGCCTGCCTTGCCGCCGTCGCGACGGCCGGGAAGTCCACGTGCACGGTCAGGTCCGCCTGGCCCGGCGTGGCGAGGGGGGAGACCTTGGTGTGGCGGGTCAAGGCCTGGAGCGTATCGCCAAAGCCCGGCGCATCGCGACCGTAGTCGATCAGGAGCGCCGCGCCGCCATCCTCGACCACGCGCAGGGCGATGTCTTGCGCCAGCGCGGTCTGGGCCGACGACAGCTCCAAAATCGCCCCGACCGGCGCGGCGGCGGCGAAAGGCGGCGTCTCGAACCCGCCTGGCGTAGGACTTAGCCCAAAGGTCAGCTCGCCTCCGGCGTCCAGCCCCACGCGACGCTCGGCCCAGTCCGTCTCGGTGCGCACGAATTGGTGCGCCGGCAGACAGTCGAGCACTTCGTTGGCGATCAGGAGCAAGGGCGCTGCGCCTGGAACCTCGTCCAGCCGATCCGCCCAGCGGACCTTCGCGCCCGCAAGCTGCGCGGCCTGGCGCGCCCGGAGCGGCGCGCTCGGCTCGACCAGCCAGAGATCGGCCGCCTCGACGAAGCTTGGGATCTGTCGGAGCGCCCGCAGCGCATCGCGCATCAGCGTCCCGTCGCCGGGGCCGAGTTCGACCAGACGAACCGCGGGCGGACGGCCTAGCCGATCCCACATCTCAGCCGCCCACAGGCCGATCAGTTCGCCGAACATCTGGGAGATCAGGGGCGCCGTGATGAAATCGCCGTCGGCGCCCAGCTGCGGCCTCGCGGCGTAATAGCCGTCTTGAGGGTCGTGCAGGCAGGCCGCCATATAGGCCGCCACCGTGATCGGACCCTCCAGGACGATCTGGCGCTTAAGCCGCTGTTCCAGACCCATGGGCGTTCGATGAGGGCGCCGCTTCAGGCGTCGAAGGCTCAGCCGTTGCAACCGCCAGCGACGCTGGGCGCCGCGCATAGGCGATCAGGGCCACGCCGGCCAGCACCATCGGCACAGACAGCATGATCCCCATGGTCAAGCCGAAGGGAAAGTGCGGCATGTCGCGATCGGGCTCGCGCACATTCTCAAGCGCGATGCGGAAGAGGCCATAGAAGGTCAGAAACAGGCCGCAGATCATGCCCTGCCGGGGCAGCAGCTTTCGCCCATGGGTCGCCCAGCGCAGGATCAGGAACAGGACGATCCCCTCGAGCGCGGCTTCGTAGAGCTGGCTGGGATGGCGCGGCAGCGGTCCGGCGCGGGGAAAGACGATCCCCCAGGGCAGGGTTGTGGGGCGCCCCCACAGCTCGCCATTGATGAAGTTGGCGATCCGGCCAAAGAACAGCCCGATGGGCACGCAGGGCGCCGTCAGATCGCCCAGGCGCAGCACATTCACCTTGTTCTGGCGCGCGAACAGCAGAAGCCCGATCGCCACCCCGATCAGACCGCCATGGAACGACATGCCGCCGTGCCAGGCGCGAAACACCTCCAGCGGGTCCGTCCAGAGTACCGAGGTATTGTAGAAGAGGATCGATCCAAGCCGCCCGCCCGCCACGATGCCGATGGCGACATAGACGACCAGATCGTCGATCTGGCGCTCGTCCAGGGTGGGCGTGGCGCCGCGCCAAATCTTCAGATTGCGCGCCAGGGCGACGCCATAACGCCATCCCAACAGGATGCCCGCCATGTAGGCCAGCGCATACCAGCGCAATGCGAACGGCCCCAGTTGCAGAAACACCGGATTGAAGTTGGGAAACGGCACGGCTCAGGTCGTCTCTTAAAGCGGCGGATCGGACCCGGACCCTTTAGCAGCCCCATTCGTCGCCGTCGCCCCCCGGCGGCGATGGCGCAACCGTCTTCCCCGCCCGGCCCCAATGATGCTAACCGTACCGCTCCGCCTTTGGGGGCCCGTAGCTCAATGGTTAGAGCCGACCGCTCATAACGGTCTGGTTGGGGGTTCGAGTCCCTCCGGGCCTACCACCTGTTTTCCTCAATTTTTCAACTATGTGCCGGCCAGTAGGTC
>Ga0116231_10001687_pt1 | contig 45787 bp, 35 predicted proteins | sample S1TSphgellanicum_2_FD_89695 | JGI IMG/M metagenome (GOLD analysis project Ga0116231, IMG submission 89695) | Host-associated microbial communities from peat moss isolated from Minnesota, USA - S1T2_Fd - Sphagnum magellanicum MG | ecosystem: Host-associated > Plants > Peat moss > Unclassified... | reverse complement strand
TTTCTTTTTTTAAAGTGCAAAAAAAACACAAATTTTCAATACAAAAAAAAGAAAAAAAGAAAAAAAAAGGAAAAAAAAAAAAAAAAAAAAAAAAAACCACAACTATCCTTAGTAGCTAGGTTGGTAAAGCAAAATTTAATTATTTTTTGGAATTGCTGAAAATTTTGAAAAATATGTGCAAGCCATGCCAAATATCTGAGTGAAGCTCTCAAGCATGGTAGCTCCATCATATAGTATAATGTTGAATTGTATCATTATTTAAGTTCCAGTTTTTGATTTTTTTAAATTTTTAAGTTGGTTTTCAAATAGGTGGTTCTCTCAAAGTTAATAACATGTGCTTATCTTAAGCAGTTTTTCTCAAGTCAGTTATCAAATTTTCAATAGAATAAGATTCAAAAAATTTAATAAATTGAAAAAACTGATTGGATAAAATTCATGAAAATGAATGAATATTTTTTTCATCATATTTTTAAAAAATTATCTCATTCAAAAGTATTTGAAATTTTTTTCAACTCTGTTTTAGGTCAATATCTATTTCAATCAATTCTACCAAGTTAGATGAAGAAATACAATCATTAGGTCAGTTCTTGGTCACAAATATAATTAGTAAAAATTGCTTGTTTGCCAGCAACATTTTCTTAGATTTGTAAGTATATCCCAACTAAAGAATCCTTTTCAACCCCAAAATGCCTAAAATCTGACAAGAAAAAATCCAACCATGAGAAACATTGATCATGTTTCCCCACCATTGTAAAGTAGGCGCAATGTCCATCTCCACTTGATATTGTCTAAACATTAGTAATTCCCTATTGACAAGCTCCGTATTCAGCTCACTTACTTCAAATTTCATCTCAAAAATATCCCTATTTGCATCCTCATCGTTTGGATGACCGAACAAAAAATCTGATTTTGGCAATGGATGTAAAACATATGACATTTCAACAATACTAGTGTGGCGCGTGCAGTTGGCCACGTCCTCAACTGATTTTTCCTTCCAAAACCTGGTTTTTTGGAATTTATTTGAATTTTCAGTGGGAGAAATCACTTAAAAATCAATATCTCCCACATCCAAATCTTACAAAATAAATTCCACTAAATCCTTCTCATCAAGGTCTTTTCAACAACACCAAAGGCACATTCCAATTCCTCCGAAATTTTCAGCAACTATTTGATTTAATTTAATTTTCAATGAAAAAAATATTCAATATTCAAAAACTTTTGCACTGCAAGTGCAAACATCATGGAACCAAGCCCATGCATGCCTCCTCATCGAGAGCTTTCCAAAGACACCAACGATCTGAAGCATCCCAGTTCAGTGCATCTCATAAATACAAAACAAACTACCTTCCTTCATAGATAGACAACAGCATTGGCAACAAAAAAACCTATTTGTCATACGATTTTGAAAAAGATATTTTATAATTATTTTAAAAAGATGCCAAATTAGAGGAAGTGGCACACAACCAACCAATTTGAATATAATTTGTCTATTCTAACATAGAGTAATAACCATCTAAAATTGCAAAACATTAAAAAAAAAAAACATTACTTTTCATCATGAAAAAATTGAATAAAAAATTATTAAAAATTCTTTAAATACCTTGTATTAAAAGAGTGTTCAATTTTTAGGACAAATGCTAAAATCGTCACAAGTCTTATTCCATTCCTTTGTGTTCTTGTACGATTTTTTTGACCAAGTGATACATTTTTGTGAATTTGCATGTGCAGACTTTAAAACCACATGCGTAAGTCGTTTGCAGACTTTGTGGACCAAGACCGCAGCCTTTATTAGAGTAAGGGTGTGCATGAGGAACTCTGTTTTTCCAAATGCCGCCCCCGCCCCTCCCTCCCCCCAAAGCAGAGGAACAAGGGGTGTGCCACACTGTGGCCTTGCCATTTACATTTTTAAAAATCTTAAAGCAAAAGAAGAATTACGGAAACTCAAATATTTCACCATGCAAAAATATACCTTACCCTAAGGTCAGTTTTGTCATTAAATGATCCTCAAAATAGGGAAATGAAATTTTGTGAAAATATGAAGTTGACATGTTGAAAATCATCATAATTATCATAGGCTATACTCTGAATAATTTCATTACTTATATCACAATATAATAATAAATGATGGAAAATAATAATAATTTCTAAATTTAAAAACGAATTCAGTTTTTGAAAAAAAATAATTATTCGTTTTGTCAATGTGGAAACTGACCCCAGGCTACAGTAATCTTCAAAAAATCCTCCAAAAGAAACCACTCTACATAACTCATCTCAAGTTTCAACACAAGCCAAAATACCATCTTTCAAAAATCCTCATACAAAAACAGATCTATTACAACATATGTAGAGTGGATTATTTCACTATCCCACCGAAAAACATTTGAAAATTTGAACAATATAGAATGAGAGATTATTTAAATTCCACACACCTTGGCCAATTAGGGAATTTATATTAAATTCATGTGAATTCCTTAATTTGAATATTTATAGGTCCACACTCTTTTTAAAGTTTCATTTCATCCAAATTATTTCATCCACATGTTATTTAAATGCTGCTATAAGGCAAGCTCTCTATCTAAGCCCTCATGTTTAGTTGAGGGACAAATATAATTATGAATAAGGAAAGTAATTCAGCGTTTTTTTTTATGAATTTTGTGAAGTAGCCAATCAAAGTGGTCATCATCCATAGGAAGATTTAGCCAAATCTGGCTATAAACCAGATATGGAAAGTACAAAATTTTAATCATCCAAATATGTCTTTTTGGCAATATTAACTATACATTAAATTTGTTTCCGGTGCTTTTATCGGATGGAAATCTTTTCACTTTTTGAAATTTTTGAAATTAAAAATTTTCTTTTGGGCGAGATTTCAGCAGTAGAAAAGAAAAGAAGAAAAAGGTCAGACAAACAGATGATGAAAAAAGTACGAACAGAGGATGAAGATCGATGAAAAAGTGAAAACAGATTATGAAGATTGATGATTTTTTAAATTAGTTTTTTTTGCGAACTTTGGTCAGTAAGAAAAGAAAAGGCCGTGGCAAACATGAAAATGGATGAAGAAATGTATGACAGATCATGAAAATGGATGAAGAAATGTATGACAGATCATGAAAATGGATGATTATTTTATTTCTCTTTTGCGCGAAATTTCGCCGGTAAAAAAACAAAGGCCACGGCGAACATGAGGATTGATGAGGAAATGTGAGACAGATGATGAAGATGGATGATTTTTTATTTCGCTTTTTGGCGAAATTTCACCAGTAATAAAACAAAGGCCACGGCGAACAGATACATGGATGAAAAATGTACAAACAGATGATGAACATGGATGAGAAGAAGAGAGAAGAAATAGAGATGAAGACGACAAACCCTAAAGCACGACGGTCTATGAATTGAAGAGCTCGCGCGCAGAGAAGAAGAAGAAGCAGCAGGCAGACAGACAGACAAACGGGGACAGTAAGGGGATTGCAGTGCTCGCTAGCTCGCTCCACACAAATTTTAGCGTTTGGAGATGGAGTTAAACAGCTTGGGAGATCAGAGAGTGCAGCAATCAGTTGTTGCACAATGCCATTGCTATTACCATGGATTTGCTGCCACGCCTCAGCTACCGGGACTGTTGCTTGCAGCAGCTCCACAAATGCGGAAACAACACACTTCCAGAAGCGGAGGAGGAGGAGGGCCTGCTGTTTTGTCTCTGCTTAGTCTTGGAGACCTCAACATCTGCAGCAACAGGTTGCAAGAGAAGCTGTTGCAGGGATTTAACGACGTGGTGAGACGGGGTTGTGACAGAGTGCCGATTGGTGGTAGTGGGAGCAGCTTTCCGTCGTTGAATCAAGAGGCGGGAGACATGGTGGAGAATATTGGTAACAGGATGGAAGCGGCAGGGGAAGAAGAACCACAACCATCAGGACAAGATGAGAAGCGGGGGAAAAATGTATTGATTCTCATGAGTGATACTGGTGGTGGTCATCGGGCATCAGCTGAAGCCATCAAAGCTACTTTCGAGCTTGAGTATGGCGACGAGTATAAGGTGGGAATCTCTCTCTCTCTCTCTCTCTCTCTCTCTCTCTCTCTCTCTCTCTCTGTGCCTCTGCCTCTGCCTTGTTTTGTTGCCAGTATGTTTAGGGTGTCATGTTTGCAACAAGAAGCTAAACATCTGTGGCATCTGTGAATCTTGGAGCTTGCTCTCATGAAATAAGAAGGTTTTACATTCTCTTAGTTGTCTCTGACACAATGGAGGTGTGATTGCTCAGGTTGAATAACAAGGCATAGTTTTTTTTATGTTGAAATCTGAATCTCCTCTTTTTGTTTTTTACCCCTCTTGTGGATTCTTCTGGTTGCAATGTGGTCAGGTTGACATAATTGACTTGTGGAAGGAGTATACACCATGGCCATTCAACCAGGCTCCAAGGGCCTACAGCTTCTTTGTAAAGCATGAGACACTATGGAAGCTGGCATTTCATACTACTGCACCCCGAGTTGTGCATCAGTCACAAATGGCTGCCACAGCCCCCTTTGTTGCTCGGTACTGCTCAGCTAAATGGTTCAAGGCCTTTAGACTAATATGAAATCAAGGTCAGAGTTATCAAACAGTTAGTAATAAATATTCAGAATGCTTTGCTGATCTAAACAAATTAGTCAACTTTTCTCCTTAAGAAAAATTAGTGTAATTTTTCCTCCTTAAGAACAGAGGTTCAAACTTGATTAAGAACAAACCAAATCATCACTTAGATCTGCAGTCTGAGTCTAAGTCTGTAGCTTTTGCAAACATGCTCTGTTCTCAAAGTTCCTTGCTCATGATGATTTTCAACACCTGTTTCTTCTTCTTCTTCTTTTTCTTCCTCTTCCTCTTCCTCTTCTCTCTTTTCCTTTGTTTTTCTTTCATGTTTAGTTGTATGCCTTGTATGCTACCTAGCATCATGGCTGAGTCTACCTTCACTTTCAGACTGATAGCAGAAACACAGTTTGCATGTTGGTGTTTGACATTGAGCTGACTCTTATATTGGAAGCTCATAAAGTCAGTGGCCTGGTAGTTAGTCACTGCTATCCATGTTGCTGTTAATGGCCAACTCTACATGCAAGGGACTGTCAGTCATTCTTGTTCATACTGCAAAAGTTGTCATATTGTTCATTGTGAATTGATTATTCTTGTCTCTATTCTCTTTGTTCTGCCTGAAAGTTTCTGTGAAGTTCACTTGTTTTTTGACCAGGAAATCTCATTATCTTTTAGCATGTGATCATCTCACTTTTCCTTTGTCCATGAAGTTTGTTTTCATCAATGTGGAGTGTTGTTACTTCTAACAATAGAACTGCAAATGTAGTTGTAGAGAAGATATTGTTCTGTGAACTGCTGAGCAGAGCTCAAAATAAGCTAATTGATGAGCTGCCAGATGAAGACATTTAATCCCTGCTTGTGGGTGGGTTTGTGCTGCTCAGGGAAGTTGCTAAAGGATTGATTAAGTACCAACCGGATGTGATTGTGAGTGTGCACCCATTGATGCAGCACATTCCATTGCGGGTTCTAAGGGCAAGGGGCCTTCTTCACAAGATCCCCTTTACCACTGTTATTACAGACCTTAGTACTTGCCATCCTACCTGGTATGATACCATCCTTCTCCTGGAATGGCCTTGGTCTTTTGGGAAGGAGCTTTGCAGATTTACTTATTTCTGGGTGTAGTTATGGGTCTAGAAGATGTTGTTGGAGACTGCTGCAGATTCTGCTTAATGTTTACACCAGTTGTTGATTGACGGTGTTGCAGGTTTCATAAACTAGTAACAAGGTGCTTTTGTCCAACAAATACAGTAGCACAGAGAGCACTTAAGGCTGGTCTCCAGCCTTATCAACTCCGTGTGCATGGCCTTCCCATCCGTCCTTCCTTTTCAAACCCCACACATCCTAAGGTTGTTGTTGTGCATCATGTTATTCAATCAGTTTGTTTATGGCCATGCTTGATGCTTTTTTGACATGAAGTTGGATGTTTAGGTTTCTTCAATGCTTCAACACATGCATTCTGCTACAGGATGAATTGCGGAGAGAGCTTGAAATGGATGAAGAACTTCCAGCTGTGCTTTTGATGGGGGGTGGTGAAGGCATGGGTCCTGTGGAAACCACTGCTCGAGCACTGGGGGAGGCATTGTATGATGCAAACACAGGAAAGCCAATAGGACAGCTTGTGGTTGTGTGTGGTCGGAACAAAAACCTTGTCAGGAAGCTTCAGCAGGTCAAGTGGAAAATTCCAATTCAGGTATTTTCCTCGTTCCAATATCCTGCTTTCGCAGTGCCTTTCATAGGTGAAAGGATTAGTTTAGCTGAAAGAGTACTCTCTTCCTAATGTTTTGCTGTAAACTTGATGATGTCAGCTGAAACTCAAATGGGATTCATGGCATTTGGAAATTCAAGGGAGCAGTAAAATTCAAATTGTGGTTGGAATGATCATATTATTCAGTTGCATACATTCTGTGCCTATCAGCATCTTGTGATGCTGATTCTGTACAGATCACAACAGCTGATGAAAGTTTTGCTACATATCAGCTAGTTCACAATTTGCCCCATCTCTTGCTTCCATTATTGTTTGCTTCTTGTAGGTGTCAATACTGCTTTCTGTGTTTTTTTAGACTCTGGGGTGCTGTTGATGCAGGTCCAAGGTTTTGTAACCAACATGTCTGAATGGATGGCGGCCTGTGATTGTATGATAACTAAGGTAAGTTCTCTGTCTCAATTGCTGCTCTTGGTTTTTATCAGGCTAGTATTGGTCTTCTCTGCATGGCGCAAGTTGCAAAAGTTAGAAGACACTTCCCTAGGATTGCATCCAGCCCAAAATCAGGATGTTTCCCGATCAATCCAAGATTCTCCACTTTTTCCAGCAAAATTCCACAATCTGCAAAGTGCTTGGACCTTGCAGTCCCAAAGCTTGCAAACCCAAATACCAGCCTGACTCTGCCCACATTGGCCAGTTTACATCTAGTGCCAACCTTTTGATATCAGTTGCAAATGTATTTTGAATGTTTGATCAATCACAGAAATTTTTACTGAGGTTTGAGTGGACATCTTTATTGGTCCTCATGAATTATGACTGGTTAATCTCTGTGGGGTATCTCATTTTCTGTTTGCAATTTGTGCTCATGACATAAGAAATCATTTCTGGAGGTGCCACTGGATATGCTAAATTCCTTCTCGCTTTAGGCCAATCGTCTGCACTTTCTGCTGTGTTTAAGCAAATTGAAGCAAATGCAGGGTCTGAGGTTGTAATGCTTGGCAAGCACAGTTGACATCTGTCTTTTGGTCCTGCATATGGCCCATGTCTTGAGGCCCCACTTGTCATTGTTGGTAAATGTGCAGGCAGGTCCTGGCACCATAGCAGAAGCCATGATTCGGGGGCTGCCAATGCTCCTTTTTGACTTCATTGCAGGCCAAGTTCGTCTCTACCCTGTAATTTTTGCATTCAGGATTGACAATCATTCACAGTAGAGCTGCAATGTTTCAGGGTGTTTCTTGTTTATACTTTGCCTACATGTCCTAAATGGGCTTCCTACTACAGGAAGTTGGAAATGTCTCCTTTGTGGTGGACAATGGTGCTGGCACTTACTGTGAGGAGCCAAAAGAGATTGCCAAGATTATTGCAGACTGGTTTGGTTCTAAAGCTGATGAGCTTAGAGAGATGGCTGCAAATGCACGGAAGCTTGCACAGCCTGATGCAGTCTTTAAAATAGTCCACGATCTGGATGATCTGGTGCGGAATAAGAAAGCCTGTCTTGAACAACAAACATTTGTTTATCATGGCCTGATCTAAGCAGCATCTCCATTGGTTCATAGCAGCTGCTGGTGCAGATATCTGCTATTTGGAACCAGTTGCTCATCCCTTTTCTGCATTAATTGGGACTCTTGTAAAAGCATTGATGTGTGGAGATATCCCAGAGTGTAAAAAGCTTTAGAGGTCATTTCCATTGTAAACAGATTCCCATGGAACACAGGGTAATGTTGTGTACTTTACAAATGCTGCGTGTGACAATGTAGGGTATCTGGATCAAAAATCCATCTCTTGTCAGGTGTGATGTTTCATTAATTCCCTAAACTCTAAGCCCTTGTTGACTCATTCATTTTGCCCCCTTGGTAGTTGTATAGGTTGCATGGGTTGCATGGATCTCCAATCCTAACCCCTTTGATGATGAAATGGGATTGCTTGAGAATTATCAAGAGGCACCAAATGTCCATCAGATTGTGTACCAATGCCAATTCAACATGGTTAGATCTGCCAACCTTGGATCATTTGAGCTCCATTGGGCAGTAGACATATTTTTTGGTGTATAACAGCAATGATCATGTCCTGCAAGATGCTGGTATGCTCAATAGTGGAGAAGGGGTGTTAAAAGGCATATTGGACTCTGTCATTCTTGCCCAACTCAACTTAAGCATCTCCACTCATGCCCCCTACTTGTGCTTCTACTAGTGTTTTCATATTCAACATAAAGTGAATTATTTCCTCATCCCTGCCCAAAGTCGCACAATATAGGTTAGAGACCACTTGGGCCAATTGTTGTGACTTGTGACCAGTCAATCAAAGGAGTGTGCAATTCGAGGGTTGCAAGCTTGATTTCATTGTTTTACAAGAATTGTAAAACATTCTTGAGCATGTTTTACAGATGCAAACTAGTGTTGTGTGTATATGATTTTTGATATACTAGTTGGGTAAGTGTAAAAGACACCCAAAAAAAAAACACATAAACTTATATGATTTTACACACTCTGTGAAATAGTGTAAATAAATAAATGAAAAAGTGCATGCCCTTGCCTTATGACTCAACCTTTTTCCTTTGTTTGTATTTCTCTTTTTTCTTTTTGTTGAACCATGCTCTATAGTTGTTGTCTTCTTGCAACCATAGCAGAGGAGCTCCATTGCCTTTCTTTCCATTGGTCCTCTTTTCAATCTTGTTAGGAAGGAAAACTTGAAGAAAAACAAATGAAACAAAGCATTTCTACACATTGTTAGTGCTATTGACCTCACCATTGTTCACCCAAAAAAAAAACCAAGAAAAAAAAAGGCCCAAGGTCAAGACTTGTGATCATCTTAAGATGCCCAAATCTTGGTTTGTTTATGCAAGGTCAATAGAACTTTTGCCAATTGGAATTTTTGAGTGACAAAAGTCTTGGTATTTATTTTAACACTTGTGAATGAAAGGGCATCAGTGGCTTTCAATGTAGGATGATCCGGAGGCAAGGAGATAAGAAATAATTCTTCATTTGGGAAATTGAAGTTGTCTTCTCATGTGAAAATTTCAATGTTTCTTCACCAAATTCAAAGTAAGAAACTTGCTGATTCTAAGATGGGGAAATTTCTTAATCAAGAGGAGGATTGTTCTAAGGGGACTCGGGTTTGCATGTCCATGACTATTTGTTTAGAGACTATAGACATTTGATGTTCTTTGACAAAGACCCACCAAGCTAGTTTTCTCTCAAAAAGCGGGCCAAACACCCCCTAACACCGGCTACTTGACACCTTATGCCTACCAAGGGCACAAGGTGCTTGAGGTGCCTGCACAGCTAGAGGATGCATGGTCATGAATATAAGGTGCCCTCCTTGAACACTAAAAAGAAAAAAAAACGGCCAAGGCTTTTATGGTATGGGGAACTTCTAGGTCCATGTGGCTTGTGAACAAAATCTTTGAGTTGCAAGGGTGACATTACAAAGTGTAAGACACTCTACTTGCTAGCTAATTACCTTATAAACTATAACACACCCACTTGTCATGGAGTGACCTGACCTTACCTTTAGTAAGGCCACACAAATAACAAAGGGATTTCTTCAAAAGTTGTTTATGTTGCAGATAGGCGTATATTCATGGTTTTGAATACACGTGGTTGGTACCTTAAGGCCTGTGTTGAAATCTTCTCTTACTTTAAATTTACTTCAAATTGAGTGATAATGAACTTTTTGAAACTATTAATTTTACATACATCAAAAAATCAAATTCTTACATAACAAGTAGAGGCCAACAATTTTAGTTTAAGGATGATCTCTGTGCAACTTTTTATCTTCATCTTGTTTAAGCGATTTACATCCAAGTCTTGATCATTTACTACTAAGAGTAGTGGGGAAATCACTTACTAGACAATGGCTTCGGTGGCAAGATGAGAGGTGAGCATGGAATTAGCTCATACCCATACTATAAAATAAATTGAAATTTGAATAGGTACCCTTTCATTCCCTTCCTCACATTAATGAACACTAAAATCTTTCCTTAAATGAAATCAATCAAGAACAATTCCCGTTGAAAAACTCTAACAACAAAAACAAGAAACAATGCCAATAAGAGATCCCACACAACTTGCTTGTCCACAATTAACTAGTCCAACACTAGGCAGCAATGCAACAGAAGTGCATCTTACAACAACTTACAAGGTTTGTTGAATAAGCTCATCTCCACTAGTCTTTTTGCTGGGCTGAAAAATCACCAAAAGACAACACTAGAAATAAAGCGGATATTTTGTGCCAAATTCTCTTTCTTTAAGTAAAAGAAATTCCAAATTTTGCATAGGTTATTTTTTTGGGGAGCGTGTTGGCACAAGTATGTATACTAACTATTAGTTTAATGGTCCTCTACAAAGGTGTCATGAATTAAAGAAAAAAAATGTTATGGGATGCTCATTATTATGGTTACATCACAAAATTGAAACGAAAATTATCATGTTTAACATACAAGGGCTATGGCAAGTGGACAAGGGTATTCACATTCATGAGCCTACAACAAAATATCTTTCAAAGAGCAAATGCTTAGATTTCTACAGGGCATTCGGACTTAAGTGAAAAATGCAATGCTTGAAATTATTGGTTCTAGACTCGAGAGCTGTTTTTGGTTTCCAATGTAGATCCATTGACTTGGGGATTTACCCTTGTTTCAAAGTGGGGATTTAAAAACACCATGTACTATAAAATTAATGATGATGCCCAATACATGTAAAAAGCCAAGGCCATCAACTTTGGACTTGTTGACAAACTCATGAAATTGAAGTTCTATATGTGTGTGTGTGTGGTGCTTTTTTTTTCTTTTCTTTTTTGGTTTTTTTTTGTTTTGTTTTGTGTGTGTTTTCAACTCCTCAAAGTTTAATAATGCTTACCAAGTTACTCAAAAGTCTTTTGGATTGATGATTGAAAGATGCATTTTTGAGGGGTAATAAAAATTTCCCAAAGCAAATATTCCAATACCCAGGAGTCAGGACTCAAAAGAGAGAGTGATTTTTATTTTATTTTTAATTTCGGGATTGCAATAATATGATTGATATCTTAGAAATTATAAAAAGTTTTACAGCTAAATTGGGCATTGGTGATAGGACGAGTTCTTCTTAAGAATGTTTTTAAACATCTGCCCTTTCTGCCCGAGGAAAAGCGTCCCTTCCCTCGAACGTAGACCCCTACAATCCGCCCCCCTCTCCGCTCTATAACGCTCTCTCGCTGCCATCAGCGCTGGCTTTCCTCCTTCGTGTTTCTTCGCAAATCGACGCCATTTTTTATGTATCGATCGTCGTTGCAGCAGTACTGACGGATTGCCCTCGAAGAGACTGCCCTTTTTATATGCGGTACTTGTAGTTTTTGTAAAAATTGCAGCGGCTCAGAGAATCTGTTGCGGTGGTGGTGGCGGTGTATTTAGTTTCTTTCGATTTGGAGTTTTGACATCATATCCCTGTTCTACTGTCGGCAGGTACTTGTGTTCTTTGGCATACTTGTGCTTTCTGGTTTGGATTTCCAATCGGGGGGTTTCAGGTTGTCGGAAAAAAGCTGCTGATGTCGAAATTCGGTTGCTTTTCTTTTTCAGTCTTGTTTTTGTATGTGCTTTTAGACTTAGTGTTTCTTGCTTTGCTTGTCTTAAAAGTCTCCTTCTTTATGTGCTTGTTGATGAATCCGTAAGGATGTTCTTGATGTGTTATACTCCCGACATTTTACTCGTGTGAAGGAGCTTGCTCTTCAAAATTTGGGGTTTCCTGGTTTATAGGAAGTAAGCATTTAGTACGGGCATGTCTTTTTTGGTGAAGTTGTTTGTCCCTCCTTTCAGTTTTCTCGACATGCATGGTTCCCTGGGACACTGTAGCGAATACATATATATATTCACGTATGCTCTGATGTTTAAAGAGAATGCTAAAAGCCTGGCTCTGGTCTGTAGCCTTTTTGCACCTTCGCTAGGCATCGCATTGTCTATCAAATTACCAAGGGCTGGTGCAGTAGAGCTTTCAAAACCGTTTCTGATATGTCGCATGTAGGAACTGTTTTTGCAGGGCTGTATTTTCTCTTGTGCTTCTGATTGAGAGCAAGCTCATTGCTCAGTATTGACGGGGGGGGGGGCGGGGGGGTGCCAACATCATTTGTGCATTCACTGTGTATTGCACTACGCTATTTTTGAAGTGACATTATCCGTGTGTGGGAAGACTAGGATTCAAGGACCTGGGCAGCCATGCTTCAGGTGATTTTCACTCTGTATGCTTTTTGGTAGTCTATTTTGTAGCAGTATGTTGGAGAACAGAAGTATTTTTTTTCTTTTTTTCTTTGTCCTTTTGGTCATTTCATACTTTCAAGGGTGTAAAGAGGTATAGAGAAATATCTTGTCTTTCTTGAATACTGATGTGTGCTGAATGTGACAGACGGATTTCCGAGGGGCTTCAGGGTCAAAGCGTGCACGCTCTGAAAGTAAGTAAATGGTTCTAAACTAGCATAGTGTAGTCTTTACTTTCTGGTGCATAAGTTACTAATCTTTTGCTGTTCATGCAACCAATGAGCATACTGTGCACCCTGAAGTTCAAGCTCCTTTTCTTTTCCTTTAGCTAAGTACTATGGAGTTGGTTTTTTTTCCCCCTTCTGATTTCCTGATCATTGTGCATGCTGTGTTTGGCTGTCAGGTTCTCGTGGGGATGGAGATTGGACATGTCCTCAGTGTGGCAATGTGAACTTCGCTTTCAGAACCACGTGCAACATGCGCAAGTGTGGAACATCAAAGCCAGCTGAATCTTCTCATGTAATTTTTTCAGGAGGCACAGTGGTGTGCTGTGCTTGGAGTTTGATATGTTATGTGGATGAGCTGGGTGCTTTCCATGTTGTGAAGGAGGAAAATGATTTCTTATTCTGGTTGGATTCTGGGAAATTTCTGCTCCTTCTCACTTGTCCATGGCTTTCATGGGTGCTATTCATGACAGAGGAGAATTGGAGGCCATATGGGACCAGTGCATTATGATCAGGAACCTTCAATGTACATGGGTGGTCCAGGGGCACCACCACCTTTGACATTGGGGCTCCCTTCAAATTATGGGGCCCCAATATATTTGCAGCAACCAATGACTGCCAGTGGGCCATATAACTATGGTTCATCTATCAACAAAGTGACATCTTACAATCCACTTCCTAGACCATCAGCATATGCTCCTAATGGTACTGTCATTAGTGGAAATGATCTCCACCTGCCTGCCCTAACTTACTCCTGTTTGTATGTACTTTTTCCTTATATGAACTGGGAATGAAATGCTTCTGTGTTCAGTTTTGTGGAGTTGTACTGTCGGTCTCCCCATCTGAACAGTAGTCTGGAATTAAGTTAACATGGAAAACCCCAGGAGAACAAACACAGTTGATACTTGACACAGTTGTATTGTGGATTGCAGGTCTTAGTTATGGTTCAGCACCTGTCTTGGATGGCTATGGAATGGACATGGACATGAGTTTAGGCCTACTGGTACATCTTTTCCGTGCACTAGCTGCAATCACTTGTCTTGCATGTGAATTTGACATTCTTGTACGAATGGGGTCTTTTCAAATTGTTGTCTTGTCGTACTAATGACTTGGTTTTGGGTTGCTTTACTGCATGAAGATGCCTTCACCTCGACCTGCTGCAAACTATGGAGAGGACAATGGTTCTAGAAAGCGGAGAGGTGGTAATGTAGTCCATCCTATGTGATGAACACAATAGAGTCATCGTAGATTATATCATAGACTTTAGGCCAGTCTTCTGGTTATTTCTGAAACTTTAGTGTCAAGATTGTATCTGAGTAGCATCAATCAATATGAGTTGTTGCTGTGATGTTATTGAACATCCTCTGGCACTGCATACAGGTCCAGATGGTGCCTCTGAAGGTGATTGGTTATGTCCCAAGTGTGGTAACACTAACTTTGCATTTCGAGGTACTTGCAATATGCGCAAGTGTGGTGCTTCAAAACCAACTGAGGTGGTGAGTATTGTTAGTTTTATGGACAGGATAGTGCACACAGTGTGAAGCTATGTGATGTAATTGTTCTTGATGTTGGAGGGGTTTTGGTGCAGGATTCAAGTTTTTGAAATTTGTTAGGGGACCTGTCCTTGTTCTTCAGTTTGTTAGGTTGTAGTTTTCAAGTGAATTGTGATGTAATAAGAATAAATGTGCTTATGCTCCTGCAGGTACGATATGGAAATGGCCCTCCTCCAAGACCACTCCCTGTATCACGTAAGGCTCTCACTGAATGTCCAGGGACATAAACCTTGCCCTTTTCCTCAGGAAATGCAGCCTGGGTAAGCTCTGTTCTCAACAGGGTTCTACATTTTGCAGAGGGACCACCTCCAGACGGCAGTTGGACCTGTGAATCATGTGGGAATGTTAACTATCCATTCCGCACAAAGTGCAACCGGAGGAATTGTGGAGCTGATAAGCCAACAGAGACAAAACCTAGCAATGGTTCCAACACCCCAGCATTGGCATCTGATCAGGTTTGTGGAATCCGCAATTGTAAATTGCTACAGGTAAAGGTGCAAATTTCTGAACATACTCCAGTGCTAGGTGTTGAAGTCTTTGGCAAGTCATTTCTGTGATCATCCTTCATCCTGTGGTCTACATGCAGCTCGATGCCACTTTTATCCACAAGCACATTGAATTGAGTAGTTGTTTTGTTGCTTTTGCTGTCTACAGTTTTAACTCACTTTCCCTCCATATAAAGTACTGGAGTTAAAGTTGAAGAGCTTGCTTCCATTCTGAGGTCTTGTGAAGTGACTAGAGGGAATTTGTGCTAATTGTGTTGACACAGCCAGTCTCTGGATCTGATTATTTGCTGTGAAGAGTATAGTACTACACTTAGTGAGGATCTCTGCAACCCTGTAGCAATAGTCACCCAGTGTACACTGGTGCAGTGTGTGGCCACAGTTTAACTGCTGAAAGTTGTTGCAGTGAGAGAATTCCAAACTTAACCATTACATGAAAGCATCTTAGTAGGTGTGATCAAAGAGGAAGAACATGCCAATTGATTTTCGTCCGTCTGTTCCAGTGAGTGCCATGTGTTGTCTCGTTGCAAGGTGAGGGTGGCTCGGAAGTCCAGATTTACAAGAGTTACATTGTGGTTGCGTGGGTGTACCCTCCCTCGGTCAAGGTGTGGGTGCCACAGGTCAGTCAAGAGCCATCTCCATCATGTTCATTCATGGATTGGTGGGCTTTGCCTTCCCATCAAGTCTGATTGGCAGGCTGCAGGGTCCGTCAAACCTGGTTTGCCATGTTAGTTGGTATATTGACACATTCTTTTCTGGGCACACATTTTGTTTTTTTCACACTTAAAAGCGCCAACATTAGGAGAGAGTTAACTTAGACTTTAGAAACTTGAGTAGCAGGTGGTCAGTAAGGGATGGATTGGAACAAGCAGATCATTGTCCTTATATTTATGTCAGGATTTACAAGAACAGTTATGTCATAATTTGAGGCATGCCTTGTTGGTTATGTGACTGCAATCACTTTGTTTTAAACAAGTGGAGTGCTTGTGTAGCTCATTCTTTAGGTGTGTTTGAGTCTTCCTTGTCCTTTCCTGTGGAAAATCCTTGCCAATTTTTCCCATTTAGTCATGGTACATCTTCGATTCTTTCTTATCTCCCACAAAACCCTTTTCAGATTCAGGTTGTGAGTCACAGTGGTCTGTTAGAAACATCCTGTCTGCTGGCACATGGGATGCAAGGGAATGTGTCATCCATATAAGTAGATTTTTTTCATTGTTGTGGTTCCTGGAATTCCTGAGGTAGTCAGGTGATCATATTTTGTCATTGCCCCATCTTTGACCACATTTGTTTATCTGTTGTTCCCCCTGTTTTCCTTGTCAAAAGTATGTTCAACTCAGGATTGCAGGGTGCCTACTTGCTGGTATCATGGAACTTCAAAACACGCCACAACTCAAAAAGAAGGCTGCCAATGTAAGGTATCATTTCTCAAAACCATTTGTTTGTGGCCAAGCTTCACTTCTCTTAAAATTGTGGAGTTGTTTTCCTTGGTGACTAGTGTCCAATATTTGGTGTTGTTTCCAGTCTTCTTTGCAACTGTGTAGATCTTTGGTAAAGCCAGATTTACAAGATCATTTGTCTGCAAAGTTAGTGCAGACATAGTATGGTAATTGCATGTAAGTGTGATGATTATTGTAAATTTATAAAAGATAACATCCAACCACTTGAGAGTTGGGTACCTCAAGTTACCACTTATAGTGAGAGTGAATGCTTTATCAGAAGTGGTTGGGTAGTTGAATTTCACATCATCTCATGCACTGTGAAATCCATTGGTGATGCATTTAGTGTGAATAATATAGATTGAATGGGGTATTGACCTTTCATGGTTGCACACATTTTACCAACATGCTTTGAATGATATTATGATGGTACAAGCTTTTCTGGTATGATGCGAGGTTGCTAGTTTTCTTATCAGCACGGAGTGAACACATTCTGGAGACATATGACAGGGCTCATGAAATTGAAGTTGAACTTCAGCCAGAAATATGGTGCCAAAATAATCGTGGCTGAACTCTTGGTTCCTTGCACAAATGATTCTCTCTTCATATATAAAAGACTGTTAGGAACGCCAGCTCCGAACATCTAGAAACACTAAAATGTATGAAATCTGCTTAAAACTTCAAAAGCAAGTCAATATCAAGGTCTTCACCCTTCCTCGCTTGTTGTGTATGGTAATGCCTGAGGGCTGGGGTGTTCCCAAAATAATGGCCAGAGGCCGAGCGCACATTATTTCAGTAATGCCCTGTCCGGAGGTCATTGCACTATGTAAAATGTGATCTATTTTTTATTTAGAATGCATTTTTTACTGTGGCACCCATCGGGTACCAGACTGAGACCCAGTGGGTATCATGATAATAATAAAAAGTAACACGCGTTTTTCACAGAATGACCATTTCACTTTTCAATTTGAGGCAGGTGTTTCAGTTTTCGAAATGCCCGCTTCCACTTGACCATACATTAGCATAGAAGGCGTCCTCTGTTTGCACCGTCACAAAATGCAGAGTCACCTGCACTGCAAATTGACCTGCGTGGCAGAGCTGCAGGAGGCTGACATAACTCTAGATCAAACTAATTTCTTCTTTGACCATTTAAGACAAAGCATAAGGGAAGATCAGGATAACGAACTTGACACGTAAATTAAACCTACTCTAGTCCAACTTGAGTTTAGAATATCTTTTCTTAAAACTAGGACTGGTTCCTTAGACTGACAGTTGTTTCACAATTTTGACCCCTCGGGTTAATTTGATGGATAACTGGATCTATATAACCAGTGAGGTATTCGGGACAGTCCGATTACCAGTGGCCACCCAACACTGGTATGATACTATTCTTTTTGGTCACATTATTGCCTCACCTGAATAGGGTGCTATTTGCAAGGGGTTATTAGCCTAGGCCAAAAATGGTGATGAACTCTTTTGGGAAGAGAAATTGGAGGGAGGGAGGGAGGGGGGGGGGGGAATTCCCTGGTTCCCAATGCGTTCCCATTAAGTTCCCAATATGTTCCTCAACATGTTCTCCATGGTAGCTCACTTTTTATCCCATATGCTCTGGCAAAATGTTGTCCTCCTTTTCACCTATATAAGTGGGCCAAAATAAAGCCTTTTATTTTGGGCACCATAGTGTCATTTTTTTCAGTGATGGGTCAATTGGCTTGTTGCAAAAAAAAAAAAAAACTGCACTTGGGAGGTGCATTGGGAGAGACCTCATTTAATTACTACGAGAGGTGATAGGAGGCCCGATGAATATCCCCAGTTCCATCCACAAACTGCACGTTGTTTCTCATAAAAAAATGTTAATTAACAGGAATATATGTGTGTGTGTTCAATTCCTGGAACGACAACTAGATGAAACAAAATATCTACAGTCAACATTGCATTCCCCTCTCCCCTCCCAACAAATAGTTGTCATTGCAGCCAGTACAAATTTATTGCAGGCAGCACTTTTGTACCGCCTGCAACAATTACATGTATTGATTGCGAAGTACATTCGGCACCCACTTTGGACAAACATGTAGTAACAAGTATTCTTTTAATAACCTTGTAATGAGTAAGCAACAATCCCTATGTTGTATGTGCAGTGAAGTTCCATAAAGGAAACCAAATTATTGGTTACAGGGGTGATTGCTTCAATTTTCATAACTGCTTAAGAAATCAACCTTTTCAAAGCAAACCGTGTGAATGGTTCTAGGTGCGAAACTCTTAACCTTTCTTTTCCTACGTAGGAAAATGTCCACTCCATGTGTCCTGCAAGCCAAGGTGAAAGAAAAAAAGAAGTGTAACTTATGTTGAAGATTTTAGAGACCCTGGACCAAAACCAAGACAATTTTGGTCCAAAGTGCCAATTGCCAGCATGACCAGTCTTTTTTCTTGAAGGGTTTAGCCACAACTGATTTGCTGCCACCTCAGTTTCAACGATTTTGGCCTTTTCTGTACTTTAAAAAAAGGCTTGCCAAACGAAAACAATGACAAACAGGTATCCACTATATTATATCACAGCCTTGTTTTCTCGTCTAAATTGGAATTAATAAACTGATCAAAGAGCAAAAAACTATTAGACAGCCATACGCCTGTGTCTCAAACATGTCGCAGTGCAGCCAGTCTTTCCTCCAAATCGTCCACTCCCAGGCTGCAGCTTGTCTCCCACAGATTTCAGATCACAAGTTGCCCAAGACTGACAAAGGAAGACACAATACATCTACCACAAACTTGCAAACCTGGGCAGCCTAAAATTGAAAATCTGCTGCTGAAAACCTTAGCCCTACACCCAAGATTATAAACAGCATAATCTGTCCAGTTTTCTTGAAGGATAGCCAATGATGTTAAAATTCATCTGTACATCCTTCTAACTATGTGCAAGTATGAACTGTGCAGAGGAATATCAATGACTGTACCTTCCAGCATTTTGAAGCCTTTCCTTCCCCACAATCTTGCCCTTTGGTGCTGATGACATCTGCAACATAAATGGAACTATCTCACTTCAGCTCTTAACTTCTTTTATACAGAGAAATGAGTAACTGCAGGATTACAAAATTTTCAGGGAGGGAACTGAGTGGGGGGGGGGCCCAATCATTCCATGATCTGTGCAGCACTCCACCTTTTATACTGTAGATCATAGGAATAGAGAGATATCATTCTGTAGACATGCAAAGAAGTATGCCTGATCTAACAGTAAACTCAGACAAAAGGAAGCATAGGTCTAGGAATATAGAAGACAACACCTGAGCTGCAACGTCTACTCCAATTTCATCAAGCACCTGCAGTAGGAATCAAACCCAGCTTAGCCACCATAATAACCCAACTTAATGCCATTTGCAAGCAGATATAACCAGAACAGATTTACACTAGTCCAGCATCTAGATACCCTCAGACACTTATGTGTAGTATGGGTAGTCACCACACCATCGCCTTGGGTCTCCTAGGATCCGTAACTGACAATATGGTGGGATGGAAGTACCTGGTTGGTTAGCTCTTCAGTTTCCTCCTCTGCCTCATCATCATCAAGGGTCTCATCAATAGCATCAGACATCATCTCCATCTGTCATGCATAATCATCCCCATTGCAAATTCATCTGTTAAACAACATTGTGAAGAGAAGACACCGGCACAAACAAAGATCACTCCAGCCTCACACCATTCCTGCAAAGTAAGTAACACCTCCACATCTTGTAAGGCAAGAAATTGATCAACATTAAAAGTTAAGATATGGGACTAACTGTCATATTGATTTGTGCTGACTGCTTCTGGAACTCCTGCATCACCTTGGCCTGTTTTGCAGGCTCCACTTTCTGCTCCAAGTAGAACTCAAAACTGTTATGAAATTCTCTCCAGTGCAGATGACACCTTATCCTTGCCTCAACTTCCATACAATGTCTGAGTGATTGTACTCTAGGATACTTGTACCACAGTTCTTCCTAGTATTCTCATCATATCTATGAGATTGCAGATATAACTCCACAATAATGCTTTGAAGGTAACCTAACCATTGTGCCAGTTCCAGAAATGCTAAAACTAACACACCCAGATGAGTTTGGTCATAAGTCATAACCTTATGAATGTCACCAAGTGTCAGACCATCATCTTCACAATGAAAAGCAGTGACTAGCTGCTATAATGACCAACTGACTTCATCAGCTCCTCAAAGTGGGGTATATGGGTCTATAATAATATGGTGCAAAATCTCCAGCAAACTATGTTACAAAAATCAGTCTCCTGAATTTCTGTCACATTTCCAGAAGTGAAGGAAAGACTTGGTTATGATGTTGGCTAGCACACTTAAGAGAAATAGCTAATCAAAACGTTAAGAGTGTGAGAGTAGGCTTCATTTCAGTTCAGCTAACCCCTGTACAAGCAAGCATCTAACCCCAAGGCATGGAGAGGCCTACACAGATATTGCCCCCTACTCATGGAGCTAGTTCTTACCCACCATTGAGCATATCTGACAAATTCAGCTATAATACAAATTGTGAGTCTAGAGTTACTAATTTCTCTCCAGAACTAGATGACAATAGATGCAATAACTGAGGACACTATAGAGATAATTCCAGTTACCAAAGGTGTTTTACCTTGTTCATTGAGGCCATAGCTTTTGTTGCCCCTTTCATGGCTCCTGCCACTGCTGTGTTTGCATGCATGGCCTATTTTATCCCACCCATTTTGCAAGCAATCTTATACAAGAGTGTTACAATGGTGTTATGGACCTCATTTTTACAAAAGAAGCTCGAAGCATAGAATACCTAGATTCACAGCTCAAATTAGAGAGAATGGCTGTAGAGCAACATATACTTGGATAAAAAGATTGACACCTCCCTTTTCAAGCAGAGATTGCTTCTAGAAAAGTGAACTGACAATTTGAGCACAGTGAATGCATGGAGAGGAAGTAAAGGATCATCCAAAGTAGTCTAACTACTTCATTCAGTAATCCCTCTCACCTGTGTGTGAGTAGCCACACCCCGTATCTGTGCACGACTTCCCTGAAGCTTTGCAATCTGCTGGCGTAATCTTATCAACTGCTGAGCCAATATCTTTGTTGCAACCTGATGGACAAACAATTCTCTCAGCAAATGTGCCATGTTGATAACTGCTAGAAATTGATCAAGAATTGCTTTTGAACAGGACCAACATTCAATTTCAGCCTCAGCAATCACAGGTCATAAAGCTTTCCCTACAGAGAGAGCCTTGCATCCAAGTAAAACATGGCTTCATAGAACTGCGAGATTCAAACTATTATGTGGAAAATGAAGTACCTGTGTTTCTCAGTTCCTTGATCAATTGTGACGACATCAAATGTACTGCAACTGATCAATGACAAACCTATCTGGGGCAGAACATACCTCATTTCCAGTTTTTGCAGTCTTCTTGATCTCTGCAACAAGTTTCTTCTCCTGCAAGCACATACACCCATGCAATTACAACATCCATGTTATCATGTTCACTATATATTCAAACTGTTTGTCCACTTGAGACCTTACAATAAGGTGAAATCTGATCAAAACCTGCAGCCACTCTTCAAGAACAGATGTTCCAAAAACTTGTCATAGAGACCTCTAAAATACCAAAAGTCTGAGGAACATCTCGGTACCTCTAATTGCAATGATCCAATTTCTCGTTCAATCCCTGCAAAATTGTGGCCATTCCAAATCATAATTTAATGCCCTAAGAATCACTGACTCTCTGTGGTGTGTTGTTTGTCATGTCTTCTCATTATCCTTATGTTAAAACAAAATCTAACATATCTTTCACAAGACAACAATAGACGAAGTTAGTAGAAGAAGTCAAGTATATAATGGAGTATAGCAAATAGAGTATAGCAAGCTGGACTGCCACAAGTTCTTTCAGTCCTTTACATAGCTTGATTGAGAACCATCTCTGGGATTAAAAGGGTTCATACACTTCATCATTTGATTTGGAAATTTTATCACACACTTTTGCTGAAAGAGTGCTTCTAACTGTGGAGTTGCTGCAACACTGTCTAGTTGAAGGGAAGGTTTAAGTACCTCTTGTGGCAACTGACATCTCCCGCTTACTCACCCGGAGTGCCTCTGCATAGGATCATTTTTGTACAAACCCCACATAAGCATGTTCTATGGAAAAAGATCCATTCTGAGCAACAGAGAATTGCAATCTCAAATCTTGCACACACATTAACAACCTCATTCCAAAGCCAATGCACATTGATGACAATGTCCCAACTGTTGTGTACAACACCAATACCAAAGAACCTCCTTGCTGCAATACCCATCTTCTTGGACCCCCAATTCATGCTCCTTTCCCATCTCTTGCATGATCTCTATAGACTATGGTATCTATAGTTTTTTGAAAACGCAAGAAGATTCTTGAACCGGCACAAAAGCATAACACAATCGAAGCGTGAAAGAAGGGTTTTCGGGAATTGCCATCTCTCTAGAGAACGTGTATGTACCTTTCGCATCGGGTTTCTTCTTGAACAGATTCATCTTCCTTCGTCGTCCACCACCTTTCTTTCTTTCTTTCTTTCTATTCCCTTATTCTCTCACAGCGCCCCCCTCTCCCTGCTGGTCTGTCTTTGTTCCCGAACTACTGACCCAGATACCCCAGACACCCAAAACAATCCACTCAAACAAGAACCCCAAAACACAAGAAACCGTCCTTTCCCTCCTCTCTCAGCCTCTGTCGACAAATGCAAAAATGCGGTTCACCCATCACACTCCCTAAGACACCAAAGTGGGTTGGAACTCTCCCACCATAACAGATCGACCAAAAAAAATAACACCAAATTGAACTTTACTCACTCTTCTAAAACAGACTAAAATGATCAACTAAGACACCAATGTGTGCACACACAGACACCCACACAACCACCCACCACACACAAACACACATACAGTGAGTAACAAGAACACAACAATAGTTTCCCGACTACGAAAGAACAGAGACAATAATAGTTTGGGAAGGGTGAAAGAAGACAAGACAAGAAGACGAAGAAGAAGAAGTAATCATGTATGTGTAGAGAGCAGCAGCAGCAATTGGTGCATGGGATTTTGGTGCTGAGAAAGAAGAAGAAGAAAAACAGCAGAGAGAAAGCGGGTGTGAGTGAACGGCTCTTTCATATGTGCTGCAAACGGCTCTCTCTCTCTCTCTCAGAAAATACACCAAAAAAAGTGTGGATCTATCTAAGCGGCAAAACCTTGAGTTCGTTTTAGAGCAGCTCCATCGCCATTAGTAAACTGGCCCGCAGATTCGCAGCGTTTTCTTTTGTAGAAGAATTTTCGCCATTTGGCGAAAACAAATTTGCCAAATTTTTATTTTCTGTCTAATATTCCTTTTAAGGGGAAAAAAGGAACCAAAAAAAAAAAAAGGCCAAAAATTGATGAATTTTTTCTAAAATTTCGGTATGTTTCTATACACATTGTTGAAGCAAAGTAGGTTACGTCGGTGTATAAAAAAGGATTTTAATAAATTTCTACTTTCATAGCTGGTCTGTAGCCAAACATGCATGGCTAAATCTCCTTGTGGGTGATCGCCAGTGCAACATCACAATTTTTATTTTATTTTTATATAGTCTTTCACTTTATTTTATCTCATTTTTCATGTTTACTAGTTGGCCTGAGCCCCTGGCCCAAGTGTGAAAGGGACCTTATGATAGATCTCAATTTTGAAAAAAACAATTAATTTAAATGATTTTTCAGTGACAAAAATTACTCTATTCACAAAATTATTCAATGTTCAAGAACTCTTGCACTACAGGTCTAGAACCTAAAACATTAAATCTAGATGGACTTTATTTTTTAATTTGTATTTATTTGCTTGGGTGCACACCTTGAATAATGGTTTGCTACTCAAACACACCTAAGTGGATTTAGGGAGGAGTTTATCCAAAAAAACCCCATGCCTTGCCACATGTGAATGGGGAATGCTCAAGGGAAAAACCCAACCCTAGTCAACCTTCCTAACCTAGGTGGTCTAACTTTGAAAGCTCATTTGAACCATGAGTTCCAGTATTGAGAACTTATTCCTCATTTTCAAGGATGCTCACATTGACATTCTTGTTCCAAAACTTGCAAGACTTTCATGAACCACATTTTGACTTGAAACCTTCTTTTTATGAGTGAAACTTAGTCAATGTGAGTGCTATATGAAAAATTCATACATTAATCCATGTCAAATTATTAATTTTCACCAATGCAACATCAAACCCAACCTTGGGCAAACCTTACAAAATGCTATAGAGCTCAATCTAGCTTTTCTATCTCATCATGCTTTACTTGATCATAGTTTTTTTTTTTAATCAAAGAACTATGAATTTGTAAACTTTGAATCCATTATACAACATTTGAATTTGAAGTTGGATTCGTGGATGAATAGATTGGACACAATTTTTATTAAGGCTGAAGTAAATTTTTTGTAAAATGAGCTTAGGCTTCAAGGTTAACTAAAACTAGGGTCAGTAAAAGATGGATTGGACAATATGAACACAAATGAGGCCTGAATGACCCAACCCCCATGACTGCACCAATCCTATTTTGGATGGAAAAGGCTTCATCCACTCACATTGGGTTGGCAAACCACACTTGCATCAATTTCATTTTGGTAGTTTCTTAAAAATCATCATTTTTTCTTGGGCCCCTTTTTCTTTTCAAACTCATTTACAAACCTACCAACCCTTTTTCCCTCCCTTGCAAACCCTCTTCCATCTTGTGTGGTCTCACCATTACAACGCCAAAGCAGTAGCTCTAGCAACTCAAGAAGATCCACCATCGCATCAAGGTTAGTAGCTCGAGATGGTCCGTCATTGCGTCAACTCCATTGCCACCTGCCATCGTCGCCTACTACGAGTTCCATCGTGTTAGTTCCATCACTAGTTCCAACCCAAGCAGGTAAGACTCCTATCGTGACGTGTAATGTCATGACATTCAGTGTCATAAGGGTGTAAATCCATAGTAAACAAAAAGACTAAAACCAATCAAAGGTAGAAACTAATTAACCAAAAAGAGATGCATGCACATATATATATATATATATATATATATACAATGCACAAGAGGAGGTTGAGATGAAATTCTCATGTATTATTAAATTGAAAAGAAGGAAAAAAAACGTAGTGTATGTAAATGGTGGTTGTGTAATAACCGTCGTGAGCATCTAAAAATATAGTCTAACTATGAAGGAAACTCTCCTTGACAAAAGAATTTTAGAAAAACTGACAAGAGAAGGGAAAAGCTTGGCCTTTTATACAACTGTCAACAAAGTTGAAACCCTAAACAAGCCATAACCCTAAAACACCTAATAGCATTCAATAACCTAAAAACGTACATTAACCCTAAGAGCGTACATTAACCCTAAAGGCATGATTGGCATGCCTGTAACTGGTTATCATGTATGAGGCCATGCATATGGGCATGACAACTGTTGTGACGTGTAGTGTTGTGACGTTTGACATCATAAGGGTGTAAATCCGTAGTAAACTCTACTGAACAAAAAAACTAAAACCAGTCAAAGGTAAAAACTAATCAACCAAAAAGAGATGCATGCACATATACATACAATGCATAAGAGGAGCCTGAAATGAAATTCTCATGTATCCCCCCCCCCCCCCCCCCCCGAAAACCTAAGCCAAGAAAAGCCTGGCATGGTTTGAATAAAAATCGAGGTGTTACAGGAGAACATGATGAACAATACCAAATGCCAACAACAACTTGAGTGAACTCTGGCTTGAAGTAGAATAGATGGTATCCACCATTATAATTATCGCAAAGTAGCATCTGATCAACATTGTCTGTCTTCTGACATACCTAACATGGATAGTTAAGTGGAGGAATCCAAGTCGACGTGATGATGGTAGGATCCAAGTTCGGTAGGTGGCAGGGCGCATAGTTTTTGGAATGATCTTGAATTGTGCATCCGTCAACTCCTTGCAACTCCAACAAACTTGAAAGCATGATCACCTTAATCCTTAAGATACTGCGACTAGAAGAAGTGTCCAGAATATCATTAGGTTGCCGCTGGAGATACACAAAATCACCAACATCAAATTGTCTCACCTTAGGTTTGTAACTACCACCTCATGTGTGTGCATACCGTAAGGTGTCTCGATGTTATGCAATGGACAAGTTTTCCATGGCCATGGGCATAATAACCCTCTTGAATAAAGCAACCTTCTTTGCGATGACCCTAGCCCAAATGGTTGGGGAGTCCAAGTCCACAACTTGGTCCATTTGAACAATAATGGAAGAGGGTGGAATGGGATGTCTCCCAAAAAGTAAAAAGTAAGGAGAGAAATGAGACAAAAAGGCGTGTTTGGACATCTTGTAACCCATGGCGATGTAAAGTAGGGCCAGGTCCCAATCCTCTTTGTTCCCATTGAGGCAAATCTTCCAAAGTCCTTTTTTACATGTCTAAACCATCCTCTTTGCAAGGTCATCAGCTTGGGGATGATCCCTTGAAGTCCAATGATGGTCAATGAAAGCATGATCAAGTAGGTCTTAAAATTCTCCTCTAAATTATGATCCTTGATCAGTAAGGCATTCAACACAAGCCCCAAACCTACTTAAGACTTGTTATAAAAAAGCCTAGCTGGTGTTGTATGATGACTTGTCCAGCATCGCAACAAACTCGACCCACTTTGAAAAATGCTTAATCATAATCATGATGTAAATATTACCCCTAGAGGTCTATGGTAACTCTCCAGCTACATCACATGACCAACGATAGAACATGCCCTAAATAGGGAGTGGAGAAAGCGTGAACGACATCGAGAGGAGAAGGAAGTTCTCACTCTATCACATTGTTCACACCTAGCAATGACGTCTCGGACTTGAGCATACATACCTCTCCAATGGTAATGAGGAGCGAGAAGGCTATAAATACGCTTAACTCTAAAATGTCCAAAGTGTACCTTCTGAATAAGACCAGACCGTTCATGTGGTGAAGGAACCACTATGTCGCCTTATGGTAAGCATCGAGACGAGGTGATTATCCCTCCACGAATAGTGTTTAGACCGTTGTTGTATGTGATCCCACTGCCTTGATGTAACTTGGGGAGGGTATTCCCCATGCTAAAGAAACCTCAAAGTGTCCAAGTCCTCCCATATGTCCACAATGGGATGTTCAACCAAATTACATTACAGTAGTGCAAAATAACTAGATGCATAAGTTACAGGTACTACTGGAATCTAGTTGAAATCTTGCCTAGCTTCTAAAAAATCTTTAGAGGTAATGAAGGGTCTCCCAACATGGTATCCGTGTTCTGATGTGTAATATTAGGTCGGTGAATAACCTTGATGTCGATGCGCCCCCAAATTCCTTGTTAGCCACAAAAGGGGTCCAATTATGTTAAAGAGCGGAAGTAGTTGGAACTTGGTGCCGCTCCCAGCTTCCAGCACAAAAGGGGGTAAGAGGGGCGTGCTGAAAGCTCCAAAATTAGACTAGGAAGAGGGACAAGCTATTTAGTTACTCTGTCATGCATTCAAAACCAACCAACAAGTTGGTTAATTCACATTCGGAACACTCTTGGTGTTGGAACAAACCATGGGCAACCTTGGACTCACTTGACTCACCATGGCCCGGACTCGGGGGAAGCCACCACCTTCCCCCATATAGTATTCTCTGTGATTCTCCATCGCACTTACATCCGAATGGCATTTTTTCCCAACTCCCAAAGTGGAGTCCCGAAATTGTCCCGATTTTGACTCCCAGGACTTTGGGCATTCATAACTTCTTGCTCCAACCTCCAATCAGGGCAAGGTTTAAAGCAAACTTGTAGGTCCCCTTGAGAGCTTTCCAAAGGTGTGTCGCATTCCACCTGCACACATTAGGATAAGGTCGATTCCCGACTTTTAATGGTCGGGAGTGTCGGGAGTCAAACTACCAGTTTGACTCTCGACCTTTCTTTCGATTATAACTTGTGCTGCAATTATCCAAATGGCTCATGTGATACCATTTTAGATATTCACATTTCAAGACCTTTCCAACGATATAAAGAACACCTCAATGCAAGGTGTTTTGACCCCTACAATCGAGTTCTAAGTTTTCAAGAGTCCCGGAGGACTCCCAAGTCCATTTTCGGGAGTGTGAATGGCGACCTCACACTCCCCTCAAAGTGAGGTTGTGACACTTGAACTCATACTCCTAAAGTATAACCACCCAATGAGCTAACTTACTAGTAAACTTGTCGTTTGTCATCAACCACTTGATAAGCTAATGGTTAGTATACAAAGTGAATTTGGTGCCATAAAGATAGGGCCTAAAATGTATGACGGCCCATACAATAGCAAAACACTCCCCCTTGTATGAAGAGTAGTTGCTCTCAACCTTGTTGTTGTTTCAGGATGCATAAGTGATAACATATTCCTTGCCTTCCTCATCAAATTGGCCAAGAATAGCACCAATACCAAGAGCACTCAAGTTAGTGTGTAGAATGAAGACCTTGTTGAAATTAGGTTTTCTCATAATGGGGAACTCTGAATTTTTTTCCTTGAGTGTGTTAAAAGCTTCTTGAACCTCTTCACTCCATGTCCAAACAACATCCTTCTTTAACAATGCATAAAGAGGATGAGTAATAATACTGAAATATTATACATACATCCTATAATAATTACATAGTCCAATGAAGCTCCTCAAAGTGTGAACATCAATAGGATTAGGCATCTCCAAAATGACTACTACTTTGGCCCAATGAGCCATAATACCATTTCGCAAAATTATGTGTCCAAGATAGACTATTGAAATGATAACAAACTCACACTTTTTAGGATGGATCTTCATATTGATTTCGTGGAGCCTTTTGAATAACTCTTCAAGATGAGCCAAGTGTTGCAGGAGTCCTTTGCTATGCATTAGAACGTCATCTATGTAGCACTTCAAGAAATCTGCCCCTTTGAAAACCTGGTCCATGATTCATTGAAAAAAGACAGGTGCATTCTTCAATCCAAAAGGCATCACAAGCCAATCCCACAACTTGTTGCTTCCATGGAATGTTGTTTTCTTGAGATCCTTCGTAGCGACCACAATCTGGTTAAAGCCTTGCCTCAAATCCACAATTGTGAAAATGTTTGAATCTCCAATGATATTAAACAGTTCTTCAGGGATGGGCATGGGGTACTTGTCCTAAGGTGTAACTAGGTTCAAAGGCCTATAATCCTCGCACATCTTTTTTTTAGTCCATAATCCAGCTAAATCCTTTTGTGCTGACATTACTATAGCAGTTGTGAAATCAAAACTTAATGGCTAAATGAAACCAGTCTCATGGAGCTCTTTACATCTTTCATCTATTAATTCCCACTCATGTTTGTTCAACCTATGCCTCCTCTGATAGATGGGTAGACATCTATAAGGTTTATAGATAAATGCATGGTCTTACACCTACCTAAATCTTTCATTGAGAATGCAAACACATTCTCATACTTAATTAGCAAGTCTATGACCTGGTTTCTCTCTTTCTTGGTGAGCTGGTTCCCCATAACAAAAGGGTAGTTGGAAACACATGGAATGGAGTTGGAAAGTGTGTTTGAAGAACCTAGTGTATTAGGTTCTCCATTATCCAACTACATAGATTCATAGAAGGTTGTAATTATTTCTCCAAAAGTTGGTGTACCTCTAGGTGTATCAGAAACAACTTGAGTCAAATTACATGGTACCTCCTCCCCCCCAACACTAAGAGTGAAATATAAAGTGTTGAAGATAGGCAAGTGTACTTAGTGAGGGTGCCATGTAGTTGCATCGCCAAAACTACAAGCTAATTGAATCAGTGTTAATGTTCTGTACATTTGAAAGAGTACACAAGTTACCAACAACCATGTAAGGAAGGAAAAAAGCCCATGCCTCTCCCAAGCAGAGCGTTACGCTCCAATCTAGTCACCTTGGTGTGACTAATAGTACCAATTTGGAACCCCATAGCCCTTTCTCTTTCTTATGGGTTTGGTTCATCCCAAGTGGTTAAAACATGACGATACACCAGGCCTAGTCCATCTCCCTTAAAGGCGTGTGTTCCTAGGAAGGAGACAAAGGTGGGCCAAACACCTCTTGGTTTTCCTATTATGTTCACAAAAAACCAAGGAGGTTTCTCTTGCCTTGTAAATGGTTGGTAGGAACTATGATCATCCAATATGTGAGAAACCTATAGGTTGGGGTCTCTAATGGTGTATTTCAAAACCAATTGCAGAACTGAAAGTGGTGCAAGGTTGGTCCACCAGTTACGCAGCCAATGCGCATAAGAACCACATTGTGCCGCATCGAGTAGGAGCGGTTTTCTAAAGTAATGTTTAACCAATGTGTAGTGCTCCTAGGCCTTCTCCCTTTGGTCAAACTAAAAAGGGGTCTTCTCAATTACATAACCAAGCATAGGATAAATGGATTGAACCCATGTGATCATTTGTACCATGTCCGTGAAAAGACCAAATCTTGTGTCACTCAAGCCTTCTCCAAATCCAGCCGTTTAAAATCCTTGACATTCCTAACTTGAAATGACGAGGTCCACGGGCCCAAGTAATTCCATATGCTTATTCTGAATTAATTGTATGTCAAAGGGCAAGAAAATGAAACTGGCCTTGCATGTGGTGGTTGCAAACTATTGTGGAAATTTGGCTGTGAACTCCATCATTTTCAATGCCACCACTTGCCTTGCAATAGGATCAATGTCTACGTAAAAATACCTCCAAACTACCATCCCTAACTATAGTAGGGTTTCAAGACTTGTACTAATACCACTAAAGAACTCTAGTAATGTAATCCCTTCCTTAGGTGGTGTCCAAGTGACTAGTTGACGAAGTACTAGCTTAATCAGTTCACCATGGCTTTCCATGTTCTCAAAACTAGACAAAATTTTGACCAACAATTCGTGGGTTGTTTTGAACCTCTGTAAAACCTCTGGTTCATGTTGAATGTCAATAGGAACCACCTTCAAGCTTTCAATAGCTTGGGCGTAAGTTGTTTCCTTTTCATCTCCCTCTATCCACTCGTGGTTAGTTCGTTGGATGTAGGAAATAGTGTGTGCTTCCTTGAATATACAATGGTGAGCCATAGGACTATGGTTCCCATGTAAATCAAGGGGTATGTATCCTAGGTGGTGGTCATCAATCTCCCAATCCATTTGGTAGTACGCATGCATGAACCGGTTGTTAATTGTGAAACCTAGTGGAAATAAGGCCTCTTGCCCAATGAGCACATCGTAACTGGTGGCATTAGTGACTAAACATTTAACCTGTAAGCAAAGCTCCTAATTTGTACCTTCGTTGAAGTTAAGTGAAATCAAATCCGAACTCTCCCCAAGTACCTCCTCTACGCTCCCACTAGCGGTGCAAATTTGCCACATAAATTTCCATAGTTTGGAATTGAACATGCCCATCTTCTTAGCAAATTAAACTCCAAGAATCACTGGTTGGGCACCTGTATTAAGAAGTATCACTTTAGGTGTATGTCCTCCCATGTGGATTGTTAACTCAGTATTGTCAATAATGGCAACTTTAGTGGCGATGGAAGTTCTCTCACTAGGCACCACCTTCGGAAATGAGTGAAAAACTTTATGGAGAGAATGGTTATCCACAACGCCTTTGCTGAATAACAAATCCACAAGTGAGGTGTTTTCTTCTAATATGTGAATGTAGAATTAGAGGTAGGAGAACCCATTAATTTAGCCATGCTAGAACTAATGACTAGATTACGAACGTCATTTACAACATGTGAACCAATGGAATGTCTTTCCAAGGTGTTGGATGGGACCCTTGTAGCATGTGGATCAGGGATTGGTAGAGGACCTGATGTAGTGTTCAGGGTATCCCTTAGTAGTACAATTATGTCCCTAGTGCTTAGCTTCAAATCTTGAAAATTAAATAACGGTGTATTCACAAGCTTTTGCGCCACTTCACACATTTGAAGTTAGCACTCCATAAGCTAATTAGTGAAAAATTGTGTGTTTTCCTTATGTACATGTACTCTTGAGACACAAGAATTTGATGCCCTAATACCTTGTGGTATAATAGTCTCCTCCCCCTTCGTTAATAAAGTGCATTCTTCTTCCATGTTGAGGGGACAAAAAGATTATGGCATGACTACTTGAGCTCCTTTAGCCCTGGTAATAGGACTTAAACCAGATGTGAATTCATTATTTTGAATTACCTACCTAGTGGTAGAAACTTTGGGTGCCATAGTAGCTTCATGTGCTACAAAGTAGGAATGGCAAAAAAAATTGGCAAATTCTGGTGTGAGACTATAATTATATGCATTAGAAATAACATACTCCCCAACCATGGCATCGTGTGAGAGGCCATAGAACGACCTAGGAGGTCCTTCGTGTGATCCTAAACCCTGTACAGGTTGGGCATAACTAGTTGGTTGGGAAAACTTGCTTTTTAGATTAGTAAGATGGGCCCTCAATGATTCGAGTTCATTTTGCAGAGTTTGAATTTGAGCAACATGGGCTTGAAGCACCTCCCTCGTATCAACATTGTGCTCCTGTTTTTTAGCATTCTTACTGGAATTACCCTTGGTGGGGAAAGTTTAAGTGGAAGGCTGAAGTGCCTTGGCTTTTGGTTATGGGGCAGCAGAAGATGCTAGTAGATTTTGCCGTGGTAATCAGAGTTACTTCCATTCCGAAAACTTGGCAAAACAAACAGCTTCTTAATGTCCTTCTTTCCCACAATAATCACAAAAGAGATCCTCGAAAGGAATGTTGCACTCACTAGCTTTGTGCACATGATTGCCACAATAGTTATAAGAAGGTAGGATGGGTGCAACTGAGTGCACCGCTTTAGCCCTTAAAGAAAAAAATGATGATTTGGTTGGCGCAGTTGGTGGAGGTTGAGGCCTTGAACATGATGGAGGTTTCATAGTATTGGCTTCATAGTGTGCATGAGCCAGTTCTAGTTTTTCAAAAATGTTGTACACATTTAATAAAGTGTACGAGTCTCTAAATTATGCAAAAACCCGTTGCAAAACCTGCACATGGAGTGTTAGAGGACCTTCCAACGAACGAAGACACCAACGGGTAGCTTCCGAATCTGTGATGTTGTGAGTATCTTCTTTAAGCTTGAAAAGCCTCTTGTAGAACATCTTGAGAGGTTCATCTTTCTGCCGAGAAAAGGTGGTGAGTTGCAAAAAAAATTTAGAACTCTTAATTGGAAATTCCAGCTCAAGAACTCGAAAGAATTCCCCCACTGGATCAACAAAAGCTAGTGCATTGATGGTGGGAGGAATGTTTGCGGTAACACCAATGATTGTTGAGGAGAAAAAATTACTGAAATAAGGACCGAATCTAGCTTATTGGGCACAGTCCCACAATGTGCAATGGTAGCTTGCAATGCAGCTTGAAAGGCGGTGGTGATGGTTGTCGCATAAACTAGATTGGGGCTCAGAGTGATGCCCAAAATCCTCGGAGAATGTTGCTCGTAAACATCCAATGCATCATAGTGCACATAATGAGCTAGTTGTTTGAATGCGAACGCCTTGGTGTAATTAACGTCGTACTTGAATTCCAATTCACAAACCACAGTTGAAAAAGTTGCATTGAATTCCCCCAAAGAAATAGTACTTGGCCTTTCGTTGAACTTCTCAATTCTCCTAGAAGAATTGCTGACCTCCACAGTGTATATGGGTGTAGAGGTCATGGCTTGTAACGGAATATATGGTGATGTTGTGAAAGTTGGTACAGCAATAGGCGTACCACATTGATTAACCGGTCAAAATGGACTCTGATGTACTATTGATGTAGTGTAACCTGAACCTGAATTCCTAGTAGGAGTTGTACTAGATGACGGTGGTGTTGTGGACGTTTAATGGTATCGTCATGAAGATTGTGAGTTCAAAGAAATTAGTTCAAATGATTGAATGTTACTTCGTAGTTGATACCTTGGCTCTGGCTGAGCGATAATGCTCTCATCATCCAAGGACATGGTGTTGTCCCATGCCCCAAAATTTTGTAACAATACAGAACACTAGCTACAAAGTTCTAACACAACATATGGTTTAAAGAATGCAGTGCGTCGATGGGGATGAATGGCGATGGATGGACGTTGGTGGACGGACGTCTATGGACAAACATCAGTGGATAGAAGGGGCCGGATAAATGAAACCATACGAACGGATGGCGACGGACGTTGGACAAAATGGCGAAACGAAACAGACTGCGATTGCGACAAACTACGCCGACAACTTCACTACAAAGTGATCCACGTCCGCAAGCTTTATGACAATGGCATGTAGAAAAAAAAAGAAATTTTTTTCCTTCTACTTCATGTTTTTTTTAATTCTCTTCTTCTTCCAAAGCTACTACACAGGCTATTCACTACATGATTGCAAGCCCAAAAACACATAGGAATGCATAGCCCAAATGCTAACCTCAAAACCCATGTACAAAAAAAACAAATGTATGTGGGGTTGCATCACCTGGTGCAAATCTTGTATTGCAATCAAACATTGTGTGTGTGTGTGTGCGTGCTCCCAAGACCTAAAGCTGGTAGTAAAACAAGTTTTGGAATTGCTCGCTCCTTCCTCCTTCCGAAGCTCCAAAACTCAACACTTCACAGCTTGTAATTTGTTTTCGGTGTGCCTTCTCTTTCGCTTACGCTATTACTAATTATGGTTGTTGCTGTTCCTGTTGTAGTTGTAATACAAAAGTAGAAAAAAAATAAAATAATAACAACAATTCAAGAACACAAGAAACCAACAAGTAAAAGAAACCCAACAAACTCAAAGCTAGGAAAAATTTGCCGCTTTCAACATTAAACACCAAAAAGTAATTCTTTCTAAAATTAAATTGAAAAGAAGGAAAGAAAACGTAATTTATGTAAACGGTGGCTGTGTAATAGCCACCATGAGCATATAAAAATCCAATCTAACTATGGAAGAAACTCTCCTTGACAAAGGAATTCTAGAAAAACCAACAAGTGAAAGGAAGAGCTTGGCCTCTTATACAACCATCAACAAAGCTGAAAAACTAAACAAGCCATAACCCTAAAACACCTAATAACGTACAGTAACCCAAAAACGTACATTAATCCTAAGAACGTACATTCTAAACGCATGATTAGCATGCCCGTAACCGGCTGTCATGTATGAGGCCATGCATACGGGCATGACACTTTGGCCCACCCTTGTTCAAGTAATTTAAGTTTTAGTTCATTGTCTTAGAGAGTTCTAAAAAATGACAACAAACTTTGGTTTGTCATCATCTTCTTCTTATTACTTAATTATAAAAGATGACAACGACCCAAGCTCATTGCCATCTTCTTGTTTTTCATGTTAATGTGTCCTAGAAGATAACAACAAGCAAATGCTCATCATTGTTTTCTTCTTCTTCCTATTGTTCAACTGTAGAAAATGATGAAAAGTTTGGCTCGTCGTCATCTTCATGTTCTTCGTGTTCCTATGTTCCAGAAGACGACAACAAACCAGTTCATTGTCATCTTCCTTTTTTTTTGTGTTATTACATTCCAGAAGATGACGATGAGCAAATGTTTGTCATCATCTTCTTCTTCTTCTTGCTCAACTATAAAAAATAATAACAAGCCTTGGCTCATTGTCATCTTTGTATTCTTTATGTTTTTATGTTCCAACTCGTTGTTATCTTCCTTTTTCTTTGTGTTCTTGTGTTCCTAAAAATGATGATGAGCAATTGTTCATCATCATCTTCTTCTTCATGTTACTCAATTGCAAAAGGCAACAACGAACCTTAGCTCGTCATCATCTTCATGTTCTTTTTGTTTTTATGTTTTAGAAGATCACAACGAACTTTTAATTGTCATCGTCTTGTCTTTCTTTTTGTTGCTTAGCTGTAGAAGATGACAATGAGCTAACTTGTCGTTATCTTCCTTTGCTTTGTGTTCTTGTGTTCCAAAAGACGATGATGAACAAATGTTTGTCATCTTCTTCTTCTTCTTGCTCAGCTCTAGATTATGAGCCAAGCTCATTGTTGTCTTCATGTTATTGTGTTTCAAAAGATGACGACAAGTTTTTTTTCATCATCGTCCTGTTCTTCTTCTTATTGTTCAACTACAAAAGACAACAATGAACTAGCTCCTTGTCATCTTCCTTTCGTTTGTGTTATTATGTTTTTAAATACGATGACAAGCAAATGTTCATTGTCGTCTTCTTCATGTTGCTCAATTGCAAAAGATGACAATGAGCCAAGTTCATCATCATCTTCATGTTCTTCATGTTCTTGTGTTCCAAAAGATGACAACAAGCAAATGTTCATCATCATCTTCTTTTTATTGCTCAACTACAGAAGATGATGATGAGCTTGGCTCATTGTCATCTTCCTGTTTTTTGTGTTTTTGTGCTTTAGATGACAACAATGAGCTTAATTTGGTCGTCATCATCATCTTCCTCTTCTTCAACTACAAAAGATGACAACAAGCCAACTTGTTGTCATCTTTTTGTTCTTCATGTTCCTATGCTTCAAGTTATTCTACTTTGTTGCAATAGACAAAAAGGTATTTCAATGATTTAAAAAAAAGTTTGATGATTTTTTCCCCTTTTAAGGTTTTTTATTTTTTCTAAAACAAAATTTGGATTTTTTTCTTAAGATGGCTATTTGGAGGAAACATGCATGAAAGGCACAAAAGGTGTTAAATACGATTACAGAGTAAGTGGTGCCGAATACAATTGAAAACAAACAATTGTAATATACGTGGCCATGTCTTTTCAAGGTATGTCATGAAAGGTGAAATTTGAATTTACATATGGTCAGATCAAAACCCATCCTTACTTTCTATATGAAAATAAGGATGGGTTGTTTTTTGTCAATTTTTTTTGTAACAATACTTGAACATTTCAAATCAAGTTTCTTTCACATAATATAATACTTCTTTGGTTTTGGGTTCACAATATTTTCATCCTTTAAAAACCTTTTTACTTTAGCTACAAATTTATCTCTTGGCAAAACCTTTTTACTTATTGGTTACACTTTTTACCTCTTGGCAAAACCAATAACTTTTCGTGGCTAAATTTTTACCTTTTAACAAAACTTCTTTACTTATTGATTAAATCGTTACCTCAAAGCAAAACCTTTACCTTTTATTAGCTAAGCCTTTGTCTTTCAACAAAACTACTATTTAAATTTGGCTAAATTTTCATCTCTTAATAAAACCTCTTTAGTTTTTAACTAAATTTTTAGTTTTAGTAAAATCAATATTTTTTCTTGGTTCAACTTTTACCTTTTGACAAAACCTCTTTATTTATTGGCTAAACCATTACCTTTCAGCAAAACCTTTAACTTTTAACAAAACTAAAGTTTTTCCTTGGTTAAACTTCCACTTTTGACAAAACCCCTTTACTTATTAGGTAAACCTCCACCTCTTAGAGAAACCTATATTTTTTTGGTTAAACTTGTATATCTTGGCAAAATTAATATTTTTTTTTGTTAAACTTCCACCTCTCAATAAAACTTTTTTGCTTCCTAACTAAACCTCCACCTTTTGGCAAAACCAATCTCTTTTTTGGTTAAACTTCAATATTTCAACAAAACATTTTTTACTTTTTGGCTAAATCACTACCTCTTTGGTATTGCTCAGATGAGAAAATCATAAAGATATTATGGAAGGCAATGATTATCATCAATGAAATATTGCAAAAATCAATGCATTTAAAGTTGAATGGAATTTCAACACACTTTTGAAATGATTTTGCAATGCATTTTTTAAATGGATAAACTTCATTAACCCACTTTAAATCACAATGCAATACTTTCATCCACCATTGATAATTTGTATTAATTACCCAATATGCAATACTTGCATTAATGATCATGCCGAAACTAACATTTGTTAATCCAAGCTTACTTTAGGTGGACTTTCAACCTCAAAATGCAATACCCATTTTGGTATAATGCCAAAACCACATGTCAAACATGACACATGCAATATTCACATATAAACAAATTTTAAATTGGGACAACATGTAGGTTTACAAATATTGCATTGGTTGATACAATAATCAGCATTTTAAAACCCATATTGTAGCTATTGCATAATTGGCGGCAATTGTTAACCAAAAAAACCAATGAATTTTTTTGGAATGCAATGTGGGCATTGCAAGGTGGCAATGTTGCAAAAAATAATTTAACAATTATGGATCTAAGTATTACATAGTTGGCCAAAAAAACCATCGAAGAATTTGGGAATGCAATGGGGGTATTATGGGGTGATTAAGTTACAAAATGTAATTTAATAATTATGGATGTGAATATTAGATGGTTGACCAAAAAAATCAATGAAAATTTTGGGAGGTTAATGCGGATATTATGGGGTGAAAACAATGTACAATGCAATATAAAATATTCATATATAAGTATAATTGCATGTCCAAATAAAAGTTATGTTTATTCTTAATGTTTCATATTTTTATTACCTAACACAATAAAATTTGAATGTGTAAAGAAGCAATGTTTACATGAACTAATGCAAAATTTGAAAGGAATTTGAAATTAAAAAATTCACAAAGATCTTTTGGAGAACATTCGCATGTCATCGGTTGTCATAATACAAAATGGCATAAACTAATTTTTTTTGTTTCTATGTACACATAAATTACATGCAAAATGCACCAAACCATAAAAATTGTGTCCAACAAAATGCAAATCAACAAGTCCATGTGAATATAAAAAAAGAAGTAGTGACATGTTATTCCTTTTTCATAAAAGATCCTTTGATCACTAATCTCTTCATTTATAATTTTTATGAACTTGTTAATAAGTTGCAACTCCTTTGATCATTTTTGTAAGATGATGATATGTGTACAATTGTTGGTGTTGTATGTGAAGATGAATGATGTTGGTTATAAACTTATCCTTAGTGGTTCCACACAATCTAATTCACAAATACAAACATGCGTTAATAAGTAAAAATTTCAAGGTTTTTATTAGTAAGAAAAATAACACACAAACATAAAAAAGAATATATATATAAAGAAAAAACGAAAAAGAACACACAAATTGAGAAAATTTGAAAAACCAAAAATATATAAATTAAAAAAAAACCAAAACCAAAATAAAAGATACAATAAAAATGAAAAAAATGAAAAAGAAGGCACAAACATGAAAAAATAGAAAGAGTTTTTTTTTAAAAAACACACAAAATGAAAAAAATGTGAAAAAAAATAGAAAAATTAAGAGGAAAAAAAAAACTCACTTAAGAAGCTCCTAAGCTTTGTTGTGTTTTTGTATGAGCAAGTATTGTTGTTCCAAACTCACCTTTAGTTTCATTGTGATCTTGCTTAGAACCAAACTTGCCAACCCCTTGTAACAAGCTATAATGTTTCTCCAAATCCCTCTCTTGCTACAAATTAAAAAACCCAACACACATAAAAAAAAAGAAAAAATAACAAGGAAAAATAATGAAGAAGGGCTTAGGAGAGAAACAAGAAAAAATATCAAGAATTTTTATTTTTATTTTTAAAAGATAAAAGAAAAGAAGAAGAAGAAGAAGAAGAAATGGGGGGAAAAAAAGGAAGAGGAACAAGGAGGAAGAGAAGAAAAAAATTGAAAAGGAGTAAGGGGGAAAAGAAGAAAAAACATCAAGAAAAAAAAGAGGAAGAGGAGCAAGGGGGAAGAAAAGAAAAATAGCAAGAAAAAAAGAGCAAGAGGAGCAAGGGAGAATAGAAAAAAAAAAAAAAAAAAAAAAAAAAAAAAAAAAAAAAAAGAAAAAAAAAAAAAAAAAAAAAAAAAAAAAAAAAAAAAAAGGAAAGAGAAGCAAGGAGGAAGAAAAAGAAAAAAAGTAACAATAAAAACAAGAAAATAAGAAGAAAGAGAAGAAAAAACAACCAAGAAGAAAAGAAAGAAAGAAAAAATAGGTTCATGAAAGCGGGAAAAAAGGGTAGTGAGGACATGAGAAAGTTTTTTTAAAAATAGAGTTCCATCTAACCAACGAAACCCACAATGGGTTTTGGTGGATTGGTGCATTGATAGGTGCTAGGTCACTCCAACCAACTTTATTGAGCCTTAGTTGAGCCACAAACTTAACCTTTAGTTGTTCATAATATTATTAAGAAAGAAGAAGTCTTAGGACAATACAAAAGTTTTTTAAATTACACAATGCATTTATTGAATTGTGAATTTGAATTCCAATTTTCATAGTTTCAAGAATTATTTTATTGAAATACACACATAAGTTTGGTGATTTCTTTTAAATAGTCTTTTCCAACCTCCCTTCAAGATCACGAAAAACACAAAATTTGTACAATAGACAAACAAACATCTCACAAAAAAAAAACCCTAATCATCACAATTTATACAAGAACCTACACCTTCAAATTTTCTTAGGACTAAAAACCCTTAGTTAGGTTCCAAATTGAGTTTTTGTTCAAGTACTTAATACTTTCACGGTGCCACGTAGTGTGATTCATATTAATCAGTTCATGGGTGCACTCACAACTTAACAATTTTTTAATTTTTTTTCAAGGAGCCATATTGATTGGCTTATCAACAAATGTTTTGGAATATTGGGCATGTCCCATATAAAATGACCTCTTTGGACCCTAATTGCAAAATAGAAACAAATGTGCTCCCCTAGATTTCACCTTTTCAATTTATATACATGAAAGTTGAACTTTGGCCTAAGTGACCTAGCCCTATGATTGCACAATTTTGTTTCAAAAGAACTAATGTTCAACCTAATTACAAAACCTCATGTAATTAGAGAGGTTCATTCAAACTTTTTTTTTGCCCGCCCCCTTAATTGTTAAATTTTTGTTCCACCCACGTACTTACCCTAGTTGCCCAACTACCCACCATTTACCCCATTCACGCACATTGCATATCACTCAACTACCCACCTACCCCGCTCACCCAAGCTACCTATCTACACCATCCATTTTCAAAAGTTTTTTTTTGTTTTCCAACATGGCCATCATCATTGTCGCAACGAGAAAAAGTTGTTGAGGGTATCATCAACATTGAAAGTTAGGAGCAAGAGTTGTATCAAGGTTGAAACTAGTTGCAGATTGCCAACAACGCTTGTGTTGCAATTTCTAGAGGTGCTCCAACCGATGGAGGATAGGCGCAACAACTTTGTGAGCTTGTTTAGTGTAGACAACAAAAACATGGCTTTCTTTGTGCATAATTTTCCTCTTTACACATAAGGCATCTTATTTGTGTCTTGCTTCTCTATTTGTCTTTTTTTTTTTTTGTTTCTATCTTTTCTCTTTGTGTTGTTGTTGCAAGTCTCATCCTCTCCATACTATGCACTACAAAGAAGATGATGATGAGCCCAAGCTCATCATCATCTTCTTGTTGTTCTACTTGAAAAAATTGGGCACCAAATTAAGTTGTACATGATGTTGATAAACAAAGTTGTAATGGGAAAGAAGATGACAACAAACTTAGTTTGCTTGAAATTCTATTTTTCAACTTGAAAAACTTTATTTTTTGTTGTAGATGATGATGATAAACTTTGTTGTCTTTTTTCATGTTGCTACAAAAGATGATGACAAACTAAACATGTCATCTTCATTTTCTTTTTCCTACACAAATGACGATGAGTTAATTCATCATTTTCTTCATTTTCTTTTCACCATAAAAGATGATAGTAAGCTTGCTCATCATTGTCTTCATTTTCTTGTTGCAAAAAAAATAACAAATTAGCTTGTTGTCATCTTCTTTCTTGTTGCTATAGAAGATGGTGCGACTAAATGTTCATTGTGATTTTCATGATAACATTTTTTCATTTTTTCAATTGAGGTTTTTGTGAAATTTAACAAAAATTTAGCAAAAATTGATCAAATTTAAACCTTGAAAATTCTCCAATTTTTGACCCAAAAAAACATTGTTTCATGGGCATGAATAAATGTTCATTTTCATTTTCATGATAAAGTTTTTTTCATTTTTTAAATTAAGGTTTTTGTGAAATTTAATAAAAATTTGAAAAATTTGATCAAATTTAGACCTTTATAAAACTCTAAACTTTCACAGAAGAAAACATTGTTTCATGGGCACAAATAAACGTTCATTGTCATTTTCATGATAATGTTTTTTTCATTTTTTAAATTGAGGTTTTTATGAAATTTAACAAAATTTTAGCAAAATTAATCAACTTTGGACCTTTAAAGTTTTCCAAAATTCCACCCAAAAAAACATTGTTTCATGGGCTTATTTGTTACTATTGGTGAAATCCATGGTGATGATTTTGTAATAGTAAAAACATCATGTTGTTGTTGATGAAGACAATATTAATGATGATGATCATGTTGCAATAGCAACAACATGAGTAATTGACAATTTTTGGCAACATGAAATTTTAAAATATTGTTACAATTTAATATTTAAAATGTTGTAAATAATGTACATTAAAATTATATATGTTATTTTTGATTGTGTGTATAAGAAAAGGTAACAATGAATTTGAAACACTGCATTACCTTGTAGTAGGTCACATCAAGTTGCAATAAATAAGTTGCCATCTTTTTTTTTCTTTATAATTATTTACTCTTGGGAGAGCTTGAAGCTCCCTGACGCTAGTGATAGAGAATGGCTACTATCACCATTATTAGAGAGCTTAAAGTTTTTTTTTTTGGGATTGAATATGGCCAAAGGGTACATATGTTTTCTTAATGATGTGTTTATAAATGAAAATGAAATTGATGAACTAGAAATAAAATAAGAAGGAACAAGGCATTAATTAACCATTGTTTTGTTTAAAATGGCACATCCTCAAAAGAAACCTAGATGCCAAGGAAAGACATCAATTAATGATAATCAATATCAAAGGAATGTTGCAATAAATGAGCAAATTGAAAGAAAACAAAGAATTGTCATATATGCACCTGTTCTTGGAGGTAAATCTCTTGTGATGGATTATGTGTTTCATATGTTAGGGTTTTAAAAAGTTTAATTTAACCCAAACATTTCAAAAAATCCTAACCATCTTCATTTCCTATCCATAAGTGGGGATGGGTAAACTTTTTGCCCATTTTTTTCCAAGCAATACCCATATGTTCAGATAGGTGTTTCTTCCACGTAACACCAAGCCATACTCTTATATATTGGGTGTAGGGTGTAATTTTTGTTTGTAACACCCTCATCATGTTTACCATCCATTTATTGGTCTAATTGCAGTACACTCATCATCTATAAATGAATATTTCATCTTTTTGGGCAACATTCACATCCATTTCATAATTATGTTATTTTTGTAGGGGAAATGGTTCTTCCGAAGGTGATCATGGAAAATCCCACCAAAACATGTAACGGAAGTTGTAGATTGGGTGCATGAGGGGTCAAGGTGGGTGTGTAAAATTGATGGATGCACTAATAGTTATGCAACTAAATGGTTGTTTTGTTAACATTTTAACAACAAATGTAGGCTTCACATGGAAGTATGTAAATTTAGCTATCCTTCTTCTATTCATTTGGGGGGGCCAAGGTGACAAAACCACCGAGCCATGAATGCTTGCATTTTGAATGACCCACAAGCACAACAAATTTGTAATGAGAATAAGACAATTGATTAAATGAAAAATAAAGCTAAAGGTGAATGATATCGATTTCAAATTGAAGCGCAATGCCTCAAGGAGGTTTGACGACCTTTATTGGCAAGATTAACCTTTAACAAATTGTTGCACGTCATTGGCAAACCTATGTGGGGAGTGGGGTCTATCCCATGTAATGTCTTTTCATGAATTGAAAAGGATGATGATTTGCTAAAATTATTTGGGTGAGTAAGGTTGGTTAAGCAAAACCTTTTAAACTCACATGGGATGCTTCTAATTAAAATCTCAAACCCACCAAGGGCAATCAAGAAAAGGAGATTTGCAAATTGTGTGTAGGTACCCTAAATTGGAAATGATTCATAGCGATATGTTTATAAGCCCTTTATTTTATTTTTTACATTGTTTTCCATCATGCATTTGAATGATGACATTAATTTTTTTATTGGTCCCTAAGCTTCAAAATATCACAAAGGAGGCCTTTGTGGTGAATGCAATCCAACTCACACTTCAACATCAATAATTTTTCACCCATCACCATGCAACAAAGGTTATAGAAGGTACAACTTATTGGGAAAGCATGGGCATTTTTTAAGACTCTTCCTTGAGTGAAGATGCACTTTAACGAATAATGTTAAGCCATTGTAGGGTAGCTTGTAGTGAAAATTTGTTATATCTCACCAACATTTTATACCATGTTCATTTTATGCAAAATTTTGTAACTTTTTACACATTTCTATTTTTCCAATCCAATTCCTATTACTATGCCATATCACCCTATGTCACATACCAAATGCATGCCTCAATCCAACATAAATGGATTAAATTAAAATAAAACTAACAAACAATACCTTCATCTTAACATGTAAACATTGACTAAGAGCATGCCCCATTTAATTTTCCAACCCCAATTTACAATATTTGCATCATTGGAGGTTTAGGGTCACTATTACAGTGGCCACAAATGCAATACCGTCATTATTTGTGTAATGTAATACCACCACAATATCCTTCTCACAATACTTGCATAAATTTATATTATGTAACCTCAACCAAAAGCCCCCTTTTTATTTGATAGGATTTGATTGTGTAAGTATTGCAAAAATTTGTTCTCACATCATTTAAGGTTACTTAAGTGCATCTTTTCCACCAAACACAATATTTACATCTAATGGACCAAATTCAGTAAAAAAATATTTAAAATAAAATTACAAGTAAAAAATTAAAGGTTTAATAATATTTATATTTATATCATAAGTTATAATATTAAATTTTTTTTCAATTATTATATGAAAAAATGTATCAATAAATATTACATATCAATGTTGCAACCTTGTAATTCAAGAGTAAGTACTACCCTTAAACTTTGTATTCACCATTTATTCAAATTAATTAAAAACCTTATGTCCTAATTATATTCATATTGAATTGCAATGATTTTTTTGGGGCTAACATTTGTGATTTTGTTAAAAAAACAAATCTTGAACAACATGGTCAAAGGAATTGTTTGGGAATTTGTTCAACAAAAAACACCACATTTATAAAATTGCCCAAATTTTTAGATTTCAAAAAATCATTTGGAATTACCATAAAATATTGGGCAATTTCATAAATGTAATGATTTTTTTAAACAAACATCCAAATAATTCCCTTGACCATGTTGCTGAGGATTTGTATTTTAGTAAAATGGCAAGTTTTCATCACTACAATTCAATATTAATATAATTAAAACGCACGGTTTTAAGTTAACTTGAATAAATGTTGAATCTAAAGTTAAATGGTATTATTTACTTCTTAAATTACAAACTTGCAATATTGATATGTAATATTTAGTAATATGTTTTTTCCTATAATAGTTGACAAATATGTTTAAATATTATAACTTAAAATATCGATATGTTATATTATTAAAATTTTAAATCTTTTACTTATAATTATATTTTAAATATTTCCTATTGCATTTGATCCACTAGATGTAGGTATTATAATTGGTGGAAAATATGTTAGATGATGGGGGAACAATTTTTCACAATTTACATGCATAATCAAATTATCAAATGGGGGGGGGGGGGCTTTGGTTAAATTACACAAAAAATTTTTATCCAAGTTTTTAAAAAAGGTTTTTGGGGCAAAATTCAATTACCCAA
>Ga0116231_10001686_pt1 | contig 45799 bp, 32 predicted proteins | sample S1TSphgellanicum_2_FD_89695 | JGI IMG/M metagenome (GOLD analysis project Ga0116231, IMG submission 89695) | Host-associated microbial communities from peat moss isolated from Minnesota, USA - S1T2_Fd - Sphagnum magellanicum MG | ecosystem: Host-associated > Plants > Peat moss > Unclassified... | reverse complement strand
GGACAGATTTTTAAGTCAGGATGAAAACAGCACATAGGAAACAGAAGAAGGGGACCAAACTGTTTTTCTCACCTAAATTCAGCATCAGAGGAGTTTCACCCCCAGTTGTGGATTTTGCTTAACTGCGCCCTCGCAGTTGCTCATATTCTCCATTGAAAAAAGTGTTGTCATAATAAAATCCAGTAAATTTTGTGAACTGATACTCAATTTCATCAAAACAGCAGTCAATTTCTCTCATTTCGTGGCTACACTCAAATTGGGGATGAAACATGAATTAGATGGTCAAAATAGGGCCCAAAGATAGGGTGATTTTACTGATAACTTTCACTATGTGTAGTTTGTGCCTCGCTCAGAGAGTATAAACAATACTAGAACATGATGAAGAATGACATTAACTTTGTCCACAAAGAATGAATGAAAGTGCTTCACCTGTCAGGCTTTCAGTGGTTCTTTCTCAAAATTCTTGAAGGATCATAGTGACTAGTGTTGAAAGTCTGAATGCAACACCTCAAACTGCACAAAATACAAGTCTTTTTTATTGGTTTATACCAGCGTTGGCTGGTTCTTTGGTTTTAGAAGAACCTTCAATCTAAGTCTAGATTTTTTTAAAATGGAAACTTTTTAGTTCCAAATTTAAAGAATATTTTTAAAAATTAAAACTCCTCAGTTTGAGAGCTAGGTCCAATTTTTTTGATTGCCAATTCTCTATTGAAAATAGTTTTGGGTTTTATGAGACTTGCTTGCTTCAGGTTTACGACAACACCAATTTTAGACCTTTATTTGAGATGGTTCTAAGACTAAATCCAAGACCAATTCTAGGTTTTTACATTTATTAAAAAACATTGCAGCTACAATCCATGGCCACAAATTCCACATTGCCATGGCATGAGAATGCAAAAGAGCAAGAGGGGACAAGCAACCACAATATTCTTCTAGCAAGTAAAAAAGTAGGACTTGAAACAAGCTTCATGAAATAGGCAAGAGCTACACATTTGTAGATGTGAGCTACTCATTGATCAATTGCTTCCTTGCAAAAAGCAACATCTTGATTGACCTATTCTCCACATTACACTCTTTGTTTGTTTGTTTCTTGAACTTGAAGACAAACCACATGTAAAGTTCAACAAAATTTGGGGTTGCCCATTTTGTATTCCAAGGAGAGAGGATGAATGTTGAGCAAAATTTATATGTGTTTAAGATTGTAGCAACAATAATGGAGAACATGAAGATGAAGATTATATGAAACATACCACATGTAGATGGGATAGAATTGAGTTACTACATATTCTAGGAATGCAATTCATGGAAGCAAACAAACCAATGTTATTGACAAGTTTCATGGGTTCTTGGGCTACATGCCATGACTTGGTGTTACAAAACTCCAATTTGAACTCTATCAATGAACACCATGGGAGGTCTTTAGTTTAGGTTTTGTTGCTCCTTCCCATGCCTTGCTCCCTCAAACCACTTTCCTTCCCAATTTGAAAGGTTCAAGCCAATGTTGCATGGGTATTAACTTTTCTCAATAATCAACTAATTCAATTCTTCAATTTTTTATCAAAGAAGCAAGAAAGTTTTTTTTAAATTAAAAAAATTCATATCCTTCATTTAATTCGTTATTTTTTTTCCTTTTTCAAAATTGGTTCTTTCACAACCAATCTTACTTCAATCAAATTAGTTGTTATATTCAACAAATTTTTTAAATTTTTTTTCAATTTTTAACTCAATCTATTAAATACAAAATATTTCAAACTTTCAAATATTTGATAGGCCAACATAAAAACCAACATGTTTCATTAAAAGTGATGAAATTAGCACAAAAACATCAAGTTTTAAATTTAACACAAAAGATGAAGTTTTGAAATATTTGAATGTCCAATGCTAAATTATTTCATTAATGTTTAGTATTAGATTTCCCTAAATTCATCTCCTTCACATGGATCTTCAAACTCTTCTAATTCCTCCTCCAACTTTACTTGAGAATTTATCATTTCTACCAAATTCAAAAAGGCCTTGCAATGAATTCTAGTTGCATCATTTGGCCAATTGTTACTCACAAATCAAAGTTATTTGACTACAAGTGACATCTCCTCAAATTAATGAATATACCAACAAAAAACAGATTTTCAATTTTGATTTGAAAACCAAGAATCCCCGAGTATTTGTTGAACTAAAACCCCAACAATAGGAAACATAGATTCATGTTTCAACCATTCCAAAAGGCACTTGATACTTCACATCCACTTGATATTTTCAAAATGTCAACAATTCTCAATCAATGGGCTCCTAGGCAAGTTCATTGATGCTTACTACCATCTCAAAGATATCCAAAGTTTCAAACCTTCCTTACTTTTGTCAACAAATGAAGTTTCAACTTTTGATAAAGGATGCAAATGATGGTAAGACTTCAAAAAAATAAGAAACAAATAATATTATGAGAAATAAGATGAAAATTTTATAATAATTGAATTAAAATTTATTCAAGAAATTTCATAAGGAAATGAATCTCACTTTTGACATTACATAATAAAAATTTGCATGTTTTAACATTTATATATTTATTTTATTATTTCTAATTTCAAAATAAAAATATATTAATATATTTTAAATTCTGCATGTACATTAATTATTTATTCATTTTGGAATAAACTAAAATTTTAAGAAATATTTTGATTTTCCATTTTCTTTAGATTTATCTAGACTCTATGATTTCAAGTTTCGTATACTTGTGCACCATAATTTTTGAAAATACACATTTGGACTTAATTACATGTCAAAAAACACATTGTTTGATTTTCATTTTTTTCAAAATTGTAGTTAATTCAATGTACACTTTCCCATCATATGTTATCCAATCATACAATCACATAATGTCCTAAACAACTATCATGGATGTAGTCATGGATTTGGATTTATTGGGCCATGACTTTAGGCAATAATTATGCATTCACTTGGGTCTACAATACCTTATTGAGCTACAAGTAGCTTGCCCTTTATGGACAGAAATAGGTGATGTTTCAAGATTATAAAAGTACATTTATCAATAACATACTTATGAAAATTAACAATAGATCAAAAGAACATGATGAATAAATTAAAAAGAATATATGAAATTGTTTTCAGTTTGAAGAAGATTGTTCTTTGTATCAGCATGTATTTTGAGAGTGTTAACTAGAAACATTGATAACTTATTCTAATGATGGGCCAATCAAAGAGGCTCATTGCTAAGATGTTTAGTTGTGATATATGCTTATGCTTTGAATTGAAATACTTGCATGCAAAAACCATGACATGGCCCCTTTATATTTTTTATTTTTTATTAATATGATTTTTTTCCAATCCAAAGATTTTCCCGATCACGAGGTTTTGGTTCATAAAGTTTTTGTTATGTAATTACTTGCATAAGTATAATTTTGTTATATTTCAATTGAACTATCCTTATTTTTACTTTTATGTGAATCATTAAAAATGATGAATGAGAACATGACATCCATAAACTATTTTTGTTTTCAAAAAATTCAATTCAAAACATCATTAAATAAATTTTTTATTATCTTAGTATTGCCATGTCATCAAAAGCAAGATTACAATTTTAGTCAATCATATCTAGATGATTAATTTGAATTGCAATAATCACATTATTATATCAAACATGGGTGCCACATACATCACATGCCCAACAAAATGTTTGTTTTGATTAAAAGCTATTTTTGAAATCAAAACAAATAAACCTAATTTTGATTTTAGTTGAATTGAATATGATCAATCACTTTAGAAAATGGACTTAACATTATAGTTATCTTGGTCGTAATGTTCCTAGTAAAAAAATAAAAAGTTGTAGTAATGAATTGAATGTTGAAAATAGCCAAGGATTTGGTGGAAAAGAACAACACCTGGTATACCATTATTACTACCCTCAATAAATTAATTGGTGTTTTAGTTCCAATAGTGGAATTAAATGTTAAATTTTCAATGTAATCGACACACCACTTGAAATTAATGTCCCCATAGGGTTAGGAATTGTGTTCATTAACACAAATAATTGTGGAAAACAAACCTAATGTTGAATTTCACCATGTTGAAAATCCAACCTTTCATCAACACCCCATGGTTTTGATCTTATCACATGTGTAGTTGTCAAAAACATTTCAATTAAATTGGAAACCCCAACCTAGTTCCCACCACCAATTGATTATGATCCATGGTCTCTTAAAATGTCTTAACATAACCTCATTAAAAACCAATAGGCTTGAAAACTCAATTCATGCGAATTTGATCTTAAGGTTCAAATTAATTTAGTTTAAGCTAAATTATGGTAAATTAAGCTACTTAGGCTAAAATAGGTCAATTAAGTTAATTAAATAAAATTATGTTAAATTACGTTTCATTAGGCTAAACTAAGTTAAATTAAACCAAATTAAATTACTTGAGTTAAATAACCAAAACTAGGTGAAATTAAGTTCAATTATGTTAAATTAAGGTTATTTATGTTAAAATATGGTAAATTAAACTAAACCTAGTAGTTTAGCATTTAGGTAACCTAGTATATTAACCTAGGGATACTTAGGTTAAACTTCGAAATTAAACTTAGAAGCTAAAACTAGGTTAAACCTTGGGGTTAAACTTAGGTTAAATCTAGGCATTACACCAAAATGTGTCGTAGTTCACTTTGGGTTTCATTAAATTTTGAGTGAATTTGAACATTTTTACCATGGTGAAATTGGTCAACCCCCCAATGAATGAGGATTAGTTATTATGGATAGTGAATTGGTCCATTAATACTTAATGAAACAAGGTTATTTTCAAATGAAATACAAATTTACCAAACCATTTCATTTCCTAATTAATTAACTAAGCAACATGGAAATTAATTAAATTTAAAATTTTTAATATTCAATGCAATATTTAATATTATTGATAATTTCATTATTTTCAGCCTATGAATTATTGGCATGTGTCATTATTTATGTTAGGTTTAAAACCTAGCCTAGGTGCATAGGCCATGTAATCAACCTAAGTAGGCACCTACTATAAGAGCCTATATAAGATAATATTCAATCAATTTACCACTATTGACCAAAAACACACCATTTGTGAAATTTGATCCTTTGACATCTAAAATGGAGGCAAACAACTCTACTATCAAGCCATAACACTTGTTGTGATAATGTGTTACATTGCATTCTATTTATCAAATACTTCATTTTAAACATTACAAAAACATAAATTTTGAAAAATTCATATTTTATTGAATTTTTTTCCAAATGAAATGATTAAAATTTAATTTTTTAAAAATTCAATAATGTACATAATTACATTTATTTCCTTTTGAAACTGTAAAATCATTTGAACAAATATTTTTTTGAATATCATTATTTAATAACATTTCAATGACCATTTTTTTTACTTTTAAAAAAAATAAATGGATAGGATTTTTGTTAATATAATAATATTACCTATGTTAAATTATTTTCAACTATTTTAAAGCTACTTTTCATTGTTTTAAATTATTTCACCTTATATTATTTATGGTTATTCTTAGTTATTTTTGGTTATTTTTAGTTATTTCACCTTATGTTATTATTAGGTTTTCTAGATTATATTACCATAGGCTATTTCTGATTATTCTATTAATGCCTATATATTCTATTGATGGCTATTGGTGGCTATTAGTTCTTCTTCTATTGATGGTTATTCTATTAATGACCATTAGTAATTATTTTATTGGTGATTATTTTATTAATAATTATTAATAGTTATTCTATTGGTGGCTAGTAGTGACTATTTTATTAATGGTTATTGTCGGTTATTATATCGGTGGCTAGTAATGGTATTTTATTAATGGCTATTAGTGGCCATTCTATTGATGGTTAATAATGGCTATTTTATTAATGGTTATTGGTGGCCATTTTATTAGTGGCTAGTAGTGACTATTTTATTAATGGCTATTAGTGGCCATTCTATTGGTGGCTAATAGTGACTATTTTATTAATGGTTATTGGTGGCCATTATATTGGTGGCTAGTGGTGACTATTTTATTAATAGTTATTATTGGCTATTCTATTAGTGGTTAATAGTGGTTATTTTATTAATGATTCTATTGGTTGCTAATAGTGGCTTTTTTATTAATGGTTATTAGTGGCCATTTTATTGGTGGCTAGTAGTGACTATTTTATTAATAATTATTATTGGTTATTCTATTGGTGGATAGTAGTGGTTATTTTATTAATGGCTATTAATGGCCATTCTGTTGGTGGTTAGTAGTGACTATTTTATTAATGGCTATTGGTGGCCATTCTATTGGTGGTTAATTATGACTATTTTATTAATGCTTATTAGTAGCTATTCTATTGGTGGCTATTTTTTGGTTATTCTAAGTTATATTATGACTATTGGTGTCTATTATATTATAAATTATTGTTGAATATTTTAAATTATATTATCATAGGATATCGATAGTTATTTTATTGTAGGTTATTTTAAATTATTTTAAGTTGTTATACTATGATAAAATAACTTATAATAACATAAGATGGAATGACCTTGAATAACCTAAAATATAATTTGAAATAACATATATTAACTTAAAATTAAAAAACTTATAATAAGTTAGTTATGATACTTCAAGGTAGAATAACATATAATAGTTCAAGGTATAATGATTTATAATATCCTATAATAATTTATAGTAACTTAGGGTATAAGTTAGAATAACTAAAATAACCTAAAATAATATAGGGTATGTCATAAAATAACATAAGCTATTTAAAACAACAACATGAAAGTAAACATATTTACCATAGTAAATTATAATAATGAATTATGTCAACTAGTAGTGAAGCACGATGTTTACATAGTGACGTTCTAATGAAATAACTTTCATCAAGGTGAAATCACTAAAGTGCAATGAATTTATTTCACTTTTAAAGTCCCATAATGATTTAAGCTGATGAACTACACCCCATTTTTGTACTAGTGAAAGATTAATTCTAAAGGTTAGATTTAAATGTTAAATTTAAGTTAAACCTCAAGTTCAAATTGGAAGTTAAACTTAGGCTAATTTGAATACTAAATTTAGAAGTTAAATTTAAATGTTAAAGGTTATAATCGGAATCAAAATGGTTTTTGGCTCATTATAGGTTTACTTTTTAGGTTTTGCTTAATTTTCATGATCACAATTTAAAACTAAACAAAACCTAAAAAATAAACCTATTTATTAAATTTAGAGGCTAAAACCTAACTAAATTTAAGTAAATTTAGGTTATTAATGAAAAGCTAACTAGGCTAAACCTAAAGGTTAACCTAAACTTATGACATTTTCAAGATTGATGACATATACATAAAAATGGTTTAATTTTCAAAAAATAATTTGAATTCTACCTCTATTACTTCATTTCATACATTTATTAAATATTGGTTTAATGTGGTTGAATATTGGCAAGCCCCACTTCCAATACATTTTTTATCTCTTTCAAAATAAATTCAATTGCTTATATAAATATATAGACTTTCCATTTAGTTAAGATTGTCATAATTTTGTCAAACAAATTAAACAACATAAGCATGACTACAAATTCATATATATTTTATTTTTTAATGTTGGTCAAACAAGGTCAATCATTTCAACATGACTACTAATTGTCTAATCATATTTATAGTAGTGTAGTCCTAATTATGGCTATAGTTGAAAAAATGATACAAACTCAAGTCCAAAATCATTACATTACTACAATTGGAGAGTAATCGCAAGTTATCTTAATTTTGAAAACCATGTTTTGGTGTCTAAGTGACCTAACTACACACCCATTCAATAAGTTAAATAATATAAATAAAAAAGTAAAATAAATTACCATACCATATTCCATTGACAATCCATGCACTACAACAAAATGTATCCCTATTTGTCAAGTGCTTTCACTAGATTTTGAATGAATTCACTAATCCCACTAAATGGGACCTAATGGGAATCCAATGGATTCATTGGTCTAATGAATGGGGACTAGTGAACCACACCCACATTTTGTAGTAATGATGATTAGTCATCTTCTAACACTATTGCAAATGTTGACCTTAAACCAACAATTGCATCATTTGGAAATTCATATACAAGGTCATGTCTTTATACATGGTTTGCAACTATAATAATCAAATAGAAGTTCACCCCTTCAACATTTTTAAACTCAAAATTAATAGCAACTTTTTTGCCAATTTCAAATGTACATGTGGCTATTAAGTCATCATCACCCTTTATCCCAAAACACATCTCTCCATCCCAAATATCTATTCATTTATTTTATAAAAAATATGTTATTAATAGGTTGTAAATGTCTAGGAATCTAATCCTTGTCCATGGCAAATTCACACATTGATCCCATTGACAACTTAGGCAACTAATAAAAAAACAAGTTAGAATTTTAACAAGGGGTTATATCATGCATTTTTTATTCAAATCACACAAGCAAAATGGGTCCTCATGGTACCTTCAATGGTTTCACATGCATATGTGGTGGACATGGTCAACATAAATAGATTTGATGTGCCAAAATAATTGAAAGAATGGTTTCCATTTACTTGTGTATAAGGATTTAGGATGGTAAAATAATTCCTTGCTAAGAAAATGGACAATCTATCAGTACACCAAAATGCATCTTAATTAATTCTAGGTTTCATAATAGCTTATGTGAAGTTATTGTTAGTTTACTTTTGTCTATTAAAGGTTATTTCACTTTATGTTATTATTGGTTATTCTATGTTATATTACCATAAGCTATTTATTATTATTCTATTAGTGGCTATTGGTGGCTATTCTATTGGTGGTGTTGCAACCCTACCTTGGGAGAGTGTGGGGATGAAATTCACATTCCCAAAGTTGGGACTTGGGAGTCCTCCGGGACTCCCGAAATTTCAGAGCTCGATTGCAAGAGTCAAAACACCTTGCATTGGGGTGTTATTTATATCATTGAAAAGCTATTGAAGTGTAGATGTCGAAAATGGGCTTGCATGGGCCATTTGGACATTTGCAGCACAAGTTATGGCAAAAAGAAAGGCTGGGAATCAAATTGACAATTTGACTCCCGACCATTAAAAGTCAAGAATCAACCCAACCCCGATGTGTGCAGGTGAAGTGCAACACACCGTTGGAAAGCTCTTGAGGAGAGCTACAAGTTTGCTTTAGACCTCATCCCAATCGGAGGTATGAGCAAAGAGTTATGATCGCTCAAAGTCTCGGGAGTCCAAACTCGGACAATTTCGGGACTCCTCCTTGGGAATTTCAGGACAAAAAACCATTCGGATACGGGTGCTACGGAGAGGCACAGAGTATACTATATGGGGGAAGGTGGTGGCTTCCCCCGAATTCGGGCCGTGGTGAATCATGTGAGTCCAGAATTGCCCGTGGTTTATCCTAGCACCAAGGGTGCTCTAGATTATGAACTAACCAACTTGTTGGTTGGTTTTGATGCAGGTTTGAGTAAGTGAATAGCTTGTCACTCTCCCTAGTCCCATCCCAGAGCTTCAACATGCCCCTTTACCCCTTTTAATGCTAAGAGTTGGGAGCGTGCCCCAAGTCCTGCACAATTCCGCAACTTGAATAACATAGCCTTCACTTGGGGCTAACTAGGGACTTGGGAGTGCGTCAGGTGGCTATTGGTGATTATTTTGTTAGTGGCTATTAGAAGCTATCGGTGGCTATTGATGGTTATTTTATTGGTGGTTATTTTATTGGTTGTTATTAATGTTTATTATATGAATGGCTATTGGTAGTTATTATATTAATGGTTAGTAATGGCTACTGGTGGATATTTTATTGGTGTATATAACTGGTTATTTTAAATTAAATTATCATAAGTTATTAATGGTTATTGTTGCTCTTATATTATAAGCCATTGGTGATTATCTTATTAATTGGTATTGACAGTTATTAAAGGTTATTATATTAGTGGTTATTAATGGCTATTTTATCAATGGTTATTGGTGGTTATTTTATTCTAAGTTATTTTATCTTAAGTTATTATATTGTATTTTAGATTGTTTCAAATTGTTATATGTAAAATAAAATAACTTATAATAACATAAAATTGAATGACCTCGATTAACTTAAAGTACAACTTGAAATAACATATATTAACTTAAAATAAAATAACCTAAGGTATAGCTTTAGGTTAGTTGAATAATTTAATTTAAAATAACTTAAAGTAAAAAACCTATAATAAGTTAGCTAGGATATCCTAAGGTAGAATAACGTATAATAATTTAAGGTACAATAACTTATAATAACTTATAATAACTTAGGGCATAAGTTTAAATAACCAAAGTAGCTTAAAATAATATAGGATATATCATAAAGTAACATAAAGTATTTAAAACAACAACATAAAAGTAAATATATTTACCATAATAAATTATAATAGTGAATTATGTCAACTAGTACTGAAACACAATATTTACATAGTGATATTATAGTGAAATAACTTTCACCAATGTGAAATCACTAAGTGCAATGAATTTATTTCACTTTTAAGGTCCCATAATGATTTAGGCTAATGAACTACACCCCATTTTTGTACTAGTGTTTTTATATTAATTAGTTTTCCCCATGAACATTGAGTTGTTTGCACAAAATAAATTTCTTTGACAACTAAACATGCCCCATCGTGGGAACCTTTCCCATGACCATTCACAAAAAAAGACCACATGATTTTGCTCCCCTTAGTCATGTTAAGATACATATTCACAAAATATCAGGGCTTCATGTTTTTGAACTATGTCACACACCAATCTAACCACACAAAATGCCATTTTGGGCAATATTGATCACTAGAAGAAAATTATCATTTGTAACAAATTTTTGCAACTAAGAATTTTCAATTGCAAATAACATTTTCCAATTACAAATGAAAATTTTGAGTTGCGAAAAATGGTCATAGATGACAATTTTTCTTCTAAAGTGAATGTTCCATGATGTGTTGCCAATGAATCTTGAAATAATGTTACACAAATTCATAATCATATTTGCGATCATTTGAAATATAAAAATGATATTTGTTGAATATTATTGTCTCATTGGGGTCAAAATCAAGGTTATGATGAAATCATGTGTACAAATACCAATGCATGTTTTGTACTTCATTTTGGATTTCAAAAGGATAATTTTCAGCAAAATTCACCATTGACACAATGTTATTTTGAATTATTTGTGGTCAATGGTGGATTTTGCCATTGTGGTCAATGTTTGTTTTCCATTTGAACTATAAACAATTCAAGACCTTATAAACAATTCGAAACTTCAAAATGTTTATCGTCCCATTGGGTTAAAAATTATGCTTGACAATGTGTTATAGTTTTAATTTTGAGTAATCCAACATTTCATGTAAAGTAGTCTTCTTATAAATAACGTTTAACTTTTTCAAAACCTTTTGATTTCTAACTTTAGTTTTTTCTAGGGCAAATTGCCTCCACTTTAACCAAATTGGACCCTATATCAGCAAGTTCAATTGGACCTAGAAAAAGCTTTTGAATTCCATAGTTAAAAGATTATCCATATAAATAATCTTTGTTATGCATATGTCTGTTGTTGTGGCACATGTGTGTGGTGAACAGTAAAGGTGATAATTATGTTTCAATTCTAAATTATGATGTTAATTACTTCATGGTGTGTGAGAAAGTTCAATTTTGAATGTTGCTTTGTAAACAAGTGAAAGTGTGGTAAAATATATAATTCAATTATCTTGGCAGTCTACTTATCAAGCTAACAAGAAATAAGACTAAAACCCATCATAAAGTTATTATGTATTTAATATTTTTACTTAAATGATGAAAAACAAAATACTTTTTCACTATCATGAATTTATTTTTAAATTTTACGTTGTAAAAGTAGGTTTCAAGTAGACTTTTTGAAATGTAAGTAGCTTTTGAAGCCTACTTTTTGCATAATAACATTTGTTTCAAATATGTGTCAAATATATTCTACCAAAGAGAAAGTAAGATTTATTTATTTTCCTTCCTTTGAATATACAATGATTTTTATGTCATTACTTCATACAAATCTATTTCATTAAATTTTTTAATGAAAAAGTACTTTTGAACACCATATCGCCTAGTCAAATTCAAAAGTACTTGTTCCCTACTTTTATCATTCCAATTTTTTTCAAATTTTGTATTCAACTTAATACAAACCCAATGGAAAACATCATGGTTTCAAAATGAAATTTAAATAAAAATTGAATCTACTTTCTTGTGTTTTAGTGAAAAATTGTCTTTTTTTAAACTTGATATTTTTTTGTCAATTTTTTTTGTATAAATTACCATGCTTTCACCCAAATGTAGTTACTAGTGCTTGGATTATAATAGATCTCCCAACTACATGTTTTTCTTTTTTAGTCCATGAATGCTTGAATTGTTGGTGAATAATGCCAAAGGTGGTGTGACATATCTAATTTTTACATGAAAATGCAAATGATGTTTTGTGGTTAATAACTGAGTGGTAGAGTTGAATGACATTTGTGGATTGATGGCATCATTTTAGATGTTTTGGGGTGATGGCAAATTGAATACATTTTTATATTGATACATCATTAGATGCTCAAATTGCTTAGTGAATGCAAAGGTAGATGTTTCAATTTCATTGTTGGTTTCAATTTTCATTTGTTTTGAGTGAATTTTTTTTTAGGTCTACCCATGTACCTGCTTAACCTAGCTACCTTTCATTATTACTAATCATGTAGTTGTAAAATCATAGTCATATGAGACTAAAAGTCTTATAATCATGACTAAAATCACATATCATTAAGTCACGTCATTCAATGACTAAGTTTGGACACTATTCACAATACGTCCTAGTCATGGATGTTATGTTTTGGTGTAATGAATGAATTATATTCAGGGTATGCACTATAAACATAATGCATGTGCCATTTAGCCAATCAAAAAAGCTTGACACCAATAAAATAACTAGGAGCCTACCTACCTACTTAGCCAATATTAGGTAGGCTATTATACCGTAGCTTAAAATATGTTGCCTATTATAACCTTTTCTAGCTTAAGATAAATTATAATAAATTATTTTAATTATAACATTTAATTACAATAATTATATAGTATATCTTTCTTGAACAAATGGCAATTGCCACTTATTTTATGGCCAATCTAGTTCTTTAAACTACCATGTGGTTAAATCCAAACAACCCATCAATGGGACATTTGATAGCACTTGTGATTGTTTCAAATGTAATCATAAATGTAATTGCAAATTGGGGTTCCATGTGATATTAATCATCATCCATGAGAATGGATGAAATTTTTTGGGGTAAGGTTCACAATTACATTTTTAACTTCATGGCCATGTGTCATGTCTTTTGCAACTAATTGTCTTATGGCACTTGTCTAAAGCGACTAAGGGTATTTCTATTTACATGTGTCCATTACGACCACAAATGGATTGTAAATTTAGTCATTGATTTTCAAATCTCTCTTAATGAGGTTCCAAAAACCTTGTTTGTAGACTTAGTTTGACCATTTCCTTGTGAATAGTAAGCAATAAAACTAATATGTTTAAGATAAAATGATTAGTAAGGTATTTGATAACATTGTTGCTAAAATGTGTACCTTGGTCAATGTTAATGGTCAATGGACATCCAAATTGGATAAAAATGTGTTTCTATAGAAAATTAATAGTCATAGCAACAATGTTGGTGCAAAATGCTTGTGCTTCCACCCATTTTGTTACATAGTTAGTGGCTATTAAAATGTATTAATTCCCTAATAATCTACTTACATTATGTTTTATTAGTTCAATGAAGTCCAAACCCCATATTTGAAATGGTCCTTTGGGTGAATTGGTAACCAATATTGCTAGTATCTATGTCAATAGGTTACTTATTTGTTAACATTGATCACAAGTTCTACAATATTCATGAACATCTTGATTCATAGGTAGTCACTAATAACCAACATCCCAAGATTCTTTCACAATTATGTCAAAGGAAAAATGCCCTTTGCAACTCCTCCTTGTTACTTTTGCAACACAATTATGGGTACCTATTCTAATTGAAAACTTGGTGGGGGTGTATGCACTATCTATAAGTTGATTTTAGGTAGATATAGCACTCACAAGAGTCACAAATAAGTTTTTATAAATGATCCATATGGATATGATTTAAAATTTTAAGATTTTATTAGTGTAATTTTTGATTACTAAAGTTTCAATCCTTTATGAAACCTTTTAAAACTAGGTCAAAACCTATATTGAAAAATGTTCCCATTACCTAATATTGTGAAATCACTTTGAAAATCCTAAAGAAAAACCCATAAAATCCATAAGAATAAAAGCCCATTTAAATATTTCAATTATGTACCCATTGGGCACAAAAGATTTGACAAACGAAAAAAAACTTATTTCAAAAAGACTTTTGAAAACAAGGTCCAATTTTGACCCTTCAAAAATCCATAATTACCATTTGGTTAAGGTTTCACAAAAAAAGATTTCATATTTAACTTAATGATTTCATTCTTCAACTCATGCTTATGAACAATTTGGAATGGAATTCAATATAAATTATTGAATTTCTTAACAACCTATCCAATTGATTAGTCCATATTTTTTTAATTTCAAAAACACACTATTCATAATGAATGCATTATTTTCAAAAAATAATTGTGCAAATGTCTTCATAATAGGGTTATCAAAACTGACGTGATGTGCCCATTTTGCATTGGGCATCACGTTGGTGTCTATCTTGACACGTCTGTCACATCTATCAAGACAAACACAAGAAAATCCTTAGCCATATTCAAGCTACCCTCATTACAATTGGCGACCGAAAACCAATTATGGTCAACAATCCTGCGGCAATTGAAAATTTTCGGTTGCCAATCCTATGGCAATTGAAATTTTTTGGTTGCCATAGGTTTGGCAACTGAATTTTTTTCATAATCATCTTTTCAATGTGTCATTGTGGCCTTGCCAATTACATGAAAGAATATCTTAAGACAAAAGAAGAATTATGAAAATTTCAATATTTCACCATGCAAAAATATTATCTTCAAAAAAAAATCCTTTAAAAGAAACCAAATTCCTTCAAGATATCACAACTCTATCACTAATCCCAAGTTTCAACACAAACCAAAATATCATCTTTCAAAAATCCTCGCATAAAAATTAGACCTATTACATGGGCATTAATGTAACCATAAACATGCAAACTGAAATTGCTGTTTGTAGTTAGATAGCACCTTATGCAGCAGGATTTTTTTTGTGCACTCCACACAACAAAAATCCTGCTGCATAAGGTGCACGCAGTGGGATTTTTATTGTGAGGTGCGGTGCTGCTTCTCATGTCTCTCCACGATGGAAGAAAATTTGGCTGGTTCTTGATGCTGGATTAAGGCCGCAGGTGGGCGGGCGCTTGCCGCTTGCAGGGTCCATGTTCTTATTTCAGGAATTACCTCACACTACACTGTTTATAAACCATGAACTTCATGGAATGTAGTTTGTTAGGAACAAAATAAGGATGCTATTCTTGCTATGTCCAGATGTCTAGACCTAGGTGCACCTATCTAGAAAATATTTGCACATCCAGTCTCACAAGGTGTGTGGATCAGTGTAAATTTGTGTGTTGTGCAGTTATCACAATTTATAAAGAACCATTGGTTCCAAATTTTTAAATGTTTCAAAATTAGAAAGCCACCAATTCTGGGTTTTAAAAAAAATCAGAATGAAAGTACTAACAATTCTGGTTACTTTCAAAAACTCAAAAAACTGGTTGTATCGTTGAAAGAAGCAATAAAGAACTGGCAGTTATACAGGCCGTTATTCCATGTTTTAAAATTTTTAGGACAAACATGACAAACATGATTATATATCAGAATTGGTTCTTTGATTTGTTTTGAAGACCACAGTCATGGACTAGTAACTGGCTCAAGTGTGCAAGTTACCAGACATAACCATCCAGTTGAAAACTGAAATGCTCTCTTTTCATCCATGCCAAGAGCAGTTGTAAACTCTCCATCCAAGCAACAAAGGGTCACAGGATCATTTGCCTAATGAGGTCTCATGAGGGTGGTACCTTGTGCTAACTAGTAGGTTGCGAACAAACCAGAGGTCACAGGTTATGGGTTGTAACTTGCAGCCTGACATCCAACCAGAGCATGGAGATTCTCACACGGGATGGTTATGAGGCCTTGAAGAACCACCCTGATAAATGGGGGCGGGTGGGGCTGTTCCTGTTTCTGGTAGTCTCACAACACTTGAATATGAAGCTGGCTCCCAAGGCAAACCACAATATATTTGCTGGGGTTTAGGCCCAGAGTACTTATTATAGGACTTCAGACATAATTCATACATATGTCACAGTTCCATATCATGATATAGCCAGTACAATACCCCAGAAAAAATGATTCTTATCATGATGCCAAAGACTCTAGAATCTATACTCCTTCCCTCCTCCCCCTCCTCTTATGTGTGTGTGGCACTGAGAGTCCTTCTCTTGTGTGTGTGAGTCGTGTGTTTCGTGCCAAAGTTTGCCAGACTCAGCTTGGTCACTGCTTCCAGAAGGCCTTTCTTAAGAGACTATGAGACAGCTTTGAACTAGCTCGTACTCAACTTGGTCACTGCTTCCAGAATGCCTTTTGACATGAGACTCTTGAGAACTCTTGCTAATTAGCTTTGATCACTGCTTTTAAAGTGCCTTTTACAATAGACTAGGAGGCAGCTTTGTACTTGTGTTTATGAGTCGTGATAATGGTGGTTTAGAATGCACTAGAGTGTGGGTACATGAGCTTGTACCACTGACACTAGTGTTCCAGTACACTACTACCTTGTTAAGAACAGTACATAATAGCAAGAGGGTTAGAGGCCCAGAGTGAACCAGCACTCACCAAGGTTTTTTTTTTTCCTTTCAATTTTGTGGTTTTGAAAGTTTGGCAAATTTTTCTTCGATTTCTAGCCATTTTTGGAATTTTTACAAAAAGTAATTTATTTCGTTGCCACAGTGCGAAAGTCCCCCTCCCCCCTCAAACAAAAAAAAGCCCACTGCCACCAGCACACCATGAGGGATGAATGGTAAGTGCTCAGGAAACAGTTTTCTGTTGTGTTCCAGTTGCCTAGCTAACCATGGTTGCTAGCTCAGTTGCTTTTTATGCTAACTACCTACTCACATAGCTCAGTTGGGTTGTTAGTAGATACGTAGTAAAAACAGCCCTTAATTATGTATAAACCACATACTTACCTAGTAGTTGCCTATTTTCCTACCTATTTCCCTACATATGGAACCTAGTTCCTACATAATGGGTTCCCAACGTCAAACCAGACATTAAACTCAGTTGAAGTCCATACACAACTGGGGCATCCAGTGGATGTTGTGCTGTTGAGTCCTCCTTCACTCTGGTGGGCTTTTCAGGGCTTTCCAGCAATGTGTGAAAACACTGGAGTTACATACTGTAAAGTAAGTTTGCCAAGATTGAAGTTCAGCATTCTCACAGTAACCTACTTTTGCCTGTTGATTTTTGTCACCATTTTTTTAGTGTGCAAACTTGGAAGCCAACTGTCTCATTTAATCAACAGTAGGTACTCGATCAGTCCGTACATGATCATGCTACTGTTAGTCACCTGAAGCCTTCTCTGATTTGGAGGTTGCTTGCTAATCAGCACAGCTGGAAATTTCTATCCATTGAATATCCATTTCATAGTTGTGCAAATTGTGTCTAGTTTGGACAAAGTATGACAGCATACATAGAAGTATGACAGGATACATGTGAATAGGTAGATAAATACAGGAAAAACACCCAGCAAGGGAACAAGAGAAGAAAAAAGAAAGGACTGAAGTCCAAACAAAAGATCACACTTGAAACTGCAGAATGCATGTTGGGGAGCCCTAAAGAGTAGAAAACATGAAACCTAAGACTTAAACCTATCACTAGTAGCAAAGAGATGGGCAAAAAACTTGTAATGACACCAAGCTTAGAAGAAGCCTCTCCTAGTGATGGCCTGAACTCTCTGGAGAGTCACAGACAGCTTGTGCCTATAAAATGAATGAATAATAAAAAAAGACTGACCTCTAAAGCCCTTCGCTGACCATGCCATGTTAACATATTGGTTAAAAAAGTCATCCATTTGTTAATATAAACATCTAAATATCTCTACTGCTAGAGGATTTACAATACATGTTCTTAATCATTGCAAGGACTTAGTTACTAACTAATGTTGAGTGGCTATTACTTTTTGATTCCCAGGTGTCCATTGTATGGCACTGAGGCTTATATCTGCTGGCTGAAAGAATCAACAGCTTCAGGTACCCAGACTGTTTGAGAACCCATGGGTCTCAAATTAGGGTGGGGTTGGAGTAAAAGTTTAGGTTAAGTTTTGCAGGCAATAATTAATTAGTTAATTATTCACTATAAACATTTAAGAAAATTCTATTAGTGTAAAATTGCAAGCCTAATAAGGAAACCATTTTCACATATCTGACTATTACAGTATTAGCCAGAATCATGTCCAGTGTCACATATTTGACAAATATTGGGTTGTAGATTTTTTTTGAGAGTTTAGGAACATTAACAGTTCTTTTATTTAAAACTTTTCAAAAAACTGGTCTGAAGTTTTTCGTTTAAAAATGTGATGTCTGCCCAACACATCTAATAAGGTCCATCAGGCTTCCTTTTCTTGAGAAACCAAAAGTATTATCCAAAGACTAATTTCGAAAAAAGTTTACAGGCGACATCTTCACTAACGCATTTGGTGGTTTAAGTATTTTTGTTTCAAAGTTCTAGCCCTGGACTCCAGCTATCACTCCCCCAATGGATACAATGTATTCACAACCAGAACCCCTGGATAGTAGCAGCCAAAGTGAACTGGCACCCACCAGTGCACCATCGACCGAATGACCAATATGACTCAGTTGTGGAACCTCACCTGAGCTAATATCTGGTTTCACCTTGGTAACCCATTCTTTAAGACGTAAGTCCTCTATAGCCTACAAGTAGATAGGTAAGAAAATATTTGATTACTTTGCAAATAGATGAAATATACCAGTGTGGGGGCAGTTCATTTTTATGAAGAATTTCTGGTTCTGAATAATAAATAGAATGGTTTCTGCTCCAGTTGGACACAAAATTAATGGAACCAGGAATCCAGTTTCAGGTCTGGTTAGTAAAAAAATAAAAATGATTCTGGTCTGAAATCAAATCCAGTTCTTAGTAACCTGGACTGGAAACGACAGTAACTACTGATTAACCTCTCTGATTAACCCCAGGTTCTAGTCTTTTTTTCAAAAATATTGGTTCCAATTCCACACATAAATAGAGCTGGAACCTGCATTTTGATTTCAGTTCTTAAAAAACCTAGATGTGATTCTGAAAATCAGATCTGGTTTCAATTCAATTTTTTCTAATCAGAACTGAAATCAATGATTGTAACCCGCCAAACTGGGTACCCACCCAACACTGGTTTATAGTTTATACATAGATGGGGGCCATTTTTGCTAACTCTTCTTAGGGTAGTAAAAACAGGTACCGAGCTAACTACCATGGTTAGCTAGGGAACAGGAACCCAATAGATAGCTGTTTCCTTTAGCACTTACCATCTGGAGGGTGGTTGTTCACTCTGGCCACCAATGAAGGGTTTAGGGTTTAGTGTCCACAACCAATGTGTACCTTGCTGGTGCGTAGCAAACATTTGTTGTGTTACTCAACCCATAAGGATCTTGTTGGTTTTTTGGATGCTACCTAGGTAGGTTCTCTACTTGGTTTTTAAAAAAAAGAATAATCACTTGGTAGGTTATCAACAACCTTATTGATAATTGGTTTCTTTTTCAATGTCCAACGAATAAATGGCAAAGTTGTTATGAGTGTTGGCTGATTTTGGCAAAAACACTTGATTATCAACTTGATTATCAATAAGGTTGTTGATAACCTAAGTAACATTTATTTATTTATTTGCAAAGCTAGGTAAAGAACCTACTTGCATAGTAATAAGTAGCATCCAAAAAACTAGCAAGACTCCAGATATGGGTTGGGTGTTGAGTTTTCAAATTTTAATAACCTACCTGGATGATTGGCATTTCATCCAAGTAGGTTATGAATCCTAACACCCAAACCCATTTATGACAACAAATAAATGAATAAAGAAAAACCCCTAAAACCTACCCTATATAGATATTACAAAATGCAATTCTCAAGGTGAGTATTTGAGAACTGATCTATATACATAATAAGTGGTTATTACCAAAAAAAACTAAATAAATTGGTAATTGGGGGTTCAGAGAAATTGATAAAATATGGGTCTAGATTTTTTTTGAAAATTTTGAATTTGTATCCTATGTGGTTCAAATTTTTCGAGAAAGAAACCTACCTAGTTATGAAAAAAATAATAACTGGCCAACAGTGATTCAAACTTCAAACTAAAAATTTCCATTACTTAATGTCTATGTATAATTTGTCATCTAGAGGCATGCACTTGTAAGAATATGCCCATCCATCAAATGCGCACACATAGCACTTTGTGTGTCACTCACACATTGGGTCATGTTGGAGCCAAAATGTTATGCCCAAATCCTACACCAATGCCTACTATATAGTCTTTTCCTTATGTGCAGGCCCCAGGGCCAATAGACAAAACAAAATAGCAAGAACTTCCGAACAATGATATAAGGATCTTGATAAAGTACCTGAATGTTCTACCTTCGTTACAAAAATCTCCTGTTCAACACGTCTGTCCAACTTTCATTTTGCATCTTAAAATCCGCAGCCATTATGAGTTTCTACAGTGAAAATACATATATCCATGCAGAATACTACAAAATGTGGCAGAAGAACAAGCCACATGGCACATACATTGTTGCTGATCAAGCTATTAAGAGGCAGATTGGACATTGGACACTGTTCCAATCATTATTTCCCATCAGATTACAGGATCGGCAGCTATTTTACAGCCCTCCTCTACCACATCTTTCGTTAGTACTTAAGTTTTTTCCTGTGGCTGCAGTAAGTACTTGGCTTTTACCAACTGGAGACAGTTGCTACAAAAAACTCAGTCCTCTCCTTTTAATGTTTGCAGAGTTTTTAAAGTTTAGCTGTACATCAGTACTTATTACTCAGTGTGCCTACCCGTGAAAGTACCGCTCACCTTTCAACTCCGTTATACTGACTTCTTATACTGAGTTTGTCGCCTGTGTTCTTACAAAGAGACTCTGGATTGTTGTTAGGGCATTCGGAGCGGTGCTCACTATGAGACCCTGCAGAAAGTATTTCTCACATCCAAGTTTAGTAATTTAAGTTTTTCCAACACCACCCTATCCCAATAACTCTAAAACGGTGTCTGCAATTGGGTGGGAGGGTACTAATAGCAATCCACCTGGACCAATCATTATGATTAGCCAAGAAGCAGCCGTAGTGTCATTTTTATTACAGTAAACCCCCTTTATAATCACACCCTTGGTGACCACTTTTTGTGTGACACTAATGATTCTCATTCAAATGTGTATAGTCACATTCTGTACAACCCCATACAAGATTGTGACTATGGGCAAAAAAAACCTTGCAAAAAAATCTATAATCACAATGTAGAATAAACCTTCCAAATAATAAAATCAAAGTGTTAATTGTTTAAATCTTTTACATAGGTTACTTTATTATGCATTATTAGATTTGAAAAAGGTTGTGGTTTCTGCCTATTTTAATGGCAAGCACTAAACTGGAGCAACAAATTAAATGTGGCACCGTTTTTTATGCATTTATAGTACAATGCCCAATAGGAAAAACAAAATTCAGATTTTTGTTATTATACCTGCACAATGATTAATGTTGTAGGTATCTTTCTTACACAATAGTTTCAAAGATAAAAACATGTCATGTATTAGTTAGAATCCTCTTTTCAATCCAAAGGTTTAAGGTTCAATTCTTTTTTTAATTATTTTTTTCAACAAATGAAAGGGATGAAAAAAATTATAAAACATTTAAATAATTTTAAAAGTTAATTGCCTTCAAGAAATAACTTTCCCGAGCAAAAGAAAAGTAAGTGCAAGTTTCAAACAAGTTCCCAATGGAGTAAGAAAAGTTCCCTTGTGAAAATTACAACTTCCTTGGGGAGCAATGAATTTTCTTTGAGGAAGAGCGCTAGTTCCTTGAGAAGGAGAGCACCTTCCCCGAGGAACAATGTACTTTTTTTTTATAGGAAAGGCCTAAGTTCCATGGGGAAACATATGTTCTAAATTTTTTTGTAATCATAATCATCTCATTATTTTTTATATGCTATTGTGACCTATTATTGAAAAGGTTTTGAAGAGAGCTACAACTTTTTAAAAGGAAATGCTTCAATCAAAATTCATATGCAAAAATTACGATCAAACAAAATTTTGAACACATTTGTTCTTTGGCGAAACTTCAATTCCTTCTTAGGGGACATGATTGTTCCTAAGAAAAAAAAACTTTAAGTTGTTCCTTGGGGCAATTTAAACTCCTTCTCTTCAAGGACATGATTGTTTTTCAAGGAAATTATTTTTTAAGTTGTTCCTTGAGGCAACTTAAACTCCTATTCCCCAAGGACATGATTGTTCCTTGAGGAACAATAAATTTCTCCTCGAGAAAGGCCCAAGTTCCCTAAGGAAACATATATTTGAAACTTTGTGTAAACATAACTTTTGCATGTGAGTTTTGATTAAAGTGTTTCCAACTACAAAGTTGTAGCTCTCTTCGAATTTTTTTTAATGATAAGTCATAAACCAATATAAAAAAAAACTATGAAATGACTATGACTACCAAAAAAGACATATGTTTCCTTGGGAAACAATCATGTTCCCAGGGAGGAGTTTAAGTTGCTTCAGGGAGTAACTTTTTTTCTTGAGGAACAATCATGTCCTTAGAAGGAAATAACTTTTTTTCCTTCAAGAACATGGTCGCTCCTTGGGCAATTTAAGCCTTGCTATTTTGGGAACATGGTTGTTCCCCCAAGACCAACTTAAACCCCTTTTTATTTTGGGATTTGTTTTCATCCATTTTGTTTATGGATGAAAAGATAATTTTTTAAAAAGTTCGAACCCAAAACCTTTGGGTTGGAAGGGGAATTTTAACCACAACATTAATTTTTATCTTTTAAACATTATATACATATATATTTTTTAAATCATTCCTCATTGTGAGGGTAATGTAAAAAAAAAATCTGAATGTTTTTTTCCTGTTGGGCATTGTACTATATTGTATTATAATTGTGTTGAGCCCAATACCACATTTGATTTGTTGCACCTATTTAGTGATTGCATGGCTTAATATGATGATTACATGAGTTCCCTGTGTATTTTGTTAACTATATTTTTTTAATTAATTTTTTTTTTTTTCTTGGCAAGTTCACATTTTTTTTGCTTATTTGCACAAAAAAATTATCTTTTTCTTTTCTCTTCAATTGGATTCATTGTTGTTAGTTTGCACACCATGAACACAAACCAACACTAATTTATCAACACAAAGGGTACTACAATTTACCAAACCCTAATATTCTCTCATTATAATCACATTTACTAAGAAAGCTTTGCAAATGTTTTGTGCTATTAACAAGACTGATAATAATTCAAAAAAATAGTGTTTCTTACCAAAAGGGATGGTTGCCCCCCAAAAAAAGTGTGACACAAAGAAGAATGTGACTAAAATGGGTGACTTGGGAAGGTGTTAGGCTTTGCTATGTCTTTAACAGCCTCACCAAACCATGCCAAAACTATTTTTATTCAGCCAAACAACATGTTTTGATTTTTCTTTCTTCAATTTTAATTTGCAGAGCCACAGACTGAAAGTGGAGGTATTGCTCTTACAATACCTCCACCCACAACCCATATTTGGGCCTTCATCAGTGTTTTACAAAAGGAACATACAATGTGACTTATCTCCCATCCTCAGCCATAAACATGAAAAAATGGCGACAGAAATAAGTGAAAGAATATTTAAATATCACCACCTGGCCCAATCATCATTTCCACCAACAGGCCTACTTGAAGTGCCCTGTGTACATACTATGGGAAAATTTACAGGCACAAACTGAGATTCACAGTATTTGACTTCTATTCTTCATCCAAAATATATTGTACAGGCCATTTTACGGCTCTGTGTGAACATGGTGGAAGCACTGACTTCATTGTCTCTGCCACAGGAAGAGAGTTCAGAGCTCTCCTATACTGAGTTTGTTGGCTCTGCCCCTAAGGAGAACACTCCCCCATAAAGTTCGTTTGGTCACACATCTTGAGGAATGTTCACCAGGTGTTGACTATGAGGTGTGACTTGATCTTTTGGAACTTCAAGGAACAATTCCTTGTATTTTAACTGTTGCTTGTTTGAACTTGCCTCTTAGTTCAGCTATGAGTGAAGCTTGTTTGTTCCTGTGTTTTCGTTTTCTTGGAGGTAATTTTGCAAACCCAAGATGCGAGAGCGATTCCAATTGTGGTGGTGGGTCTTTCAAAGATGATCATAATGAAAACGTGTGTACAATAAAGAGTTCTGACTGCTAAGTTTTGTGAGAGGTGATAGTCTGTTCAATGCTGGATATTGGTGTGTCTCATGAATGCAGGAATACAGTTGACAATGACGAAAATGTTACGCGGGGAAGACGTTAAACCGTTTAGGTTGCAGAGGGGTCAGAGAATCCATCCATCTTCGCAGGCTCCGGGAGGAAGACTGTTGAGAAGAATGTTGTCCAAAGCTCAAGATTTCACTGGGTCTCACCCACAACTGCTTAAAAAACGCGTTGACACTCATGCAGTGTTTTTTTCTAGGAATTTGCCTTTGTAGTGTAAATCCATAATCAACTATATTTATGACTAGATACACAGGAAGATGTAGAAAAATAAAAATGGCGATCATCCACAGGAAGGTTTAGCCAAATTTGACTATAAATCAGATGTGAAGTTCAAATCTTGAGTCGACTATATTTATGACTAGCTTTTTTTCTATTTCTTGTGGTGACATTTTGCCTATTGGCGACAAAGAAAAAGGGGCTGCAAGTTTGAACAAAGGACTTTTCTTTCAGAATATCCCCAAAAGTTGCCATATTTCAAGGAAAAAACAGTTTATATGGTTATACTATTTAGACCATGGTTTCTTGCATTTTGCCAGTAAACAGAGGGCCACTGTATTCACAGAATTCTATTTCTGTGAATTTTCGTCATTTGGTGAAATGTTTTTCAAAAGACAAATTCTGTGAAATATTCCTATTTTCTCAAGAAGTTTCCAAAAATTGAAAAGAAATTCTAAAAAAATCAGCATGTTTCTACACATTGTTCAGGCAAGTAGCGAGGATATAAAAGGATTTTTAATAAATTTCTAGTTTCATAGCTGGTATAGCCAAACATGGGTAAATATCCTTGTCGATGATCGCCAAAGTGGCAACATCACAGAATTGAAGAAAAAACAAACACTGCAGCAGGCTTTCAAAAGAATTCTACTTTCTCTCTCACCTGTAGCCAAATTTTTGCTAATTCCTCTTGTGGATGATCGCCACTGCACTTCCCTCACAAAAGTGAAAAAGAAAAAACCCTGATTATCGACGACACCCTGATCTCTTGTTTGTGAACTGAAAGGGGAAAATTGCCGGAGAAAGAAGAGACAACTGGCGCCGGGGGAAAACGATGATCGTCGGTCAGTTTCGCTTTCTGTTGTTGCAAGAAATTTCGCTGCACTCCTTCCATCGGAGAGTACTGAAAATTTACTGTTCTTCATTACACACGGCCTGGGGCTTTAGTAACAACTGTTTGTATAACAGAGAGGAGGACACATTAATGAAAGGCTATTGTGTGAGAAGGACATCGCCAGCCAGCTTCTTGCGGTCGTCTTCTGCCGGATACAGCTCAGATCTTCGTATAACTTGTAATGATCAGTACATTCTGACACATGATCTCTCCCCAGAGCAAGTGTCACCAGAACAAGCTAGTGATTTTAGTTTTTTTGTGGCGAAAATTCGCCATTTTGCTAAAACAAAAAAGTCCCAGGCAACATGGTCAAGGGAATTTTTTGGGATTTTTTTTTAGAGCCATAATATTTCGATGAAGAAAGTTATGAATTCGCAAAAAAACAATTTGTGATGATTTGGGCAAATTTTTCTAGCTTTTTTCTTTGGAATCGTCATATTTAGCTAATAAATTCTACTAGTTCACCAACATCTAATAGGATTCCTAGATTTTTTTAATTTTTTATTTGTTTTTAAACCAGCTTTGGCTAAATTCTCTTGTGGCTGATCGTCACGTTTGGAGCAACATGAGAAAATTGAAAGAAAAAGAAATGCTATTTCAATCAAGATGGCCTTTTTTTTCTTCCTGAATAAATTTTGTTAAACAAAGAAATTGGGAATTTTTCGATTTTTTTTGGTTTTCTAGTGTATATTGGACTAATAATTTTCCATTTTTTCCGCCAAAATTTCGATGTAAAAAGACGTTAAATTACAAACTGGATCAAACCAGGAATTCCTTTTTCACACCCAATTAAAAATAAAATTCGGAAAAAACCCCAGAATGTTTACTTGAACTAAATTAGTTTTGCTTGTAAAATCAAAGTTGGGAGAATGTTCTAGAAATTACACACTCTCCAGTAGTTTCGCTGAAATAATTCGCACCCTGAAGTCGTGCATTACGACGAATCATGAGCTTCCATGAAACCCATTGTGTAGAGTGAAACATTCTGCGAGCGAGAGCAAAAGGAAGTGCCTGATCCGTGTAACGATTGCTTTTAACCTAACCAGAAAGAAAGTGCCTGGCGTTTTCAGCTTGCACAGGGTTATAAGAATCTGCATGACTGTAGCTGCATGGTGTAGTAGAGTTCCAAGGATTGGGCGTTTAGATCGAATCTGATCTTCCTAAAATTTTAGTACGAAAATTTCGACCAAATTACAGTTGCAGTAGTTATAACTCTACAGGATCTGAATGAATGAAGGAGCTGCTGCTGCTGCATGAAAGCTCAGAAGGGATTGTTGCGTATGATCTGCTGAACTAGAGTGTAACAAACTTCTTACTCCTGCAATAATTTTGCATGAATGCTAGGTGCAGGAATTAGGCTGCTCCTAAAGGGATTTTGTTTTTTTCTTGAATAGTGTCTAAGGTTTGAACTGGGTCCGTCCCAAACTAGGCTGTCAAGAGTGACAAGGGTCCTGTTGTAAAAAAGGCTTAGTAGTTTCTTCCTCAGATAGAGCTCCATTTTATTTTATTACGTTTTGATCGTGGTCGTCTCGAGTCTCCACCAGAACTAACTGTAAAAAAAAAACTAAAACTGCCATTGTTGTTATCAGTTGCATTAGAATAATTCCAGTTTGTTTTGAAGAGTTTGTTCTATCAGAGGAAGGAATTAGTCTCGAAGAAACAAATCGAAGTTTAGAAGGCGATCTTAAATCAGAAGACTGCCTTTGTCGGAGGGCTATGCATCGGAATATAGTGTATGGCCATTCGGAATGGGAGACGCACAAGTGTTGTTGGAGACATTGTCGACACTTCTTTACAATCCTAGCTTCTGGTGTGAACGCCATTTCTCTTGGTCCTCCAGTCTTCACTTGCACGCTGATCGCAATACTGGTTGCGGGATTTAATCAAGCAGTGGTCGATCGTCGCTTCCCTCATTGGGTGCCGCTCCTTCGCGTGGCGCCTCTTCCTTTCGAGCTCACGTCTCCAGTGGTGGCATTGCTGTTGGTATTTCGTACCAATGCCTCGTACGGGAGGTTTGACGAAGCACGCAAGGCATGGGGTTCAAATGTCAACAGAACGCGAGACCTCGCCAGACAAGTTTTGAGCTGGATCCGAAGTCCAGCGGATGCTGGGAAGGTGGACTGTCTCTTGCGACACATTAAAGCATACTCCTATTGCTTGAAGCATCACTTGACACAAGAGAACACGCTGCGGGAGGATCTCAAGGGGTTACTGGAGCACAGGGAGGTTGAAGCTGTGATGGCGTCAAAACATAGTCCAAATTACGTTTTGCAGGTGATTTCGGAACTCATCAATCAGAGCGAGCTGTCGCAGTGGGAGAAGATTCGGATGGACGAAAACATCACGCAGTTTCACGACAATGTCGGCGCATGCGAGCGCATCTTCAAGACTCCCATCCCAATTTCTTACACGCATGTCACCTCCAGAATCTTGCTTATATGGCACATGACCCTCCCGTTAGCTTTGTGGGAGTCATGCGACTGGCTCATGATTCCAGTCACTTTTCTAAGCGCTCTGGCCATGTTCTACATCGAGGAAGTGGGAGTGATGATTGAAGAACCGTTTTGTATTCTAGCACTCAAGGCCATCAGTGACGGTGTAGCCGAAAGCTTGGATGGCCTTGTATGTTGTCACAAGGAAGCTTCTTTCCGATGGAGCTGCTGCAGCCTCCAACCGAGCATTAAAGAGGACTCGCATGTAGCTGTAATGATTCATTCTGCAAACAACTCCAAATCTGAAATGAACCAAAAAGTCCAGCTCCAGCCCGATTACAGTAGCTAGAATTTTCTTGTCCGAGAGCTGCTGCTGCAACTGATCATGACGTTGCGCCGCCAGCTACATTCATGACTGTCCAATACTGCTCTAACCTTAATGTACAACCCTAATGACATGCAGTAGTGTTCATTGGAAGTAGTCGAACTTCACCAACCCTAGTACACGTTTTTCCTGCAGGTTAATGCGAGCTGCGGATTCCACATGGATCTAGCAATGCAGTAGATTACCTGTAGTTGCAGATTATGTCTACATTCATGTGTAGTTGAAAACCAAATCGGACGGGGATCCGAAAATGGGAAAACAGCTAGGCCATTCTTTAAATTCATGCAGGCCTAACATTTTGCGGGGATCTTTGAGAAGGTAAAGTTGGGCGATGCGAGCCGCTAAGATCAGTTTCGAAGTCACCAACTTGATCAGAACTTTCTTAGCCCGGCCCACTTCATGCACTTTAGACTCGATGTTGCAGGTCAATGTGACGCGCTTTGACATGTTGTAGAGAATGTAGAGCTGGATGTCTGGTTGCCATATTATTAGAGAAACTTTCTTCGCTCACCCGACGTCCAAGTTTGGCTCGATATTGTAATTCCGAATTCGCAGCTAATCGTGCGCACATATGTACATACATTATGAGCCAAACCCAATTGGAATAAAAAAGCTTGAGCGCCTTTGTTCATATATGATATTGTGCTTTGAAATGATTGAGCTCTTGTTACGATCTGCATCGCTGAAAGTCGACCAAGTAGCATATCTGAATTCTAGTTTGTTTGTGATCCTTGATACCTCTTTGATCGGTACTGCTGCTGCATACCAGTTGTAGGTAGGTACTGATTGACGGCTCCTCTTATGAATCAATCTTGGAGCACTCCGGACTTATATAACTTCTTTTATGCAGCAGCCGGAGATCACTCATCATAACATTCAGTCAATTAGTGCAGATTATTTTTTTCTGGAGATTCTGCAACCATGTATGTATACCAACTTTTCATTTAATTAGCATATAGCTTGTGTGGCATGGTCATTTTTTATTGGTTTTATGATTAAAAAGTGTGATCGCATATGATGATGTGGCATGTTCATTTGTGATTGGGTTTATGACAAAGAATTGTAATCGCATGGAGTGTTTCATCATTTGATAGGATGTATTCATGTGGCAATAATTTGTCTAACAATACTAGATTAAACTAAGTTAATAAACAACCTATCGTAGGCTAGGTAGGTAGGTAAGTTTAAGATAGGTAAGTGGGTGTACATTATATGCTTTGGTAGGTAGGATCCTAGATTTTTCTTAATTATTTGGGGTTATTCCACCTTAGTAAATTATTTTAGGTTAATTTCAACTATTTTAGATTATTTCACCTTATGCTATTGTAAGCTATTTTCAACTATTCTACCTTAGTCCACTTTCAAATATTTTAGTTGTTATACCCTATGTTATTTTTGGTTATTCTACCTAGTGGATACTAACTCTAATTTTATGCAACTAATATCAAAACATGTATCAAAATGATGTTTCTAACTATAGGTTCTTAGATTTACTAACAATTTTGTTGCTAATAGTCTTGACAAGTCCTTTACCTACATGTACTAAGAAGTTTTAGTTATTAAATTTGTTAATTCTGGTTAGTTTTCCTCAACATGACATCTACATGTTCTATAATACAAAGTGAACGTTCTTGAAACATCCAAATTTGTAAAAAAGAATCATACACAACAAAAATAAGGAGGAGAGTAAATGTTGCCACTTTTTCGCTTGAAAACCCATTTGAAAAGAAAGATTAAGAATTCAAAAAATTTACACCATCTTTAAATTTGAACTAGTATTGAACATTGTTTAGCTCTCCAACATTAATTTGCTTACGTACCCTTTAACACCACCTTAGTTTATTTCAATTATTCTACCATAAGCTATTCTTAATTATTCTATGTTAACCCTATCCTATTTTAGGTTATTCTAAGCTATTATAAGTTATTTCACCCTAGGAGATTTTTTGGTTATTTTATGTTAGTCTAACTCCAAATTGTTTTATTTTGGTTACAACACAAAATTAACAAATAAAAAAATTGCACAATTCGTAGTGTGGAAAAACTTTATCTATAAATAACTATTACATTGAAGTGGTGTTTCATTATAGATAACCTAGAAATAAATTCACATCATTAAATTTAGTAATCCCCATTTGTTTGGAAAAAACAGTCACGCCCACACATGACTTTATTATGTTCAAAAGTGAAAATTTGGTAGTTCCTTTCTACCCTTTCTATCGGTCTTTTAAAATTTTCATAAACATATCAAACTTTAGTATACATTTAAATGTTTGTTCATTCAAGATAACCAAGAAAAAAAATTTAAACCACCAACTCCCATAATTCCATTAGCCATAACATATTTTATTCACACTTAGATACATGTACAATTGCAATTATAATATGTAGTTACAATTCAAGTTGAATAAAATGCCACATGGTGTCTAGTCACTTATGAACCACATTACTAGTTGCAAAGATAATTAAATTTTCATTTATCATTGGATGCCATCAATTGTTGGATGTATGATGAGATTTTTCATCTTCATCTTCATCCAAACTAACAATAGTTGTAAGTCATGGCTACAAATGTAACTTAAAACCAATTGTATCATATATGTGACTTCAAATTGTTTTGACATGGTGCCACAAAGGATAGTCACATCAAATGTCATAAAAAATGGTGGTTTCGACACAATTTGCAAACACATCTTGATATGGACAAGATTCTTTGTAGTGATTATTTTATATTTTTAATTACCTATTCGAACCATGTATAGATATTTGACAAAATTTTCCAAAATTTTGGTCAAATCTTGTAGTTGGAAATCCTTAAGAACACTTGATTTTAACACTAACAATTTATAATATAGCTTTTTGGCTATATACAACCAACAACAAGAAAAGGTTGGATGCATTCTTAGAGTCAATTGTTTTATAACATTGTTGAATTAATTCAAGTTACATGGATGTTTTGGTTGGATTTCGAAATAGGTATCATTAGAATCAAACAATAATAATAGTCATTTGGATGGTGAAATGTTGAACCTAAAAAGGCAAAAAAACCCATGTGCTAATTGATCCATTTACATTGGACGAACAAGTTCAAATTGCTAGAATGTCATGAAGCCTTTACCAAGTTTAATGGGCTACAACTTAAGGTATGTTAAGATCAAACCTAATTAAAAGTCTACAAATGGAAATTAACACACAAAATGTGAAGACCTAAAACAATGAGGTACATTAAAAGGTCTTCATGGAATCAATGTTTACAAAAGCAAAAACCATGCTGTACATTTGTGGTTTTCTACAAGCATGCTGTCACCCATCTTGGTGCTACTGAATTTGAACACAATGCATGGCATTACAAACACATTTATGGATGAATTATTTTTTTTGTTGTGGAAAGAATTGTTGCCAAAGGACAAATGTCGACCATAAGCTATGTGGTTCAAAAGATAACTAAATCATTTGGTTTAACTTATGAATCAATACACAATTGTACCAGTGGTTGTGTGTTCTTTTGAAACCATGTTAATGGGTTCAAATTCTTAAGGTGTTCCAAAATTCTATCATAGTGTCACCCTTTTTTGTACTCTTTCACCTAGTCCTATTTTACCATACTTGGGACACAAAATGGATGATATTGATGGAATTTAAAATAGTGATGGTCTAAAATATTGTATTGTAAAATATTTGACACTTTTGATTCATTAATATTGATGGGAATCAAACTATAAGGAAAAAATAACTTTAAAAAAATACTAGGTCATTTTCATCATGTGTCATACACCTTAAAAGATTTTCACCTTAATGTCTGTCCCAAATGCAAAGCTAGTAGAACATTTGTAGATGGGTCAATTGTAGTTCCATAAAAAACACTTAAGCACAAGTTCCCTCTTATTCCAAAACTAATATGGATGTATAGATGTAAAACAATGGTAGAATTTTTGACATGGCACAAAATGGGAAGTAGTTCAAATGACATGGTTCATAATGTGGCAAATTTTGCCACTTGGAAATACATTGACAAAAAATGGCTAGAGTTATGTGCTTACACCTTAGATTGGGGTTGGCATTTTATGGGGTCAATTCATTCAATGCCATTCAACATGCCGTGTGGTGTTGTTAAACTAAAACCTCCTGTGACTGAACAGCGGGTCACCGCACAATGGAGCTATATTGTTTCTGATCCTGATTTTTGCAACCATCACTAGTTTGGCTGCGCATTACTCTCATTTACTACAGGAATGCATGGCGGCTACCTCTGGAGGACAAAGGAGGCTCATCGTGCATGAAGAAGACAGCGCACAATTATGGTTTGGGGAGGGGCTGTAATTATGATTTGAAGCGGTGGAGAGCGCATGGCGGTGGAGGAGCTAGCAATTCAGAGGCTAGGAGAAAGGTTTTGAGATCGCTAATGGTGGGGGGTGCAGGAGGAGAGAGCTGCAGAAGAAGTAGAAAGTTTTTTTTTAGAGAACATGAGGTTGGTGTGGGCAGATTGTGCTAGATGCTCAAAGGGAGGTAGATTGAGGAGTAGATCGGTTGGTTGGTAAGAAGATTGGACTGGTTACAGACTTTTTCCGCTGCGCCAGTAGCCAGCCAAGTACTTGCAATTGGCATTAGGAAGCATAGTTTTGAGGGAGTAACAGAGTGAGACTAGAAACCAGAGATAGATTGAAGTTGTTTTGCACGAGCTACTAGGATCTGTGAGGAATGTCGGGAGGATGTACCTCAGCTGTCTGAGCATTTTGACATTTTTGTACATATTTGCACCTTCAATGTTTGCAGTACATGAACTTCGGGTCAAGAAGAGTGCTGTCAGAGTCTTGCTGTTGCATTCTGTTGAGGAAACAGGTCTGTGATCTTGTTGAACATGTGCATGCCAAGAGTCACTGGTTGAAAGGCTCTAGTCCTATGAGCTGTCCGATTGGTGGCAGATCGGTAGAGATCAAAGGCAATCCGAGTCTGTACATGCTGTGAATAAAATTCAAGTTCTGAATTCCATGATCAGGGCGGTGAATGTTTCAAGAATGCAAACTGTGTATATTTGAAGATCTAGGTGTGCATACAGATTGAGTCTTGAACATAGTCTGAGAGAGAAAGAAGATCGGGGGCCGCGATCCAGTTTCGGGACCTCAAAATTTGAGCTCCGTGAGGATCTGTGTCTTGCCAGGGTGTTCGATTAGAGTGTGCACCCTCCTTTTTGGTTACACTCCTTCCATGGTTGGTGACTAAAAGATATTTTTTGATGTTGGCCTTCATAATTTTAGCCAAGGAGTCATGCACATCTAGTATTGTTGATGTATACTTGCAACCTTTTATTGGATAGTTGTTAGTTTTATGGAAAGGTATTGATGTGTTGGATGCATACACAAGTGGAAAATTCAACTTCAAAGCAATGTGTATGTGGAGCATAAATGATTTTCCAACATATGATTTGTTTATAGGTTGTGTGACTAAAGGGCATCCCACATGCCCTTTGCTAGAAAAAAAAGAAAATGGTGTATTATAGGGCATGGAAGTATTTGTCAACAAATCAATGAGCTCAACAAGCCTTCAATAAAAAACAAAGTTGTGCACCTATTCAAATGTCTACATAACAAACTATTTGAAGTGTAAATGAAAGGATGTCATGACAACACAAGGAATCAAATGCAAAGAAAATTGGATTTAAATACTATATAAATTACATGGCATTAGATGAAGAATCATTATGTTTGAACTCCCTTATTGACAAGTAGGTGACTACAACTTTGAACCTGTTTGATTTAGGTTGTATATTTGGTTGGTTAAAACCTATGAAATATTAAAATTAACCTAAATGTAGGAAGTTCAAATGTGGCATGTTTAAATGAACTTGTCTTTTTGGTGGCAATAATTATTAATCCACATTATATGTAATGCACCATGGGAAGAATTTGTGCTAAAATGTTCTGAAATTTTTTTTTGGCATCAAATAAATTGCGGCAATGTGGGAAGATTTGAAAAAATGTGGTAGTCAGTCGCATTTGTGGTTACGAGCTATAATGCATGTGGGTTTTGAAACTTGTAACTTCATAAGTGTTGAAAAATGAGGAGTATTTATTATTTTGCATATAATTAAATAGACTTAGAAACTCCAACAAGTTATGTGTCATCATTGAGGAAGTAAATAAGTAAAGATGAAGATATGATCAAGGCAATGAAATCCCATGATTATCACATTATGATGTAAAACATTTTGCTTGTTTGCATGTGTCATCTTATGGAAAATTAAGGGCTGTTAGAAGGCAACTATTCACTTGTGTTGTGTTTTCAAGAACTTATGTGCTAGCACCCAACAACAATGGAGGAGTTCAAGAAAGATGTGGTAATCACACTAATATTGCTAGAACAAGAATTTCCACCCTCATTATTTGGTATGATGCTACATTTGTTAGTTCATTAAGTGAAAGAATTGGCAATGTGTGATTCAATACATACATGATGGATGTGCCCATTGAATGTTAATTAAAAAATTGAAAGGCTATGTTTGGAATAAAATAACACTTAAAATAATATGGCAAAAGGGTATGCATTGGAGGAAACATTAGGGATTTGCACAAAACATTTGTAAGACTTTATAGCAATAAGATGTAGGGCATGCGATGAAAAAGAAAAGCCATCAATGTATGATTATTAGTAGGGAATGCAGGTAAGTTCACTTGAAACTTCACCAAGTTTTCAATGAAATTGCCAAACCACTACACAATAGATTTAGTGAATTCATTATGTTCTCTAATGATTGGGGTATAGTTGCTACAAACATATGGATTAACCCACTTAATACAATAATAATGAATTTTCCATATTTTACAATATTTTAAATTAAAATATATTTTTTTCAAAATAAAATTTGTAAATGGTCAACATATAGTCCATACACTACAACAAAAGGTGTCCCTATACACCAAGTGATTTCACTGGATTTTGAGTGAATTCATTGGTTGTAATGAATGAAGACCAGTGAAGAAGTAGTGAATTCACTGGTCTACTGAATGGGGACTAGTGAACTACACCCACATTTTGTAGTAATGATATGGAGTTAACATATAATCCATATATGGTTGTTGGTAGCAAGGTTTGAGAATTGATCTCCAAATATACATTGAATTGTCTTTGCCATCCAATCACCACTTTGTTTTGTGATAAAAAAATGTAAATAATTGGATATATCCCAATTGCACAAGATTGTTTTATAAATCAAACTTTAACATATATTATTTTTTCATATCTTGTTCAAATGAAACAAATGAAAATTCATTTGTGAACTTTGTTCAAAGGTTTACACATGTATATTAAATAAACATACAAAATTCCAAACCATTCAAAGGAAAAAAATTGAATTTCATTGTTTAATAACAATTCACAAAATATTTCTTCATGAGAAAATATGATTTGGCAAGTTGCAACATTATTTTATGGAAAAAATAAATAGAAATGTAAAAAATAATTTAAATCATGATTAATGATAAATTTGGTATTAATATTTCATATTACATTATAAAATAAACTAGTATATTATGTAAAAAAGAAGTACTATATTATATTTTATTAATAATATTTTGTAATATATTGGTTATTACATGTTAAGTATTAAATATAATGTTATTATATTTAACAAACATATATAAAAACATGTACACATACACTATATATATAATGCAATATATAAATTAATAAAAAAATTATAAGATTACATGTGAAATTCATGAAGCATATGGCAAATAGAGGTGTGTGTTAAACTATAGAACAATTTGAAGTTCTAGTTTTTGTATATTCAAGAGTAAAGTTACAAGCTAGCTAACTAGCAATGTGAATTTTGGGGGATGAGCTTGCTTTTTGATTATATCACCTTACTAGGAAGTGTGATTGGTAATTTAATAATTTAGGTCAACTATTTAGTTTGCAAAGGTTGATGGTTAATGAATATGGACATGTTGACCTTATAGGTCTATTCATGGCTATTAATAGCTATAATTTGTTTTTAAAAATATTTCAAGTGATTGCAAATGTAGTATCAATCATGGCAAAACCTTATGTTAGTTTACAACTAGCCTACCTACAAATATGAACTGTGTAAAGTATTGTGATAGGAAACATACCACAAAAGACACAATATGGAAAATGTGAAGGAGTGAATTTTTGCAAAGCATGGGTTGATCTCAATCAAAGGTTCATGTGTTCCCATGTGAGTTTGAAGAAATGTCATGCTTTCCAATGTGAATAAATATTACAATTGTTGTCATTATAAAGGACGGGGACAAGATTAATAAATATACACTAGACATTTCCGTGCCACCAAACCTAGAAGCAAGGTCACATCATGCAATGTACACATTTGGAAATCACATTTGGGTTTTTCATGTTGAAAACATTTAACAACATTTGATATTGCAATCATAACCACTTTTGAACAAGAATGCATTTCAAGACCAAATGATTAAAGGCCCATTTTTGCAAAGTTAAAATATATTCAAGACCAATATTGTTGTTGTATTGTTGTGTGATTTGGTGAAAGCAAACTTTAGTAGGAGTGGCCTAACAATAAAGTGGGATGAATGCAATTTCACACTTGTAAGTTTTACATCCATGATTCCCATTTTATAACAATCCTTTGCTCTTATAACATGTAGAATAAGTCTTTATCACCAAATTTAGTTGTGGTTCACCTTGAATTAGTTGTTCTTCCTAAAAAAAAAGAGATCTTACACTTACTCCTTAAGCGGGAAAGAGATTATGCATACTTATTGGTGTAAGCTCCCACAATCCAATTAAATTTATAATTTACTCCTATTTTCAAATAATATTACACATGTAAAATTAGTTAATTTAGTAGAATTGATTTAAATTTTAAAAACATTGTAGTAGTGGCAATTCATGTATAACGTTTGGCATTGGTATTGGTAATTACTAGGGTAAACTATTACTAAAACATTATGAATTTTTAGTTCCATGTCATAATTAGATCTTTTGGAAATTCGTACAATTTGAAATGAAATCATCCATATTAATTGAAGGATTTCTTAAAAACAATCCATATATAGATAAAAGCATAACAACGAAAGGACTAGGATTAATGGTACTATAATTAATTAGGATTCTGGAAATGTAGTTTGTGAATTTTTGTCCATGAGGTGCAAGTTACTTCTAGTGTTAAGTAGGTTTTTTTCCCCAAATTCCTCAAGTAGGTCCACTATTGAAGATTCCTAGCATTAATGAATATTAAATGAAAATTATCCTAGGTGGGTTATAGCATTTTTACAAAGCTTTCTACTACACATGGTGACCTAGGAAGTGCTTAGGTTTCAATTTGGTCAGTTTAATTATTTTTATTTCAACAAATGGTCAAAAAGATCATAAAAATCACAAGGTTTTCTTGATTTTTTTCATTTTATGAATTTTTGTCTAATGAGTTGCAAAATTTTAGCACAACAAAAACAATAGTGTTGAGGCATTATTGATAGATGAAAGTGAATGCATAGTCTTGGCCTAAAGGTATACATATCAATGTCAATTGTTACAATTGGGCACTTTATGCCAACAAGCTACATGGGGGTGGCTAACGTGCTATCTAGAAAGTAAGAAACTAAATATCCCTATTCCCATTGTCTAAATAGTGAAATGTGTATTTAAAAACATGATAGTCCAATTCCATAAAATGGGATCAATAAAAGGATTTGGAACTCTAAGACCTCCCATCAACAAGTATTGGCCATACCACTAATCCACAAGAAAGATTCATTACTATGTAGGGTGAAGCACGGTGTGTTGTACCAAAGTGGACGGCACATACACTGTTTTTTCACGAAATGAAATTTAATAAAATGCTACATGATAATTGGATTGAATATTTTATGGTTTGGAATCAATAATGTATGGTACTTTATATATGTAGTGAAATGCACAAATTTCTTTTTGCAATTAGAATTGGCTACATGGTGTTTTTGGACTTTTAAGGCAACAAATGTGTCATGTAACAAATTATGTGGATTTTTTTTTCACTAAAAATAAATTATTTTTAAGATTTCAATCAGATGAGTTGATCAAACATATTATATATAACATGTGGAAACCAAAATTCAAGAAAAAGTATTTTATTTTATTTTCATGTTCGCTTTGAATTGAGATATCTTTAAAAGTCCATAATGGACATAAAAATGAAGAATTGGAAAAATAATTCTAGAAACAATATGTTTGTATTATGAATATGAAGAATGGTGTGAAATCAATAATCACATTCAATAAGGCCTGAGGCATGATGAACATCTAACACTTTTCCTAATTGGACATAACTATGATTTGAAAAAAATAAAAATAAATGAAATGTAAAAAAACGTCCACAATGATATTAACCATTCTAGTACTTATATGGGAAGAAAATAAGCTATAGACCAAGGTGATTGAAGCATTTTTAAAAAAATTATGAACTTTCAAAATGAGTATAATGAAAATGTTGGAGTTGTGAGAGGGTTAACAAAGGGATTGAAAAAACTATGTACTCTTGTGTGGACTTTGCATGTGCCACTTGGTCCACTGCACCATGCTTTCACCTTACATTGTTTTGCATAATATTTTCAAACTTGATTAGTTCCTTATTCTCAATCCAATCAATGCCATGTTCGTAACCAACACATAAAATTTTGACACCATGAAATTGCATCAAACATGTGAACATGGTTTGTGCAAATTCTCATTATGCAAACTTAATCAAGGAAATAATTATCATGTGATAAAATAGGGCACAATTGGACAAAAAGAAAGTCCCATACCTCAATTGCAATTGAAATGTGTAGTTATCCTTCTTTTGTTGTATGCTTTGCAAGGGAACTACAAGTAGCCAATTATCAAATATTGTTGAAAAACTAATCAAGTTGCATACATGGTCATGAATCTTAAATATTTGTCGAAGCCCAAAACAAACAATCAAAATCTAAGCAAGAAAGTAAAAATATAACTTATATATACATATATAATAAAAATCATTGAAATTATTGATTATGGATACATGAGGAAGCAAAAAAACACTTTTACTTTAAAAGAAGAGGTGAAATCATGGGCAAACAAAAACTACCACAACATTATACATGAAAAAACTCAATGATTTTGAGGTTTAATCAATTGAATAATGAATGACAAAAATTTAAAATTTTTACCTTTCTCAAATTAGTTGAATTGTTTTAGGTCTTGACGTTTTTTTACAAAATAGAATAATAACCCCATCATTTGGGGTTAGGGCTTGCTATAGATGGTATGAATCCATTTTTTAATCAAAACAAAAATTACTCATTGTGGCCAATGTGCATTGTTAATCATAACACTCCACCATGGATGACTACTAAAAAGGCATTCATATCTTTTGCTTTGATTATACCTAGGAAATCATGAATCAAAAACATGGATGTGTACATGCAACCATTGGTTGATGAATTCAAGATGTTGTGAAGAAGGGGTACCAAAGTTGTTGATGCATCAAAGACACCTCAAAGAAGGTTTCAAGTTTGGGCCATGTTCTTATGGACAATACATGATTACCTAGGCTTTGGATTTTGTTCAATTATATTCATCACCATTTTTTAGTCAAGAAATTCAATATTAGGGCAAAAGTAAGTTTTTTTTCCAAGTAAAATAATTTATATTTTAGAACTAAAAAGTTCATATTACAAAAAGTTGTTTATGTAGGATTTTAGACAAAAGCATACAATGCACATGTTTCGTTTGTGCTAATCATTTGGAGGTTTGATATTCACCTCATTTGAGGAAAAACTAGCTTGTTTTTAAGTAATTCTTGCCTATAGGGTGCAAACACAATAAAAGGAGCCATAAGGTGTGTCACAATTATTTAAAACTATAATTTAATATCTTTGAAAAATCACAAGAGGAGCATATTAAATTTTGTTTCCATTTTTTTCTCCTTTTAAAATTCCATCATTTATAAAGTTCCATTGTTCAAAATTTGATGCAAATTGATGATGTTTCAAAAGTACTTTTACATATTTAAAACAACTATCACAATTTGGTTTTCTTTTCAAACATCCTTTTTCCTTATCAAATGTGCACAATTCCTTCTCAAAATTGAAGAGGGTTTTAACATTGATGATTATAAAAAAAAAAAGCGTTTGAAATTGGTAAATTTCATTTTAAAATGCATTTGAACATATTTGTTTCAAATGTGTTTTTGATATTGAAAATGATGAATTTTTAAAAATGTGTCTTTGTGTTATTTAAAGCATGGATGCATTATATATAAATGACATATACCAAGATATAATAAAAAATAATTATATTCAAAACAAAACTATAAATTGGGTATAAAAATGTAGAAATTAAGAAAATAACCAACATAAGAATGCCATGTGTCAAATGTAGTCCTTGGAAAAGACTTTAACCTTATAGCTTGTGGCTCCTTTTATTGCATTTGCACCCTATAAATCACCCATTTTGCACCACCTTGAAAAGGTTTTTCAATGGACTTGATGAAAAGTTCCACCTTAATTTATTTGATGCATGACTTTAGAGTAGTTGGATTTCTAGAATTTTTCTTTGGAAAATCCTCTAAAGGGCATGAAACACTTATCATCCTTCTATGACTTGGAGTATTGGGTAGATTTTAACATCAACCACCTATTAGACACCATGAACATTAAATAAAAAATGAGTGTTTTCTTTTTGTTTTCACATTTGTCAAATGAGAAGGAGAATGTGGAAATATATATTCAAACAAACAATTTGAAGGAGAAATTTTGGAGGCATCATGATGTAAGCTATAAGCTCGACTCATGGGTCCTTATTAAAGTTGAACAGAAGATTTTTTTTGGTGTTTTGAAATTTGTCAAAACACCTAGAAGTTATGGTGCAAATTTCAAAAGTGCCATCAACAAGAAAGATTAGTTCACAAGTCTCAAGTCACATGAATTTTTCAATATGTTACATTACAAATTACTTGTGGCAACCAAAGGTTTGACTACTAATGGTGTTCGGGAAATCATATATCATCTTTCTAAATTGGTGCAATGGGTTTGTGCTAAGGTGGTTGTTACACAAGAACTTCCAATAATGTATATTGTTCTTACCTTATTGGAGATGCATTTGCCTACATCCTTTTTTTCAAGTTCATTTGTTGATTCACTTAGTGCAAGAAGTAGGGTTTCTTGGCCCCTTGTAAAACATCGTGTTTAATTGTAAAACATCGAAGGAAACATGATGGAAAGTTATTTGATACAAGATTAAACAATGAATAGATGCCATGACATAATTGGAGATATTGATGAATATGCCCCCTGAATTTGGAAAGAACAAATTGATGTTTGAGAAATTGGTATGATTTTCATTTTTATTCAAATGATTTTTTCAATATTTATGACGTCAAAACACATAACTTGAGTTCATGTTCAATAAGGTGAATAATTGACATGTTATGTTTCAACAATTGAATTATTGGCAACAAAAGGACAATTTACAAAAATTCAAGGTTATGACAATGTAGATTACAAGCAAGTCAATAGATTTGTTGCACATGCTTCATCTTTGTTGAAGGCATATGAGGACAAGAAACAAAAGGTTGAAAATGCCCTCCAAATGTGGAAGGCAACACATAGGTCCATACAAGGTTCACATCCCAAGAAATTGCTAAACCTTGGTGATTGGGTGAGAGATGCAATTACAAAAGCAAAGGAGAATGGAAATTTCATTAATGAGGATGTTTCCAACATTGCAAGTATTGCCAATCTTGTTTTGCCTTAACCCTTTGATATGTTTCTTCATTAATTCCATATTTAATTAAATCACATTAACTCCTTTGATTATTTTTTGGATTAGTTTCTTATAGTGGGTTGCAACTTCAATTACCAAACATGTTCCACAATGTGTGCCATGGGCGCCACTACCAAATCCTTCATGGATGAAGCCATAGTTGTGATTTAAGAATTGTTTGTAGGTTTCAAGAAAAAATGATGAAGTGGACTACATTGGGTTGTTGGAAGAGATCTTGTAATTGGACTATAGGAACTTGACAAATCAAAGTTCAAAAATGGTGGTCTTCAAGGTGTAATGGTTTCGAAGCATTGTGGAGTATGATGAATGTCTATTTTATTCAATTAATAGTATTTGTTATGTATATCATGCAAATAGTTTGAAAGACCAACCATTTGTGTTCTTGAAGTTTATGGAATAAGTTTTTGTTTTAAATCATTTAAAACTTGGTCAAATGATTGTTTTACAAAACAATTCAAGGTTGTTTAGGGTTTTGGAAACCTACATTTGGCTTGGGATGATGGAAGCCATGCATGCAACATGATGTTGTGGGAATGTTACAAAGATGCAACCTATTGGAGAACAACCTATTGAAAAGCAAATACCTCAAATTGTTGGGGATGATGACAGTGATGAGGACGGAGAGAGTAATGAAAGGGAGGGTCAAAAGTTCAACATGGATTTGGGAGACTTCAACATGAAAAACAATCTATTTTATTTTTTTAATGAACATGAAGATTTAGATTATGAAATATGAAGAATGGGGTTTGTTGGAAAGTTATTATAATGAAGCAATGGTCATTTCACTTGGATAAAGTAAATAACATTTTTACTAAAGTTTAGGATGTTATTCAAATTTTATTAACCCCCTATTTTCCACTAAATCTTATTTGTAACCCAATTACATTGCTAACTTATTAAGAAAATTAGAAAAACTTTGTGAAAAATGGCCATATAAGTTTAGAAATATCTATAGCATTTTTAGTCATAGAAAATTTTGTGTAGGAAATGGGCCATACACTTTTTCAACCATACACGTCTTTAGATATAACATATGGTAGGGGAAATTTTCAAAGAATAACCATGCATTTCTAAAAATGTATGGCATTCGCAGCCACGTAAACTAGAAAACAAGCCATACAAATTTTTGTACATATAAATCTTGATGTTGTTGTTATGTTGTAAACCTAGAATATTATTCTTGATGTAGATATTTTCTTGTTGTTTTCTTACTGGTTCTAAATATTAGTTGCTTAGATGATTTAATTATCATTTTTCAAGTTGATGTTAAATTTGAGTCATGGCTTGGTTTCAGGTATACAAATTGTTGTAGCATGTAAAACTCAATGTAAATAAAAGACTAGTTATTTAATCAAACACAACTCCTTACATGTCCATAGAATAACAATTTCACATGATGTTCCAACATTGACCCCTGCAAACCTTGAAAAGAAGAAAGAACAAAGAAACCTACAAAAAAATTAATACAAACATGAGTTCAAAACTACAAAAAAGAAAAGTCCAACAAAAAAATTATTTTAGCACTTACCTTTTTTTGTTATAGGCAAAATGGGGACCTCCAATCACAAATGCAACTTATTGGAACTCACCTTAAGATTCCTTATGCGTGTGACCAAGCAATCATTTCATGCATCAAATGTTCATTAGCAATCTTTTCGTTAGTGTGAGAATGCAATCTTTTTCATTAGTGAGAAGTAGTCTTCAAGCAACAAGTGAGTTGACTTTGAATTCAAACCACCTCAAAAACATAAGTTATAGCAGTTATTTTCGTCCACCTTAGTGTGCTATTACCCATGTTCCATTCGTGAAGTCCCAAGGACCTGCTGTCTCAGGTAATTGTATTGACACCACGCCTTTGGGAAATGTTCAAACAAAGGGTGTGTCACACTATGGCCTTGCCAATTACATTAAAAAAGTATATTAAGGCAAAAGAAGAATTATGGAAACTCAAATATTTCACCATGCAAAAATATAATCTTCTAAAAATCCACTGAAAGGAACCAAAATCCTTCAAGATATTAGAACTCTATAATTAACGAATCTCAAGTTTCAACACAAGCCAAAATATCATCTTTCAAAAATCCTCATATAAAAATAGACCTACTACCTGGTGGCCTATAAAAATCCCTTAAGCTACTATACTCTATAATGAATCTAAACACAATATCTTTGCCTTGGTAGGCAAGGCCAAGACTGAAAAGTGTTTGAGAACTTGGAATCCACAAAGCAACCACCCGCGAACAAACAACGAACATTACCAGAAAGCCACCTTGCACTTTAAAATATCACTTCACTAATTTAGTGCTTTTCCCACCCACAAAAGTAAAGTGACCTATGGGATGTATTTGGGATGAAATATAGGAATCAAATGGAGTTTGAAACTTTATTAGGGCTGGAAAATATGCCCCAGATACAGTGCCCTCCAAGAGGGCAGGTAAAGGAAATCACTGTTTTTTTTTATTGGCCAACAGTTAACAATTGGCGCAGGCAGTGGATATTGAAATACCCAGTCTTGCTTTACATATAGGTACTGTCCACTTTTTTTACTTTTTTTTGGCTTATTTGGTGCGGGTGAGGGGAGATATTAATTTAAAGAAGGCCCAAATAGGGGGCGGGGGGGGGAGGGTTTGTGGATGTAGAAGCTCTTATTAGAAGATCTGCAAAGACTGAAAATTGGGTGATTGGAAGCCACGAAGCAGCCACCCAGGAACCATCAAAGAACGAACGCTATAACTTACCTGAAAAATGCCCACAAAGGCCGAACTGACGTTTTCCTGACCGTGGGCGCAGCAGCCCTACACTTTGCTTCCTCACAAATGGGGTCTCTTCTCTCTTCTCACTTCCAGAGCTACTGGCTTTGCTTTTTATATTATAAAACGCATGAGCACATATAAAAGGAAGAAGAGCATCCCGGCATTTTGCATTGCCATCGTTTTCGCACTTTTCTTTCGCGGAGCATTGAGTTCCATCTGAAAGCTCCTCGAGTTCCACAGATTTTGTTATTTGTCCCAGTTCTACGTATAAAAGTACCTGGTTTCTCCATTCAATCTCAACTGTTAAAGTTTTCTTAGCTCACAATTCTCTTTTGCTCAGCTCACGTTCTGAAGAGAATTATTTCAGCTCTATTAATGTCTTAGTGAGATCTGTTGCAACAGCAAGATAGTCAATTCCAGAAATCAAAGAATTCCACTGCAAACACTTCTGTTTCTATTTCAATTTCACTTACTTGGGTACTTGGGATTTTGTCTTTGGGTTGATTGATTTTGTGACTATAATTTCCTTCCCCCATTTGCTATTTTCATTGATTTCTTTCTGCCTTGGTTTTGCTTTGGAGACCCATTTCAGGATCAGAGAGAATATTAGACGCAAGGTGTCATAGTTTTTTTGCAGCAGAGTGAAAGTTGAAAGTATCAAAGAAATCAACATAGTTGCCACTCATGAATTCAATGGATATTTATTTTGGGGACCACAAGATATGGTCTGCACTTTCCACATCTCTACTCACAGTGCTGTTGATGTGGGTTGCTTACATTGTTGTGGGGGCGGTGGAT